>Ga0182012_10005759_pt1 | contig 12759 bp, 15 predicted proteins | sample 612S2SmetaG_FD_120486 | JGI IMG/M metagenome (GOLD analysis project Ga0182012, IMG submission 120486) | Permafrost microbial communities from Stordalen Mire, Sweden - 612S2S metaG | ecosystem: Environmental > Terrestrial > Soil > Wetlands > Permafrost | place: Sweden: Stordalen | collected...
AAGTCGTCGCCCAAACAACTTGAGCCCGATTTCCACTTGCGCACAATGTCGGGGGGGGGCAGACCTCAAGTTATTATTTTACTTCGTCTGCCTTCCTAATTTAAACCTGCCGGTCTGCGGTTAAACACCATGGATGACTCCTTGAATAATGGAGCTTGGCACTTGGATGTTTCATTCTTCTCCGCGCCCCTGTCCTCAATTCTCAAATTTCCACCAATCAAAGTTCAGCCCGGTCACCGCGTCGCCCGTGAATCGCAATACCAGGTCATGCACGCCCTTCGGAGTGCTCACGGCACACGCCTGCGTCTGCCATTGGTCCGCGCCCCCGGTGGCTTTGACCGTGAGCGTGCCGATGACCGGCCCGGTTTCACTGTCCAGGCGCAGCTCCATCGCCCCGCCGTCCGCCGCGCTCGCCACGCTCGCCTGAAATTTACCCGCGCCCTGGCTGCCAAAATCCACATTCAAGACCTTGATGTAAGCCCCGTCGTGAATCTTGGTCACATAAACCCCCACATTCGTGTTCTGGGCCGTTTTGAGGCCCGATTCCCAGGCGATGGTTTCCGCCTCCACGCGCTGATAAGGATTCAGCGTGGCCACGGGGGGCACCCCGGCCTTCGTCATGGTCATCGGGACAATCGAGCCATCGGGATTAAACGTCATCTCGTCAATACACACGGAGCGATGGAACCCACCGCCGCCCGGCAGATCGCCATTATGGTAAAACAGGTACGTCTTGCCCTTGTAATCCACCACGCCGGGATGATCCGTAAAACTCCGCCCCTCCGTGGGCAGCAACACGCCGCCGTATTTCCACGGCCCGGTGGGGCTGGTGCTGGTGGAATAGCCGATATGCTCGGAAATCGGTCCCGCCGCAAAAATCAGGTAATACAGCGAGTTGCGTTTGTACAGCCACGGACCTTCCTCGTACGTCGTCAGCTTCTGCGGATCATCCTTGCTCCGTTTGCCAAACGCCTCCACCGTCATGTTCTGCACCACCAGGCCATGGTCCCCGATGCTCGTGTCGAAGCTGATCATGTCCTTGTTCAGCTTCACATACCAGCAGCGCGGGTTGCCCCAGCACAGGTACGCCTGGCCGTCGTCATCAATAAACACCGTCGGATCAATGCTGTCATACCGGCCGCCAATCAGCGGCTTCCCGATGGGATCGGTGAAGGGACCAAACGGATTGTCCGCCACCAGCACCCCGATGCCGCGCCCCTGCAGCGGGCAATACATGTACCATTTCCCGTCCCGTTTAATCGTCTGGAGCGCCCAGGCCCCGTTGTCAAACCCGCCCCAGCCCGATATTTTCGGGTCCGCCCATTTGAAATTGTGCAGGGACGCCACCACCCCGTGATCCGTCCAGTTGACCATGTCCGTGGAAGTGAAGCAGCGCCAGTCCTTCATCGTGAAGAAATTCTTCACCAGCACATCCTCGTCGTGATCGGCGTACAGATAGCAAACGCCGTCCACCACCACCGGTGCCGGATCGGCCGTGTAAATCGTTTGCACCACCGGGTTGAGCGCCCGGACATTCAGGGTCACCAGACTGGCCGCCAGCGCGATCAGGAGTAAATGTTTCATTTTAATTGCCCGCCATTGAACCACTTCCCCCCGCCCTTGGCAACCCCGTTGCGGCCGGCAACCCGCGACTCGCGACTTGGGCGCATCCTGACACTGCCCCCGGAGCGCGACCGTTAGGTCGCATCAACGTACGACCGGTGTGGCCGATTCGATTGGCCGGCGTGCGCCCGACGCTGATGCGGCGTAAACGCCGCGCTCCGACCAATTTGCGGCGCGGGGGCAGTGCCCCAGAATGCGCCCACCCGTGGTTTTCGGGGTTGAATCTTTTTTAAAATTTTTAACCATATTTACCCCGCCGCCTCCCCCGCTTCAAAAAACGCAAAAATAACATTCCGCCCGTAAACAAATTGATTACAAAATAACCAAATCATCACGATGGACCAATTCCACCCGGCTGAGCTTTTGCTCCCGGATTTCCCCGGCACTATACCGCGCAATGCCCCGCGCAAACTCCATTCCATCCGCATCACACAACCGCACCACCTCGCCCGCCGCAAACTCGCCGTCACAAAAAATCACTCCCGGCGGCAGCAAACTCTTGCCCCCGTTTTGCAAGGCCTCCTTGGCCCCCGCATCCACCTGCAGGGTGCCCTTCGGATGATGAAAGAAAGCAATCCAGCGTTTGCGTCCGGCCAGTTTCGTCGGCGTGGCCACGAAAAGGGTTCCCTCCTCCGCGCCGCTGGTGATTTGCGCCAGCACATTTACCTTCCGCCCCGAGGCGATTACCAAAGGAATGCCCGAGCGCACGGCGATCTTCGCCGCGTCCACCTTGGATTTCATCCCGCCCACCGCCGTCTCGCTGGTGGTGCCGCCGGCCATCGCCTCGATGGCGCCGTCAATGTGCTCAATCACTGAAATGGTCCGGGGATTCTCCCCGCCAAAATCCGCGATCACGCCATCCACCGTGGTCAAGATCACCAGCAAATCCGCCGGCAACAGCGCGGCCACCAGCGCCGAGAGCTTGTCATTATCCCCAAACTTGATTTCTGTGAACGAAACCGCGTCATTCTCATTGATGATGGGGACAACGCCCAGTTCGAGCAGGGTCACAAGCGTGTTGCGGGCATTGAGATGGCGTTCGTGATGTTCCAAGTCGTCATGCGTGAGCAGCACCTGGGCCACCACGAGACCGTGCTGGGCGAACAACTGGTCGTACACCGCCATGAGCCGGGACTGGCCGACGGCGGCGCAGGCCTGCTTTTCCGCGAGGTGATTGGGCCGGCTGGTGTAGCCCAGCGCGCCCATGCCGGCGCCGACCGCGCCGCTGGTGACGACCACGACCTGGTGGCCGGACTGGCGCAGGGCGGCGATTTGCGCGACCAGTTGCGCGAGTTGCGCCGGGTCGGGTTGTTTACGGCTGTCCGTCAGCACCCCCGTGCCCAGCTTCACCACCACGCGCCCGGCCGTTTTAAGAGATTCACGATGCACGGGCGGAGTTTAAAAGGAAACTGGCGGCCGGAAAATATTAAAATAGGAGCTTCAGCAGCTCCGGCACACTGGCGGGCGTTTTCTCGCCCATGAGGGAGGAGAAGAAATCGCCGCTGCGCAGGGCGATCAGGAAAGCCAGTCCCATCAGGTCATCCGGGCCCCGCACGTTTTTAACCACATAATTATCAATATCAATTGGCTGGGTGCGATTGTGGCGCGAATCTTTGAGGTCCAGGTATTTGAAGGTGCCGATGGACACATTCAACACATCCACGGATTGAAACGACAGCCCGGTCTGGCGCTGAAATTCCGCCGCGGCGGGATTGGGGCCGGGGCCGGTGGATTTTTGCAGCGGAGCCCCGAGGGCGAGTCCGAACAAGTTGGTCTGGGCCGCCTCGTTTTTGACAATGTCGAGTTCGCCGAGGTTGAACCGCACCAGGGTCAAATGCAGTTTGGAACGAGCGAGGGCGGCACGGTCGTATTCCACATGGATTTCCCGAATATTGAGGAAGGGCGCGCCGCCAAAATTGGGGGGGTTGAAAAGTTTTAGATCCAGCACCTCGATGCGCGGCTCCAACAGGCCGACATTGACCCGGCCAATTTCCGCGTCCATTCCCGTCGCGGCGCGGATGCGGTGCTCCATGAGCACGCGCAGGAGCGAGTCCATGGAAAGAATGCCGGCGATCACCAGCACCACCGTCAGTACCAGCAACCGGAACGCCCATCTAAACAGGAACTTAATCACGGTGGATTGGCATGGGAATTAAAGCGTCACGTCCTCGGGACGGACTTCGAGGCATTCATCCTGGTCCTCCCAGATGATGGCAGGGTAGAAATTAAGCAGGCGCGGGGCGAGCACCTGGCCCTCATAAATCAGGAGGCGCTCGGCGGATTCGGCGGCGGTTTCAAAGGCGTGCTCGTAGTCACGCGTGCGGCGGCGCTGATGATCGTCCCAGTGGGCAACCGCGTGGACGGGCGCATAATCCCGGGCCCAGGCTTCCAGATCGCCACGGATTTCGGCGTTAATCTCCTCGAACGGCAGGAGGGTTTCATTGCAGTGCTGGCAAATGAGCCCGGACTCCTTCACGTCCCGGGTGAGCAGCGGGAGAAAAGGCGCGCGGCAGCAGGGGGATTCCGCGTAGGCGGCGGGCGGGGTGGCCATGCGTTTGAACCAGACCTGGCGTTCATGGGCCAGCATGGCGGCCAGGCGGTAGGCCCCCACCAAGGGATGGGACAGGCGCCAGGTTTTGCCCTCCAACTGACCCAGGGTTTGGGCCAGCCAGCGGGCGAGGCTGAGATCGTCGAAATCCTTGAACGCGCGGCCGTATTCCTTCCACAGGGAATCCAGCGGAGATTCGTTTTCAAATGCCATACCAAGCCAGCATGACGCGAACGCAGCGGTTTGTCGAGGCTGGCGCGGCGGCGGGCGGGACCGGGAAAAATCCAGACTTGACGAGCGGGGCTTTTTCAGTTGGTCTTGATGGCGTATGAAAAGAATGATTTTAGCAGTATTGGCCGGGGCCGCGATCATCGCCACCGGGTGTGTGCGCACGGTCAATGACTCCCACACCGGCGCGATCTGGTTTGGCAACGACCAGTTTGCGGGCCGTTACAACCGCTCGGTGGACCAGGTTTACAACGCGTCGGTTCGGGTGGTCAACCAGAACGGCGCGCTCGTCGCGGAATACATTCCGCATGACAGCACCAACGCCGTGCGCTCCCTGCAGGCCAGTGTGAATAATCGCAATGTGTGGATTCGCGTGGAAGCGGTCTCCGCCGCCCCCGAGGTCACGCAAGTGACAGTGCAGGCCCGCACGCATATGGGCACGCGCGATGAAGAACTGGCCCATGAGCTGGAAAAGGAAATTGCCCTAGCGCTGGTACGGTGAGCCGTATTTAAGGCCGATATTTTGTTCGTAAACGCCGAGCTTCACGCCCGGCGTTTCTTCTTTTATACCCTTGAATTCCAAGGCGAGATGGGCGATGCGCGAACGGGCGCTCTGAGCCACCGGCAAATCAGGAAAGGTGTCCACGATTTTTTGCAGAGTCTGCCGGACCGCCGCGTAATCCGCCCCGTGCCGGATTTGCAGGTTGGCCATCACGGTGAGCCAGTGGGCCACCCGCTTGGGGGGCTGGTTGGGGAAATTAATCATTTGGGCCAGTTCGCCCACCGCGAGGTCCAGCCGCTGGAAATGGTCGGCGTAAATCACGGCCAGTTTTTCCCGAATGTCGGTGTCGTGCGGATGCACGTCCAAATGCTTCACATACTCCGCCGCCAGCTTGCCGGGATTCTCCTCCTCGGGAATCAGAAATTCCGTGGAACTCATCAGCCCCAACTTGTCCACCCCCGGCGGCACGGCAACGGCCTGCCGGTCGTGTTTGCCCAGTAAAATTTTCTCCGTGCCGCCCAGATGGGCAATGCGCTGCCCGGCCGCCACGGCCATGTCCGAGTCGGGAAACCGGGCGATGATGCCTTCCAGCACGGTCCGTGCGGAATCCGCGTCCTGGGCGATTTGCAAATGCCAGTCGGCCAGTTGGGTGAGGGCGGCGGCAATTTGCCTGGGCGGAGACTTGGCATCGGCGCAGAAACGATTGAGGGTCATCTCGGCAGAGGAAATGTCCTTCATGTCCTCCGCCTGAATGCGGGCCAGGAGGGAGATGCCTTCGTAGTCGCGGGGGAATTTTGCCAGTTGCTCGCGGATGGCGAAGGTGGCCTCCAGATATTTTCCACGATTCCGCTTCGCCAGGGCGGTGGAATACAGGGGCTTGGGTTCCTGCGGTTCAAAGCCGCCGTCGAAAAGGCTGGTCAGGGGTTTGGAAACCACCTCGCTGATGGCCGGAGTCCACATCACCGACAGAATTACACCCATCAAGACAATGACAAACGGCCCCACTGGGCCCAATTTGACCGCCAAAATAAATCCGCCCGCACCGACCACGACCGAGGTGAGCCAAACCAGGATCAGCTTCAGCCGGTTGTCGCTGTTTACAAAGGCGCGCAGAAACAACCAAAAAACGGCCAGGAAGCCAATGAGCGCCAGCACCCAGTCCATGATATGTGACAGTTTATCAGTCATACCCACTGGGAAACTCGTCCTCTCCGACGCGCGGCGCAAGGAAAATCAGCCGGATTGCCGGTGTTTCAATATTTAACGGTAACGATAGGGACGCGCCATTGGAAAGGAATTGGGCAGGTGACGGATTTCCAGGATATGGTCCTCCTCCATCAGCACCTCGACGATGTCGAAACGGATTTTCACCGGCGGATTATCAATGGCCCGCAGATAATCCAGCGCCGTCTGGCTCAGCAACCGGCGTTTCCGGGCATCCACGGCAGCGGCGGGGCGCGTCCAGCCGCCGGACGCCCGCGTTTTCACCTCCACAAACGCCAGGCAGTCCGCTTCGCGAAAGACCAGGTCAATTTCGCCCCGGTCAGAGCGATAATTCCGGGCGAGGAATTTTAATCCCAACTGGCGCAAGTGCGCTTCCGCCGCCCGTTCGCCCGCCTCACCGCGGCGTAGATTGGCTGGCCGGTCGGATGGACCGGCAAGCCACTGTTTGAATCGGGTGAATAGATTCATTTTGACCCGGATTGAACACGAATTAACCCCGGAGACAACATTTTTCCCACTGGCATTTCCGACTCAATCGGTTTATCTATTGAACGCTATGAAAAAACTGATTTGCACGCTGGCCATAATGATTGCCGCCACCGCCAGCCGGGCGGCCATTCACACGGAAACCGTGGCTTACCAGCAGGGGGACGCCACCCTCGAAGGCTATCTGGCCTACGATGACGCCGTTACGGGCAAACGCCCCGGGGTGCTCGTGGTTCACCAATGGAAGGGGCTGGGGGATTACGAGAAGAAACGCGCGGAGATGCTGGCACAACTCGGTTATGTCGCCTTTTGCGCGGATATTTATGGCAAGGGCGTCCGGCCCGCCACCACGGCCGATGCGGGCGCCCAGGCCGGCAAGTACAAAGCCGACCGCGCGCTGCTCCGCCTGCGGGTGAATGCCGGGCTGGATACCCTCAAGAAAAATGACCTGGTGGACGTTCATCACGTGGCGGCCATTGGCTATTGCTTTGGCGGCACGACGGTGATCGAGCTGGCCCGCAGCGGCGCGGATCTGGCCGGGGTGGTCAGTTTTCATGGCGGCTTGGATTCCCCCACTCCCGCTGATGGCCATAACATCAAATGCAAAGTGCTGGCCTGCCATGGCGCGGACGACCCGTTTGAAAAACCGGAGGACCTGACGGCCTTTGAGAAGGAAATGCGGGACGCGAGTGTGGACTGGCGGCTCTACCAATACGGCGGCGCGGTGCATAGCTTCACGGATTGGACGGCGGACGGCAGCATGGCCGGGGCCAAGTACAATGAGCGCGCCGACAAGCGTTCATGGGCGGACATGAAGCAGTTCTTTGCGGAGATTTTCAACTGATGCGCATCACCGGCGGCCAGGCAGCGCGGCGGATTCTCAAAGTGCCCAAGGGACTGGATGTCCGTCCCACGCCCGACCTGGTAAAACAGGCAGTGTTTAATTCACTCGGCAATCGCGTGGTGGATGCGCGCGTGCTGGAGTTGTTTGCCGGCAGTGGCGCGCTCAGTCTGGAATGCCTGAGCCGTGGAGCGGCGGCAGTAATGTGTGTGGAAAAATCCTCCCGGCACGCGGAGTTCATCCGCAGCAATGCCACCCAGGCCGGATTCGAAGCCATCCTGGAAGTCCGCACGCAAGATGTGTTTCCGGTCATGAACCAACTGGCCACCGCCGGGCGGCAGTTTGACTTGATCCTGGCCGACCCGCCCTATGGCGAAAAAAATGTGGGCCGGCGCTCCACCTCGTTTGCCCAGCAATTGCTGGATGACGTCCATTTGCCCCGGCTGCTGGCTCCCGGGGGACGTCTGGTGCTGGGCCACACCAAGCGTGACACTCTGGACATTCCCCCGGCTTGGGACGAGGTGAAGTTGCTCAAGCACGGCGACACGCTGATGCGATTTTTTGAGCGGAAATAAACGGACAGTACCCTCGCGCCATGCCTTCCCCCCATAAAGCCAATGCCCGGCAGCGCGTTCTCGCCCAGTGGCGGGGCATTGACCTCACGCCGCTGGAAACCGCCCGGGCGGTGAGGGCCCAAACCGCCGCGAACCTCATTCCCCGGCTGCTCAAAGACCTGCGATTGGACGTGCGCCAGGGTGAGGCGGAGATCGTAAAAGTTTGGAACTCGCTGATTGACCCAGTCATCACCGCCCATGCCCAGCCGGCGGGGGTGCGCAACGGCACCTTGTTCGTGACCGTGGACAGCAGCGCCTGGCTCTCGGAAATCGTGCGGTACCGTCGCAAGGAAATTTTGGACCGCCTGCAACACAGCTTTGGCCGCGCCATGATTCAAAAGATCTCTTTCCGCATTGGCTGAGGCGGGGGTTTATTTCAAATTCGCCGGGTTCAGTGGCTTGAGGTCGGCGGGCAGGAAGATGCCATCCTTGCGGATCAACTCACCATCAAACCACACCTCGCCGCCGCCCCATTCCTTGCGCTGGATGAGCACCATGTCCCAATGCACCGCCGAGCGATTGCCATTGTCGCATTCCTCATACGCCTGGCCGGGGGTGAAATGCAGCGAGCCGGCAATCTTTTCATCAAACAAAATATCGCACATGGGATTCAGAATGTAAGGATTGAAGCCCAGTGAAAATTCGCCGATATAACGCGCGCCGGGATCGGTGTCCAAAATCTCGTTCAAGCGCTTGGTATTGCTGGCCGTGGCATTGATGATTTTGCCGTCCTTGAATTCCAACCGCACATTTTCAAATTTGGTGCCGGAGTAAATGGTCGGAGTATTGAACTGGATGACCCCGTTCACGGAGTTCTTTACCGGGCACGAGAAGACCTCGCCATCGGGAATATTACGGTCGCCTTTGCACATTTTGGCGCCAATGCCCTTGGTGCTGAAAGTCAGGGCGGTACCGGGGCTTTTGAGGTGGACGCGGTCGGTCTTCGCCATGCGCTTTTCCAAGGGGAGCATGGCGCGGCCCATTTTGGCGTAATCCATGGTGCAGACGTCGAAGTACAGGTTTTCAAAGGCCTCGGTGCTCATGCCCGCCGCCTGGGCCATGCTGGGGGTGGGCCAGCGGAGTACGCACCAGCGGGTTTTGTTCACCCGGTAGTTCAGCACGGGGCGCATCAGGCGCGAGTGCAGTTGCATTTTGTCGCCGGCCACATCGGAATTCTCACTGGCATTGGCGCTGCCGCGAATGGCAATGTACGCCTGCATTTTTTTCATCCGGTACAGTTCGATGTCCCGCAACGCGGCCGCATGCTTTTCATCCGTCTGGCGGACGATTTCCCGCGAAACGCGGGTGTGGCGGACCTCGATAAACGGCGTGCCGCCCGCCGCGCGGACGGTGCGCATGAGTTCCAGGGAAAACTCGTCGGGCACGTCAATCATGTCGAGCAGGGCGAAATCACCTTTTTTGATTTCGGTGGAATAATTCACCAGCAGGCTGGCCAGTTTTTGGTAACGCGGATCGGTCATGTTATGTTTTGCAAATGAATGTCAGATTGCGGGCGGCAAACCGGAATACCGGGCCGCCAGCCGCTGGCACTATTGAAAGAAACCAGCGGATTGTCCACATAATATAACACATCCGGCGCGTCGCGAGAATAAATCCGACACCCCGACCCCGACGGCCATTAAATGGATTTCCGCTGAAACAAATAATGCGACACGAACCATTCCTCGCCCCCGCGAAAACCCCACAACTCCGCGCAGGCCAGATAAAACACCCGCCAGTAAACCCACCAGCGTTCCGCGTTTTCGGACCCATACGTTTGCCGGAATAGCGGTAGGATCTCCTCCTTGTGCGCGTCCATGTTTTGCAACCACGCTTCCGCGGTTTTCTGATAGTGGGTTCCGTGCACCCGCCAGTGGTTCTCAATGGCCAGATCCCGTTGGAAGTACAGCAGCAGATCGTCGCTCGGCATGATGCCGCCGGAGAAAAAATACCGTGCCATCCAGTCGGACTCATCCCGGGCTTCAAAATGATACGCATACTCGCGATGGGTAAAAATATGCACGAACAGCCGTCCATCCGGCTTCAGCCAGCGGGCGATGTTCCCCATGAGCCGCTCGTAATTTTTCATGTGCTCGAACATTTCCACCGAGACCACGCGGTCAAAGGTCTCCGCGATGTCAAACCGATTCATGTCGCAGGTGATGATGCGCAAGTTAGACAGGCCGCGCCGGCGGGCCTCGGCATCAATATGCGTCTTTTGGGTGGCCGAATTGGACACGCCGGTGATGCGCGCTTGGGGATACTGCTCGGCCAGCCAGAGCGAGAGCGAGCCCCAGCCGCAACCCAGTTCCAAAATGTGCTGGCCGTCGGCCACCTGGGCGCGCTCGCAGGTGAGGCGCAGCATCGCCTCCTCGGCGGCGTCCAGGGAGGTCACGCCGGCGGGCCAGAGGCCGCTGCTGTATTTCAAGCGGCGGCCGAGGCAAAGTTGGTAAAAGCGGGTCGGCACCTCGTAATGCTGGACGTTGGCCGCGCCGGTTTCGATGGCGATCGGGCTTTGCCTCAGTTCGGCCACCAGCCGCAGCAAATGCACCTGTTGCGCCTCCACCCCGCCGCGATTCTCCTCGCGCAGCCGTGCGCGCAGCAGCCGCCGGATACCAATGCGAATCAGCCAGTCCGGCAGACGATCGCGTTCCAGCCAGCGGTCCAGGGCCAGGGTGGGCTGGGGCAGGCGCATGTGGGCATTCGCCGGTGGCGGATTCAAGACGAGGGTTTGGTCCAGGTTCATAAGCGGATGAGGATGCGGATTAAGATCAAGCGGCGGATTTTTTAAACCACGGGACAAAGGCGCTGGTGGTTCGCTGGTATTCGCGATAAGCCTCGCCCTTGCTTTTCACCGAAAGCGCCTCGGTCATGGGAATGCCCGTGACGCGCAGCAGAAAAAACAACATTAATCCCGGGCACAACACCGTATAACAGCCACCGGGAGAACCCCAGGCAAACATAAAAAAGCCAACCCAGACCAGCCACTCGAAAAAATAATTCGGATGGCGAGAATAATTCCAGAGGCCCGCCTGGCAAATTTGCCTGCCATTTTCCGGTCGGGCTTTGAACCGCCTTAACTGGCCGTCCGCCACGCTTTCGCCGACGAGCGCCAGCAGCCAAATGGCCACCCCCGTCCATTCGAGCGGGGTGATGCCCGGACGTGCATTCAGGCACGGCACGAGAAAAACCGTCGCCAATCCAGCCAGCAGGGCGGCTTGCAATTGGAAGAACCAAAAAGTCTTTGATCTGACCCGCGCCCCCCATTCAGCCCGCAACTGGGCGTAGCGCACGTCTTCCCGGGGATGATGAGTGCGAACCCGTACCGCAATATGCACTCCCAAACGGACGCTCCACAGCCCGGCCATGAGCGCGACCAGCGCGCGCCTTTCCGGGTCGCCCGGTGCCAGCAGGGCGAAGCCCGTGGCGACGGGCAGAAACCCCAGGGACCACGCCACATCCACGACGCCCAAATTATTGACGCGCCATGCAAGCAGCCACACGACCAGCATGAGCACCACGGCCAGCACCGTCGCCGCCAGTAGCAGCCCGGTAAAAGTTTGAAAGAAGTTCATGGTAATGACGGCGACTCCGGTTTGTTTAACGCAGCGGCCAGTTTTCGGGTCATGGCGAGGAAGGCGAAGTAGAGCAGCAGACCCGCCCCCGGAACCACCGCCCCCCAGCCCACGATGCCGTGCCAGCCGGTCAGGCCAAATTCCCGGAAAAACGCAACGGGCGAGGCATGAAATTTCTGCCACAATTCCGGGATGGAAAAGCTCACCCGGGGCGCGCGCATCAAATGTTCGCCCAGGCGCACGAATGGCGCAAACAAGCCCATTTGCAACGGCGAGGCCAGCCAGTTCACTAATTGGATGACCGGCTGGTTCAGGCCCAGCCAGATCCCGATGACGAAGCACATCAGCGAGGTGGTGCCCACAATGGGAAAGGCCGACACACAGACGCCCAGGGTGATGGTTAGCGCCAGTTTCTGGGGCGTGATACCCTGTCTGAGCTGGGCGACCAGCAGGCCCACCACACGCTCCCTCCAGAATTGCCGGCAACGGTCTTGGAAAGTAACTTTTGGCATGGCGAGGGTGTTCATTGCTTTGGCCGCAGCAACACCTGCTCCAGACTGGCCGAGGCCGACAGTCGAAACAGGGTGATCAACATGTACAATGACATGGCGATGTTTCCTAATAGCAAAATCGCCACCAGCCAGGCAAGCCGCAGCAGCATAGTCGTCTCTTTGTAACATACCCAGGTAAAAAAAGTGAGAAAGCCAAAGTAACAATCAAACAGCGTGGCAATAAACCACGGATGAGTGACCAGCGCCTCCGGAGTCTTCCACAGGGCGCAGTGATAACTGGCCCAGCTCGTGGCCGCCAGCATCGTGACCAGGACTCCCGAGAAAAAGATGCGTAACGTCCAGATCATGATTCGGCCAGGGTGGGGTTGTTGGGCCGGGTGTAGACGGCCTGCACCACGGTGATGTTATGCCGCGCAAACGCGGCTTCGCAGTAACTCAAGTAGTAATTCCATTTGCGGATGAACCGCGTGTCAAAGTTCAACGCGCGCACCGCCGCCTCGTTCTGGTTGAAGGCCGTGCGCCAGCGCCGGAGGGTTTCCGCGTAATCCAGGCCCAGGTCCTTTAAATCATGCAACCCCAAATCGCCGGTCCGCCGCAGGGCTTCGT
>Ga0182012_10005760_pt1 | contig 12758 bp, 8 predicted proteins | sample 612S2SmetaG_FD_120486 | JGI IMG/M metagenome (GOLD analysis project Ga0182012, IMG submission 120486) | Permafrost microbial communities from Stordalen Mire, Sweden - 612S2S metaG | ecosystem: Environmental > Terrestrial > Soil > Wetlands > Permafrost | place: Sweden: Stordalen | collected...
CCGCCAGCAACTCGCGCTTGACCCCGTCGATATCGGCCGTGTCGATCGGACGCGCGGAGACCACGAGCTCGAGCCCACCGCCCAGCGCCATCGGCGCGGCGCTGGTTGGAATGACGATCCGCTGCGGCACGTCACCGGAACGGATCGCAATCGGCACCGTCTCCTCGCGAGGAATGCGCCGCCAGTCCAAGGTATCCCACCGCGGCGCTTTTGGAACATCGCCGCTCGCCTCGGCCGCGTCCCGCGCCGCCTTCAGGAACACTGCGTCATCCAGCCGGGGCTCGGTGACGTAGTCGCCCCAGCTCACCCGCGCCTGCAACTGCCTGGCGTCGCGCGGCAGCAGAACGGTCAGCCCGATCGAGGATGGCTGGAACGAGCGCATCGGCGGCGATTCCGGATTGCCCTGATCCGGCGCATCGCCCTTGCCCTGCGTGACCTCCGACAGGCCCTCGCTGCCGCGCTGGGCTTCCAGCAGATCCTCGGCCTGCTGCTCCGCCGCGATCTCGTCACCGGCCGGCGCGCTGGCGCGCGCCGCGCTCTCGCGCTTCGGTCCGAGAAAGCCGGTCAGATACCAGGTCGAGGGCGCGACACCGGCGATCACCTCGCGCGCGAGGTCAGGATCAAGGTCTGGATGCGGCCCGACCAGATCGCGGCGCAGGAGATCGAGCAGCCGCGCGCGCACCGCCGCCGGCGTCGTTGGCTTCGGCAGGTCCGAGAGCCGGTCGGTCGGTCCCTCCTGTGGCGGCGTCGGTCCCGCTGTGGTCATGCGTCCCCCAAAGTCTCAAGCAACGGCTTGAACCTGCAAGCCTTATCATTCCGCCCGCCGATGGCAATCAGCGGTTTAGCCAGTCTGCCGGCTCAATCGCGATCGAACAGTGGCCCGGCGCCTTCGTCTTCCCCACCGCCTGCGTCGTCATCCTGCTCCTCTGCGACTGGCGTTTGGCCTGCAGCCACCTCCTCCGCATGCCGCTCGACGTTCACCGCCAGCAGCCGCGCCAGCACGCGGTCGCGCTGATCCGGAGGCCAGAAATAGCGGCCTTGATAGGTGTGGTCGTTCTCGATCTCCTCAGTGAGGAAGACCGGCCGCAATTCGGCAGCGAGATCGTCCCAGCCATAGGCTCGCAGCACGGCGCGATCCATCTCGTCGTGCAGCTCGCGCAAGGTCTGAATGGCGGCACCGCGTTCGTCCTGGTCGTGGAACCGGTTGTAGGTCTTGGTCATGCCCTCGTTCGCAGCGACCATCAGCCCGGCGCGATGATCGTGATAAATCTGGCCATCCGCTTCGAGGGCGGCATGAGTTTCGTAGTTGGGCGGGAAAGGGAAAGTTTCGAAACAGTCGGACGGTGCGTAACGCAGATCGTCCTTCATCGAGGATGAGAAGAACCGCGCCCATATTTCATGAACACGGGATTGCAGTAAGGAGAATTGTTTCATACTCGCCTTCGTGAATAGGACCGCAGTGTTGAGAAAAAATGCGTCGGTTCTGGTCAAACAGAAACTCATGTGCGGTGACGTATAGGCCGTCCCGAGAGCGATCTTCGAGATACTAAGCGCCGCATACAAAGCCGGTGTGGACCGGCTCCAACGCCACCACTGTTCCTTTCTTCGCTTCGCATCGGTTCCGCTTCCCAACTTGGCGCGCTCTGGCTTTACTCTTTCTTCGGCGAAGGCCAACAACCTTGGCTGTTTGCTTCGAGCTTCGTCGAGCGACAAATCGCTGATGTTGAACGCCATCCGCTTGCTCAAATGAAGGGGATCGCTCACTAGATCATCGCCATTTATGAGCATCTTGATGCGCGAGGCCAACGCTGGATATTCGGAAAGTAATTGCAATGCCGAATCCAACCCAATCTCGTCGCCATCTGGGGTAGGGCTAAACACAAAGCCGAAGCCTTGCATTTCTGAACCCTTAAACGCGCGCTTTAGGTTTGACTTGAGCCGCGCAGGTGCGCGATCAAGATCGCCTTCGACGAGATAAGCCGAAATGCGCTTTACTCGCCGACCATCAAGAATTGGAAATACGCGGCTATCCTTGCCGACATGAACAATACTGACAACTACAGCTGCCTCGCCTGGCCACTTCATCCGTCGCGTAGCACGAGTAATGATACCTCCTTCCAAAATGATCGGAGTAAGACCAGTTTCCCTCGTATCACCCTGCCCGATCGTATTCGTGGCGACCAAGCCCAACACACCGCCTTGCCGAAGAAGCACAAATGACCGCCGAAAAAAATGCGCTACTAGATCGGAGTTACCATGCGCTCCCTCGTGCAAGGTCTGTAACCACGATAGATAGTACGACCCGAACGCCTCCGATATCGTATTCTTGCCAGCGAATGGCGGGTTTCCCACGATCGCATCGAACCCTGGGTTCTCTCTTGCGAAGACCTCTGGGAATTCGATTTCCCAATGAAATGGTTTCCAGCCGACCTCCTCGAGGAAGGCTACTTGCTCGGCCTTGAGCGTCTCCCAATTCGGCGTCCCCGAGCCTGCGATCCAGCTCTCGACCTTCTGTCGCTCCGTCTCTCGTGCTTTCGCCTTGTCGTCCGAAAAATGCGCCGAAATCACTGCATCGCCCACAATCCTCGCCGGCTCGCTCGCCTCCATGACCCGCGAATAGCGCGCTGCCTGCGCGGTGATCAATACACCATCATCAGCATTTCGGATCGCTTCGCGGCCTTCGAGTGCGCGGATCACTGTCTTCTCAATCATCTCCCGAAACAGTGGCAAGCTTGGTTTGGACAGATCCCAATGCACGGCCTGGATCTGCCGGCGCGTCAGCCCAACTAGACTGTCGCCTGCCTTCAGCGCGTGGTCGAGGAAGGTGAATTCGTGCTCCTTCGCGAGCGTCGCTAGCCAAAGCGACAGCCGGGCGAGATCGACAGCCAACGGGTTTTTGTCGACGCCGTAAAGGCATTTTTGCGAGACCAGACGTTTCGCATGCAATGCTTCATCTTCGTCCGGCGGGATCTTCGGCTTTTCGGCGCCGTACATGTTCCAGGCCTGCTCCAGCCGAGCGCCGATCTGGCGGCAAGCTTCGACCAGGAAGGCGCCGGAGCCGCAGGCGGGATCGAGCACCTTCAGCGACAACACTGCCTCCGGCGACGCATCAGGGCCGAGCCGCGCAAAGGCCGGCTCCAGCGCGTGACGCACAATCGGCTCAGTGAGGGAGCGCGGCGTGTAGTGCGATCCGGAGCGGCGGCGCTCCTCGGTCGGCTGCAGATAGGGCGCGCCTCGGCCGATCGGCGTTGCCTTGGGCGAGGCGCGCTCGTCGACCAGGGATCCGAACGCCTCGATCAGCGCGGCGACATCACGCGCGTCCTTGACGCCCTTGGCCTGCTTGGCCGAGAGCTTGATGCTGCGCTCCTTCAGCCATTTCTGCCGGTCGCCCGGCTTTTCGGCCAGCAACGTGTCGAGCCCGATGAAGGTTGGCAGCTTCTTGTCGTCGCGCAGCGCGATCATGCGCTCGGTCGCGCGCCAGGCCGTAAAGCCCATCACGGTCTCATAGACCGAGCCGATCGATTCGACGTCGAGCGAGCGATAGGACAGCCGCTCGCGGATCTTCTCGCCCGAGAGGCCCCTGCCCTCGATGGTCATCAGGCCGTGGAGAATGCGCAGAATGGTGCCATCCGAGACAGGCAGGATCTGCACTTCGGTGCGGCCGCTGCCGCTCGCGCGACCTTCGAGAAACGGGAATGCGTCGGGATCGAACAACTTGCCTCCGCGACCAGTCACCCAATGCGGGTGCCCGCCATGGATCAGTCGGAACACGGCGAGCAGCTGGCCCCAGCCACCGCGGCGCTCATCCATCGTGTCGGGGTTCAGCGCCTCGTCGACCAGCAGCCGCACATACAGCGTTTTGATCGAATAGCCGGTGTCCCAGAGCTGCTTCAGATGCGGATCGGTCGAGGACGGCAGCAGGTCACGATCCTCGGCATAGAGCAGGAACACAAGCCGCATCAACAACGTGAGCAGGCCTTCGTAGAGGTGGTGAGGATCGCGCGCGGCAATCGCATCTATCTGCTGGGGCGCCGCCCGATGCAAGCCGCGCAGCAGCTCATAGAGCGCGCCCAGCACCTGCCCCGAGAGCTTTTCGGAGACGGCATTCTGCGCCTCGCGCGAGGCCTCCAGCAGCTTGCGCAGCCGCATCTCCGGTGCGCCGGTGAAAAAGGCGTTGCGGCCGAGGCAGAGTTTCAGGCCCGCCAGCATCGGCCGGCCCTCGACGCGGCCGAGCGGGGCCAGCGGCCAGGTGAGCCAGCCCGCGGTTTCGCCGCGCGGCGCATAGATCAGCCGCAGCGCGTTGCACGTGACCAGGATGCCGACGCCGATGCTGCTCTCGCGGAGTAGCCGCTCCAGCCGCTGATGCGGCGTCGCCTCCCATTCGCCCGATGCGAACTGATTGCGGCCGTCGGCGTCGAGGTTCGGATCCAGCATAACCAGCGCCTGCGCCGGGATGCCTTCCGGCGCCGGGCCGTTCCACAGCAGCGCGTAGTCCGGCGATAGCAAGGTCTCGTGCTCCTGGACCGTCACGGTCAGCGCCGGGTCGACAGCAGGTCCGCCCGGGCTGCCGGCAACGAGCTTCGCCGGCCAGCCGAGCACCTGCTCGAAGAAGCTCCAGGCATCTTGCAGCTCGAACAGCCGGTCCTGCTCGCGCGGCGCGTCAGGATCGAGGCGGAGCGCGCGCGCCGCCGAGTCGGTGTCGAGCGGGGTCTGGCGGATCGGGGTGACGCCGGTCTCGCGCAGCACATTGGCGCCGACGACAAGCCCTTCGGGCTGCAGATAGTTCAGCCATTCCGAGGTGTCGTCCTGTTGGGAATGATAGGTCATGTTTGCGCTCAGTTCGTCGCCGGCCAAAGATAGACGAGTCCGACCGGCTCCAGTCGTCGCGCCTGCACTTCGTAGCCCTTGCGGACCTTCTCGGGCTCACTCTCCAACTCCTGCTGGAGCCGCAGCAGCTTGCCATCCCATGAGCGGCGGTCGGCCTCGAACTGACGCAGCTCGCGCTCGTGCTGCTTGCGGATGTCGTCGTCCGTCGGACCGAACAAATCCATCTGTTGAGGAGCGTCCGGCGGCTGCTTGCTGCGCATGGCGTCGCGAACCCTGTCGATCTGCCGTTGCAGCAGTACTGCCAGGGCCTCGGCCTCGCGCCGGCCGTTCTGTGCGAGATCGGCAATGGCACCCTGCTCCGAAGCTTTGGCCCGCGCTTCGATATGGTGGCGAAGATCAGCGATGTCGCGCTCGACCATCTGGGCCAGGCGGCCGAGAACGCCTGAGCCTGGCGAGACGCCGCGGCGCAGCGCCTCGTCGAGCTGCTGGATCGTGGTAACCTCGCCGGTCTCGGCGAAGGGCACAAGCGGGCTGTCGTCGCGGCGGGTGTCGCGCCAGGCCGCGGTCACGGGGATAATCTCCTCATGCAAGCGCCGCGCGCCCGGGCCGAACAGGCAGAGCCGGCCGAGCAGCACGACGCGCGGCTGCGCGCCGGTGCTGACGATCGCCGTGATACGCCCGATGCTGGTGCGAAAGCCCTGACTGACGAAGCGCGACAGCAGGCGCTTGACGAGACGATGTTCGAGGTGGAGCTGGACCACGTCTTGCGGCTCCGGCTCGCCCTCCTTCACCAGTGGCGGCGCGAACAGGAGGCCGCGCACCGGGGTTTCACGCCGCCAGCGCGCGCGCTCTTTCGGCGTTGCCGGACGGCCCGGCCGCAGCTCGTCGAACAGCGAGGCCCAGCTCGGGTCCCTGGCAAAGCCCGGGCTGTCCGGATCGAGCAGCATGGCTTCCGGGACACTGAAGTGTCCGGGCTGCAGCGCGGCGCCATCATCCTGCAAGGCAATCTCGATGACATGGCGGATATCGGCACCCTCGACGCCGACACGCCGCTTGGCCGTATCGAGCGCCCGCTGCAGGCGTAGCTCCTCCTCCTTCAGCCGGGCAACTCGCTTGTCGGCCTCGTCACCCAGCTCGCGCTCGGCGATGCCGACGCGCTCCGATGTCGCGTTGGTAATGCTGTCGGCGATCCGCTCGGTATAGCCGCGACGGATGCCCTCGCGCGCAAGGGTCGTCTCGATCGTCTGCCGCAGCACCTCGCCGGAGGCACCGAGCTGCTTGCGGATTACTTCCGTCTTGCGCACCAGCGCATCCAGGACCCGGTCCTCTTCCCGCTGGGTGTAGACGAAGTAGCGGCAGGTAACGGTCTTCGAAGGCTGGAGCTTGCGGTCGATGCGTCCATTGCGCTGTTCGAGGCGCGACGGGTTCCAAGGCAGATCGACGTGGATCAGATCGTGGCAGCGGGCCTGCAGGTTCAAGCCTTCGCGCGCGGCATCGGTGCAGACGAGGATGCGAACCCGCTCCTTCTCGAACGGAGCGTTGAAGGCGATCTTGATGCGCTCGCGTTCGTCCAGGCTGGTTTGGCCCGTGAAGTTGACGATGCGACCTTCCAGATCGACGCGCCCGATGCTCCGCTGAAGCAAGCCTTCCTTGAGGCGCTCGACCAGCCAGCGGCGCGTATCCTCCCATTCCGTGAACAGGATGAGCCGGCGGTCCTGCCAAGCGTAGCCCGCGTCGAGCATCTTTTCCTCAGTAAAGTCGAGGATCGCTTCGACCCGGCCGTCCGGCGCATCGCGCGCGGCGGCGCTGATGGCGAGCATCCGATCGACATGCGCGATAGCCGCTTTCAGATCGCCAAGCTCGCCCTTGGCGTGATGGGTCGCAACCTCGATCGAGTCATTGTCTTCAATCAGCTCTGGCGTCGTCTCGGCAGCATCAGGTTCGACCTCTTCGCTTTTTTTGGCGAGGCTCCGCCGATGGGTGGTGAGCGTCCGGTGAAACGCCGCGATCGACGAGAACAGGCGCTGCTGCAGGTTTGCGAACAGGAAGCGCGCCCGCGAGCCACCCGCAGACGACTGGCTATACTCGTCAAGCATCACAGCCAGTCGAAGTTCGGGCGCGTCCGGCGGCAGTCCTGATATCGAAATCGGGTCCACGATGCGCTCGGGAAAGGCATGGCCGAGCCGCCGAAGGTCTTCCTTGAGCCGGCGCACCATGACCGGTTCAAGGTCCTTGGCCTCGACCGCGATGCCGCGCGTGAATCGCTGCGGATCCAGGATCTCCAGCAGCGTCGCGAACGAGTTGGAGTGACCGTTATGTGGCGTGGCCGAGAGAAACAGGCGATGCTCGAAGAGCGAGGCGATGTCGCGGACCGCCTTGGTCATCTGGCTTTCGACCGCCCAGGTCGCTCCTGATGATGGAGCGGCGTGATGAGCCTCGTCCAGGATGAACATCGATCCGGCTCGAAACGGCGCCAGCAGCTCGCGCAAGCCCCCGGTATAGGTCTCGTCGGAGAGGACGCTGTGCGAGACGATGAAGCGCGAGCCGACGCTCCAGGGATTGGCCGAGAAGCCGCGGGTGCGCCGCGTCTCCATGAGATGCTCGCGGTCCACGATCGTGAAATCGAGGCCGAACTTCTGCGCGAGTTCGTCCTGCCATTGCAGCAGCATGGACGCGGGTGCGGCGACCACGATGGTATCGATACGGCGCCGCAGCAGCAGCTCCCGCACGATGAGGCCGGCTTCGACGGTCTTGCCGAGCCCGACATCGTCGCCGATCAGGAGATTGACGCGCGGCAGTTCGAGCGCCTTGGCGAGCGGCAGCAGCTGGTAGGAATCGAGCCGGATGCCGGCGCGGAATGGGGCCTGGAACAGCTTCCGGTCGGCCGCCGTCGCGGTACGCCATTCCGTCGACCGCAGATAAGCCCCCAGGCGCTGCGGTCCCTCGAAGGTCCTGGTCAGCAGCGGCGACCAGTCGTTCGGATCGAGGATTTCAGGCTGGAGTTCCGCCGCGTAGGCAAGCTCGATGGCCTCGCCCTGCGAATCATCCTCACAGGAAATCAGGGTGACGGACTGAACAGGCCCCCTCATTTCAGAACCTTCAACAATCCAGGTCTTTCCCCGGACCTTAACGAAACTGCCCACTTGCGGGAGGGACGGCTTTGACGCTCCGATCACGCCACCCTTCATTCCGTTCCCCCCTTTTTACGATGGCCACCCGGGCGCGCAGAGATCCGTCAAAAGCTGCTCCGCAATAGATCATTTGATGAAACGGAAAAAAAGCAACCGCCTCAATACCGCATAGGCTTACCTGCTTTAAGGGGCGACCGAAAGCAGCATTGGCAGGGTTGAGCACCCTCCAGTACCCTGCCTGTTGTCCATTCGGGGGTTGCCTGATTGTTCGGGATCTCTCGAGCGGAGGGGTGCCTCACTGTTCCAGCGACTGACTCGACTTCTCAGTTGTTGGGTCACCGTCTCTTGTCCACACGAAACCGTCTGCCATCTTGTTGCGCCGCGCAACGAAATATTGGCTCTGAAAAAGCGGGCAAATTCGTCATGTTTTGTGATGGTTCTATCTCACACACTTGGTGAGACACCAATCATACCGCGGCGGATGCTCTGACGTGGTAGTTCACACCCCAAAAGGCGGAGTATCCTCGCACGAACTCAGGGGCTTCTATGCCCGTTCGTCGCGACCGGTCCCGTGATCCTTGGACCTGACGCCCAGCACCTGGCATTGGCATGGGCACTCTTCGTTTTTGGGTATTGACCGCGTAATCCAATCTATGGAGCTAACCCACGAATTCGCCTACCACCGTCAAGCAGCGCGCCGGATCAAAGACACCTGGAGGCTTTAAGTCCGGGAGCGTCTGCGGGATTAAGCTCTTTTCGAGGGCGTTAATAAGGTGTTAACCTGGAGCCATGTGTCGTAATATAAGTTGAACGTTCCAATCGAATCGATCTCACGGGAGGCCCTACATGAACCGAAGTGAGATACTGCTGGCGGGGCTCGCCGCTGGCGGCGAGAACGCCACCTATACGCCTGTACAGGTACAGAAGCTGTTCTTCTTGCTCGATCGCGAAGCCGCCGCGGCTCTGGGCGGACCGTTTTTCAAGTTTGTTCCATACGACTATGGTCCGTTCGATCAGGCAGTCTATGCGGGCTTGGACGATCTCGCGCGGAGCGATTTGGCGTCTATTCAAAGCACGGGCCGTTACCGCGTTTATGGCCTGTCGCGGTCTGGGCGCGCAGAAGGGAGCCGAATCTTGGCCACTTTACAACCGGCAACCCGAGAATACGTCGTAAATGTTGCAAACTGGGTCCGGCAGCTGTCTTTCCAGCAGCTCGTCGCGTCGATTTACAATAAGTACCCCGATATGAAAGCGAACAGCGTCTTTCGAGGATGACGGTAGTCGTCGCATTTCATTGCGCTGACGGTGTGGTCATCGCGGCTGACAGCATGATCACACCTAGCATGGGCGGTCTTAGTGTTGGTCACCATCACGGTCAAAAGATTTCAATTCTGCCAGGACCTCAGATCTTTGCTTTGGCTGGTGACGTTGGACAAAATGCGCGTCTCAGAATTATTGCGGAGAGCAATCACGGCGCCATCGCTGGCATGGGTCACCCGATCGACTTCCCATTGCAGTTGACACAAGCAATTGTCCAGCAGTTTGCGGCGACTGGTATTAATAACGCGATCGATGCTTCTCCAATCCTTGCTTTTGTACATGACGGACAACACCAGTGTTGCGTTTTCGAAGGACGCCTTCAGCCTCGCCTGTTGGATGAAGATCACTATTACGCCGCGCACGGTTCTGGCAAACTTTCTGCCGATCCGTTTCTCAGATTCATAACAGATGTGTTTTGTCCAAACGGACGGCCATCGGTCCGTGAGGGAATTTTTTTAGCTGCGTGGACCGTGCAGCACGTTATCGATGTGAACCCGGGTGGCGTAGCTGGGCCGGTTCGAATGGCGACGATTGAGCGAGACGCCGCCGGCACATTAGTGGCGCGGAGCTTACCAACAGACGAAATCGAAGAGCACATTCAGGCAATCGAAAGCGCTCGTTCAGCCTTGCGAAAATGGCGAGACGAAATTCAGTCTGGCGGAGCGGCAGAAGATGCACCCGAACCGCCCACGCCTCCAATTGCCCCAGCAGCCGCTTCTCCTCCCATCATCGCAGAGCCTTCGCCCGCGGCGCCGACCTCGACGGCTCCCGCCTGGCGCCCGAAAGTCGGCGAGGTGAGGCTGCGATTTACAGTGAGGACGCAGGCGGATGATCATTTCTGCATCTGGGACAACGTCGCCGACGAGATAGCGAAGGTTGGCATAACGAGCTTCGTTGATTTAAAATATGAGAAGGCGTGCGGCGAGGCCGAACGCCTAAATAGGGATATACCGCTGCCTTGGTAGCATGCGAGAACCGCCAGTAGAGCCCTTGGATTCATCGATCGCGCGCCAGCTTCCGCTTAGGGGTTCAAGCCGAGCGCTGATAGTGTAGCCGCTCGATGTCCGAGCGCTCGTATACACGGCCCGCCGATGTGATCGTGGCAATCTCTCGCCGATCTTCGGGAAGCCGATCCCACGCCATCTTGGCTTCCTGCAGCGTGTAAAAATTATCGGTCCTAGCACCGTGGTCCATCTGTGCTGCGCGCGATGCGTCCACGTATAGCGGCGCGGTAGTCACCAAACCGCGTTGTGCATCATTAATGAGCCGCTCGAACAGCCTGGCGCCCTCGGCATCGCCCGCCGACTGAAGCTTTTGCCTGATCTGACTTGCGCCGTTTAAGTCGATCATCTGCAGCCCATGGCCGGGCGCGCGGAAGTTTACGACGGGTTGGTTAAAACCGTCACGACCAGCGTCAAAATCGTAGTCGGCATCGGGAAACCCGTGATCTTTAAAAATCTCAGAACGCATCGAATTTACCTCCCAAACGGTTTGGACAACGTTCCCTGCAATCGTCCCGCTGGCGCGTTTCACTTCACCGAGTAAGATCGCGAGGGTTTGGTGATACATCTCCATCTTGCGACCGAGATCGCTCCAAACCCCGCGCGGAATTATTTCGGTACCAGCCACCCAGCGACGCATGGTGCGCTCATTTATCTCGAGGTCGCGCGCCAGCGGCGCCTGCCATTCCTGGCCGTGAAAAAATTCGCCAACGTTTCGGAGAAGATTGCTGCTCAATTGGACCTCCTGCCCAACTTCATCGGCGGGGCCAATCCCCATCCGCGCTTGCTAATTTAACGCCTAATGTTCGAAACGCAAGCTGTTGGCTATGCGTTGGCGTCGATCGGCCGCGGGAGAAACCGAGCCCGCACTAGCGGCCTTCGTTGCCCGTAGTCCCGTAACTGTCCATATAGGTTAGGCGCGGCTTTGGCGAAAACATCGTTTATTCCAAGAAGGTTGACAGGACGCCTCGTCGGGCAGCGAATAAACGGCTTAGCGGCAAATTTCAGTCGCTGTGGCTGTAACGGGAATGCAAGCGCCGCCTCGCAACGGTCCTCGACTTTCAGTGTCAGAAGATCGTCGGCTCGGGTCCGGCCCAGATTGACGACCGCGATCGGGATGCCACGAAGCGCCGCCATCTAGGCGAAGCGGAAGCCGGAATAGACCATCAGCGACGAGCCGACCACGAGCATGGCGTCGACCTCTTCGAGGGCTACCTGCGCGGCGGACACCTGATCGCGTGGAACGCCCTCGCCGTAGAATACCACATCCGGCTTCTGGATACCGCCGCACGATCCGCAGGCCAGCACGGCAAATTCGGAAAAATCCAAATGATCGAGGTCGGCATCGTCATCGGGCAGCGCCACGGCGGTAAGGTTCATCCACTCGAGATTGAGACGGGCCAGCTCGCTTTGGAAGTCTTCGCGACGGGTGGTCGCCGAGCATGCCGTACAGCGAACGAGATCGAGACGCCCGTGCAGATCGATCACCGCCCTGCTCCCGGCGGCCTGATGCAATCGATCGACGTTCTGTGTAAGGAGAAGCCGGCATCGATCCCGGGCCTCAAGGCGGGCCAGGGCGTGATGGGCATCGTTTGGCAGAGCTTGGCCAAACCGTCGCCAGCCGATCATCCTGCGCGCCCAATAGCGTCGCCCATTACGTCCTCCGCCATAAAAGCCTGGAAGCGGACCGGCTGCGTTGCCCTCGCCGTCGCGGTAGTAAGGAATGCCCGAGTTCGTGCTGCATCCGGCGCCGGTCAAAACAGAGAGCCGCTGACAGGCCATGATGCCCCGGATTATATCAACACGTCGGACAATTTGCCGATTGGCCGCTAACCGTAATATCTCGTCGGGTCGCACGTCCGTGACATGATAACGCCCTCCGGTAAGCCCGAATGACACTGCGCAAGAAGGACAACTTGATTCGGGGCGATCGGACGCCGGCGTAGGTCGACCGAGAAACCGGAGCGGCCAGCGCCATCATAACCATCCATGGGCGACCTTGAAGGCGGTTGGCCGCCGCAACAGATACCCGATAGGCGCAATTCGAGGTGTAGCGCCAACGACCGAATGCTGAAAGGAAGACAGACACAGCGTAGTGCAGCGCAGATTCAGGCCGTTCGTTCCATCCACCAAGCATGGCACAATGCCGCCATGGCTCAACCGAGAAGATCACGCGAGCAGGATTCGACGCGCTGCGACAACGACACGTCCGCCGATCCGATTGACCCCCGTGCTTTCGGTCTTGAGAAGGCAGCGTACGCGGTCGGAGAGACACTTGACTTGCTCAGTATCGGCCGAACTTCGCTTTACCCAGCAGTCAAACGAGGTGACCTCAAATGTGTCAAGTTCGGCAAGAAGACTTTGTTTTACGCTGCTGACCTTGCCTCGTTTCTGACACGGCTCAGGCACCTGAGCGAAGCGAAGGCGGACCGCATCGGTCGCACGCCTGGTGCATCCAAAAATATCGAGCGAATCTGAG
>Ga0182012_10005761_pt1 | contig 12758 bp, 11 predicted proteins | sample 612S2SmetaG_FD_120486 | JGI IMG/M metagenome (GOLD analysis project Ga0182012, IMG submission 120486) | Permafrost microbial communities from Stordalen Mire, Sweden - 612S2S metaG | ecosystem: Environmental > Terrestrial > Soil > Wetlands > Permafrost | place: Sweden: Stordalen | collected...
GATCAGGATCGCGGACTGGCACAACGCAACCCCTACAGCCAAGACGCGCCGTTCACGCTTCGCCGCACTGAAGCTGGCGGCCTGACCTGGCGACTGAATTCGCCACCAGTATCAAGGTCTGGTTCACCTCGACCGAGTCCTTCGCCAAGGTTCTGTCGGCCGGCAACCGCGACCGTGATTGTGGAACAGGCCCCCGGTTCGCTCGACGAACTGGCGCGGATCACCGGCAAGGCGAAATCCAACCTGTCGCGCACGCTGAGAACGATGGCGGGCTATGGCCTCGTCCGCCTGGAACGCGGCGAGCGCGGGCGGATCACGCCCAAGGTGACGCATGACCGGGTGGAACTCGACCTTCCGCTCACGGTCTCTCGACGGAGCGGCGGGCCGAGCACGATGTCTCCATTCCAGACCAGAAGCGGCAGCGCGAGGCGTACTGCCAGTCTCGCGGCTATCAGCTTGTCGAGACCTACGTCGAACCTGGCGTGTCCGCCACCAACGACCGCCGCCCCGAAGTCCAACGCATGATCGAGGCGGCAACCAGCAAGCCCGCGCCGTTCGAAGTGGTGATCGTCCATTCGTTCAGCCGGTTTTTCCGCGACCATTTCGAGCTCGAATTCTACGTCCGCGAGCTGGCGATGAACGGCGTCAAGCTGGTCTCGATCACCCAGGAAATGGGCGACGATCCCATGCACGTCATGATGCGCAGCGCGTCGAGGTCGCGGACAAAGAAGTCCGCATCATGGGATCGAATGGCGATCTACTCCGAACACTGGCCGCCGCTTCGGGCGTAAAATCGGCTTCGCCCGGCGTTCGCAGTTCTGTTCTGAATTGGCGGATGGGGTGGGATTCGAACCCACGAACCCTTGCGGGTTGGCGGTTTTCAAGACCGCTGCCTTAAACCGCTCGGCCACCCATCCGCACGCGGCCGGACGCTAGACCCGGCGAACCGGTCCCTCAAGGGCTGACGCAAGCTTGATCGCCGCTGTCACTTCGCGTACCAGTCTTTCCGGCTATGTACTGAGGGCGGCCTCCCGTCCCGACTCCCCGCCACCCGCCCCGAGAGCCATCGCAGCATGCGCGCCCAAGCCGTCCTCGCCTTGGCGATGTTCCCCCTTGTGCTTGCCGCAGCGGCGGCCCGCGCCGACCCGCCGGCCGACCCATCGAACACCATCACCGTCCAGATCGAGAACGACGCCCTGAACGGAACCGATCGTTACTACACGAGCGGCTTGCGCCTGGGCTGGACCTCACCGACCGATGCCGTGCCCGCGGCGGTCAGCCGCATCGGCCATGCCCTGCTGGGCGAGGGCCAGCAGCGCATCGCCCTCGACCTGTCGCAAACATTGTTCACGCCGATCGACACGCAGATCGCGCCGCCGGACCCGACCGACCGGCCCTATGCCGGGGTCCTGCTCGGGTCGGCTTCGCTGATCCAGGACACTGAGCGCACACGCAGCGTGCTGGCTGTGGGAGCCGGCGTGATCGGCCCGGCGGCGCTCGGCGAGGAGACGCAGAACGGCTTTCACACGCTGATCGGCGATCCGCAGAACAAGGGATGGGGCTTCCAAATTCCGAACCAGCCGGTCGTTCAGTTGACCGCTCAGCGCGTCTGGCGCCTGCCCCTGGCGGCCGGAGGCCTTCAGGTGGACATGCTGCCCGACCTCGCCGCCGGCGCCGGCACGCTGGAAATCTATGGGCTGGCCGGCGCCCAGTTCCGCATCGGCCAAGGCCTTGACTCCGATTTCGGCGCCCCGCGGATTCTGCCTGGGCTGACCGGCGCCGATGCCTTTGTGGCCACGCGTCGTTTCGCCTGGTACGTGTTCGCCGGCGCCGACGGCCAGGCGGTCGGCTGGAACGAAACCCTGGACGGAACGCCGTTCGGGGCCAGCCTCCACGTCACCCGAACCCCCTTTGTCGGCGAGTTGCAGGCCGGCCTGGTCGTGATCGCGTTCGGCGTCCGTTTCAGCTTCACGCATGTCGTGCAGACGCAGGAATTCACCAACCAGCACGGCGGGTTGTTCAAGTTCGACTCGCTGGCGGTGTCGGCGAAATTCTGAGGCCGTCCGGCGGCCCCGCTACCGCGGCCGCTCGCCCAGCAGGGCGGCGAGGGTCGGTTCGATCGCCGCGGCCATGCGTTCCTGACCTTGCGCCGTGGGATGCAGCGGCGGCTTCGGCGGGGTGCTCCTGGGGTCGTAGAACAGGTCCCGATTCAATTGGCCGGACGTCATGAAAACCTGGCCGACCTCGAGAAAGGTGACGTCCCCGCCGTGACCATGGCGCGCGGTCAGAGCCCGGTTGACCGCTTCGGTCGTTTCGGTCACCCAGGGCGACCGGTCGCTTGGCAGGATGCCGAGCAGCAGCACCTTCGTTCCCGGCAGCTTGCGGTGCAGCGCTGCGAGGACCGCGTCGATACCGGCCAGCGTATCCTCGGCCGACCAATGCACGCGGCCGAGGTTGTTGGCGCCGATCAGCACGACGGCCACTTTCGGCGCGATGCCATCCACCTCGCCGTGCTCGATCCGCCAAAGCAGGTTGGCGGTGGTGTCGCCGACAAAGCCGAGATTGATGGCGTGGCGGCCGCCGTAGAAGCGTTGCCAGACCGGTTGGAAATCCATCCAGGGCGGCGGCCCCTGGCGTTCCCAGTCCTGCGTGATCGAATCGCCCAGGAATACCAGGTCCACACGGTCGCGGCCGAGCTCCAGCAGCTTCGCCTCATGCCGCTCGCGCCACCAGGGGAGGTCGAGTCGCGAGATCGGGGTGGCCGCCAGAATGGTTCGCGCGCTCGGGGCGGTGGCCACCGGGAGCAGGAGCAGGCATGCCAGCAGCAGTCGCAGTGGAAGCCTCGATAGCTTTTGCAACGGTCATTCTCCCATCGAGTCGCCCAAGCCCGGTTCGTTACGGTCAATCAGCAGCCAATCCGGCCAGGGCGTCGAGCGCCCCAGACTGTCATCCGAGGCGCCCTGGCGGGTCAGCGCGGGTCGTGGTTGGCCACACACACTTTTTGCAAATATCCCCGCGCCGTGTGGATAACTCTGGGGAGAATCATCTCCCAATTCGCTGCGAAACCAATGGGTTCAGCAGCTTACACGAAATGCCCCATTGTGAGGCAGCCGAGCAAGCAATTGAAAAAATTGATCGCTTTTCCGTGATATGGCAAGGTGCACGTCCGCCGGGGCCGTTCAGCGTACGGTTCAATAACGAGCAGCAATCTGTGGGTACTAATCCGCGAGCGGTCCCACAAGTCGTCGCCCTATGGTTGTCAATTCGCTGTCGCAATAAGCGATCCGGATTCGTCACTCCGTCCGCGCCGTCACGGTCGAGCGCTCCTGCGCCGGTTTCAGACGGACGGCCAGCGCTTCCGAATGCGCGATCTGCCAAGGCTCGCTGAGGTGGTCCGGCGTGTCGAAGAAGGCCGAACGAGGATAGCGGCTGCGGTCCGGCAGCTCAAGGAACCCGGCGCCGTTTGCCGCATACACCGCTCGGATCGCGGCGACTTCGTCCTCCGGGAGGGGTGAATCGGCAAAACCGGTCGGTAAGCCGCCGATCGCGTGGACCCCATGTGCCCCGGCCCAGCGCAAGAAGCCGCTAATCAGCGTCGTGCCGTAGCCGTCGCGGATCTGCGCGTCGGTCGGGTGCTCGGGCGCCATCGTCGCCAGCACCGCCTGGCTTGCCGCACCCAGCGCCGGCGTATGGCCGACATGGTCCCCCCAGTCGTTGCTGCGTCCGGTCACCGCGGCCCGCGGATCGTGGAAGCCGCCGGCGACGAGCGCGCGCTCGATCAGGCTCATCAGCAAGGCACGCAGGTCGAATGCGAAGAACGCGCCGGTCCAGCGCTGCGGCAGGGTAGCGAGCGTCGTGCGGTCGTGGCGGAGCATGATTGCGGCGTCCGGTCCGGTCTCGGTCGCGGCACGGGAGCGGATGTATTGCGCCTCCTCCATCGGCAGGTACACGACGTCGCCCGGGCGCAGCACCGCCTGCCAGCGTGCGAACAGGTAGTCGAGCCCGATGCCGACCGCGATGCCGCCGTTCACGCAGGGCCGGCCGACGATCGGCTCGATCGTCTCGCAGCGATGCGAATAGGCGCCGTTCGACCCGGCCAGGATGACCAGCTTCGGTGAGCCAATGGCGCCGGCGCGGGCCAGCCGGGCCTCGATCTGCTGCGCGAGGAAGCCGTGTGACAGCGGCCGGTCCAGCACCGCACCGAACAGGACACCGTAGAGCAGCAGGGACGAAAGGCAGGCGGCGGCCAGGCGTCGCATCAGAACTGGAAGTACAGGAACGGGGCCACCTTCGGCGCGAAGAACAACGCCTGCAGGGTGAACGCGAAGCCGCCGACGATCGCCAGGCTGCGCGCCCGCTCCGAGAGGGCGTGCACATTGGGCAGCAGCAGCGCGATGCCCCAGCCTAACGCCAGCAGCGCCGACGCCTCGGGGAAGCTCAGCGTGCGCGCCTCGCCGAGGAAGCGCAGCACCGGCACGGGGGTGGCGATCGCCGCCAGTGGCGGAATTGCGCCGACGATCATCTGCGGCAGCGCAACACCGTTCAGGCCCGCCATGCCGCGCAGCATCGCGAGCGTGGCGTCTATCGTTGCGGCGCGAAACGGCACCCAGGCGACGATCACCGCCAGCAGCGTCAATGCCCGGCCGCCGGGCACGCGCAGCCCCGCGCGCCAGGCGGCATGGTGGACGACAAGATAGACCCCGTGCAGCCCGCCCCACAGCACGAAGCACCAGCCCGCGCCGTGCCACAGCCCGCCCAGCAGCATCGTCGCCATCAGGTTCGCCGTGCGCCGCATTGCGCCGCAGCGGCTGCCGCCTAGCGGGGTGTAGAGATAGTCGCGCAGGAAGCGGCTGAGGGTAATGTGCCAGCGCTGCCAGAAGTCGGAAATGTCGCGCGCCTGATACGGCGAGTCGAAATTCAGCGGAAAGCGCACGTTCAGCATCCGCGCCAGCCCGATCGCCATGTCGGAGTACCCGGAAAAATCGAAGTAGATCTGTAGCGCGTAGGCCAGGACCGCGTACCACGCCTCGATCAGCGTCAGGGTCTCGCCGTGCGCCGCGGCGTTGAACCCGACATCGGCGAGCGGCGCGAAACTGTCGGCGAGCACCAGCTTCTTCGCCAGCCCGAGCACGAAGATGGTCAGCCCCGCGCTCAGGTTGTCCGCATCGGGGATGGCGATCCGGGGGGCCGCGAATTGCGGCAGGATCTCCCGCGGGCGGACGATCGGCCCGGCGATCAGGTGCGGGAAGAAGGTGACGAAGCACACATAGGGCAGCAGGCCGGCATCGGTGCGCTCGCCTTTCGCGCTGTCGACCAGGAACATGATCTGCTGGAAGGTGAAAAAGCTGATGCCGAGCGGCAGGACGATGCCGAGCGGCGTAGCACCCGGCGCCAGCGTGCCAAGCAGGAAATCGGCATATTTGAACCAGCCGAGCAGACCAAGGTTCGCCGCCACGCCCAGTGCGGCCCATCGCCGCGCCGAGACCGTCCGGCCGGCGGCGGCCAGTCGCAGGATTCGCTGCCCGATGGCGTGGTTCGCGGCCACCGACAAGGCCAGCAGCGGCAGGAAGCGCGGGTCCCACCACGCGTAGAAGACGGCGCTGGCGCAGGCCAGCCAGATGAGCGCCCATCGCCCTCCGCCCAGCCTGCCGGCCGCGAAGTGGCCGGCCAAGCAGACCGGCAGGAACCCCAGGACGAAGATCGGCGCATTGAACAGCATGGCTTTGCGATCGCGAGTGTCCGCGCGACCCGCATAACGGCGCGTTAAGCGTCGGGGCGATCAGGGGAGGGTAGTCCGCGGGACCGCCATGCGGCCGTTGGCTCCGACGGTTCGGCGAACTCGGTGTGCCGAGACTGCGCCACTGCCGGCGGAAAGGGGCGATGTCGTGAGCCTGCCATGAAGCCAGTCGGAAAGCCGGATGCGGGAAATCCGCACGTCCGGTTTGATGAGCGGAGAGGGGAAACGGACCGCACTCGCGGCACCGCGCCTCTCTTCGACTCTACTGAGAAAACTTGCTTTGCCGAATTCCGCGCCAGGAGGACAACCAACGTGACGGTGGCCGAGCCGATCTGCCCATTGAGGCCGCAAGCCTGATCGGGTCATGCCGCTGACCGCACCTCGGGTGCCGGGCAGACCTTCCGTGCGCCGCATTGAACCAGTACGGTGCTGCCGTGATCCACACCTGCCAACGCCAGCCCGAGAACGCCGCGAGCCGTGCCGCCTGCGCCCCTGCCTTGGCGTGGTCTGGGGCCGCCCGCTGGCCGCGCGGAGCCGACCGCCGCGGCACGGTTACGTACACCGTGACCTGAGCGATGGACTGGCTAACCACCCCGGAGGTTTGGGCGAGCCTGCTCGCGCTGACGGCGATGGAGATCGTCCTCGGGATAGACAACATCGTCTTCCTGGCGATCCTCGTGGACCGGCTGCCGCCGCGGCGGCGCGCGAGTGGCCGGCGCATAGGGCTCGGGCTTGCGCTGATTGCGCGCCTGCTGCTGTTGACCGGGATCACCACGATCATGCGGCTGACGCAGCCGGTGTTCGAGGTCGCCGGCCAGGCGTTTTCCTGGCGCGACATCATCCTGATCGCCGGCGGCCTGTTCCTGGTCTGGAAGGGCACCACGGAGATCCACGGCCGGATCGAAGGCGAGGGCGCCCACCATGCGCGCGACACCCGCGCCGCAAGCTTCGGCGGCATCATCGTGCAGATCGTGCTGATCGACCTCGTGTTCTCGATCGACAGTGTCATCACCGCGATCGGCATGGCGAGCCAGCTTTGGATCATGATGGCGGCGGTGGTGATCTCGATCGGCGTGATGTTCGTCGCCGCCGGTGCGGTCGCGGGCTTCATCGAGCGCCACCCGACGGTGCGGATGCTGGCGCTCAGTTTTCTGCTGCTGATCGGCACAATGCTGGTGGCCGACGGGTTCGGCGCGCACATCTCGCGCGGCTACATCTACGCCGCCATGGGGTTCTCGATGCTGGTGGAACTGCTCAACCGGCTTGCCGCCGTGCGCGGCGCGCGGCGGCGGTGATCGCGGCCGGCCAATCCGGTCGCAACGGCCCACGGCCGGGATGAGCTGGACGAAGCAGGCGGTGCTGGCCGAGCTGGCGGCGCTCGGGATCGCCTATGAGGTGATCGAGCACCCGCCGGTGCTCACCGTGGACGCGGCTCGCGCACACTGGGCGGCGTTGCCGGGTTTCGGCGCCAAGAACCTGTTGCTGAAGGATGCTGGCGGCCGGCTTTGGCTGGTCGTGCTGCCAGCCGAGGCGCCGGTGGACATGAAGGCACTGCCGGCGTGCATCGGCAGCAAGCGGCTCTCCTTCGCGCGGCCGCCCGATCTGGCCGCGACGCTGGCGGTGGAGCCCGGTTCGGTCACACCGCTTGCCGTGGTGAACGACCGGGACCATCGCATAACCGTCGTACTGGCGGCCGAGCTGACGGGCGACTCGCCGGTCGGGGTTCATCCGCTGGAGAACACCGCGACGGTCTCGCTGCCCGGACGGGACCTGGTGCGGTTCCTGCAGCATCACGGGCACGATCCGGTCGTCCTGCAGCCCGCGCCGTAAGCGTCCCGGACATGCCGGCCGGACGGCCCACCGAAGCTGCGCGGAGGTTCCGCTCCCACCAGATACCTGATACCTGACCTCCCGACATGAGTGACGAGTCCCCCAATCCGGCCCTGCTGCCCGCGGGCCTGCGTGATCTGCTGCCGCCCGACGCCGAAACCGAGGCCGCCTCCGTCGAATCGCTGATGGAGGTGTTCGCCGCGCACGGCTACCAGCGCGTCAAGCCGCCGCTGATCGAGTTCGAGGACAGCCTGCTGGCCGGCTCCGGCGCCGCGGTGGCGGATCAGACCTTTCGGCTCATGGACCCGGACAGCCACCGCATGATGGGGCTGCGCGCCGACACCACGCCGCAGGTGGCGCGTATCGCCACCACGCGCCTGGCGACGGCGCCGCGCCCGCTGCGGCTGTCCTATGCCGGCCAGTGCCTCCGGGTGCGCGGCGGCCATCTCGCCCCCGACCGCCAGATCGCGCAGGCCGGCATCGAGCTGATCGGCTGCGACAGTCCGGTCGCCGATGCGGAGATCGTGCTGGTTGGCGCCGAGGCGCTCGCTTCGGTTGGCCTCACCCGGCTGAGTTTCGACCTGCTGCTGCCGACGCTGGTCCCGGTCCTGCTGGAGGATGCCGGGATTGCCGGCCCCGAGCGCGCCGCGCTGGCCCGGGCGCTGGATCGCAAGGATGCGGCCGCTGTCACCGCCCGTGGCGGCACGCTGGCCCCGACGCTGACCGAACTGCTGCTGGCCGCCGGACCGGCCGACCGGGCGCTGGCTGCTTTGGACTGCGCCCGCCTGCCGGCGGCAGCCCGCGAACTGGCCCACCGTCTGTCCGAAGTCGTGGCAGCGATCCGTGCCCGCGCGCCGGACCTGCGCCTGACCATCGACCCGGTCGAGTTCCGCGGTCTGCGCTACCACACCGGGGTATCGGTCACGATCTACGCCCCGGGGCGCCACGAGGAACTCGGCAGCGGCGGCCGCTACATCTGCGGCGAGGCTGAGCCCGCGACCGGGCTCACGCTGTATCCCGACGCCGTGCTGCGTGCCGCTCCGCCGCGCCAGGCAAGATCGCGCGCCTACGTGCCGGCAGGCACCAGCCACGACGCCGCCGCTGCGCTGCGCGATCAGGGTTTTGCCACCGTCGCCGCGCTGGCTTCGGTGCCGGACGACGAAGGCGAGGCCCACCGGCTCGGCTGCACCCACATGCTGCGCGACGGCGCCGCCATCCCGCTCGCGTCCCGAAGCTGAAAGCCGGAGGCTGACCCATGGCCAATGTTGCCGTGATTGGTGCCCAGTGGGGCGATGAGGGCAAGGGCAAGGTCGTGGACTGGCTCGCCAGCCGGGCCGACATCGTCGTGCGCTTCCAGGGCGGCCATAACGCCGGCCACACGCTGGTGGTCGGCAACCAGACCTATAAGCTGTCGCTGCTGCCCTCGGGCCTGGTGCGCGGCAAGCTGGGCATCCTCGGCAACGGGCTGGTGATCGATCCCGAGGCGTTCCTGGCGGAGATCGCCCGGGTCGCGGCGCAAGGACTGAAGGTCACGCCGGAGACGCTGCGCATCGCCGACAACGCCGCGCTGATCCTGCCGCTGCATTCGGCGATCGACAACGCGCGGGAGGTTGCGCGGGGCGAACGCAAGATCGGCACCACCGGGCGCGGCATCGGCCCGGCCTACGAAGACAAGGTGGCCCGCCGTGCGATCCGCGTCGCCGATCTCGCCGAGCCGGACACGCTGTCCTGGAAGCTCGACGAGCTTCTGCTGCACCACAACACGCTGCTGGCCGGGCTCGGCGCGCCGACCTTCGAGAAGCAGGCGCTGCTGGATCGGCTGCTGGCGCTGGCACCGCAGATCCTGCCCTACGCCGAACCGGTCTGGGAACGGCTGGACGAGGCCCGCCGCAAGGGAGTCCGCATCCTGTTCGAGGGCGCGCAGGCGGTGATGCTGGACGTTGACCACGGCACCTATCCGTTCGTGACGTCCTCCAACACCGTGGCCGCCACCGCCGCGTCCGGTGTCGGGCTGGGGCCGTCCGCGGTGGGGTTCGTGCTTGGCATCGCCAAGGCGTACTGCACCCGCGTCGGGTCCGGCCCGTTTCCGACCGAACTGACAGATGCGACCGGCACGCTGCTCGGCGACCGGGGCCATGAGTTCGGCACCGTCACCGGCCGGCGCCGCCGCTGCGGCTGGTTCGATGCGGCGCTGGTGCGCCAGGCGGTGAAGGTGGCCGGGATTCAGGGGCTGGCGCTGACCAAGCTCGACGTGCTGGACGGGCTGCCGGAGTTGAAGATCGGGGTTGGCTACCGCATTCACGACGCGCATTTTCGTCACCTCCCCGCCGCGCCTGGCGCGCAGGCCGCAGCCGAGCCGGAATACGAGACGATGGAGGGCTGGGCGGGCTCGACTCGCGGCGCCCGCTCCTGGGCCGATCTGCCCGCGCAGGCGGTGAAGTATGTCCGCCGCATCGAGGAACTGGTGGAAGCGCCGGTCACGCTGCTATCGACCAGCCCCGAGCGCGACGACACGATCCTGGTGCGGGACCCGTTCGAGGGCTGACAGTCAGGGGGGTGCCGGCGGCGTTTTGCCGCGGAAAAGCGACACGCAGGCGCGCGTTACCCACAACCTTGAGTCCGGGCCGACCGTCTAGGCGCCGGCAACGTCGATCTTGCGCGCCGCGCTCTCGAGGCGCTGGTGGCGGATGCTTATCGCGCCGGCCGCATGACCAAGCCGGAAGTCTACACCGTGCTCGGCTTCGAGGCGCTGGACGAATTCGACGGCTTCCTCAAGGCGCACGGCGTGTATGAAGATTACACGCTGGCAGACCTGGATCGTGAGCGGCAGGCCCTCGTGGCGAGGGTATTGAGCAGGTCGCGGGTCGAGCGAGCCAGCCGGTCGAGCCGCGTCACCATCAGCACGTCGTCAGCCTCAAGCGCGGCCAACGCCTTCCGCAGTTGGACGCGGTCGGTTTTGGCCCCGCTCGCCGTCTCGCGGAACACCTTCTTGCATCCGGCCTTTGGTGAGTTGGCGCACCTGCGCCTCCACGCTCTGGCCGTCCGTTGATACCCGTGCATACCCGTATTTCATGGGTTTCTTATGCACCTAATTAATGCGCCAGAAAAGTCCTTGTTTTTCAAGGCTCCTTTGTTGGTGCGTTAATCTCGATTTTTGCAATCGTCGGAAAGACACGGGGCGCGCCCGTTTACCCGATCGGGCAGCAGGGATATCGAATCATGGGACGTGGGTCGCATTATTGCGTTCCACGGCAGCACTCTCGCGGTCAAGTACTTGCAGCATCCAGGCGTTGATGCTCGTCCGTGCTACAGCCGCAGCGACCATGTAGCGTCGATGCTGCTCATCGGTTGGACGGATCGTCATCTTGCCCGTCCACGCCTTCTCGGGTTCAACGCCTTCCTCGCGGCACCAGTCCTCGTATTCCGCAACGGCGTTACGAAACGCAGCTTTCAGCTCATCTACATCTCTTCCGTAGAAGTCGATCACGTCCTTGATGCCGATCACACGTCCGCAAAAGGCATCCGCCGAATCGTCGTAACCGAACTCGGCAAAGTATCCACCGTGCTTCAGGATGTTTGACGGCATATGCACCCCTCCGTCTGTGGCGTTATCCCGGCGTTCTGAAGGAACTGCCGAGCCGACTCGACCGAGCCTTTTTTCATCCGCGGGTCAGGGTGAGGCTCGTGAAACAGGCCCTTGACGCCGTTTAGAACCGCACGCCGACCGGAGCCGGCCGTCTGGCCCGGCTTCCGCCCCATGCCCCCCAACGCCCGCACGAGTCGCTCGAAGTCGTCCCACACGATGTCAGCGCGCGTCGGAACCTCAAAAATAGCGCATAGCGTGGCGCAATTGGTCGAACTCAGTGACACAGCGTATGGTGGCACTTAATGCCACCACTTTCAAGGGGCCAACGAACCATCCGCGCAGCACGGCAGACGCCGTGGTGCGTCGCGCTCCGCTACAGGCTTGGTCCGGCGCTGGGCGGCAGGTTTCGCCTCCGCCTCGAGCGCTTCATCGCTTCATCTGTCGCACACCCTTCGCCGGCATGGCGGCCACAGCGGAGTGCTTCTCCCGTCCGTCCCAGCGTTGCAAGCTAACCCCGCGGCTGCGCCGGCCCCTCTCCCGCGCCGCTGGACCGGATGATCTCCCCAATCTCCGCCACCTCTGCCGCGTCCAGCTCCAGCGTTGCCGCATCCAGCCAGCCATCGACCTGCTTCGGGCTTCGAGCACCCACAATCGCCCCGGTCACGCCAGGCCATGCCAGCGTCCACGCCACCGCCACCGCAGCCGTGGTGGTGCCGCGCCGCTCCGCCACCCGCTTGATCGCGCTGGCCACCGCCAGGTTCCGCTCCAGCGCCTCGCCGGTGAAATCCGCCGAACGGGAGCGCCAGTCGTCGTCCGGCAGGCTGCGGGCGCGTTCCTCGGTGAACGCCCCACTCAGCAGGCCGGACTGCATCGGGCTGTAGACGATCACCGCTGTTCCGTGCGCCTCGCACCACGGCAGCTCCGCCTCTGCCGCAAGCCGCTTGATCGCCGAGAACGGTGGCTGCAGCGTATCGACGTGCCCGATTCGCTCCGCCTGCTCCAGTTCCGCCGCGGAATGGTTGGACAGGCCGGCGGCGCGCAGCTTTCCCTCACGCTTCAGGTCCAGCAGCGTCTGCCAATACGCTTCCAGCAGCGTCCCATCGAGGGGAGTCCAATGCATCTGCAGCAGGTCGATCCGCTCCACCCGCAGCCGGCGCAGCGAGGCCTCCGCCTCGCGCCGGATGCTGGCCGGCGCGCCAACCCGCTGCAGCGGCGCGGCGCGGTTCCGCTCGTCCCACACCAGGCCGCATTTGGTGAACACGTAGGGCCGCGCCGCGTGCGGGATGTCCTCCAGCGCCTGCGCAACGATCTCCTCGGAATGGCCGAGGCCATAGACCGCGGCGGTATCGATCCAGTTCACGCCACGGTCGATCGCGCGGCGGATCGCCGCGATCGACTCGCGATCGTCCTGGTTGCTCCACCCAAAGCTCCAGCCCGCGCCACCGGCCGCCCAGGCGCCGAAGCCGACACGGGTGATCTGCATATCGGTCCGTCCGAGCGGGCGCGTCGGAAAAGCCGCCTGGGTTGCCGTGCTCATGTGCCGGTCCTTCTGCCGCCGCCATGGAACGTAGGCAGTCCCGCCGCCCGCCGCGAACCACACGGGCA
>Ga0182012_10005763_pt1 | contig 12753 bp, 11 predicted proteins | sample 612S2SmetaG_FD_120486 | JGI IMG/M metagenome (GOLD analysis project Ga0182012, IMG submission 120486) | Permafrost microbial communities from Stordalen Mire, Sweden - 612S2S metaG | ecosystem: Environmental > Terrestrial > Soil > Wetlands > Permafrost | place: Sweden: Stordalen | collected...
AAGGTTGTTGCAATGGGTTCATGTAGGCGCTGTGATAGGCGACTTCTACCTTCAGCTGGCGATTGAAAACAGACTTCACCTGGAGGCGCGTAGCGATTTCGGCGAGCGCGTCGAGTTCACCGGCCAGTGTCACGTTCTTCGGCGCATTAATTGCCGCAATCGTCACGCGGTCGCCATAACCCGCAATTACGGCCTGCGCTTCGTCTGCGCTCAATCCCACCGCCAGCATGCCCCCTCCCACGCCAGCGGCCCGCGCCAGGATCTGTGAACGGTGATACCCGACGTGCAAGGCTTGTTCGAGCGACAGGACTCCGGCGGCATAGGCCGATGCGTTTTCACCCAGACTGTGTCCGATGACAGCAGCCGGATCGACTCCCCACGATCTGAACAGATGGACCAACCCGGCTTGCAATACAAAAATAGCCGGCTGTGCATAGATGGTCTGATTGATGCGGGACGTATCTTTTCCGCGCCGCATTTCTTCGAGGATCGACCACCCGGACTCAACCTGATATGCCGCGTCCGCACGAGTCACGAAATCCGCAAATACGGGCTCGCATTCGAAGAGCTGCTGGCCCATCCCCCACCACTGCGGACCCATACCACTGAAGACGAAGACCGGCCGGGCCGGTTGGCCATCGGGTCGCTCGACACGGTTGACGTTTGCCGGTGTAGAGGACAGCCACTCGTCGATTTGCGTAATCAGTTCGTCGCAACTGCGACCGGCGAACGCAACACGGAACTTGTGGTGGGTGCGGCGCAGCCCGGCAGCGGCACAAACCTCCCGCCAGCCCTTGAGGTGTTCTACCAGTGTGCCGCGGTACAGGGCGGCCATCTCGCGTAGTGCCGTTTCGGACCGTGCAGAGATCGGCAGCAAAGCCGGCTGGCCACGTTCCTCCCTCGCAGGCGCGGTTACGACAGGTGGATTCTCCAGAATTACATGCGCGTTTGTGCCGCCATATCCGAAAGAGTTGATGGCAAAAAAGATTTGCTCCCCATCCTGCGGCAACGCTTCCAGTGTTGTCGGCAATCGCAGACCCAGTTGGTCGAACGGAATACCAGGATTTGGCACACCCAGATTCGCCAAAGGGGGGATCCCGCCGTGCTTGTAGCACATGCAGAGCTTGATCAGGCCGGTCACGCCGGAGGCCGCTTCCAGGTGGCCCAGATTGGCTTTCACCGAGCCCATCATCAACCGGTCGCCGTTCTTGCGGTGCCGGCCCAACGTTTCACCGATCGCGCGCGCTTCGATGGGATCGCCGACCGGCGTACCGGTTCCGTGCGCTTCGACGTACCGAATCTTGCTGGCCGCGACATTTGCACTGTCGAGGACCGACAGAATCAGGCTTTTCTGCGCTTCAGGGTTCGGTACCGTGATGCCGTTGGTTCTGCCGTCCTGATTGCATCCCGTAGCTCGCACTAACGCATAAATGCGGTCCCGATCACATAATGCCGCCTCCAAAGTCTTGACCACGATCACGCCTGCGCCTTCGCCGCGTCCATACCCATTGGCGCGTTGGTCAAACGACTTGCTGCGGCCGTCCGGCGCAAGAAATTGCCCCTTGCACATCGCCACCATATATTCAGGGCGAAACATGACGTTGACCGCCCCCACCAGGGCCATGTCGCATTCGGCGTTCCAGATTGCTCCGCAGGCCAGATGAAACGCTACCAACGATGATGAGCATGCCGTGTCGACCGAGAGGCTGGGCCCATGCAGGTCCAGAAAATATGACAGCCGGTTCGACAACATCGTCATCGTCGAGCTGGCTGCGCTGTGGGGTCCGATATTCTGACAATTCAGGGTGCTCATCTGCGTGAGCATATTGTCGAGCGTCAGCGCGCCAATGTAGACGCCGGTCCGCGACCCTGCAAGACGGCCAAGACTCAGTCCCGCATCGTCGATCGCTTCCCAGGACGTTTCCAGCAGCAGGCGCTGCTGTGGATCCAGTGACATTGCTTCACGCGGTGAGATTCCAAAGAACTCGGAATCGAATTGTTTGATGTCCTGTTGCAGAAAACCACCTTTGCGCACATAGATCTTGCCTGGCGCGTCGGGGTCCTCGCTGAAGTACCGGCGCCAATCCCATCGGTCACGCGGTACTTCACAGATCCCGTCCTTTCCGGTGCTCATCATCTGCCACAGTTGATCTGGCGTCGAAATACCTCCGGGCAGCCGGCACCCAATACCCACGATAGCGAGCGGATCACGTTTTTGATACATAGTTCAATCCCCCATCAACTAGAAATTTTGATTTGCTTACTTTGGTCTATTCTTTGAGTAACGGCCTGGCTTGTTTCTCGCAACACAGCGAAACAACCAAAGCCTCTCAGAATGCGCACGCTTGTCCTGACCGGGATGGTATGAGGTTCTCAGTTGTCGAATCTAGACGTGGCCAAGCGCGTCGACGATCCGCGTGCGCGAAGCGCCAGCCGACGGGATATAAGCCGCGCCTGCCGCCAGTAAAAGCAGCGAAAAGAAAACGACGACCACCCACCCAAAGACGAAGTCGACAAGTAACGGTACATGATCCGAGGTGTTTGGCGGAACATAAGTGATGCCAAGCAAGCTCACCACCCCACAGACCGCAAGTGTCACCGCGCATCCGGCTGCGCATCCGGCGGCAGCGAGCACCATGGCTTCCAGGGAGAACAGAACGACCGTCTGCCGGCGTTTCATACCGAGCGCCCGTAATGTTCCAATCTCGCGCGTGCGCTCGATTACGGTCATGCTCATCGTGTTAGTTATACTCATGACGACAATGACTGCCACAATAGAGAAAATAAATATAAAGATCATGTCGAACAGATCTTTGACCTGCACATAGAACGTTGACAATTGCTTCCAGGTTCGGAGTTCGATTGGGATTCCGATGCGGCTAAGCTTGGTCGCCAGCCGCGTCCGTGCCTCGTCTGTGTCTTCAATGTTGCGCAACAGAATGCGCAGACGATCAGCTCCGTCTGTGTCTAGCAATCGCCGCGTAAAAGCGAGGGGGATAAGGATAGTCTTATCATTCGTCGCTGCAATCCCGGTGTTATAAATTGAGCCAATGTCGGCGTCTAACGCATTTGCCTCTCCGTCGAAGGTGGTCGTAAACACAACTGTATTTGCACCCGTTTTGAGTCCTAGCAGACGCGCCAGGTCAGACGACACCACTATCGCAGTCGGTTTGGCGGGGTCCAGCATGCCGCCCCGGTCCGGACGATATTGCGCCCGGAGGATATCTTCCTGCTCCGGCACGATGCCTTCTCCCATGAAGATCATGGAATTGCGCCCGTTACTAATCAGTCCCTCGACCGCCAACCGCGGTGTCCACAGTGTCACGCCACTGTCGGCCGACAAGATCGGGCCGATGCGTGCCAACTCGTCCTTTGTCAACAAGTACTTCTTCGCGTCGAGGGAGCTATTTTCGAAATAACCCTTCTTGACAAGTGTGAGGTGCCCCAGGCCTTCGCCATGGACGGCTTGCTCACTGAGTCCTGTGTACACGTTGTGAATATAGCCTGAGAAGATGCAAATGGAAGCAAAGCCCAATCCCATGGCCAAAATAGTAAAAAGACTACGCCTGAAGTTTTTTCTGATGTTCCGCGCAGCCATCTTAAGCAGGTACATATGTCAACCCCTCACGCACACTTGATTGATCTTCAGTAATTGTCCCGTCCGCGAGACAGATGTGGCGCCGAACGCCGTCCAGCAATTTGGGGTCGTGAGTCGCAAACACGAACGTGACCCGCCTATTACGGTTCAGTTCACGCATTAGATCGACAATCTGCTGGCCCGTCTCAGAATCGAGATTAGCCGTTGGCTCGTCGGCCAAAACAATTGCCGGACTTGTTACCAGGGCCCTGGCAATTGCGACTCGCTGGCGCTGTCCACCGCTCATCTGATCGGGGCGCGCGCCGGCCAGACTGGCGAGGCCGACCTGCTCCAGCAGTTCGGCGGCGGCCGATCGGGCTTTCCGGGCAGTCACTCCCCGAATTTGCAATGGAAGCTGTACATTTTCGAGCGCCGTCAAAACTGAAATCAGATTGAAAGTCTGAAACACAAAACCAACGAAGCGATTGCGCATCTCGGCGAGTGCATCATCCGAGACGGTGGCCGTATCTCTCCCTGCAACCACTACGCGGCCGGATGACGGACTATCGATCAGACCGATCAGGTTCAATAGCGAAGTCTTGCCGCTACCGGATGGCCCCCAAATAGCGGCAAATTCGCCCTCGTGAATCTCAAGATCCACTCCGCGCAGTGCCCGGACGGTAGTTTCACCGAGCTTGTACTCTTTAGTCACTGACCGGATTGCCACAAGCGGTTTACGCCCACAAAAGCCATCATTCATCTGCGAGTTCTCCTTGCATCTACTCTGAATAAAACGGATGTTATGCCATGACTCACTTGGCAAAGACTCTAATACCGACAGACACCTGGTCCCTCAGAAGACGGCCACTTTCCGTGCGCTTGCCCCCGTCGTTTAGCATTCCCACCGCAAACAACTGCAAACGATTTGTCCAGTTCAGCGTGGCGTATCCTGTCAACGTACCGCCGCCGTCATCAAGATTCATCGTGTACCGTGCCATTAGATCGGCCCGGTTGTGAAAGTTAGCCCGGAGGAATTGAAGAGACACATAGTTCCTTCTCAAAAGAAGCAATCCTGGATTCAGGGCGGCGCCAAGTAACGTGGCGTCCGCCGTAGCGCCTGGTGCGCCCGACGCGAGGCCACTTGAGGCGGCCTGTGCCATTTGGTAATACTCGCGCGCTTGTGAATCGGAATAGCCCAGGCGATTGGATATATATTCCACATTCAGCGTTGAGCCGCCGCGCAACGTGTACGCGCTCCCCAACACAGAAGTGGGGTGATAGTGTGCGTCGACTGGCGGCGACATCTGCCAGCCCGATCCGTTCTGTGCACTAGACGGATACAAGGCTCCAGTCCCCGTATGAACCGAACTTTCGGCGTAAACGAGTACTGCATCTGAGACAGTCCATTGGAAATAGCCGCCATATGCCGGCCTGGAGCCAGCGGTGTCAGATGCGTTAATACTGAAGTTGAAAGACTTCGAAGTGTAATCGACTTTCAACGCCTGGATACGACGAAAGGGTCCGATTGGTGTATCTCCGCGTCCTAAGCCTGTATTTGCCAGATAAGAGACCGAGTATCGCGAACTGGGCGTATACACCGCCCGAAAGAAGTCACGGCCGCCAATCTCTTTGATCGGATTGGCACGCCCGTTGTCCAGAAAGAACGGATTGCTTGGAGAAACTGTCATGGAAGGGCCCCATTGAAGAACCTCCCTCCCGTAAGACAGCATCAGATCCTGTCGCACATTCGCGCGCACCGACCATTCCTGCATGTAAGCATCCACGGGCGTGGCACGCGCAGCGGGCACATCCAGTGTGAGAGACGTGCCCGCTGCCACTCGTGGTTTGACGATGACTGTTAGAATACCCCGAGTGAAACGCAGGTCGGGTCGGATTTCCACGGTAGCGTCACCCGCTGCGATATTCGCCAGATGATTGCCAGGATTAAACCAGCTATTGGACACGACTCCGTTTGTAGTCGCGTAGTTGAGCACCTGGAGCGTGACCTTCGTGTCTTCCGCTAATTTACTCCACATATTGTTGTCTGTCTCCTGGCCGGAACACACAGCGCACAGAATCACGCATAACAGGCAGCCATGAAGTCGACCGGTCATTTTAATTGTTCAGCAGATTGACGTTAAAGTCGTTTGGAGGAATCCGCGCGACTTTTACGTGGCTATAGTCCATCACTGTCGTGCTCGTCGGATCCAGCGGATCCGTGATAGTCATGCGACTGATGAACGGCCAGTCACGCCCTTGAAACGCGATACGGTTGTTGTATTCAAACGAGGCGCTCTTTAGTTGCTTACCCGACAGGGTATAGAAATCGGCTCGGAGGCCAACCAGGCGGGTTTTTGAAACCCAATAGACGATGTGGTCATATGCAACAGACTTGTTGTTGGCGTGGAGATCGAGGATGTAGCATCTCTCGCCTTGAATGCTGTCCTCTTTTGTCAGCGTGGCGCTGTAATCACCCGCATAATCGGTGGCGGCGATGTCCCCATTAGACGCCAGGCCGGTCAAGCGTTGCCGCGGCGATATGGGGACCGGCTTTTGCAGTCCGGGTTGCACGAACCACATGTTTCGGCCAACGAGCAGGAGCTTTTGGCCCTTGACTGAAAGAGGCGCGGTAAATTCGGCAAGGCTGTCTTGCTTGCAGGCCTTCACGCTTACGTCGCGAGACATTTCGGAATCGCGGCTCTTGACCAGTGCGTGGATATCCCAGGCGATCCCCGGCAGCCCCCCTCCTCGCTCGACATCGGTCTTCTTGAGAATGTCGGTTGCAAAAGAGGCGTCCTCGGCGGAGCCACCAAAGACGGCTTGGGCCAGTAAGGCAAGCGCTGCGCATAATGTTAACTTGTACATTGTTTCTCCTGTCGTTTGATTGGTGATCAGTTTCTACTTACCGTTTCTCATTCCAGGCCGTTCACGGCGCGAATTTAAACAGTAAACATAGGGGCCGGCGGACGAACCGTATGCCTCACTGGTTATTGCGCAAGCCATTCGTTGTCGAGCATCGCCTGTGGGAATAGGTGAGGGTACCGGCCGTGAATACCCTCCGGGGCGCGGTTCCATCGTGAAGTGGCGGATTCTAGAATGTGCGGGTTAACCGAGTCGGTCGCGTCATGTCTTTCTTTCCTCACTAACACCCGGGAACGCCCGTATTCCGTTGCAAACTCTTTCTCGCTGCACTTGAAGCGGAGTTCCCGGCAGAACGACGAGGATCTTGCGGTTTCTGCATTAAAGAGCAGCCAGGTGTAAAGAATCTGGTTTGGGACTACGAAACGCCGACGCGCCTCAGAAAGTAGATGAGCGGGAAGATGCAATCCACGGTAAGCCCTCAAGACAGCAAGTTGGGTGTATCTAGCAACGCGGATGCCATCCGGAAAGAGCAGGTCAAGCGCGCTGTGCAGGGCAGCATCATCAGTGGTCTCAACGACGCTCAGCGCAGCCATTGGCTCATTCGTGTCCCCCGACCGTGCGACTAGAGTCAGAATTTGCGTGGGGTCGTAATCCTCGAGTCGGGGCAATCTGCGGTAGCACTGCTTGCCGAAGACTTCTTCGCGGACATCATGGACTGCGCGCAGTGACGCAGCGTTATTTGCAGCTTCAATCGTGATATGCATAGAGACTCTGTTATCGCCCGGGCATTGACTCATCCTCAGCGGCGGAACGCCGGGCCAATGGTTCTCGGTTCTTGTTCCTTCGTCATTCCCCCAACTGGGCGGAACCTGGTGGTTTGTCGAGTGCCGGTCGGACCAGCGCCGCTTTCCCCGTAAACGGGAGGAAGGATTCATATCCTTTCATCTCGAGCGCAAGCGGCTACGCTCTTTCACAGTTCGGTGTCGCCTGCAGTGCAGACGAGGGTGATCCGAGACTCATAACGACTTCCACTACTGGAGGCCCGAAAGGCAGGCTGTCGCCGTGATGAAACCATCCTCCGATGGGCAACGGCCTGCCTCTCAATCTAAGAAGAGCGCCACCGGTAAGCAGCGTCTCACTCTGTTCCTCAACCTATAGTGAGACTTTGCAACCCTGCGTTTCACCCATCTGGCACAAATTCCTGGGCGAGCATACGGGCAGACTTAGGAGACGGTCGTGCTGGAGGCAAAGACGACCTCACTCACGGTCAGAACCGGTCAACCAAGGAGTCTTCGGACTACCTCTAAGCCGCCAAAGCGGTCCCGCCGACCAATCGAAATCGATATGGCGGAGCTTCGCCGGGCGCTGGACAAAACGCGGTAAGAACCGCTCGGCGTACACGGACTACCAGAAGCTGAAGGTCGCGCTCGATGTGCAGGACGAGCGGCTCAGACCAACTCGACCAACCCGCGGGCGGCGGCTGAGCGCGCACGACGGGCCAAAAACGCGCTAGCGATGTTGGTCCGGTGGAGGCAGGCTTCACCAATAAAGATGGCCCTCCGACTGGGGAACCAGTGGAGGTCAGGGAATCCGGGCTTTTAAGCACAGTGGTTCGGTATACCCTGAGCGGTGTTCCTCTGGGGGAGCAGCGTCAAACACGGCCGCTGACAGAGAGGAGCGTTCACGACGTTCGGGACTGCTTGGACGCTTTACGCATCCTCGAGATGGAATCGCACCTGAAAAGCACCTCTCTTACCCAGGTTCAGCGCCAGACGGCCCAAGATTACCGCGACTCGATTCAGGAACTGCGGCGGAATTCGGACCGCGGTTTTGAAAAGCTGGAGCAGATCGGCGTCGTGCGTGAGGTAGCCTGGCCGCGGACGCCGAACGCGAAAAGGCGAGAGCCGAAACGTTCTCTGGTCTGCGCCACGCACGCAGAGATCGATAATGTAACCGAAGCCATTCGTTTCGAGCGCAAGAGCGGCGGCGAACTCGGAAGGAGCCACAGAACTACACCACGGCCAAAAAGCGCAAGCCCGGGAATCTTCATCCGGGCCCAGGTGCTCCTCTTTCACCGCTCGACTAAAAGACTCAACAAGAATGAAGTACTCGAAGTCGTTCGCGTCGAGAAGTATAAAATCGCGACCCGTATGAACCGGGTGCTGAGCCCGAACTGACTAGCAAGCAGGCCAAGTGCTTCGAGGTGTATGAGCGCCGGGACGTCGAGGTCGCACCGAATGACAAATTACTGCTGCCGCGGCGTTCTGCGTCAGGCGCGCCAGCGTTTAAGGCCTTTGCACGGATATCCACGATGTTCAGTGTCGTAAGGACAGTTCGTCACTGGAAAGGTTTAAGGTCTGGTCTTCGATAGTGGACGTAAGCTGATTCTGTATCACTTCGATCTGTTCGATAATGTCCTGGAAACGATGGAGCTCCGAGGCGACTTGTCCGATGTCCTCCTCGATTGCCTTCGTCTCCCTCGTAACATCCCCGGTGGCCGCTGATGTAGTTTGCGCCAGCCGCTTCACTTCTCCGGCAACTACCCTAGATGCGTCATAATGTAAGACATGCGTATGTTCTCGGGGCTTCTGGCTCTGCTTTCGATCGCAGTCCAGGGTTTCTCGCAGCAGGCGCGGCCTCTTCGATTCGAGGCCGCCTCCATTAAAGTCACCCATAATATCGGGAAATTCACTTGTACTGGCGGCCCTAACACACCAGATCCTGTTCGATTTACCTGTCCGAAGGCTACCTTGACCATGCTGGCATCGGACGCCTACAAAGTGCTGTTTACCCAGGTAGTGGTGCCTCGGTGGACGAATGAGGCTGATTACGCTTACGAAGTGGTCGCCACTATGCCGCGGAACACAACTAGGGATCAGTTTCGGATGATGCTGCAGAACTTACTAACTGACCGTTTCCATCTTACTGTGCACAAAGAAACTCGAGAGAGCAAGGTATATGTGCTGCGTGTTGCGGAACGAGGCTCGAAAATGACCCGCTCTGTCGATTCGCCGGATGCGGAGAGAATAGATGATCCGGTTAATATGAAGGTCACTGGAAACCAGATAGGCTTGCACCTGGAGGCGAAAAGGCAAACCATGGAGGCCTTTTCCCGGTATTTATCCATCCCAACGAAGGCTAAGGTAGTAGACGAGACTGAGCTCTCGGGCCCGTTCGATTTTTCAATTGACTTTTCTCTTTGGCCAGAATTAACCGCTGCGCCTGGGGCTGAAGAGACCCAATCCCAGATAATCACGATATTTATGGCGGTCAAAACGCTCGGCCTCACATTGGAACCGACAAAGCGTCCGATTGAGATCTTGGTGATTGACGGAGCAGACCAAACTCCCACCGAAAACTAGGTCCCTGGCCACGTATACGAAGCCGACTCAGGACCGCTTTGCCAAGGCTTCTGCAAGCCATAGCTGCCCACAAACAATATGCAACAGAAGTCGGAAACAAGATTCGCAGTTTGTCGTGTCGCAACAGCCCGGCAGAGCGTATGGCGACTGACCGCTGGAAGCCAAATCTTCTGATCCGTTTGCGGCGATCGAATCCGTCATCCCGTGGGACACGTTTACACAAAGCGGCGTGGCAATTCCCCTCAATTCGTAACATGAAGAAATGCTCGTCAGACGAAGGTCACCCGCGTTCTGGAGTTGGGTCCTCGTAGGCATTATTGCCGTCGGAATCCTGTCGCGAGCGTTTCACAGCGGTTCAGTGATCGTCGACAAGTACCTGGGCGACGCGTTGTACGCAGCCATGGTGTATACCATGCTGCGCCTGCTCCGGATGGCGACCGCGGCAGTGCGTGTGGCTACTTTGGCGATGTCGATTATGACGGGAATCGAACTGTTTCAACTTACGATGATCCCGGCGCATTTACTGCACAGCGGGTATCTGTTGGTGCGGCTCTCGGCACGGTTGATAGGCACGGAGTTCAGCTTCTGGGACCTGCTGGCCTACGCGGTGGGAATTGCTTGTATCTATTTGGTAGACCGCTCATGAGATGTGCTTCGGCACCCGCTGGGCGCATCTCAAAAACTCATCGGCTGAGGAGCACTTTTGAGACGCTCTGTTAGAATCGGCGAGAAGGAGATCTGCGCTCAAATGAAGGTGGTGATCCTCTGCGGAGGATTAGGGACTCGCTTGCGGGAGGAAACCGAATTTCGACCCAAGCCGATGCTCGAAGTGGGGGGCCGTCCGATCCTGTGGCACATCATGAAGACCTATGCCCACTACGGCTACCGTGACTTCGTCCTCTGCCTGGGATACAAGGGGTCGGTCATCAAAGAGTACTTCCTCAATTACGAAGCCATGAATAACGACTTCACCATCCGGCTTGGTGACCCGGCGCAGCTTTGCTACCACGGCCACCATACCGAGCAGGACTTCCACGTCACGCTCGCCGACACCGGCCTCGAGTGTATGACCGGCGGGCGCGTCAAGAAAGTCAGCAAATACATCGACGACGATACCTTTCTCCTCACCTACGGCGATGGCTTATCGGATGTGGACATTTCCCAGCTGATTGCCTTCCATGCCGCCCACGGCAAGCTCGCGACGGTCACTTCCGTGGCGCCCGTATCGCGCTTCGGCATCCTCGAAACCGAAGGCTCGCAAGTCCTCCGCTTCGCCGAAAAGCCCAAGACCGATTCCTGGATCAGCGCCGGCTATTTCGTCCTCAACCGCAAGGTCTTCGACTACCTCGGAGGCGACGAATGCATCTTCGAACGGGAACCTCTTGAACGGCTGGCCGCGCAAGGCCAACTGATGACCTATCCGCACCAGGGATTTTTCTACGCCATGGATACCTACCGCGAATACCAGCACCTGAATGATCTGTGGAGCCGCAACGCCGCTCCCTGGAAGGTATGGAAGTGACCTCCGGTTTCTGGACCGACCGTTCAGTTCTCATCACCGGCGCCACGGGCCTGGTCGGTTCCTGGCTGACGCAGCGCATGGTGGAGGCTCATGCAGACGTGGTCTGCCTGGTGCGCGATTGGGTGCCGCAAAGCGAATTGGTGCGCCGCGGGACCATCGAGCAGGTCAAAGTGGTGCGCGGCGATGTGCGCGATCGGGATTTCCTGGAGCGCATCCTGGGCGAGCATGAGATCGAAGTAGTAATCCATCTGGCTGCCCAGACCATTGTCGGGATCGCCAACCGCAACCCCATCTCGACTTTCGAGAGCAATATTCAAGGTACGTGGAACCTGCTGGAGGCCTGCCGCCATGCTCCGCTGGTCAAGTCGATCGTGGTAGCGTCGTCCGATAAGGCGTATGGCGACCAGGAGATCCTGCCCTATTCGGAAGACACGCCGCTTGCCGGCCAGCATCCTTATGATGTGAGCAAATCCTGCGCCGACCTGATTGCCGGCGCGTATGCGAAGTCTTATGGGCTGCCGGTCGTCATCACCCGCTGCGGCAATTTTTATGGCGGCGGCGATCTGAACTGGAATCGCATTGTTTCCGGCACCATCCGGTCGCTCTATCGCGGGCAGGCGCCGGTCATCCGGTCGGATGGGCAGTTTATTCGCGATTACTTCTACGTGGAGGACGGAGCGGCCGCTTATATGCTGCTGGCCGAACGGCTTCTTACCGATCCGGCACTACGCGGCCAGGCCTTCAACTTTTCCAACGAAATTCAGATCACCGTACTCGATCTGGTCCAGCGCATTTCGCGGTTGATGAATTCGACGCTCGAGCCGGTGGTGCTCAACCAGGCTACGAACGAGATCCGGCACCAGTATCTGAGCGCCGAAAAAGCTCGCCGCATGCTGGGGTGGTCTCCTTTATTTACGCTCGATCGGGGATTGCAAGCCACCGTAGAGTGGTATCAGAGGTTCTTGCAGAATGAGCACTGACGCCCAACAGCTTCGCGCCCAGATCCTCGAGCTCGTTGCCCAATATCACGCGCTGCAATTTGCGCCCAAGCCATTTGAAAAGGGCCAGACGCACATCCCGTTCGCCGGCCGCGTCTTCGACGCCGAAGAGGTGAAACTGCTGGTGGACTCTTCGCTCGACTTCTGGCTGACCACTGGCCGCTTCGCCCAGACCTTCGAAAAGCAATTTGCGCGTTTCATGGGCCTGCGCTCGGCTGTCCTGGTGAATTCCGGATCTTCCGCCAATCTGCTGGCGCTCACCTGCCTTACTTCGCCCAAGCTCGGCGACCGGCGGCTGCAGCCTGGCGATGAAGTGATTACCGTCGCCACCGGCTTTCCCACCACGGTCAATCCGATCGTGCAAAATAACCTGGTGCCCGTCTTCGTGGATGTGCACGTGCCGACTTACAACATCGACACCAGCATGCTGGA
>Ga0182012_10005764_pt1 | contig 12753 bp, 6 predicted proteins | sample 612S2SmetaG_FD_120486 | JGI IMG/M metagenome (GOLD analysis project Ga0182012, IMG submission 120486) | Permafrost microbial communities from Stordalen Mire, Sweden - 612S2S metaG | ecosystem: Environmental > Terrestrial > Soil > Wetlands > Permafrost | place: Sweden: Stordalen | collected...
CCACGGCCATCAGGATTCCGCCACGCGCCCTCGCCTGCAGATTCTCCTCCGTCACGTCCTCACCAAGCCCTTTGAAAACCGGGGCAAGCGCCGTGCGGTAGGAGTCGAAGATTCCCCGAATCTCAACCACCTCGAAACATATCCCCAGATTCTGCGCAAGTTCGCGGGCGTCTGAAATGCTTCCGTCCGAGGAGTATTGGCTAGGCATGGAAATACCTACGACATTCTCCGCGCCCAGAGCGTCCACGGCAGTCGCCGCCGTAAGCGCGGAGTCTATGCCGCCGCTAAGTCCAACCACAACTTTCTTGAAGCCGCATTTGCGAACGTAATCCCGAGTGCCAAGCACAAGAGCAGCGTAGGCAGAAGCCTCCACTCCGGTGATCTGGTCGTGCATGTCGCCGGTCATCGACCCGGTGTCCACCAGGATGAGGTCTTCCTCGAAGGAGCGTGCCTGCGCAATGACCTCTCCAGCAGGATTCAGCGCAAGGCTGTTCCCGTCGAACACAAGACTGTCATTCCCTCCAACCTGGTTGACGAGCAGGACTGGCACACGATGTTGTTGCGCAATCGACGCCAACATCGCTTGCCGCAGAGTAGGCTTGCCAACATGGAAGGGCGAAGCCGAGATGTTGATGACGAGCCGCCCACCGGCGCGAACCAGTTCCTCTACCGGATCTGACCCGTAAAGACGCCGGCTCCAGAAGGCTTTATCGTTCCAGGCATCCTCGCAGATGGTGAGGGCGACTGGCTGGCCGCAAATCGACACAAGACTTTGCGAGGCAGCCGGAGCGAAATTGCGCATCTCGTCGAATACATCGTAGGTGGGCAGCAAACGCTTTGACTGGATGAAATCAATGTGTCCACCGCGCAGAAGAGCGGCGGAGTTCATGACGTGCTTACCGGTCTCCGTGTCAACTGGCGAAGGAAATCCAGCGATGACTGCAATTGCCGGAAACTCGGCGGCAATCTGCTCCAGCACTTCGCGCGAACGCGCAACGAAGGCAGGAACCTCTACCAGGTCGCGCGGCGGATAGCCGCATACGACGAGTTCTGGAAAGACAACCAGATCAGCACCGCGCGACTGGGCGAGCCCGACGTTCTGACGAAGCTTCTCCGCGTTGCCGGTGAAGTCCCCGACAGTGGGGTTGACTTGAGCGAGTGCGATCTTCACAGAGACAGTGTAAAGCGCGAAGGGTGCAAGGACAAAATTTGAGCGCTCAACATTAGCAAACTGATCATTACCTCGCAAAAATCAATAGCTTTCTTGTCAATCCTTCAACATCTCCCTTAACAATTAACCACCCAGTAACATCGGCCCAGACAATGATTAACCATCGAATCAATCGTCTGGAATGACGCGCTCAAAGCAGAAAAAGACCCCGGATCGTCTCCGGGGCCTTTGAAACCGCATAAACACTAGTCAATGTAAAGGATGTCGGAAGCCTGACCTTTCACATCTGTGTTGTACTGCGAAACAAATGGATTGTTGTTTTTGTCGTAAATAAACAGTTCGCCGCCTTCGATGGTGTACACAAAATCGTTGTTGGTGGCGAGTGTAATCCCTGTCGCATCGCCCTTCGCAATCGAGAGTACGGATGCAGGCGTAGTGCCGCTGGGATTGACCATACTGATACAGCTCTCAATTCCGCAGTTGGTTGAGCCGACCCAGAAAACGCCCTTGATACTGCGGATCATATGCTTGGCACCATTTCCAATACGGATCGGCGCCGAAGCAGTTCCTGCAGTCAGATCAATGACGGTGAAGTAGCCGTCCTGCACGTTGTTGCCGCCGCTGTTTGCCGCGCAAAGAGTGGGATTATTGATGTCCGCAAACGGGCAATCGATGGCAGTGGAAGTCGTGGTAGAACCGGCGACGTAGAGCTTGTTAGCCTTGGTGTCTAACAGTCCCTGTCGCGCGCCGTTCACTTGCCAAACGTTGAGCACCTTGGCCGTAATTGTTACTCCGGTGGTGGGAGTGGCGGGAGCGGCGATGGTGGTGAGATCAATCGCTGTGACGCTGGCAGGATCGCTGCCACCGCATTCGGGGCCGCAGCTCAGAACGTATGCCGTATTTGCGGAGAAAAAGACGGAAACAGGACGCGAGAGCAATACCGGATTACCGCTCGAATCGCTGAGCGCGATCTTATAGTACGGCGGCACTTGCGTGTTCGGGTCCAACGTGGAAAGGTCAACCCAGTAGGGGACGTAATCCGATTGGGTAAAGGCCACCAGATGCTTCTCGGCAGGATCCATGCCGAGATAGAGCACGTTGGGAAACTGAATCTGCGTGTTCAAGCTGCCGTCCGTGGGGTTGAAGCGGACGATAGCGCCAGGGACTCGGAAGCTACCATTGGAGTAGTTCGGAACGGCGGCAAACCCAACCTTGTTATTGACAGAAGTGACAAAGCTCTCGGTGTATCCAGTCAGACCAATGGTGGCCTTTACTGCCTCCAGATTGTTATTGAAGGAAGATATGCTGTTGGAGCCCGTGTTGTTTACAAGAGTCAAAGTGCCATCTGGCGAAGGCTGCATATATGTGGGCTGGTCGCCGATAGCAAACGTAAACGTGGTGAGCTTAAACTCGGTGGTGTCCACAACATCCAAGTTGCTGGAGTAAAAATTTGTAACCAATGCGCGATGGGAAAGATGCGTGGTGGGCTTGAATGGCTGATCGCCCGAACCGTTGTTGAATGTGGTTTGACTGGTGGTGTCGCCGTTGCCGCCGCATCCGGCCAATAGAATTGCGCCCAACAGGGCGAAGAACATGAACGCTCGCTTCAAGCAACCACTCCAGACCAGATTTTATTTCGAAGATGCTGGAAAGGCTGATTATAACATCGCAGAGGCAGGCGACTCTCCGCCAGTATGGTAAGGTTCCAGAAAAGCAGTTAAATGCAGTCCTACGATAAATGAGCTGAAGGAATCGCGATGTCTTTGTTCCTGGAACGGTTGAACCGCGGGCCGGTGCTGTGCGATGGCGCCATGGGCACGTTGCTGTACGCCAAGGGCGTGTTCATCAATCGATGTTACGACGAACTGAACGTCTCGCAACCGGAGATGGTGGGCGCGATCCACTCTGAGTACGTGAAATCCGGGGCCGACGTACTGGAGACGAACACCTTCGGAGCGAATCATTACCGGCTTCTGCGGCATGGGTTCGAAGCACGTGTACGCGAGATCAATCGGGCGGGAGTGCGGTTGGCGCGAGCGGCAGCGGGCGACAGCGTATTGGTTGCCGGCAGCGTCGGGCCATTAGGTATTCGCATTGAGCCGCTGGGCAAGATTGCGCGCGAAGAGGCCCGTGCAGCCTTCCGTGCCCAGACCGAAGTGCTGGCGGAAGAAGGCGTAGACCTGATTCTGCTCGAGACATTCGGATACGTTGACGAACTGCACCAGGCGATTTTAGCTGCACGCGAGGCTGCTCCGGGATTGCCTATTGTGGCCGAGGTCACAATAGACGAAGACGGCAATGCGCTGGACGGCGCCGAGGTGGAGGCGTTTGGTGCAAGGCTGACCGATTTCGGCGTGGACGTGATCGGCTGCAATTGCTCGGTAGGGCCAGCGGCGATGTTGGACACGATAGAGCGGTTGCGGAAAGTGACTTCCCTGCCCCTGGCTGCACAGCCGAACGCCGGCATGCCGCGTAGTGTGGAGGGACGAAATATATACCTGTGCTCGCCGGAGTACATGGCGAGCTATGCTCGAAAGTTCGTGGCCGCAGGAGTTTCACTGATTGGTGGATGCTGCGGCACTACACCGGAACACATCAAGGCGATGAAGTCCGCTCTGAGAGTGGGTGAAGCGCGCACATCATCCTTTCATGTAACGGTGGCAAGCAGGGCGACAGCCCCGGCAGTGAAGCCGCTGGCAGAACGTTCGAACCTGGGCCGGAAGCTGGCAGCGGGCGAGTTCGTAACCATGGTGGAGATTGTGCCGCCAAAGGGAAGCGATCCGGCCAAGGAACTGGCTGCAGCTAAATATCTGCGCGGCGTGGGAATTGATGCGGTGAACATTCCGGACAGCCCGCGGGCTTCAGCACGCATGGCCAATCAGGCGCTATGCAGCCTCATCGCGCATGAATGTGGAATCGAAACGGTACTCCACTATACTTGCCGCGATCGCAATGTGCTGAGTATTCAGAGTGATCTTCTTGGCGCGTGCGCGCTGGGCCTGCACAACCTCATTTGCATCACTGGCGATCCGCCAAAGCTGGGGAATTATCCAGACGCCACCGCCGTGTTTGACGTGGATGCGATCGGGCTGGTGAACATTGTGCGCAACTTGAATCTTGGCGTGGACATCGGTGCGAATCCGATTGGTTCGGCAACAGCGTTTGTCATTGGCGTGGGTGCAAATCCAGGAATCAGCGACATTGACGAAGAGGTACGGCGCTTCGAGTACAAGTGCGAAGCTGGCGCGCACTACGCAGTAACCCAACCTGTTTTCGACATGCGATTGCTGGAGTGCTTCCTGCGACGAGTGGAGCATTGCAAAATTCCGGTGATGGCCGGGATCTGGCCGCTGACCAGCGTGCGCAATGCGGAGTTTATGAGAAATGAGCTCAGGGTTTCCGTGCCCGATGAAATTCTAAGACGGATGGCCGCCGCCAGCGAGAGTAGTGAACTGGCGCGGGCTGAGGGAGTGCTGATTGCACGCGAGATGCTGGTGGAGGCCAGGGGGATGGTGCAGGGAGTCCAAGTAAGTGCCCCGCTAGGAAAGTTCGCTGCGGCCGTCGATGTGATCGAAGCCCTGGGAGAGAACTAAGAAACTAAGTGTAAGCTCCGAGCATCGCCAGACTACAGTTGAGCGGGAATCCGAACGGTGACAGGAAGCTCCATCAGTATCTCGAGGCCATGGGGTTGAACGCTACGTGCGCTGACTTTGCCGTTGTGAAACTTGACTGCTCCACTGACGATGGAGAGTCCCAAGCCGCTCCCGCCAGTGTTGGTGTTGCGAGCGTCATCGACGCGGTAGAAAGGTTTGAAGAGCTGAGGCAGGGCATCTTCGGGGACTCCAGGCCCATTGTCACTCACGGAGATTGTCGCGACGCCGTTTGCTACTGCGACAGAGACTTCGACCCGTCCGCTTTCTCCAGAGTAGAAGATGGCATTGCGCAGGAGATTTTCAAAAGCGCTGCGCAACATATTTTCCTCGCCAGAGATCGTCAGCTCCGGCGTATTTTCGTCGTAGATAATCTCGACATTTGATTGGCTGGCTTCAAAGCGCGCGTCTTCCACTGCTTCCGCGATCACTTGGTTGAGGGAGGTCGGTGCGGAAGTGGCCTTCAACTGCCCGCTTTCGAGACGGGCGACAGTAAGAATCTGCTCAATCATGCCATTCAGCCGAAGGAGTTCTACTTCGATGCGCTCAAGCATTTCTTTGCGCTCGGGCTCGGGTGCGGTGGAGGCAAGAGACAGAGCAACGCGGATGCGCGAGATGGGCGAGCGAAGGTCGTGCGAAGCGCCCATGAGCATGCGCTTGTTGCTCTCGACAAGATCGTGAATCTCGCCGGCCATGGTGTCGAAGTCTTTGACCAGATCTGCAATTTCGTCGCGACGAGTGCTGCCGGAGAGCCCAGCACGGGCTTCGAGATTGCCACGGGCTATGGCATGGGCGGCGTCACGCAGGCGCAGGATGGGCCGCGTGAGGTACTGGGCGAGCACGGCACAGAGTAAGGAGGTGAGCAGCGAACTGATCAGAATCGCGATCAGTACTCCAGCCGGCAGGGTTTGGAGCACCGGAGGATGGAAGAATTCGCCTACAAAGACGAAGGGACGCCCCTTGGAGTCAGTCAGCTTTTCAACGATGAAAGTGCCGTGACGGGTGGTGACGATTCCCTGGTTATCGAGTGCGAGCTGGATGTCATGCCGTGCATCGGGTGGCATCCCGAAGCCGCTGAGTTCATTCATGTGATCGTCAAACAGCCAGTAAGCCGAGCGCTTTTCGAGAGCAATGTCGTGAATCAGTTCGCGCAGGCCTTCTTGGCCGCGTATGGAATAGCGCCAAGTGGCGTAGCGGGCAAGAATGGGAACAGCACGGCGCTCAGGTTGCACCCACCACGGACGATCCGGACCAAAGCTGGCGTGAACACGGTAGGCGAGAAACAGCATGATGCAGGTCTGGAGAATCCAGAAAGGGAGAAAGATTTTCCAGAAGAGACGGCTCTTCATTGGGACACCTTCACGGCAAGAGCGTAGAAGTATCCGATGCCGCGAACAGGACGGATGCGCTCTTCTCCGCCGGGGACACAGCCGAGTTTCTTGCGTAAGCGGCTAACATGAACGTCGACGCTGCGATCAAAAGCACTCAGAGGGCGACCTAAAGCGGCCTGGGCGAGTTCCTCGCGGGTGACGACGACTCCCGAGCGCCGGAGGAGGAGCTCGAGCATATTGAACTCGGCTCCCGTCAGCTCGACAGCAACCCCGTTGCAAAGAGCAGTTCGGGAGAGCAAAGAGAGCGATATATCGCCAACTGTCAGAGAGTCATCCGTCGGAGAATCATTGTGAAGTTCCTGGGAACGCCGGAGCACGGCTCTAATACGGGCGACGAGTTCGCGGGGATCAAAGGGCTTGGGAACATAATCATCGGCTCCGATCTCCAGCCCGAGGATGCGATCAACGGCTTCCCCACGCGCGGTTAGAAGGATGACGGGCACACGGGAGTGAGCTCGCAGGGCCTTGAGCAGCTCAAAGCCAGAGCCGCCGGGAAGCATGACATCCAGAATTATGACGTCATATTCGCCGGTGAGCGTGGCGTCGAGTCCGGAGCGGTGATCGTATACGGCAAAAACTTGGAATCCTTCATTCTGGAGGAATCGCTGGAGCAGGAAGACAAGTCCCTGATCGTCGTCGACAATGAGTACACGGCTCATGCCATTCATTCTGCGCGAGGGCGGGGGAGATAGCTGTGAATAACTGTTACGATTTGGGTCGGAGTGGTTCACAAATGTTTACTTTCTTCGCCGACTGGTACTGACATGCCGCCGCTTCGCGCATTCTCCCTACCCCTCATGATACGGCGAAGTACGTCTTCAATCGGCACTGTCCTTTACATAATTTAACCAAGTCAGATTTAGGAAAACCTCCTCTAGCGAGTAACGTGGTGACTGGGGTTCGAGATGTTGCCAAGCGGTTTCCCGCGGAATTTTGCCGGACAGGCAACGTACCCGGCGAATGGCGGTGACATATGCAGGTCCCCGCATTAAGCTATCAATGTGAATCTGGATTGATATCGACATAAGCTTGGCATGAATTTGATTCGCGGAAAGCTGCCATCCTCAAACATTGCTCGTGGTGCCATACTGCGTTGGAGAGTCTGCAAGCACTACAAGGCCACGCAAGAAGGAAGATGAAATGGAAGAAAATCCTCCCACTCCACCAGTTCGTCCCGACGATCAAGCTTCCTACCCGGAAGCCAGCCAATCCAAAACAAAGAAGGTGATTGTCTGGATCGTCGTCCTGCTAATCGCAGCAGGATTGTTTTACTTGGTTCTGCACTCGCAGAGTGCTCCGCAAACGGCCGCACAGGGCAAGCGCGCCGCCGGGTTCGGCGCGATCGCGGTAATACCAGCGACGGCGCAGAAGGGTGATATTGGGGTTTACCTAGAAGCAATTGGCACAGTGACGCCGGTATTCACAAGCTCGGTGACGAGCCAAGTGACCGGATTGGTGATTGCGGTGCATTATCGCGAAGGCCAACTGGTGCGTAAGGGCAGCCCGCTAATTGATATTGATCCTCGCCCCTTTGCGGCGCAACTTGTACAGGCACAGGGCACCCTGGAGAAAGACACGCAGGTACTGGCGCAGGCCAGCATGGACCTGGAACGCTATCGGGCCGCGTGGGCACGCAATGCAATCGCCAAGCAGACACTGGACGATCAGGAAAAAATTGTGCTGCAGGACCAGGGAACGGTGAAGACCGATCAGGGTCTGGTGCAATACGACAAGGTACAGGTTTCTTACTGCCACATCACCGCCCCCTTCACGGGGCGAGCAGGCTTGCGACTTGTAGATCCCGGCAACGTTGTGCAGGCCAACGGTACAAATCCCTTGGTCGTACTTACGCAGGAACAGCCAATCACCGTAATCTTCACGATTGCCGAAGACTCGCTGGGCACAGTGCAGGCGGAGATCCATCAGGGAGCCACCTTGGCAGTAGACGCCTACGATCGCGCGGCGCAGAAGAAAATAGCCGGAGGCAAACTGCTGACCCTGGATAACCAGATCGATACGACGACTGGCACGGTCAAGTTACGCGCAGCGTTCGACAACAAGGATGGCGCACTGTTTCCGAATCAGTTCGTGAACACGCGGCTGCTCGTGAAAACGCTGAAAGACCAGACGCTGATTCCAACTTCAGCGATTCAGCATAATGGGCAAATATCGTTTGTATACGTGATACAGAACGGCACAGCCCAGATGAGGACGGTGAAGACAGGCGCTGTGGATGCAGGGATGACGGCGGTGGAAGGCATTCAACCAGGAGATGTGGTGGCAAACAGCAGCTTCGAGAAGCTGCAACCTAACGCGAAAGTGAATATCGCTCCGGCGACCCAGAATCAGCAAAGCCAGCCGGCCAGTCAAGGTGGGAGCAACTCGAAGTGAGTCCATCACGCCCATTCATTCTGCGTCCTGTAGCGACCTCGCTGCTGATGGCCGCCATTCTGCTGGTGGGCATTGTGGCGTATACGCAGTTGCCGGTCTCTGCGCTGCCGCAGGTGGATTACCCGACGATTCAGGTGCTGACCTTCTATCCGGGCGCGAGTCCGGACGTGGTAGCGACCACGGTAACCGCGCCCCTGGAACGCCAGTTCGGCCAATTGCAAGGACTCAGCCAGATGACCTCGACGAGTTCGGGGACAACGTCGGTGATCGTGCTGCAGTTCAACCTGACACTAAGCATCGACGTGGCCGAAGAAGAAGTGCAGTCGGCAATCAACGCCGCACAAAGTTACTTGCCTAGTGTGCTTCCGGCACCACCGATTTACAGCAAGACCAATCCAGCGGATGCTCCCATTCTGACGCTGGCTATTACCTCGGACTCGATGCCGCTCTCGCAGGTAGAGGACCTCGTGGACACGCGCCTTGCTCCGAAGGTCTCGCAGCTGAACGGCGTCGGACTGGTGAGCATCAGCGGAGGCCAGAAGCCCGCAGTACGCATCCAGGCAAACCCCGCAGCACTAGCTTCGTACGGATTAACGCTGGAGCAGTTGCGCACGGCGCTGGTGCAAACAAGCTTGAACTCGGCGAAGGGCAACTTCGACGGCCCGCGACAGGACTACCAGATCGACGCGAACGACCAGTTACAACGCAGCATCGACTACAAGGACATTGTGGTTGCGTATCGCAACGGCGCACCCGTGGTGCTGAAAAACGTGGCGAATGTGGTAGATGGGGTTGAGAACAACAACCAGGCAGCGTGGATGAACCAGACGCCAGCGGTGATTCTCAACATTCAACGACAGCCGGGCGCGAACACGATAAGCGTGGTCAAGAGTATCAAGGCGATTCTGCCGCAGCTTGAGACAAATCTGCCGGCGGCGATCAAAGTCACACAGATGACCGACCTTACGGTACCAATCAAGGCCTCGGTTGCCGATGTTGAATTTGAGCTCATGCTGACCGTCGTGCTGGTGATTCTGGTCATTTTCGTGTTTCTGCGCAGCATCCGCGCGACGATTATTCCGGCGGTCGCGGTTCCAATTTCACTGATTGGCACGCTGGGCGCAATGTACGTGCTGGGCTATAGCCTGGATAATCTTTCGATGATGGCTCTGACGATTGCCACTGGCTTTGTGGTAGACGATGCAATCGTCATGATCGAGAACATTTCCCGCTATCTGGAAGAGGGCGAAACGCCGATGCAGGCTGCCCTCAAGGGCGCGGAGCAGATCGGGTTCACGATCATGTCATTGACGATTTCGCTGATTGCCGTGTTGATCCCATTGCTGTTCATGGGAGACGTGGTGGGCAGACTCTTCCGCGAATTCGCAGTGACGCTGGCTGTAACAATTGTCATATCAGCAGTGGTCTCACTGACTCTGACGCCGATGATGTGCGCTCGCTTGCTGCACTACGACCCGAAGGAGCAACAGACACGCTTCTATCTGTGGTCGGAGCACATGTTTGAGCGAATGATCGCGTTCTACGGACGCACCCTTAAGTTTGTGCTGCGCTTCCAGACGATCACCCTTCTGGTAGCGTTGGGAACACTTGCACTGACAATCTTCCTTTACATTGTTGCCCCAAAAGGATTTTTCCCGGTGCAGGATACGGGCGTGATCCAAGGCATTTCGCAGGCACCGCAGACGATCTCATTTCAGGCGATGGCGCTAAAGCATCAGGAGTTGGCAAAGCTCATCCTGGCAGATCCTGCGGTAGAGAGCCTCACCTCGTTCATTGGCGCAGACGGCACGAACACCACGATGAATAGTGGACGCTTCTCGATTAATCTGAAGCCGTTGAACCAGCGCGACCTCAACGCCTCTGATGTGATTCGCCGGTTGCAGAGCAAATTGCAAGACGTGCAGGGGATTCAGCTCTTCATGCAACCGGTGCAGAACATCACGGTGGACGACCGCGTGAGCCGGACGCAGTACCAGTACACGTTGGAAGACCCCGACGCCGACGAGCTGAATTTGTGGACCAATCGTTTCGTTGCCGAGGTAAAGAAGCTGCCTCAAGTAGAAGACGTGGCCACGGACCAGCAGACCGGCGGTCTGGCGGTTTCGTTAATGATCGACCGCGTGACGGCTTCGCGCCTGGGCATTGCTCCTTCGACAATTGACAACACGCTTTACGACGCTTACGGACAACGCCAGATCAGCACCATGTACACGCAGTTGAACCAATATCACGTGATTCTGGAGACTGCGCCGGACTTCCAAAAAGATCCGAGCAATCTGTCAAGCCTCTACATTCAGTCAAATGCGTCATCGGGAGCGACCGGGGCGGGAGCATCGACTTCGTATTCCTCTTCCAGTTCCGTATCTGCGGGCTCAAATTCTGTCACCGCCGCCGCCGCGTACACACCAACCTCGGGGGTATTAACTGCTCCATCGAACGCCCTGGCAGGAAGCGTTTCAACTTCGAATCTGACTAGCACGGTGACTCCGGCGAACGCAGTGCCGCTCAGCGCCTTCACGCAGATGCAGCGCATCAACTCGCCGCTCTCCATTAATCATCAGGGGCAGTTCCCTTCCGTCACAGTGTCATTCAACCTGTCGCCAAGGGCATCGCTGGGAGAAGCAATCACGGAAATCGACAAGGTGCAGAAGAAGATGCGCTCGTCGGGGATGCCGGCCAGCTTACAGGCCGATTTCCAAGGTACGGCTGCGTCATTCAAGAACTCCCTGTCGAACGAAGCCTTGCTCATTCTTGCCGCATTAGTGACGGTTTATATCGTGCTTGGCGTTCTTTATGAGAGCTTCGTACATCCGATCACAATTCTTTCGACGCTGCCTTCGGCAGGTGTGGGCGCATTGCTGGCGCTGATTCTCTTCCGCCAGGACTTGAGCGTGGTGGCAATCATCGGAATCATTCTGCTGATTGGCATTGTGAAGAAGAACGGCATCATGATGGTGGACTTTGCGCTCGAAGGAGAGCGCAAGCACGGCAAGAACGCCACGGATGCAATCTACGATGCTAGTTTGCTGCGCTTCCGTCCAATCATGATGACCACCATGGCGGCGCTGCTGGCGGGCATTCCCTTGGCGCTAGGCACCGGAATTGGTTCCGAACTCCGGCGGCCACTGGGCATCTGCATGGTGGGCGGGCTACTGCTAAGTCAGGTGCTTACGCTCTACACGACGCCGGTTATCTACATCTTTTTTGACGGTCTTGCTCAGCGCTTCTCGCACAAGAAGGCAAGCGAGGGCTCGGGTGGCCCGGGCTCTGAACCTCAGCTGGAGCAGTCATGAACCCGTCCCGGCTATTCATTGAACGCCCGGTGGCCACAACCCTGCTGACAGTGGCAATCGCCTTGGCTGGAGCCATCGCGTTTAATGTATTGCCCGTGTCACCGTTACCCCAGGTGGACTACCCGACGATTTCGGTAGGCGCGGGATTGCCGGGCGCCAGCGCGGACATCATGGCAGCCTCGGTGGCGACGCCACTGGAGCGGCAGTTAGGACACATCGCCGGGGTTACGGAAATGACCTCGACGAGTTCGCTGGGAACCACAGCGATCACGTTGCAGTTTGATTTAAGCCGCAACATCGATGGCGCGGCGCGTGACGTGGAGTCTGCGATCAATGCAGCGCGAACGTACCTGCCTGCCAACCTTCCGGCTAATCCCACATACCGCAAGGTGAACCCGGCCGACTCTCCGATCATGGTCATTGGTCTGACCTCGGATATATACGACCGCGGCAAGCTGTACGATGAAGCTTCCACGATCGTTCAGCAGAAACTCTCGCAGATTCAGGGCGTGGGGCAGGTAACGACCGGCGGCGGCGCGCTGCCCTCGGTGCGTATCGATGTGAATCCGACGCAGCTCAACCGGTACGGTTTCACTCTCGCCAACATTCAGTCCATGCTGAGCCTGCAAAATGCACACCAGGCGCGCGGGCAACTCGCCAACGAAATCCTGACAGCGGACATCATCACCAACGACCAGATTCAACATGCGGTCGATTACAGCCCTCTGGTGGTGGGCTATAACAAGGGCACGGCCGTGCGGCTCTCCGATGTGGCGACGGTAACGGATTCGGTGCAGAATATCCGTTCGGCGGGCTACTTGAATGGCAAGCCGGCC
>Ga0182012_10005766_pt1 | contig 12748 bp, 9 predicted proteins | sample 612S2SmetaG_FD_120486 | JGI IMG/M metagenome (GOLD analysis project Ga0182012, IMG submission 120486) | Permafrost microbial communities from Stordalen Mire, Sweden - 612S2S metaG | ecosystem: Environmental > Terrestrial > Soil > Wetlands > Permafrost | place: Sweden: Stordalen | collected...
ACTTGCAGGAATCCCGCCTCTCGCGCCGCCGCGAAAGGGAAATGGCCGAACTCCACAAGCTCCAAACGGAGCGAAAGGCGAACGAAGCCGCCGCTCTCGAACGCGCCGCCACCGCCCATGTCGTTGCCGAACAAACCGGCCAACCCTTCTCCTACCCCGGAATTGGCTTTGAATTTTCAAAAGCCGTTTTCGAAGCCCACCTGGCAACCCTAACCCCCGCTCAGAAGGAGGCTCTGCTGCAAAAAGCCCCGGCTAAGCCTGCTACCGCCTAACAGAACCGCGACCGCGAGGAAGCAGGCCTCCAGAAAACGAAAGCCCCCTAACCTAGCCTGGGAAAAGTGGGCATTCCGGGCTCGTGCCCGAAAAAACCCCTAACAGAACCGCGACCGTGAGGGAGCAGCGTCCCGGCAGGTCCAAGTCCGCGCCCGTCGTGTGCCCAAAATTCCATCCCGATGATAAATTAACCCTGAATGCAACCCACTCTACCCAGCCTCATCGCCTTGGGGCTCGCGGCCTCACTACTCATCGGCGCTCCCGCCGGCTCGCCGCCCAAGTATCTCGATGAAACTCTCACGCCCGAGGACCGCGCCGCCGACCTCGTCTCGCGCCTCACCCTCGACGAAAAAGTTCGCCAAATGCAAAACGCCGCCCCGGCCATTCCGCGCCTCAACATTCCCGCCTATGAATGGTGGAATGAAGGTCTCCACGGCGTTGCCCGCTCCGGTTTGGCCACCGTCTTCCCCCAAGCCATCGGTCTTGCCGCCACTTGGGACACCAATCTCGAACATCGCATTGCCGACACTATCTCCACCGAAGCCCGCGCCAAATTCAACGACGCCATCCGGCACGATAACCACGGCCGCTACCACGGCCTCACCTTCTGGTCGCCCAACATCAACATTTTTCGCGATCCTCGCTGGGGCCGCGGCCAGGAAACGTTCGGCGAAGATCCTTACTTAACCTCGCAAATGGCGCTCGCCTTCATCCACGGCATGCAAGGCGACGATCCCAAATACTTCAAAACCATCGCCACCTCGAAACACTTCGCCGTCCACAGTGGCCCCGAGGTCTCGCGCCATCAGTTCGACGCCCAAGTCACCAACGAAGACCTCGACAACACCTATCTATACGCCTTTCGCAAAACGCTCATCCCCGGCGGCGCATATTCCGTCATGTGCGCCTACAACAGTCTCGCCGGCTCGCCCGCTTGCGCCAGCGACTTTCTTCTGAAAGACAAACTCCGCTCCGCCTGGCAATTCCCCGGCTACGTCGTCTCCGATTGCGGCGCAGTCAGTGATATATACGAAGGCCATCATTTCGCCCCATCCCTGGCCGCTGCCTCCGCCGAAGCCGTCAAAGCCGGAACCGATCTCACCTGCGGCACCGAATATCTCTCACTCGTCGATGCCGTTCACCAAGGCTTCATCACCGAAGAAGAAATCAATCGGAGTCTCCGCCGTCTCTTCGTCGCCCGCTTCCGCCTTGGCCTCTTCGATGCGCCTTCCAAAGTCCCTTACTCGAACTTCGGCCTGGATCTAGTCGCCAACGATTCCCACCAAAAACTAACCCTCGAAGCCGCCGAAAAATCCATCGTCCTCTTGAAGAACGACAACCACCTTCTCCCTCTCACCAACGTCCCCGCCAACATCGCCGTCATCGGCCCCGCTTCTGATGATCCCGACGTCCTCCTCGGCAACTATTACGGCACACCCCGCCATCTCATCACTCCCTTAGCGGGCATCCAAAACAAATTCGCCAACCACGCTAGAGTCCGCTGGGCGCTTGGCAGCGTCTATGCACAATCCTCCACCGCACTCGTTCCGCCAAGCGCCCTCGAACCCGGCATCACAGTCGAATACTTCAACAGCGAAGATTTCAGCGGCCAACCCGCTCTCAAGCGCACCGAATCCCGCGGCTATTTCGTTTGGGCCATGCATGACTCAGAGGTGATGAAAGTCCTCCCCGATCCAACCTTCGCCGTCCGTTGGACCTTCCGTCTCCACGTTCCCGTCACGGGCGACTACGACCTCGGCCTCGGCCGTCAGGAATGCGATAGCTGCCAAGGTACCAACACCTGGCGTTTCACTCTGGATGGCGAAAAGCTCCTCGAAGCTTCCTTCCAAGCCGCCGGCGGCCATCGCACACTCACCAAGAAGATTCATCTCCAGGCAGGGAAGTCCTATCAAGCCCGCGTCGAATACATCCAGCACGAAGGTGGCGCTGGCGTCGAACTGGTTTGGGCGCCTCCGCCCGCTGCCGCGCTCGCCGAAGCCATCGAAACCGCCAGGCAAAGTGATCTCGCCATCCTCTGCGTCGGCCTCAACTCTCGTCTTGAAGGCGAGGAATCACCCATTCAAATTCCCGGCTTCGCCAATGGCGACCGCACCAACATCGATCTCCCGGAACCCCAAGAAAAGCTGCTCGGCGCAATCCTCGACACCGGCAAGCCCGTCATCGTCGTCCTACTCAACGGCAGTGCCCTCGCCGTTACCACCGCTCAGCAGCGCGCCGCGGCCATTCTCGAAGCTTGGTACGGCGGCCAGGAAGGCGGTATCGCCATCGCCAACAGCCTGTCGGGCGACAACAACCCCGCCGGCCGCCTGCCCGTCACCTTCTATCAATCCACCGCTCAGTTGCCCGACTTCAGCGACTACTCAATGAAGAACCGGACTTACCGTTTCTTCACCGGCACGCCGCTCTACCCATTCGGCTACGGCCTTAGTTACTCAACCTTCGAATACTCGCGGCTTAACGTCACGAAAGCCGCCAACGGCTCACTCGAAATCTCCGTCCAAGTCCGCAACACGTCGCCAATCGCTGGCGACGAAGTGGCCCAGTTATACCTCGGCGGCTGGCTGAAAGGCTTCACCCGCGTCCACCTCGCCGCTGGCGAATCCAGCCTTGTTCATTGGACGGTAGAATCCGCCGATATCCACGGTAATATTGTGACTGTGGCCGGGCTAAAACATGCGCTGTGACTTGGAGTTCTTCAAGGGCGCCGAGCTTCACTTGCTCTATATGGCCCGCCGCCTGCGCGAAGCGCTCGCGGTAGAAACCGTGCTAGGTCAGGCACAAATTGAATACTTCGTCGAACCCGGCCCGTATGAAGGTGGCTTCCTCTTCCGCCGCGAACTCATCGGCGCTTACTTCTACGTCCTCCCCACCGACCTCCCGCGCGCCCGCGAAGTCCTCGTCACTCACCAATACCGGCCTTACATCACCACCAGCACCCGACCGGTAAGCGAAGAAGAAAAAGGGGACACTCCGGGCTCTACTTGAAGTTGCGGCCGTATCGAACCCTAGAGGCGAGTCCCCTTTTTCGCCCCTCAAAACACGCTAGCTAATTGGTTCACTCTTCCGCAACTGCTCCGCCATGTCCTCCGGCGCCGTATCTGCCAGAAAGATGCCATACCCTGTTTCTACCGTCGCCAGATACTTCAACTTCGTCGCACTCCTCTGCAACGGTAAAAACTGAATATGTAAGTGATACGGGGCATCCGTCTGCCTCAATGGCGCTTGCTTCACCGCCATCATCAACGGCATCAGAAAGCCGTACAAGTTGTCATACTTCTGCCGGATCACGCTAATGATCTGCGCCAGTGAATCCCGCTCTGCCTCCGTCAAATCCAAGAGCGTTCGGACATGCCGTCTTGCATAAATCGCCACCTCCGCCGGAAACCTGGCCGCAAACGGCACAAACGCCACGAAGTGCTTGTTGTCTGTCACCACTCTCTCTTGCGCCTTCAGCTCTTCTTCCAGCAAATGGCAGAACAAACATGCCCCGCTATTGTCCTGGCCGAATTTGACCGTCGATTCCAGTTCCTTCTCCACCGTCGGCCCCACAAACGGCGTAGCATAGATCTGCCCATGCGGATGCGGCATCGTCACGCCCACCGCCTCGCCGCAGTTCTCAAAGATCGCTACTAACGCAATCCCCGGATTCGCCGCGTGCTCGCCCGTACGCTTCGTCCAAAGGTCAATCACCTTGCGCCAGCTTTCCACGCTCAGCTTCGACGGCGGCAGCGTATGTTCCGGCGAATACAGCACCACATCGCAAGCCCCGCGCGGCCCATTCACGCCAAACGTATCCGGAAAGTCATTCGGCACAAACGGATCGGCATTCGGCGCAAACCCGGGAAAGTCGTTCGGATAAAGGTAGACATCATAATGATCCGGCACCTTCCCCGAACCTGGGTCAAAAGGACACCAGTTCGCCGGCATCTGCGGTCTGTGCTGGCGATCGGTTGAAAAGACGATCCACTGCTGGAGCACGGCGTGCCAACGAAGCTGATGCATGGGAGTTTAGGGAACGGCTTTGACGGGAATCGTCACGGTGTTCGATTGCATTGCGTTCTCCACTAGTTGCAGCCGCACTTCCTCGCTGTCTTCCAGATTGGCAGGCAACCTCAGCACTACTTCATAGATGCCCACCACACCCTTTGGCAATCGTGCCGACACCACTTGCACCGGCTCGCCGTTGACCAACGCCCTCACCGGCAGCACCGTATCGCCATCCGTCGAGCGCGCCTCGCCTTCGCCCACCAAGCCGAGGCCGCTCGCCCATACCATCACGGTTTCGCCGGGTTTAGCCGGACTCTCGGCACTGATCGGCACGCCACTCGCCGGACCGCTTTCGTTCTCCTGCAGCTTGCTCACATGCAACAACAGTCCGCTGCGCGGTTCCACCGTGCCAACCGCGAAGATGCCGGGTGCAGCTGGCGCAATTTGCACGGCCGCCGCCGTCGAAGTCAGCGCCGAGGTATGCAAATACAAGCTGCCGGCCGTCGTGACGCCGGCATCAAACGGTATCTGCGCCTGAATCTCGTCGGGCGACACCGATAACAGCGGCAACGCCGTCCCGTTCAGATAGACTTCCACATCCGCCAATCGCGTCGGCAAAGTATCGCTACCGTTCGCATCCGCCGTTTCGCTCTCGCCGGTGACACCCGCCGCACGAATCGTAATCAGTGCTCCCGGCGCAACTGCTGTCACGAGGAGGCTGGCCGAGTTCACAATCGCATCGTCCGCCAACCCGATATCACCGGGCGCAAACTCCAGGATGCGCCGGTTGTCGGTGTCCGCAACAAACAGATTCGTCCCATCGGAAGCAAGCGCCGCCGGCGTCCCAATCGTCTCCGCATCGACGCCGCCGGCTTCACCCTTACCCAGCACAGAATCTGCTGGCTGATCGTCCGATGCCGGCAGCGCATTCCAAACCAACACATGATGTTGCGCCGCATCGCCCACGAACAAGCGGTGACCATCGTAAGCTACCGAAACCGGATCGGCCACGCTTAACACGGCATCCGGCATCTTCGTTCCAATCGTCCCAGGGCTCGGCGTGGTCGATCGCCAAATCAACACGTGATGATTGGCCGCATCCGCCGCCACCAATACTTTGCCCCAACTCGCGACGCTCGCTACCCCGCGCGGCACTGCTTGATTCGCCACTGCCAACGGTGCAAATCCACAAAGCGTGCAGGTTTTCGTGGCGTCAAAGGTAAGCAGCCGATTCGCTTCCGCCGCATACAACTTGCCGTGCGTCACGGTAAGCGCATGCGCTACCACCCCCGCCTCGCGCCCCACAAAGGAACCTTGACCAATCACCGCACGCGCCGCCTGACCGCTATGAAAGTCGGCGGCTTGCGCCATCGTGGCCAGAATTAGTGCTAGGCAAGCGGTTCGCATGCGTACTTCTAGAATACTCTTAATAGCTTACTTCTTTGCCCGTTCGCGATCCACCGCGCCAATCCTGTACCATCCTAACTCGCCGAACCAACCAAGTCGGCCAACTCGTAAAGCCCAAAGATCTTTCGGGCGGCCGCTCCGAAGTGCCCATGCGCTTCGAAATCAAGGTTGCATTGGGATCGAGTAGTTTCGCCCACACGATTGCCTTCGAATTTCCCGAAGGCTTCAAAGTCCAACATCGACTGGCATATTGTGCGACCTCTCGAAGAACTCCAAATCAACGGCCATCTGGTCGGCGCCATAACGCGTGGCGATCTGGAGCCGTGAGCCTCTTTCCCTAACCCTGCTTCTTCTTCCTCTTATAATCCGCCGTCACCCGCGTCGTAATCCCGCCCCGCGCCGCAAAATCTCCATGCACCATCGCCTCAACCGGATCAGCCGCCTTCACCACATCCTGCAAAACCCGATTCACCACGTTCTCCTGAAAGATACCCAGATTCCGGTACGCCAACGTGTACATCTTCAGCGACTTCAATTCCAGGCACCTCTTATTCGGCGTGTAAACCAACGTTAGCGTCCCGCTATCCGGCAATCCGGTCTTCGGGCACACCGAAGTGAACTCCGGCATCACAATCTCAATTTCGTATCCACCGAACTGATTCGGCCACGTCTCAATCTCCGGCAATTCCGCATGGACGCCCGCCGCTGCATGTTCGTCCGTATATTCTGCTTTCTTCTTCACTTCGCCGCCAGTTTATTTGCCAACAACTCTAAGAACAAGCCTACATCCGTCACTACGCCCGTCGCCTGTCCGGTGCCTCTATCACTCACCTTCGTCGGCACCGCTGGGTTAATATCCACGCATACAATCTTCACCCAAGCCGGCAGCATGTTCCCGGCCGCAATCGAATGCAGCATCGAACTCAGGCACAACACCACGCCCGCGCCCTTCAAGCGCTCGGCATACGCATCCTGCGCCGCATTCATATCAGTAATCACGCCCGGCAGCGGCCCATCGTCCCGCAAACTTCCTGCCAGCACGAACGGCACTTTCGCCCTGACGCACTCATACATCACGCCCTTCGTCAGCAGCCCGGTTGCCACTGCTGCTTCGATACTACCTGCATGATTGATGGCATTAATCGCTTGCATATGGTTGCGGTGCCCATGCTGCGCCAAACGCCCATCCGTCGTGCGCACTCCCAGCGATGTGCCTAACAGCGCCGCTTCAATATCGTGCACCGCTAGCGCGTTGCCAGCCAGCACCGTATCAATCCAACCGCTCCGGATCAATCGCGACAAAGGCTCGCCGCCTCCGGTATGCACCACCACCGGCCCTGCAACCGCAACGATCTTCTTCCCAGCGCTCCGCATCTGCTGCATGATGGCCGCCGTCTGACCCACCGCCGTCTCCACCTGCCGCTCCGACGAAATGTCGTTGCTCATAAACGCGAACTGCAGCCGGTCACGCTCTTTCGCCTCCGGCACCACGCGAATGCCCTTCATGCCGACCACAATCTTGTCGCCCGCCTTCACATCGCGCAGCTTGCGGCACACTGCCGTCGCATTCGCCACCACAATCAACGCATCCATTCGCTGCTGGCCTACTTCTATCCACTGCGTGCCCACCTTTACCAGGGTCCGTTGATTGGTAGTCGAATAGAAGTCTTCCGGCGCGCAGCGATCTCGTACTGCCGCCTGCAACTCCGCTTCGCCGGCGTCCACGGCCGCGCAACCCAGGCCCAGCAGTTGCGCCATCATCTTTTCCAACTCGTCCGCATTCGGCGCTTCAATCCGCAGCCGCAAGCGCGACGCGTCGCTGTTGGTGCGTCCTATCGAAAAATGCTCCACTTCGAAACGGCCGCCGAACTCAACGACCGTATCGAAGATGCGCTCCATAATGTGCGAATCGATGAGATGCCCTTGCGCCTCAACCGTTTCTGAAAATGGCAAACCTTCCTGCGTAACCGGCGTAGTCATACGCTTAGGCGTGCGTTAGGAACACAGGCAAACCTTCCTTGCTCGTGTAAGTGGGCCGGTAGCGGTCGGTATTGTACATGCTGGCAATATCCACCTTGCGCGGCCCTAGCTTCGGATCGGGGATTGGCACCATGGCGAACTTGCCGTCCGCAATGGCCGTCATCAGACCAAATTTGTTGCCGGTAATGGCATCGTAGGCCATCGTGCTAAACGTTGTGGCCACCATATTGTCCAGGAAATCCGGTGCCCCCGAGCGCAGATCGTAGGTCAAGTCGCTGACTACCGTTTCCGATTTCGTGCGCTCAATGATTTCGTCGCTAAACGCCTCGGCCACGCTGAACTTCTTGCGGTGGCCAAACGCGTCTGGCTCGCCATATTCCTTAATTTCGTAACCCTTCCAGCGCGCCCCTTCCGATAGAATCACCAACGCATAGTTGCTTGAGTTATTCTTCTTGTCCGTCATAATCAGGTCGACCATCTTGTCCAGATCGAACTCGTACTCCGGTATGCCGCAGCGGATGGAAGTCACATAAGCGGTGTACAGCGCCGTGTAGCCGGCATCGCGCCCGAACACCCGGAAAATCCCAATCCGTTCGTGCGATCCCACCGTTGTTCGCTGCCGTTGAATCGATTCCAACGCGCGCGAGATCGCCGTCGAAAATCCGATGCAGTACTCGGTATTCCGCACGTCGTTGTCCATCGTTTTCGGAATGCCAACCACCTTGAAGCCTTGCTTATTTAAAACCGCGGCATAGCTCAGCGTGTCGTCGCCGCCAATCGCCACCAGCGAATCCAACCCCAGCTTCTCCAGATTTTTGAGCACCTGCGGCGTCATGTCAAACGGCGGCGTCGCCGGGTAATCCGCCGGATTTACGCTGTCCGGCAGCTTCTTCATCTTCGATGGATTGGTCCGGCTGGTGTGCAAAAACGTGCCACCAGTGCGATCAATGCGGCGTGTGTTCTCGCGCGTAAGCGGCAGAACATAACGCTCTACACTCTTCGGATCGTCGAAGTTCAGATCCGTCAGCCCCTTCCATCCCAGCCGAATGCCCGTGACATTGTGGCCGTCGGTCGTTGCCCGGTACACAACGCCTTTAATAACGACATTCAGACCAGGAACATCGCCGCCGCCCGTCAGTATTCCTATGTTCTTACCGCTCATGACTCTCCTGAGTTTTGAAACTTCTACAAAACCCTCTTATTTTAGCTTCCGGCACTCAGGAGAGTTCGCTATGCAACGCTGCCTACACCCACCAAGGTGCGGCAGGCTGTTCACGAATCACAATCTGGTTGAGGAAATCAGCCGCTTTAGTCAACCCTTCATCGGGCGACATCAGTGTGTCTTCATGCTCAATCGAAAGCACATAATCATAGCCGAACATGCGCAACGTCGAAATGAATTCTTTCCACCAGCCATAAGGATGCCCGTAGCCGCAGGCGCGGAAGATCCACGCCCGGTTCCGCTCATCGGTGTACTTCTTGGTATCCAGCACACCTGTCTTCGGCAGATTCGCGTCGTAGATTTCGGTGTCCTTCGCGTGCACGTGGAAAATCGCCTCGCCCAACACACGGATCGCCTTAATGGGGTCAATCCCTTGCCAAAACATGTGGCTCGGATCGTAATTGCAGCCCACGCTATCGCCCGCAATGGCGCGCAGCCGCAACATAGTCTCCGGGCTATACACCACAAAGCCCGGATGCATTTCAATCGCAATTTTCACCCCGTGATCTTTGGCGAACTTGCCCTGCGCCTGCCAGAATGGCGTGACTTTCTTCTCCCATTGCCAATCGAGCACATCCAGGTATTCCGGCGGCCATGGACAAGTGACCCAATTGGGATATTTTGCGGTATCGCTATCGCCCGGGCAACCCGAAAAATCGATAACGACCGGCACGCCCAGCTTCGCCGCCAGTTCAATCGTACGCTTGCTCGTATCGGCGTACGCCTTCGCCACTGCCGCGTCCGGATGCAGCGGATTACCGTGCGAACTCAGCGCGCTAATGGTGAACCCATGATCGTCGAGCTTCTTCTTGAATTCCTTCAGTTCGTTGGCATTCTCTAGCATTGAAAGCTTGCAATGTGGATCTCCGGGATAATTGCCTGTGCCGAGCTCAACCGTCGTAATGTTGAGCTTCTTTAGCTTGTCGAAAACTTTTTCCAGTGGAAATTGTGACAACAACGGGGTGAAACAGCCTACTCTCATGGCCGAAAGATTATCACACCTGCAAAGACTCGACCGTAACTGATCTCTCCCTCTTCGCGAACACTAGTTTGCCGGCTCGGATCAGCGCGCCGGCATGAGATTAGATCGTACCTTCCAAGGTGAGGAGATGATGAGAAATATTTACAGGCCCGGCTGCGGCGCTGCTGTTGATTCTTGTGCCGCTGAGCGAATCGCCGCGCTATAAACACCTCCCTCCGTTCGGGCCGCCAAGTGAATGCTTGGCGGCCCTTTTTTTAGACGAACTCTATTACAAAAACATCAGCGTGGACAGCAGATCCGTTCGTTTTCAAAATTTCTCACCTCACCTTGTCGCATTCGCCTCCCGCCACGGTTGATGCTGATCATCGAGTGCGCCTCGAACGCGGCAATTGGATTAGCCAAAAGATCTAGCCGAAAGATTTGAATGAATGGAAGAATGAGCGGTTGAGATCGACGGTCAGGCTGCTTAGACTTGAGGGAGAAGGTACCTTCCCGCTTTATGTGGTCGCCACGTTAGCCAATCACCAAGCGCCGCCTATTAAGCGCGCCCCGCTTGCACTTTCCAAGACGAAATGCAAAGAAGTTGCATTGCCGAACGCAAATAATGATCATCGACGTTTTTTCTTCGCGGAAACGCAGATTTATACAGTTCCTGCCGCCGTTGCTCGCTTTACTAGCGTCGCAACATGTCTACGGCCAGAAGGCATTTAGTTGGGAAGAAATTCGCGATAAATTTAAACAAACCAATCCAACTTTGCTCGCCGACCAGGTGAACATTGATGAGGCACGCGCGCAGGAAATTACCGCTTTTTTGCGGCCAAACCCCGATCTATCTTTTGGCTTGGATCAGTTCACAGTATTCCGCACGCCTAATACACCGTATCGGCCTCTTGCCGGAGTTTTGGAAGCGGGCACCATCAGCTATCTTTATGAGCGCCAGCACAAACGAGACTGGCGGTTGGAAAGCGCCCAAAAAGCCACTAAGATCGCTGTCTCCGCCCATGCGGATCTGGAACGTAATCTGCTCTTCACCTTGCGGAACGCTTTCCTGCAAGCCTTGCAGGCGAAAGCGTTCTTTGAAATTGCCAAAGAGAATTTGGACTACTGGAACAAAGAAATCGATATCAATACCGACCGCTTCAAGGCCGGCGATCTTGCCAAAGTGGATTTAAGCCGTATTGTTCTGCAGCGCGCGCAGTACCAATCCGATTACGTGAACTCGCAGGTCAACCTCCGTACCGCCAAAATCGCTTTGTTGATGTTGCTAAACGATCGCACGCCGGTTGAAAAGTTCGATGTCGCCGGCCCGTACGATTTCCAAGGGCAATTGGCGGCGCTGGAGGATTTCCGGCAGATGGCATTGGACGCGCGTCCTGATCTGAAGGCCGCCGTGGAGGCTGTGGACAAGGCCAGGACCGACAATAAACTCGCTATTGCCAATGGCACCTCCGATCCTACTTTGGGCTTTGACATTGGCCGTAACCCGCCGTTGCCTAGCTATATAGGCTTTAGCGTGGAATTTCCGTTGCGCATCTTCGATAAAAATCAAGGCGAAAAACTCCGCACTAAGTTGGATATTGATCGTGCCGGCAAATCGCGGATGGCTGCCGAGGCGCAGGTGCTCAGCGACGTCGATACCGCCCACGCTACCGTTGCCAGCACCATCGAATTGCTGAAGCCCTATAAGCAGGAATACATTCCACAAGCTACCGAGGTGAGAGATATTGTCACGTTTGCTTACCAGAGAGGCGGAGCGTCTCTGATCGATTTTTTGGATGCGCAAAAAGGATATCGCGACATTCAATTGAACTATGTGAACCTGCTTGGCTCCTACCTGGCTGCGGCCAGCCAGCTCAATCTAGCCGTTGGACGCGAGGTAATTCAATGACAAGTGATGCAAGAACTCAAGTGCCTGCCGTCTTGTTCGTTCTTTCCTGTCTTTCGACGTGTTTTCTGGTTGCCGGTTGCGGCAAAAAATCGGATGTCTTAGCGGCGGACACCGGCCCCCGGCAGATGACCGTCGAACCGGATATGGATGCGAACAACTTTAAAGTTGATCATCCTGACCAGTTTCCGCTCGCGACCGCCGGCTCATACCTGGCTGCGAGTGAATTGAATGTCACGGGCGTAGTCAGTCCCGATGTCTCGCGGCAAGTGCCGGTGATCTCGCTCGCTTCCGGCCGTGTAACTGAGATCGATGCCAAACTCGGCGACACAGTGAAGAAGGGGCAGCTTCTGTTTAAGCTGAGAAGCACTGACATTGCCCAGGCGTTCGCGGATTACCAGAAAGCGGTAAAGAACGAAGAGCTCACGAAAGTCCAACTCGACCGGGCCAATATCCTCTTTGACAAGGGGGCAATTCCGAAAAGCTCCGTCGAAGTGGCACAGAACGCCGAAGACAACGCACAAGTCGATCTCAGGACGACCACTGAGCACCTGCACGTTTTGGGCTCGGACGTAACTCACCCCACGGGGATCGTGTCCATTTATGCGCCTGTGACGGGCGTGATCACCGACCAACAAATCACCGCGGCGGCCGGCGTACAAGCCCTTTCCGCACCCAATCCTCTTACTATTTCCGACATGTCTCACGTCTGGATCATCTGCGACGTGTACGAAAACGACTTGTCACAGGTGCATTTAGGTGAGTTCACGGATATCCATCTAGCCGCCTATCCCGACCGTGTTCTGAAGGCGAGGATCGGCAACATCGGACAGGTTATGGATCCGAACTTACATACCGCCAAGGTACGGCTTGAACTGGAAAATCCGGGCATCATGCGTCTGGGGATGTTCACCACCGCTACTTTTCATGGCGAAAAGAAAATTCAACATGCCACGGTGCCGGCAACGGCCGTATTGCACCTGCACGACCG
>Ga0182012_10005767_pt1 | contig 12747 bp, 10 predicted proteins | sample 612S2SmetaG_FD_120486 | JGI IMG/M metagenome (GOLD analysis project Ga0182012, IMG submission 120486) | Permafrost microbial communities from Stordalen Mire, Sweden - 612S2S metaG | ecosystem: Environmental > Terrestrial > Soil > Wetlands > Permafrost | place: Sweden: Stordalen | collected...
CACTCATCGGGTCGTGAATTTCGCAGCGGCAGATAGCCTCGCTAAAGCGGCGGCCTAACGTGCTCAGCGCAACGCGACTCTTGGCGAAATCTCCCATGCTGCCGCCCGCCACATTGCGGCTGCCGACAACGATGTCAAGATTCTCTTCCTTCAGGCGCCTGAGCATCTCCGGAATAATGCGCTCGTCGTGCTGCAAATCAGCATCCATGACGCCGATATATGGCGCAGCACTGCTCATCATGCCCTCAATGCAGGCCGATGATAATCCGCGCCGGTTCACGCGGTGGATAATTCGCACTTTCGGATCGCGCTGGGAAATCGAGCGGACCAACTCAGCTGTACCATCGCGCGAGTCATCGTCTACGAAAATCACTTCGTAAGATATGTCACCTAGCGCCTGCTTTAGATGATCGAGAATGACCTCGACGTTCCCACGCTCATTAAAGGTTGGGAGAATAATAGAAAGTTCAACCAAACTGCGTCCTAAGCACTACGCTCAATATGTTAGCCCAAAGTATGGGTGCGACTGCCCTATCGAATTCTCAGCGAATTTTGATTCAGTGAATGCAATCCCTTTCAGACTAGCCGATTCCCCACCGCCCTTTATATCCTCGCGTGTTGCGCCTTCCCGACGGAGCTCCAGGATGCTCCTTTCGATAAGTTTTATTAAGTTCACGCTCACGAGCCCTATCGGGCGCTCAGAGACCCCGCTTTAGCCCTTCCCTGCCTCCAAAAAAGGCCCTTCGCATGCTAAAGTCGAAGTTACTGCGGAGATTCCGGGAACATTCGCCCCCACGTTTCCGTCTGAATGTTCCAGCCGGGGAGACCGTTTTGAAAAAGTGGAGATTTGTTGTCTTATTGCTGCTTGTGCTCTTGATAGCCGGTGGCATTTACGCGAGCATCAAATATAGTGAACGAGGAATCGTCATCGTTCAGACCGGGAAAGTTAGCCGAGAGGATCTGACTGCCATCGTCACCGCTTCCGGCGAAGTCAAACCCAGGAATTACATCAACATAGGCGCGAACAGCCAAGGCGCGGCCCCGATCACTGAAATCCTCGTCAAAGAGGGCGACCATGTGAAAAAAGGTCAAATTCTGGCCCGGCTCGCCGCCGTCCAACCCAAAGCTGACCTTTCGGCCCAACAGGCTTCTTTGAATTCCGCGCTGGCCGATTCTGCCGCCACCGAAGCCTCCGTCAAGTCCGCTGAGGACAATATTGCGGTGGCCAAGGCTCAAGTCGATCACGATAAGGCCGACCTGGATCAAAAGCAGGCTGACCTGAAACGCACTAAGGAACTTTTTGACAGCAAACTGATTTCCACCCAGGATTACGAAGCAAAGAAGGTTCTTTACGATTTGGCTGTCAGTACGCTGAATGCGTCGGTAACGAAGGTCCGCCAAGCCGAATCGGCGCGCGCCCAAGCCGCCGCTCAATTGGCTTCTTCCCAACGCAAAGTGTCTCAGTTTCAAGCAATGGTGACTCGTTACGACGACGTGTTGAAGCAGTATGACGCCATCGCTCCGCTCGATGGAGTGGTTACCAACCTGCCGGTGCGTGTTGGAGAAACCGTCGTTCCGGGTATTCAGAATTCCACCGCTTCGACGCTAATGACGATTGCCGACATGTCGATCATTACGGCGGAAGTTCACGTAGATGAAACGGACATTGTGAGTGTGAAGCTCGATCAACCGGCCGAAGTAACGATTGATGCGATTCCTAACCAAACCTTTAAGGGCAAGGTTATCGAAATCGGTGACACCGCGATCGTCCGCTCTACTGGTGTTGCGGCATCACAGAGTCAAACGTCAAGCCAGGAAGCGAAGGACTTCAAAGTGGTGATTGCGCTGGATATCTCGGAAGATTTGGTGCGCCCGGGTCTTTCGTGCACGGCGAAAATTACCACCGCTGTCCGCCCGCATACGCTCGCTATTCCGATTCAAGCTCTCACCATTCGCCAGAAGGGCCAACTCCAGCCGGTGCGCGAGGGGCAAAAGCCGGTTACCGATCCAGCGGAGTTGAAAGCTTCCAAAGAAGAATTGCAAGGTGTCTTCGTTGTGCAATCCGGTAAGGCTGTATTCCGCGAAGTGAAGACCGGCATTAGCGGATCCACCGACATTGAAGTTCTGCCAGGGCTTTTGCAAGAAGGCGACGAAATCATCACTGGCAGCTATCAGGTAATTCGTACCATCCGCAACGACGCTAAGATCAAAGTGGATAACAAGCCGGCAACGCCTTCCACTACGCCCAGTTAATTAAGAAAGCATCAAACGGAATCAAGACAGCAGACCAACATGGCACTTGCTAATTCAGTTCTTGAGGATCTAGATCCCAGACAACGCGAAGAACGCGGCGAACGGCTCAAGACCCAAGGTATTGTCATCCGTACCTACGACTTGTGGAAGACCTATATCATGGGTGATCAAGAAATTCACGCGGTATCTGGCGTGGAAATCCAGATCAAGCGCGGCGAATATGTTGCCATCATGGGACCTTCGGGCTCAGGCAAGTCTACTCTCATGAACTTGATCGGCTGTCTCGACACGCCCACCAAAGGTCTCTACTATCTCAACGGCAAGCTCGCTAGCGATATGGACGACGACGAACTGGCGCGCATTCGTAACAGGGAAATTGGCTTCGTTTTTCAAACGTTCAATCTGCTCGCCCGCTCGTCTGCCCTGCACAACGTCGAACTTCCGCTCATCTACGCAGGTATCAGCTCTGCCGAACGGATTGAGCGTGCGAAAGCGGCACTGCGCGCAGTCGACCTCGAACAACGCATGGACCACAAGCCCAACGAGCTATCCGGCGGTCAACGCCAGCGCGTCGCCATTGCTCGGGCTCTGGTAAATACTCCTTCCATCTTGCTAGCCGACGAACCTACCGGAGCGCTCGATACAAATACTGGTAACGAGATCATGTCGCTCTTTGAGCGCTTGCACGAAGCCGGCAACACCATCGTTCTGGTTACCCATGAACTAGATATCGCTAACCATGCCCACCGCGTAATCCATATTCGTGACGGCAAGGTTGAGCGCGATGATGTTACTCCTAGAAACTAAGTTTAGATAGTGACGGAAATACCTGCTAGCTTTTCCGCATCGCTCGAAGTGTTATCTTTAAGACACTATTTGCTTGGTGGCCATGAGCTCGGATCAGGTCGGGGCTGAGGCTGGAAGTTTGTGACAATCTGCTAGTTTGCTATGAGCCATAATGACCCTGCTAGCAAATCGAGAAGCAGTCAAAGTGCTTCTAATGGGTCCTCAACCTCGGTGCCGCCGCGCATACTGATGGCTGAGGATAACGCCATTAACCAGCGTGTTGGAAAGTTGATCCTGCAACGCGCCGGCTTTTCAGTCGATCTTGCCTCAGACGGTATTGAGGCTTTGGAAGCTCACAAAAAGCACCCTTACGACGTCATTCTGATGGATTGCCAAATGCCTATCATGGATGGCTTCGAAGCAAGCAACGAAATTCGTAAGCTCTCGCTACCTCAACCAACAATCATTGCTGTTACGGCAAATGCGCTAGTGGGCGAGCGAGAGCGCTGCCTGAATGCCGGTATGGACGACTATCTTTCAAAGCCTTTCCAGGCGGAGCAACTGATTATCTTGGTGCAGAAATGGGTTCGCCTCCGCCAAGGTCTAAAAAGCAAGAACGCTTCGATGGCCTAAGTAAATTTTGCCGACCCAAAGAAACTCGCGCTAACGCCCAACAAACCGGCTCGTCAACAAACTCCACTGTCGCCTAAACCAGCTTGGGTGCGCCTTCGATTCCATCGAATTCGCATCCAAGCCACCTGCTTGTTTGGTCTGGGTTGTCATCATCAACGATGGCGGCCCAGGCAATTCTTCGTTTCCCGCTAAGTGGACCAACGATCCGTCGAAACTATAAGTGCGTCTGCGGAACTTGCCGTCATCATCTTTGGTAACGATATGAAACATTCGACCAACGGCCGTTCCATCTGCTGGATCAACCTGCACCGGGAAATAACCCTCTAAGTCGCGTTGCCGGTAAGACGTTTCATAACGATGATGCCTGATATTCCAAATGAATACGCGCCAGGAATCAAAATCTACGGGATCGCTGCCCGAAAGCGTCGTCCAAAGCCAGTGGTGCTTCACACCCTTTTCTTCGTCAGTCACCGACCCTAGCTCGAAATACGACGTGATCCGCTTCCCTTCCGCATATTGCGCCACCTCATCCGGCACCGCAATCAACAAGTTGCGCGTCAAGACCCAGCCAGTGTCGCCCTTTTTCGTGCGCACCAACGTCCAGTCTTCCATCACCACTGGCTTCTTCGGCTCCGCCTTTTTCTTGGCTGCCACCATAGGCCCTGGCTTCTTTTTCCCCGCTTCTATCTCGCGCGGTGTATCCGACGCGTCTATGCGCTCTGCCGAAAGTTCTATCCAATTGGCGGGCGGCTTAGGAGGGGCCGGTTTAGAAGGTGGACGAAACCCGCTTTGCGCCTTTTGTTCTTTCTTCGGGCGCCTCGGTGGCGCGGGTCTCTCAACGATCAGCGATGAAGTTTTCGTGGTCGGCGCATTCTTGGGCGCTTGCGTGCGGCCCAAAATCTCCACCGGTCCACCTTCAGGAATCTGCGCAAATGCGGGTGATCTCCGGCTCGGCTCAATGTGAATATTCAAAACCTCAAACGCTGTGGCCGCGCCCTGCGATGGCAAGATCCGCTGCTTATCTCGTTCGTGCTGAATCTCGTGCCATTGCTCCGTGCTCAGTAAATCAAATGAATCCACCCAGCCATCACCGCCGCTGGCTGAGATTTTCATCATCTTGCGTTGCACATCAAGGATCGTTACCCGGTCGCCGTGTTTCAGCGTTGTTACCGATCCACTTTTTGCGGAAATTTGACTGCGCACCGTAAGGGTTTGCGGCGCAACATAAGCGTAGCCCAGTGAGGTCTGCTGCTCCTCAGTGCATCCTGTGAGACACACCAGCAAAGCAATAAAAACCGCAAGCAGTCGCCACTTTCTGATTTGCGCAGTGCTAACCGGACCCATGGCGATCCTCTAATACCGCGGTAGCAAGCGCGCCAATTCCTTCAGAATGCAACGGTCCATTACCACCGGTATTCCCGCTGCTTCCGCCATTTTCGCCGCTTCCTGATTAATTACGCCTTCTTGCATCCAAATACAGCGTGGCCGCTTCTTCAGCGCATCCGCCACTACTTCTCCTACAACTTCTGACTTACGAAAGATATCGACAATATCGACCTCTTCCGCTATATCTTCCAACCGTGGATAACACTTTTCTCCCAAAATTTCCGTATAGGCGGGATTTACCGGAACTATCCGATATCCCTGCGCTTGCAAAAACCGTGCCACTCCGTAACTCGCCCGTCCAGGAGTGCTCGACAACCCAACCACTGCCACCGTCTTCGACTCTTTCAAGAGTCTAGTCAGTTCTTCGTCGTTCATTTCTCCGGTTCTTCCATATTCATTAGCTTGCGGAATCGCGCCACTTCGGCATTCGTCAGCGTCCTATAAGCCCCAGGCTTCAGTGCGCCTAACTCCAAAAAGCCAATCTTCACCCGCTTGAGTTTTTCCACCAAATGTCCAAAATGCTTGAACATAATGCGGATTTGGTTCTGCCTACCCTCAACCAGCCGTACCTCATACCATGGGTTCTCGCCTTTCTTGATCAGCTTCAACCCCGCTGGTGCGGTCCGCTTGCCGTGCATGGGTATACCCTGCCGGAATTCCTCTTCTTGTTCCGTCGTCAGCATCCCTTTTGATTTCACCAAATATGTTTTGGCAATATGGCTCGCTGGCGACATCAACTTATTCGCGAAGTCTCCATCGTTCGTCAGCAGCAGCAAACCTTCACTCGCGTAATCGAGCCGACCCACCGGATAGATGCGCTCCCGCATCCCTTTGAAGAACGACATCACCGTCTCGCGTCCTTCTGGATCGCGCACTGTCGTAACGCAATTTTTCGGTTTGTGCAGCGCTATATAAAGGTGATGCTTTGGTGCAGTCAGCACCCGCCCGTCTACCTTTACTTTGTCGACCTCAACATCGGCCTTCGAACCCAGCTCAGTGATGGTCATGCCATTTACCGAGACGCGCCCCGCCACAATCAACTCTTCTGCTTTACGCCGGCTCGCGATTCCCGCGTTCGCCAAAATCTTCTGCAAACGTTCTTCAGGCATCGGCTTCTTCTGGCTTTTCTTCCGCCACTTCTTCCGGCGTTTCGTACAGTGATTCCTTCGGCGTCCCAACCTTTGTTGGCGTGCCCCCCGCGGGCACCGCATCGGTACCCTCACTTAATGCGAACCGTCCCAGCTCCTCGAATTCCTTCAGAGTCGGCAACTCCGCCAGCGAATTCAAGCCGAACTGAATCAGGAATTCGCGCGTCGTCTTGTACATTATTGGCTTGCCGAGAACTTCTTTGCGTCCAGCCGCCGCCACCAGCTTTCTATCCAGCAGCGTCTTCAAAACACCCGCGCCCTGCACTCCGCGAATATCCATAATTTCCGGTGCGGTAATCGGCTGCTTGTACGCCACCACCGCCAGCGTCTCCAGCGCCGCCAGCGACAACTTCAACGGAGCCTGCAGCTTCTTCACAAACTTGCGGATCGACTCATGATGCTCGGGCTTGGTGGCCATCTTGTAGCCGCCCGCCAGTTCGCGGATCGACAAACCGCGGTCCGGCGCACCATACTCCGTCACCAACTGCGCCAGAATCTCTTTGATACGGTCCAAAGGTTGATCAAGCGCCGAAGCCATCTGTTGTGCCGTCAGCGGTTCATCGGTAATGTAAATGGCCGCTTCAATCACCGCCTTCAATCCTGCCGCCGCGTCTTCGGTCGGCACTGGGTCGGTGATCGCCTCAGCAATCATCACATCGTCTTCTTCCAACACTAAATCTTGTTGCCCAGCTTCCTCTTCTTTAGCAGCCGGCTCAACTTTATCTTGCGGTTCTTCCATGCTATCTATCAGGTGTATTCCTCTTCTACGGCCGAAAGATCCTCCACCGCCGCCTCATTCTCATCAAACCCGCTGCCCCGCTTCAAACCAATATCGCCGAACGCCTCGCCTTGTGTGAGCTCCACCGCCTGCCGCTTGACCAATTCCAAAATCGCCAGAAATAAGCAAATCACCGCGCGTGGGCTGCGCTGCTTTTCAAACAATTCCGTCGCCGACAGCGACTCTCTCCGCAGGTTCGTCAATTGATTCCGCAGATACCGGATCATATCCGGCACGCTCACAGATTCTTTCCCAATCTCATACTGCGGACGGTTCTTTACCCGCTCCAAGATCGTTTGAAACGTCTGCACCAAATCGAAAATCGTGACCGACAGGCCGGGCCCTTCATCTTCCGAAATGAATTGTTCAATCTGCGGATTCGACCAAACCGCTTCCTCTATTACCCGCTTCTGCTGCAACATCTCTGCCGCATTCTTAAATCGCTCGTGCTCCAGCAACTGGTTCACCAGTTCTTTGCGCGGGTCTTCTTCTGCCTCGTGCTTATCCAACTCCGGATCGCGCGGCAGCAACATTTTGCTCTTAATATGGATAAGCGTTGCGGCCATGTAAACGAAATCGGAGCTTAACTCGATATCCAGCGCCGTCGCCTTCTTCATGTATTCCAAATACTGCGAAGTAATGGTAGCGATGGGTATATCTTGGATGTTGATTTCCTGCTTCCGGATCAGATCCAAAAGCAGGTCCAGCGGGCCTTCGTATTGTTCAAGATGGAAGTTTAAGGGCGAAGACACTAGCTACACCATAACACGCAAAACCACCCTGTTTTCGCACCTGAACCGCCTATACGCTACCCTAAAAGCATTCCTGTCGAGGAGCGCAACGCATGGCCACACGCACATTGCTGACCACCGAACAGTACGCGCAAATGCAGACTTCCGAAATGGAGGATTATGAGCTCGTCGACGGAGAATTGATTCCTTTGCCCAGCGCAATCCCGCTGCATAACAAAATCCGCCGAAGACTCGAACGTTTCCTCGAAGATTTCTTCCTCCGCAACCCGCTAGGCGAGTTGTACGACGAAATGGATTGCCGCATCTCGGATGGCAACATTCGCCGCCCCGACCTTTCCGTGTTTCTCCATAACCCAAAACGGCAAATCGATGTCATGCGCGTGCCTATTCCATTCGCTCCAGACATCGCCGTCGAAGTTCTCTCCCCTTCCGAGGTGGCCATCGACGTAAACCGCAAAGTCCGCGACTATCTCAGCGCCGGTAGTAAAATAGTCTGGATTCTCGATCACGTGAACAGCGAACTCTTCATTCATACCGACTCTCAAATCCGCCTGCTAAAAGCCCAAGACGCTTTGGAATCTCCGCTCCTACCTGGCTTCTCCGCTCCCGTTAGCGACCTGTTAACTAGTTCCTGAAACGCAAGTTTGCCCCGCTCTGCCTGCCTTTCCCATTTGCACTGTAGCGTCCACGTCCGCTCATTCGCCCCTTTAGAAATCCTTCGGTCTATGCCGCTCTAGTTCGCGGCTAGTTTGGCGCCAATTTCGTGTATACGCATAGTCAACACTGCTGAATCACCTCCCCAACCGATGTATTCTTAGTAGATCCTTCCTAACTAGGTAACTAGGAGCCCCGGCAATAATAAACGAACCATGTCTACCCCCGACGCGTCTGCCCAATCGCCCCTGATTCCTGCCGAAAATAGCTCCAAGCCCGAACTAACCCAACCAACACCTTCTAAGTTCCCCATAGTCGGCATCGGCGCTTCCGCCGGCGGTCTCGCCGCTCTCGAAGCTTTTCTCTCCGCTATCCCGCCGGACAACCCAAGAAACTTCACCTTCGCTATCGTCCAGCATCTATCTCCCGACCACAAAAGCATCTTGAGTGAGTTGCTTGCCCGTTATACGCCTATGCCCGTATTTGAAGTGCAAGACGGCATGGAGGTGAAGCCCAACTGCGCCTACATCATTCCGCCCAATCGCGACATGGCCCTGCTCGGCGGCAAGCTCCAGTTGTTCGAAATCACTGCGCCTAGAAGCGCGCATTTCTCTATCGATTTCTTCTTTCGTTCTCTCGCCGCCGATCTCCACGAACACGCCATCTGCATCATTTTGTCGGGCACCGGCACCGACGGCACTCTCGGTCTCCGTGCTATCAAAGGCGAGGGCGGCATGGCCATGGTCCAAACTCCCGAATCAACCGAATTCGACGGCATGCCCCGCAGCGCCATTTCCACCGGCTTAGCCGATTACATTCTGCCTCCCGGAGAAATGCCCGCACAATTGATCGCCTATATCAATCGCTCGCTCGTTAAAAAACCGGAACTGCCCGACTCTTCCGCTCCCCGCTCACCCGACATCCTGGCAAAGATCTTCGTCCTCTTGCGCGCTAAGACCGGCCACGATTTCTCTCAGTACAAGCAAAACACCATTCGCCGCCGCATCGAACGCCGCATGGCCCTGCATCAGATCGAACGCCTGCCAGATTATCTCCGCTTCATGCAAGACCACCCTGAAGAAGTGAGCGCGCTCTTTCGCGATCTTCTTATCGGCGTCACCAATTTCTTCCGCGATCCTGAAGCGTTTGCCACTCTTGAGACTCTCGCCATTCCTCGCATGTTCGCTGATGCTCCTGCCGGGTCTCCCATCCGCATCTGGGTCTGTGGTTGTTCCACCGGCGAAGAAGCTTATTCCATCGCCATTCTCGTTCAGGAGTGTCTCGAAAAGCTCCAACAGTCCCACCCCGTTCAGATCTTTGCCACCGACATTGACAGCCATGCCACCGATCAAGCGCGCACCGGCGTCTTCCCTCCCAGCATCGCGACCGACGTGTCTCCCGAGCGCCTCAAGCGCTTTTTCACCGTTGATGCCAAAGGCTTCTACCAAATCGACAAAGCCATTCGCGACTGGCTGATATTCGCTGAACAAGACGTGCTGAAAGATCCTCCGTTTTCCAAGCTTAATCTCATTAGCTGCCGCAATCTCCTTATCTATCTGAACGGCGATTTGCAAAAGCGTCTTATCCGTCTCTTTCACTATGCGCTCAAACCCAACGGAATGTTGCTGCTTGGCAATTCCGAGGCCGTTGCCGACAATCCTCTCCTCTTTGAACCTCTCGACCGCAAAGCCAAGCTCTTCATTCGCAAGTCTGATATTTCCGTATCCGCCAGTCCTCTCATCCCAGCTTTGCCGAACCTCCCACCCGCGCCGCCAACGATCCCAGCGCCGCTCATCAAAACTCCCCAAACAAACCGGGCCCCAAGTCTCCGCGAAATCATGGAGAAATTGCTGTTGCAAGACACCACCCGCGCTGCTCTTCTCGCCGACAGCTTGGGCGAAATCTTCTATTTTCATGGCCGCACCGGCAAATACCTTGAGCCGGCTCAAGGTGACGCTGCCTCCAATATTCTTTCCATGGCGCGCGAAGGCTTACGGCGCGATTTGACCGCTGCTTTTCACCGAGCCGTTGCTAAAAACGAGGCCGTCAACCTCGACGGTCTTCAGGTTCGAACCAACGGCCACCGCGTCACCGTCAATCTCACAATTATCCCGATTGGAAGTCCCGCGCCAACCCTTCCAAACTTGTTCCTAATCATAATTGACGAGAAGCCGGAGCACGATATCCCGCTAGTGTCTCCCGATCCCTCTCTCACGCCAGACACCACTCGCGACGCCCGCATCGCTGCTCTTGAACTTCAACTCCGTAGCAAGGATAACTACATCCAGACAATCATTGAGGAAATGGAGACCTCTAGCGAAGAGCTCAAGTCCTCCAACGAAGAAATGCAGTCTGTTAATGAAGAAATGCAGTCCACCAACGAGGAACTCGAAACCTCCCGCGAAGAACTTCAATCCGTCAACGAAGAGTTAGCTACCGTTAATGCTGAACTCCGCCAAAAAGTCGCCGAACTCTCCCGTGCCAATAACGACATGAATAACCTCCTTGCCGGCACTGGCGTTGGCACCCTCTTCGTCGATCATCAAATTTGCATTTCGCGCTTTACTCCCACCATCACTCAAGTCATCAACCTCATTCAGACCGACGTTGGCCGGCCTCTCTCCCACATCGTCACTAACTTGGTTGGTCACGATCACTTGGTTGCGGAGGTGCAAGCTGTCCTCGACACACTGGTTCCATTTGAAGCTGAGGTGCAAACCAAAGCCGGTAACTGGTACCTGCTCGGCATTCGCCCGTATCGCACGCTTGATAATGTCATCGAAGGCGCAGTGCTTAGCTTTGTCGATATCACCGCCCGCAAGGTGGCTCAGCAGAAACAACTGGAACTGGAACGCTTTCGCCACGCCGCGCAAATCGAAACCGTGGGTATCGCCTTTTTTCAAATCGATGGCCCTATCAAGTCAGCCAACGAAGCCTTTCTCCACATGGTCGACTACACGCGCGAAGACTTGGAAGCTGGCAAACTCGATTGGACCCTCCTTACACCCTCGGAGTGGTTGCCCCACGCAGCGAAGGCTCTCAAAGAACTCAAAGCCACCGGCAAAGCGACTCCTTTTGAAATGCAATACCTCCGCAAAGATGGTACGCGCGGCAAGGCGTTGTTCGCCGAATGGCGGCTCGACCAAGCCGAGGCGGTGGTCTATGTGATCAGTGTCACTCCTGATCCCCTGCCCGACTAACCTCCAACAAGCACGTTGACTTTTAGTAAGTCTAAGATAGGCATTGAGTTAGCCCAAAAATTTGGTGATCTTGCCGCAATCATGCCGGAGCGTATTCTACTTCACTCTAATAAGGTTTACATAAAAGTGGAGTTTATTTCTTGCAGGGCTACTTAAAAGAAGCTATCATCAAAGCACTCTTCCAGCGATGTGCGCTGGGAGTTCCTGACCAAATTGACTGTATGCTCTTTGGCTAAGTAACTTATCGTTAGGTGACTTCAACAAGAGATGACTACGCCGGGCAGGTAGACCCATCCGTAGATAAAATCCGGGACCTCCGCAAAACAGCGACAGAAAACGCTGCGGAGCATTCATCTGTTCCACCGGCTCCAGCCAGCCCGGTGGATAGCACCAGTCTGCTCGAAGAGTTGCGTATTCATCAAATTGAGCTGGAAATGCAAAACGAAGAATTGCGCCGCGTGCAAGCCGAATTAGAGATATCACGCGCTCTCTTTTTCGATCTTTACGATTTAGCTCCTGTGGGCTATCTTACAGTTGACCAAGCGGGGATAATCGTTCAAGCGAATCTCCGTGCCGCCGATCTCCTCTCCTTCCCCCGTTCTGACCTAGTAGGCCGCAGCTTCTTTCGTTCTATTTCTCCTGAAAGCCAAGATCATTATTATCTCGCCCGCAAGCTCTTGCAACAGAAAAGCGAACCGCAGGTTTGTGAACTCAAAATGCTCCGCTCGGGAAATCCCCCATTTTGGGCGCGCTTGGAAATGAGTTTGCTGCAAGAAGGGCCCTCTGAAATTTGCCGCATTGTGGTTGTCGATATTACCGAACGGCATGTCCTTGAAGATGCGCTCCGCAAGGCCTACAATCAACTCGCGCTGGAAAAGAAAATAGCTGAAGAGGCCACCCATGCCAAGAGCCTGTTTCTCTCCTCCATGAGCCATGAAATCCGCACTCCGCTGAACGGTGTAGTGGGCATGGCGAGTCTGTTGCTGCAAACCGAGCTCACTGCCGAGCAACTCAGCTATGCGCGCATCGTTGTAGATTCAGGCGAAGCTCTTCTAAGCTTGGTCAACAACATTCTTGATTTTTCCAAGATCGAAGCCGGTGCGTTGGAACTCGATGAAACCGAGTTTGATCTGGAAATACTCATTGAAGACGTCCTC
>Ga0182012_10005771_pt1 | contig 12741 bp, 8 predicted proteins | sample 612S2SmetaG_FD_120486 | JGI IMG/M metagenome (GOLD analysis project Ga0182012, IMG submission 120486) | Permafrost microbial communities from Stordalen Mire, Sweden - 612S2S metaG | ecosystem: Environmental > Terrestrial > Soil > Wetlands > Permafrost | place: Sweden: Stordalen | collected...
CGGCATCGGCGTATCGGTGACGGCCGCCGGCATGACGGCAAGCCGCGAGAGCCGGTATGCTGAAGAGCGATTCAACGTCGTCGCCGAAAACCTCGTCTTGGGCGTGCAAAACGGCCTGAACGAGTATGTCAACAGACTCCGCGCGGTTCGCTCGCTGTTTGATAGTACTGAGGCGCCGGTAACGCGGGACGGTTTCGAGGCCTTTGTCCGGCCGCTGCTCCTCGAAGATACCGCCATCGCGACGCTGTCATGGATCCCGCGGGTGTCGCGTAACGAGCGCGCCGATTACGAACGGGCAGCCGCTTCGCAAGGTATTCCCAACTATCAGATCAAAATGATGGGAGATGACGGCACGATGTCGCCGTCTCCCGAGCGCAGCGAGTACTATCCTGTCTTTTATGGGTCGGTACCGAAAACGTCGCCGCTCTATGGCCTCGATCTACGCTCGGAGCCGGCGACGCTCGCGGAAATGGAACAGGCGCGGGATACCGATCGCTTGGGATTCTCCCGGAATGGCGCGCTCGTCAGCACGGGCGGTGCCCAGAGCGGCTTTCTGTTTTCGTTGCCGATTTACCGGCGTGGACTGCCGCACGACTCGGTCGAGGACCGACGACGAAATCTCGAAGGTTTCGTCCACGGTTCGCTGCTCCCCGGCAAGATGATCGATACCATCATCTCAACCAGCAGAAAGCCCGAAGGCGCCGATTCGTTCTTCTTCACTCCTGAGGCGGGCCCGAACGATGCGCCTTACTACGTGCACGGATCGCGGCTGCGCGAAACGCCGGCACAGCCGCGGAGCGCTGCGGAGCTGGCGGCCGGAGCGCATTGGTCCCGCGATCTTCTGGCTGACGGCCAACGCTGGTTGACCATGGAGACGGCGCCGATGCCAGACGGCCCGCTGATCGCGAGCCATGATCGCGCGTGGATCGTATTGATATTCGGGCTCATCATCACTGGGGCCGTTGTGGCCTATATGCAGGCTTCGCGCCGCCATGCGATGCGCATGATGCGGGTGAACAAGAAAGTCTCTGATCTGGCGCAAATGGACGCGCTGACCTCGCTCGCTAACCGCCGCGCCTTTATGGCACGGCTTGGCTCCGCATTCGCCGCATGCGGTCGTGGCGCCAAGCCGTTTGCCGTTCTTTATTTCGATGTCGATCATTTCAAGGACGTCAACGACACCCTCGGTCATACCGTTGGCGACGCGCTGTTGCGCCAGATCGCGGACCGCGTAATTGGTATCGTTCGCGCCAACGATGTCGTGGCGCGTATCGGCGGCGACGAGTTCGCCATATTGCAAAGCGATGCCGACGATGCCGATGCGGCAGGCGCGGTGGCGGCGAAGATCGCAAAAGCTCTTGCCGAGCCCTTCGTCATCGACGGCAACCAAATCCATATCTCGGTCAGTATCGGCATATCGCGTTGCGGCCCGGATGCCGGGGCGCCGGACGAAATGATGATACAGGCCGATCTCGCACTCTATCGCGCCAAGGAGGACGGGCGTAATTGCACCCGCTTTCACTCCGCCGATCTCGACCGCGAGGTGAAGGAGCGCGTGTTGATCGCCGACGAGCTTCGCGGCGCGATTGCGCGCAACGAACTCGAACTGCACTACCAGCCGCAGGTCGAGCTGCGTTCGGGCCGAATCGTCGGACTGGAGGCTTTGCTGCGATGGACCCATCCTAAATACGGCCGAATTCCGCCGTCGGTCTTTATCCCGATTGCCGAGCGATCCGGCCAAATCCAGCTGCTCGGGCAATGGGTGCTCGATGCCGCTTGCCGGCAAATGCGATCGTGGCAGGACCAGGGTATCGCGCCAAAGCTTGTCGGCGTGAATTTCTCGGCGCTTCATTTCAAAGGTTCGGCCGACCTCGACCGCGACGTTGCCGCGAGCCTCGACAAATGGGGGATCGCCGCCGGCCAAATCGAGATCGAGCTGACCGAGTCCGTCCTGATGGAGATCACGCAGCAGCACAGCGACCGTTTCGAGCGTCTGCGACAGCTCGGGGTGAGAATCGCCATCGACGATTTTGGCACCGGTTATTCGTCGCTCAGTTATCTGGCCAAATATCCGATCAACCGGGTGAAGATCGCCCAGGAATTGGTGTTCGGGGTCGACGCCGATTCACGTAGCGCGACCATCGTGCGCGCAGCGATCCGGCTTGCCGATGAACTCGGCATTGAAGTTATCGCGGAGGGCGTCGAGACGGAGGGGCAGGCGAAGTTCCTTTTGTCGGCTGGCTGTGAGCATTGTCAGGGTTATTATTTCAGCAGGCCGGTGAACGCGGAGCGCGCGACCGAGCTGTTGCGCGCGGGATCGGTCAAGCCGGCTCTCCGGACGTTGCGGCTGGTGGAGACGTCTGCAGCATAGCGCACGATCCTGAAAAGCTGATGCCTGGTCCGCCGGTGTAAAATGGCGACCGTATGTTTTCCTCCCGCCCCGGATTTGTGCCACAATGCCTCGTTCCGCGCGTGCCCGCGTTGCGGTAGCTTTTCGTGCGCGGCTAGGGGAGTTACAATCCAAACCATGTCTCTTTCGACCGATGCTTCACCGTTTGTGTCGCCCTCGAATTCGCTGCGTCATGACTGGACGCGGCAGGAGGTACGGGCGCTGTTCGACCTGCCGTTCCCGGAGCTGATGTTCCTCGCTCAGAGCGTGCACCGGGTGAATTTCGATCCATCCGAAGTGCAGATTTCGACACTGTTGTCGATCAAGACCGGCGGCTGCCCGGAGGATTGCGCCTATTGCCCGCAAAGCGCGCGCTACGACACCGGCGTCGATGCGGAGAAACTAATGGCGATCGAGGCCGTGCTGGCGGAAGCGCGCGCCGCGAAAAATTCGGGCGCCAGCCGCTTCTGCATGGGCGCGGCCTGGCGTTCGCCCAAGGATCGCGATCTCGATGCCGTTTGCGAGATGGTCGAGGGGGTCAAGGCGCTAGGGCTCGAAACCTGCGCCACGCTCGGCATGCTGACCGGCCCGCAAGCGCAACGGTTGAAGGACTCAGGGCTCGACTATTACAACCACAATCTCGACACCTCGCCCGAGTTCTACGATCACATCGTCACCACGCGGACTTACGACGACCGCCTGCAGACGCTCGACCACGTCCGCGAGGCCGGCATCCATGTCTGCTGCGGCGGCATTGTCGGCATGGGCGAAACCCGCGAAGACCGCGTCGGCATGATCGCCGTGCTGGCGAGCCTGCCGGCGCATCCGGAATCGGTGCCGATCAATATGCTGGTCAAGGTCGAGGGTACGCCGCTCGCAGGCGAAAGCGCGCTCGACCCGATCGAATTCGTGCGCACCGTCGCTGTCGCCCGCATCACCATGCCGCGCTCGGTGGTGCGGCTCTCCGCCGGCCGCGAGGACATGAGCGAAGAGACGCAGGCGCTTTGTTTCCTCGCCGGCGCCAATTCGATTTTTTACGGGCCGAAGCTGCTGACGACGCCGAACCCCGGACGTGATCGCGATCGGGAGTTGATGGATCGGCTGGGGCTGTCGCCGATGGAGCCGACGTAAGATTTTGGATCGCTCCACGCGGGCTAGATTGTTACACCCCCGCCGCCCCGCCGTCCGCCCGCGGATCGTGCGCGCCTTCGCAGGAGCCGTCCGGATGCAGTACCACGGCGCCGGCGTGGCCCATGAGGTCGGAATAGGGTTCGTCGATGACTTCGACATCGTGGCCGGCGGCGGCGAGCCTGTCGACGAGATTGCCGTCGAAACGGGATTCCAGGCGTAGCGCGGTGTTCGGCGCGCCCCAGGTTCGGCCAAGGAGCCAGCGCGGCCGGTCGAGCGCTTCGAAAAGCGGCTCGTGGAATTCGATATGGCGTGTGAACAGCGCACCTTGGGTCTGCGGCTGACCGTCGCCGCCCATCGTGCCATAGGCCATGATGCGGCCGTCGTTGAGGACCGCGAGCGCAGGGTTCAGCGTGTGGAACGGCAGCCGGCCGGGGCCTAAGTAATTCAACGCGCCAGCTTCAAGCGAAAAGCTCGCGCCGCGGTTTTGCATCAAGACGCCGGTCGCCGGCAGCACGCAGCCTGAGCCGAATTCCCAATACAGCGACTGAATGTAGGAGACGACCAGGCCCGAAGTGTCGGCGGCTCCCATCCAGATCGTATCGCCTGAGCCGGCAGAAACCGGCCAGCGCGCGGCCTTGCGGCGGTCGATCTTCATCGCTTCGCCAGCGATGAAGCGCTCGTCGAGGCAGCGATCGAGCGCATGCGCCAGATAATTCGGGTCGGTGACGACGCGGTCGCGCATCCGAAGCGCACGCTTGGTGGCTTCGACCAGGCCGTGGATGTGATCGAAGCCTTCTGCCTCGGTGACTCCAAGCCGTGCGAACAAAGCAAGGATCATCAGCGAGACGACGCCTTGGGTCGGCGCGTCGGTATTGTAGGCGGTGCCCGACGGCAGCGTGACGTGGAGCGGCTCGGCAAGCCGGGCGCGGTAACGCTCCAGATCGTGGCGAGTGAGCGGGCTGCCGATGCGTTCGAGATCGGCTGAGATCTCGCGCCCGACGTCGCCGCGGTAGAAATCGTCGAGGCCGGCTTGGCCGAGATGCGACAGCGTTGCGGCGAACGCCTCCTGCTTGAGCTTGATGCTGACCTCGGGCGCTTTGCCGTCCACCAGAAAGGCCGTGGCGAAGCCCGGTACGTCTTTGAGCCCGGCGAAGTGCTCTCGTGTCAGCCGCGCTTGGCTCCGCGTGACACTGTAACCGCCACGCGCATGCGCGATGGCCGGCGCCAACAGCGCATCGAGCGGCATTTTTCCGTTCGTTGCCTTGGCCGCTTCGAGTGCCACGAGCCAGCCGCCGATGGCGCCGGGCACGGTAAGCGCGGCGAGCGGCCCTCGCGTCGGGATCGTTTCGTAGTCACGATAAAGCTCAGGTTTCGCCTGCGCGCCGGCCGGACCTGCCGCCATGATGGCGCGCAGCCGGCCGGATGGCAGGCGAATGAGCCAGAAGCCGTCGCCACCGATATGGTTCATGTGCGGATAGACCGCAGCAATCGCCGCCGCCATGGCCACCATGGCCTCGAGCGCATTGCCGCCCTCGGCGATGACCGAGCGGCCGGCTTCGACGGCGGCAAAATGCGGCGCGCAGACGACGCCTCGGCGATGACCGGCGCTGTGCAAATCCATTGTGCTGCTCAGCTCAATTCGCGGCTTGTTTTACTTGGACAGGCTCGGCGAAGCCGCGCTTGCGCAGCAGCGCGTCGGCGCTCGGCAGCCGGCCGCGAAACGCCTTGTAGGCCTCTGCGGGATCGCGCGAGCCGCCGGCCGCGTAGATCGTGTCGCGCAGCCGCCCTGCCGTCGCCGGATCGAAGATGTCGCCGGTTTCCTCGAAGGCCGCGAACGCGTCGGCGTCGAGCACTTCCGACCACATATAGCTGTAATAGGCCGCGGCATAATAGCCGCCGGAAAAGACGTGGCCGAAATGCGGAGGGCGATGGCGCATGACGATCTCCTCCGGCATGCCAATGCGTGACAGCGACTCCGCTTCGAAAGTCGTCGGATCGATTGCCGGATCGCTGTGCTTTGCTGACGGCAGTGAGTGGAAGTCGAGATCGACGACGGCGGACGCGATATACTCGACCGTGGCGGCGCCCATGTTGAAGTTGCGCGCGGCGAGCAGCCGTTGCAGCAATTCCTCCGGCATCGGTTCGCCGGTCTGGTAGTGGCGTGCGAAGCGCCGCAGTACGTCCGGCTGCGACAGCCAGTGCTCGTAAAGCTGCGACGGCAGCTCAACGAAATCGGTGGCGACATTGGTGCCGGAGATTTTCGGATAGGTGACGGCGGACAGCAGGCCATGCAGCGCATGGCCGAACTCGTGGAACAGCGTGCGGGCGTCATCGAAGGAGAGCAGCGTCGGCTCGCCGTCGGGCGCCTTGGCGAAATTGCAGACATTGATGATCAAGGGCCGGACATCGCCGGAGAGCTTTTCCTGGTCGCGCAGCGAGGTCATCCAGGCGCCGCTCCTCTTCGATCCCCGCGCGAAATAGTCGCCGAAGAACAGGCCGACCCGACCGCCGTCGGCGCCGCGCACTTCCCACACCCGCACGTCGGGATGCCAGGCCGGCACGTCGGCGCGCGGGATGAAGGAGAGCCCGAACAGGCGCTGCGCGGTATCAAAGACGGCCTCGATCATGCGGTCGAGATTAAGAAAGGGCTTGATCGCGGCCTCGTCGAAATCACATCGGCGTTGCCGCAATTTTTCCGCGTAATAGCGCCAGTCCCATGGCTCGAGCTTGAAGTTGCCGCCGTCTTCGGCGATCAGCGCCTGCATGGCGTCGCGATCGGCCAGCGCCCGCGAGCGCGCCGGCGCCCAGACCGCGTCTAGGAGGTTGCGCACCGCCGCGGGCGTCTTCGCCATGGCGTCGTCGAGCCGGTAGTGGGCGAAGTCGGCGTAGCCGAGGAGCTGCGCCCGCTCGGCGCGCAGCCGCACCATCTCGGCGATATTGCCCTTATTGTCGGTCGCGCCGCCATTGTCGCCGCGCAGGATAAAGCCGCGAAACAATTTCTCGCGCAAGTCGCGCCGTTCCGAGAATTGCAGGAACGGCTCGACATACGACCGCGACAGCGTCACGGCGTACCCGTCGAGGCCGCGCTCCTGCGCCTCCGAGCGCAGCGCCTCGCGCATGAAATCGGGCAGGCCGGCAAGCTCGGCCTCGCCGCCAAGCGGCAGCGCGAAGGCCTGTTCGTCGGCGAGCACGTTCTGGCTGAAGGCGGTGCCCAGCGCTGCCAGCCGTTCGATGATTTCGGCGAGCCGCTGTTTGGCCGCGGCATCGAGCCCCGCCCCGGCGCGGCGGAAGCCTGAATGGTAACGCTCGATCACGCGCTTTTGCTCGGCATCAATCCCGAGCGTGTCGGCCTTCTGCATCAGCGTATCGACACGTCGATACAGCGCCACATTGGAGTTCATCGCGTTCCAATGGCGGGCAAGCTGCGGCGACATTTCGCGCTCGATTTCGAGCAGCGCGTCGTTGCTATGGGCGCCGACCAGGAGGTGGAACGCGCTTTCGACGCGATCGAGCGCCTTGCCGCTGCGTTCCAACGCAGCGATGGTATTGGCGAAGCTCGGCGGTACGGTTTCCGCTGCAATGGCGGCGACCTCGGCCACATGCTCGGCCAGCGCCCTCGCGTAAGCCTCGCGGAAATGCTCGGGCCTGATGCGGTCGAAGGGCGGAACCTGGTCCGGAGTGGACCAAGCCTCGAAAAAAGGATTGCCGTTAAGGGTGCCGGGAGTGGCGATCTGGGTCATCTGGGGGCCATACCAAAAGCGGGTGCAGCCGTGATATATGTCATCGGCGGGCTCGCGCCAAAAGAAGTTGGCTCAGCGCCAAAAGGAGAGCCGAAAATGCCTCGTCACGCCCATTATGTGCCGCACGGCGTCATTCCGGCCGTGCTCTTGCCATTCACGGACGATCTTGCGATCGACGAGCAGAACTTCCGCAAGCACCTTTCCGACGTGGCGGCGGTTGAGGGCCTCTCCGCCGTCACCATCAATGCCCATTCGACCGAAGTGGCCTCCTGCAGCTTCGACGAACAGCGTCGGGTGCTCGATATTGCCCAGGACGAGATCGGCGGCCGCTTGCCGATCGTCAACGGCGTCTGGGCCGACGGTAGTCTCGAAGCGGCGCGGCTTGCCCGCATGGCGGAGGCCGGCGGTGCCTCGGCGCTCCTGGTGTTCCCGCCGGCGCCATTCACGCTCGGGCAATCGCCGGCCATGGCAGTCGAGCATTTCAAGCGCATCGCCGGCGCCACCACGCTACCGCTGATCGCGTTCCAATATCCGCTCCAGACCGGCCAAGGCTACCCGCGCGACACGCTCCTGAAGATGATCGAGGAGGTGCCGACCATCCGCGCCATCAAAGACTGGGCGGGCAATGTGCCGCAGCATGAGATGCATATCCGCGAGCTGCAGAGCCTCAAGCGGCCGGTCAATGTGCTGACCACCCATAGCGCCTGGCTGTTGAGCTCGCTGGTGCTCGGCTGCAACGGGCTGTTGTCGGGCTCGGGCAGCGTGATCGCCGACCTGCAGGCGGCGCTCTTCCGCGCGCTTCAGTCAAACGACCTCGCCGAGGCGCGGCGGCTCAACGACCGTATCTATCCCTTGGCGCGCGTGTTTTATGCCGAGCCCTGGGCGGATATGCATAACCGCATGAAGGAAGCCCTGGTGCTGCTCGGCCGGCTGCCGCGCGCCGTGGTGCGGCCGCCTCTGGTCAAGCTCGGCCGCGGCGAAATCGACCGTATCCGCGCCGCCCTTGTGGAAGCCGGGCTGCTGTCGCATAAGACCGCGCGAGACGCGGCGTGACCGCGATAAGCCCATCAACCACCGCTACAAGCCAACATCAGAAGCCGACACGATGAACACCTCTCAACCGCAGCGCTCGCGCCGCATCCTCTGGGCCAACGTCCTGACCGTCCTTAGCGCGGCGATTTTGATCAGCGCCGAGGTGTTCGGCGCGGCGTTCGCCGGCAGCTGGGCGATCGCCAATCTGTTCGCGCTCGGCGCGCTCGGCGCACGCGTGCTCGATGGTCTCTTCATCTTGCTCGGTATCGCGGTGATGGTGCAGTTCGTGCGCGCCGCGCATCTCGTCGAGCCGTTCACCGCGGACTAAAGCGCGCGCGTTGCTGTGACGATGCACAGCTAAGGTGGCGCTTTACTTTTTCTTAAGACTAAATCGCTTGCACGCATAAGAGAAATCGCTTATTGGCGGAATGCCCAATTTCGCACGTGCCTGTGGCCGTGTGTCGGTCGGTGGGCATCCGGACAAGAGGCCGGACAGCCGCCTAAGGAAGAGCGCAACCTGCTCGCGCTCTTTCCTTGCTCCAGCGACCGGCAGCCGGAGGCGAAACCGGCAATGCCCGCTCTCCACGGGCGACGCGGCTTAAAGCAACGACGGAAGGGCTTTTTTGGGTCTACTTGCCGGCGCCAATGCCGGGGACACCGAAGAGGCTTGTCCATCTTTGCCAGCAGTGCGGAACGGGATCTCCCTCATCCGGACCAAGGCAGCAATCACGGCGGCGCAACGCGTCCCGCAATCGTGCGGGGCGACGCGCGTCGCAGGAGGTTCACCTCGGCGGCTACGCCGCCAGTCGGATTTAGGGAGCTGGGTGGAAATGACTGCACGCATCCGCGAATTTCTCAAGCAACGCACCGATCACGGACCCTGCCTCGTCGTCGACCTCGATGTCGTCCGCGAGAACTATCAGAACTTCGCCAAAGTGCTGCCGGACACCAAGGTGTTCTATGCGGTGAAGGCCAATCCGGCGCCGGAAATTCTCAAGCTCTTGGTGACGCTGGGCTGCTGCTTTGACGTCGCTTCGCTGCCCGAGACGCACGACGTGCTCGCCGCCGGCGCCACGCCCGACCGCATCTCCTACGGCAACACCATCAAGAAAGAGAAGGAGATCGCCGAAGCCTTCCGGCTCGGCGTCACGTTGTTCGCGGTCGACTGCGAGGCCGAGGTCGAGAAGGTGGCGCGCGCCGCGCCGGGCAGCCGCGTCATCTGCCGCATCCATTGCGACGGCTCCGGCGCCGAATGGCCGTTGTCGCGCAAGTTCGGCTGCGAGCCCGCTTATGCCGCCGACATCCTGGAACTTGCCCATAAAAACGGGCTCATCCCGTACGGCATCTCGTTCCACGTCGGCTCCCAGCAACACAATGTCGAGGCCTGGGACCGCGCGCTCGCTTCGACGGCGGCGGTGTTCCGCACTTGCGCCGAACGCGGCATCAGCCTGTCGATCGTCAATCTCGGCGGCGGCTTCCCGGCGAAATACATCCGCAAGACGCCCAAGCTCGAAAGCTATGGCAAGGCGATCTTCAAGGCGCTGCGCAAGCATTTCGGCAACAATTTGCCGAACACCATCGTCGAGCCCGGACGTGGTCTGGTCGGCAATGCCGGCGTCATCGAGGCCGAGGTGGTGCTGATCGCCAAGCGCTCGCCGGAAGACGAGCTGCGTTGGGTCTATCTCGACATTGGCAAGTTCCACGGCCTCGCCGAGACCATCGGCGAATCGATCCGTTATCCGATCCGCACCACGCATGATCGCGACGAGACGGTGCCCTGCGTCATCGCCGGCCCGACTTGCGATTCGGTCGACGTGCTCTACGAGAAGACGCCGTATCCGCTGCCGGTGTCGCTCGCCATCGGCGACAAAGTCTTGATCGAGGCCGCCGGAGCCTACACCGCGACTTATTCTTCGGTCGGCTTCAACGGCTACCCGCCGCTGCGGCAATATGTGATCTGACTTTTTCCCTCTCCCCGCGGACGGGGAGAGGCAGCTCACTTCGGCTGAACGCTCGGGTCGCCCGCCCGGGCTGCCTGGCGGCGGGATCACCGGTGTTTTCCCGGTATTCGGTGTCGGCGCTTTTATGGCCGGCTCGACATCGGGCGGACAAATGACGCCGTTGGACTGGGCGAGCTTTTCGCTCTGGTTCTGATTGGGGGTGGCGCTCGCACCATCCGCGCAGGCCTTCGTGTCGCCGGATTGGGCCTGCGCCAAAGCCGACGAGCGTAACCCGTGCGCGATGAGGATGACGGTGAAAAGGATTTTAACGATCCTATTCACCGAATCATAACGTCCGGCGCTTGGCGCAGTTGCGCCGATCTCACGCCAGATCGATGATGCCGGCTTCACCGCTTTCGGTGCCGAAGGCGAGCAGCAGCCCGTCGGCGCTCCAGGCGAGCGCGGTGATCGGCGCGTCGCCCGGCGTCTTGGCTAAAATCTCGGCGCCGTCGTCGACGCGCACCAACAGCACCAGGCCATCTTCATAGCCCGTGGCGACGATGTCCTGTTTGGGATGGCAGGCGACGGCCACGATCCGGTGCTCGGACGGCGCCAGCACTTTCGGCTGCTTGCCCATCGGGCCGTCCTTGGCTTGGAACGGCCACAGAATGAGCTGCGTGGCGCCTGAGGTCGCGAGCCAATGGCCGCCGACGGTCCAGCCGAACGACTTAACGCGCGCGGCGTAACCGGACATGCGCATGTGCTGGCGATCGGCGAGCCGCCAGCCGTGCAACATCGGCTCCTGCATGGTGGTGACCAGGAAGCGGCCGTCCGGGCTCACCGTGACGCCAAGATGCGAGCCCTTCCATTCGAGCTTTTCCGGCGCGGCGCCGACCGCGTTCGGAAACCACAGCGTGGCGCCGTTGTAGTGCGCCACCGCGAGCCGAAAGCCCTTGGGTAAAAAGACCAGCCCGCCGACGGTCGACGGCGCTTCCAGTTCGCGCAATTCTTTGGCCTGCACGAACGCCGCCTTGCCGGCCGACCAGGCGACCGCGCCGTCCGGTCCGAGCGCGACGTGGTCGATCCAGCGGCGTTTCGGGTCGCTCGCAAGCGTGGCGCTGTAGCCTTTCACGTCGGTGGCGACCAGTTTGCCGTCGTCGCCGGCGCTGACGATGCGTTCGGCGTCGGCCGTGGTGCTGAGGATCGCGCCGCCATGCACCGCGACGCGATGCGGCTCGCCGGTGGGCGCCGCAAGTACGATCGCCTCCTCGCCGAGCACGAAACCCGCGGTGCGGCCGAGAAAATGCGCGCCGACGATGGCGCCTTCGGCGGCGAGCGAATGCGTGCGTTCGACAACGGAAACGATATCGCTACGGGTGTCGGTCATGGCGTGCCGCGTTGGCGCTGCGCGTTCCCCTCCCCACAAGGGGGGAGGAAGGGATTACGCCACGCAGCTCTCGAAGCCTTGGGTGATCTTCTCGCCCGGCAGATTGCGGCCGATGAAGACGATGCGGCTTTGCCGTTTTTCGTCCTTGTTCCACGGCCGCTGGTGGTCGCCGTCGAGGATCATGTGCACGCCTTGGAAGACGAAGCGCTCGTCGTCGTCCTTGAAGGCGAGGATGCCTTTGCAGCGCAAAATGTTCGGGCCTTCCTTCTGCACCAGATCCTGGACCCACGGAAAGAATTTATCCGGGTCGAGCGGCTTGTCGGTATGAAGCGAAATCGATTGCATGTCCTCGTCGTGATAATGCTTCAAGCCGCCGTGATGGTGGGCGTGCTCATGATGGTCATGCCCATGATCGTGATCATGGTGATGATCGTGGTCTTCGCTTTCGAGGAATTCCGGTTCGATATCGAGGATGCGGTCGAGATCGAAGGCGTTGCGGCCGAGCACCTCATTCAAGGCGATTTGCGCGCGCTCGGTCTTGTGCACCCTGGCATACGGGTTGATGGCGCGGATGCGCGCCTCGACCTCGGTCAGTTCCGCGGCTGAAACCAGGTCGGTCTTGTTGATCAGGATCACGTCGGCAAAGGCGATCTGATTCTTGGCCTCGGGCGCGTCCTTGAGCCGGTCGTTGAGCCATCTGGCGTCGGCGACCGTCACCACCGCGTCGAGCTTGGTCCTTTTGCCGACATTCTCGTCGACGAAGAAGGTCTGCGCCACCGGTGCCGGATCGGCCAGACCCGTGGTCTCCACGATGATGGCGTCGAACTTGCCCTTCCTCCGCATCAAGCCGTCGAGGATGCGCACCAGGTCGCCGCGCACGGTGCAACAGATGCAACCGTTGTTCATCTCGAACACTTCTTCGTCGGCGCCGACGACAAGCTCGTTGTCGATGCCGATCTCGCCGAATTCATTGACGATCACGGCGTATTTCTTGCCATGCGGCTCGGACAGAATGCGGTTGAGCAACGTGGTCTTGCCGGCGCCGAGATAGCCGGTCAGGACGGTAACGGGGACTTTGTCGGCTTGAGGCGTAGCGGTCTTGGCATCAGACATGGTGGTTCA
>Ga0182012_10005772_pt1 | contig 12738 bp, 10 predicted proteins | sample 612S2SmetaG_FD_120486 | JGI IMG/M metagenome (GOLD analysis project Ga0182012, IMG submission 120486) | Permafrost microbial communities from Stordalen Mire, Sweden - 612S2S metaG | ecosystem: Environmental > Terrestrial > Soil > Wetlands > Permafrost | place: Sweden: Stordalen | collected...
CGCCCAGGTTTTGTTCGAGAACGGGGGCGGGATCGAGGCCTGGCTCGATCGCACGGTCGACAACGCCAAGAACGCCGGGCTCAAGATCGTCACGCTGAGCGATGGCCTGCCGCACAAGGGCGATAACCCGCACCTCTGGATGGACCAGGTGCTGGCCAAGCGCTACGTCGACCGCATCGCGGCGGCGCTGTCGGCGGCCGATCCGCCCGGCAGCGACGTCTATCGGCACAACGCCCAGCGGTTCGGCAAGGAGCTGGACGCGCTGCAGCACGAGATCGCCAAGAAGATCGCGACGATTCCGCCCGAGCACCGCGCGATGATCGTCTTTCACAACGCGTGGCAGTACTACAACGACCGCTTCGGCATTCGCACGGTGGGCGTCGTCGAGTTGTCGCCGGGCCAGGACCCGAGCCCGAAGTACATCGCCGATCTCGTCACGCTGGCGAAGGACAATCACGTGCGCGCCGTCTTCGCGGAGCCAGAGTACAGCCCCAAGTTGGTGCAGAGTCTCGCAGAGAGCGCGGGCATCAAGACGGTCGACGACCTCTACGACGACTCGATCGCGTCGTCGGGTCCCGTCCACGACTATCCCAGCATGCTGCGCTACGACACCGACGTCATCGTTCGCGCGCTAAAGTAGGCGAGCGACCCGCTGAAAGCAACGGGGCCGGGCCTTGCGGCCCGACCCCGTCGTATTCACGTCCGGCAAGCTGCCGGAGTCGCGAATGCTACTGACTACTACAGGCTGTGCACGCAGCTGGCGGTCTTGTTGCTGTACTCCGGCTGCATCGTGTAGGACTTGGCTCCGAACGGGTCGTTCTGGATGTTGGTCCAGGCGCACTCGTCGCCGATCTCGCCGAACGAGTTGTTGTACCAGCCGCTGGGCGGGTTCGGGTCCGTCACGGACTCGCTGTACTCGTGGTTGAGAACGATCGTGAAGCCTTCGTCCTGGCCGGTCTCGTCATTCGGCGGCGAAACGAAGTTCGCGCCGCAGGACGAGCCGCCGTCCGGCATGTAGGGCATGTTGGTGTACGAGATGGTCTGGCCGCTCTTCGACGACGCGCCGTGGTACGCGCACCAGCCGGAGGACAGGAAACCCTGCGGATCGTGGTGGTACGGGCTCACGACGATGTAGGCACCGTTCGGGTCGGCCGTGCCGCCGTTGAAATGCTGCACGCCGGCCCAGGCCTCGGCCTGCACCTGCGAGTCGCTGGCATGCGCCGGGACCGCGTCCGCGTTGTCTTCCCAGACCTTGACGTTGTGGGTCGGGTTCGAGATGTAGGTGGTCGTGCCGCCGACGACCTGGTAGTACTGGGTCAGCACGCCCGCGATGGCGCTGCCGCCGTACACTTTGGCGTAGGCCTTCATCAGCTTCGCGATCTTGTCGGGGTCGGTCGCGCCCTTGAAGCCCCAGAGGATGATGTACTCTTCGGGGACCGTCAGCACGGCGCCGTTGCGATAGGTCAGAGGCGCGGTGTCGGGACGGGTCTTGCCGAAGTTACGATGGGCTTGCACGGTCGGCATGTAGATGCGGCCGAGCGAGACGGGCGCGCTGCCGAAGCCGGAATACGAGGTGTGCGTCACGCCGGCGGGCGCGTGGTTGATACCAGCGCTGACCGATGCGAGCGGCACCACGATGGCAGCCGCGGCGATACCCGCGACGGCGAACTTGGTGAGATTACGCAATTGGAGATCTCCTAGACGTGTGAGAGTCTGCTAGGGGGCAATGATCCTACGGTTCGACGGTGGCGGGTAGGGCCCCTCGACGGGGAGTGCCCTATAAAGTGCCAGAGCCGTCCATGGCTTCGAGGCGCTTGCGTAGGTCGACGAGGAAACCGCTCGCCACGGCACCGTCCACGACCCGGTGGTCGAGGGAGAGGCAGACGTTCATCATGGACCGGATGGCGATGGCGTCGCCCTTGACCACGACGGGCCGTTTCACGACCGCCTCCATGGTCACGATCCCGGCCTGGCCGCCGTTGATGATCGGCGCCGACATGATCGACCCGTTGGCCCCGGTGTTGTTGACCGTGAAGGTACCGCCGGTCAGATCGTCCGCGCCCAGCTTCCCGGCGCGGGCCCGCTCGATGATGCGGCCCGCCGCCACGGCGATGCCGGCGATCGACAGGGTGTCCGCGTCGCGGACGACCGGGACGATCAGGTTGCCGTTGAGGGCCACCGCGATGCCGACGTGGGCCTGTTTGTGGACCAGGATGCCCTCGCCCGTGAAGCGGGCGTTCATCAGCGGGAAGGCCTTCAGCGACTCGACCACGGCCCGGATGAAGAACGGCAGCAGCGTGAGCGGCACGCCGTAGTCGCGGGCGAAGCGGTCCTTCTCGCGCGCCCGCCACGCCCATAGGGTGGTGACGTCCACCTCGACCATGGTCCAGGCGTGCGGCGCGGTCTGCTTCGACTCGAGCATCCGCTGGGCGATGATCTTGCGGGCCTGCGTGAGCGGCAGGGTCTCGCCGGGCACGGCGGCGGGCGCCGCCGGGCGCGGCGCGCTGCGGGCGGGTTCGGCCGGGGCGGCCGTCAGCGTGGCGGCGACCGCCGCCGCCGGGCCCTCGCTCGCGGCGGCGAGGACGTCGTTCGCGGTGATGCGGCCGCCGGTGCCCGAGCCGCGGATGGCGGCGAGGTCGACGCCGTGCTCGCGGGCGAGCCGCCGGACGGCCGGCGAGACGCGCCGCAGAACCTCGGGGGCGTTGGCGACCTTGCCGTTACCGCCCGCGTGCGACGCCGCCGGCTGTACGGGGGCTGCGGCCGGAGCGGGCGCCGGCGCTGCGTGGCCCGCCGCGACCTGTTCGCTCGGGCTCGGCGCGGGCGCGCCGCCGACTTCTTCGATCACGGCGATCGGCGCGCCGGTCGGGACGGTCTCGCCCTCCTTCGCGATGATCTGCACGATCGTGCCGCTGACGGGGGCGGGGACCTCGGCGTTCACCTTGTCGGTCGAGACTTCGACGAACGCCTCGTACTTCTCGACGGTGTCGCCGACGTTCTTGAGCCACTGCGCGACCGTCCCTTCGGTGACGGTCTCGCCGAGCTGCGGCATCGTGATCGTCGTCGCCATTAAAATGCCACCAAATCGCGCATCGCCTGCGCCATGGCGTCGGTGGAGATCATGAACTCTTCCTCGAGCGGCTGGGCGTAGCCCATCGCGGGGACGTCGGGGCCGCACAAGCGCCGGATCGGCGCGTCGAGGTCGAAGAACGCCTCTTCGACGACCATCGCGCTGATCTCCGCGCCGATGCCGCCGAACTTGTTGTCCTCGTGGATGATGAGCAGCTTGCGCGTCTTGCGCAGGCTCTCCAGGATCGTCGTGCGGTCCATCGGGCGGATCGAGCGCAGGTCGATCACTTCGACCGACAGGCCCTCGTCCTCGAGCCGCGTCGCGGCGTCGAGCGCCTGATGCAGGTTGTAGCCGTACGACACGACCGTCAACTGCGAGCCCTGCTTCTTGACGTCGGCCTTGCCGATCGGGATCGTGTAGTAGCCCTCGGGGACCTCGCCCTTGACCGAACGGTACGTCTTCTTGTGTTCGAGGAACAGCACCGGATCGGGATCCTCGATCGCCGCGGTCAGCAGCCCCTTGATGTCGGCCGGGGTCGACGGCGCGAGAATCTTGAGGCCGGGCACGTGATAGAAGAGCGCCTCGATCGAGACCGAGTGCGAGAGCGCGCCGCGCACGCCGCCGCCGTAGGGCGTGCGGATGACCAGCGGACACGTGTAGTCGCCGTTGCTGCGATAGCGCGTCTTGGCCGCTTCGCCGACGATCTGGTTGAACGCCGGGTAGATGAAGTCGGCGAACTGGATCTCGGCAATCGGCCGCAGACCTTCCATCGCCATGCCGACGGCGACGCCGACGATCGACGCCTCCGCGAGCGGCGTGTCGATGATGCGCTTGGGGCCGAACTCCTCGAGGAAGCCCTTGGTGATGAGGAAGACGTTGCCGCGCGCCCCGACGTCTTCGCCCATGATCAGCGTGCGCTCGTCGCGCACCAGCGCGTCGTGCAGCGTCTCGCGGACGGCCTCGACGTTGTTCATCGTTTTCGTCGGTGCGCTCACAGCCATGGTTCGTGCGTTCCTTCGTAGACGTTCTTGTAGAGATCTTCGGCGGCGGGGAACGGCGCGAGTTCGGCCGTGTCGGTCGCCTCGTTGGTATCGCGCAGGACGTCCGCCTTCAGTTGTGCGACCGCCGCCTCGTCGATGACGCCCTCGTCGAGGAGCAGTCGTTCGAAGGTCGGGACGGGGTCGTAGCGGCGCGCCTCTTCGACCAGCGTGCGGTCGCGGTACGTGCGGTCGTCGTCGTCGGTCGAATGCGAGAGGTAGCGGTAGACCATCGCCTCGACCAGCGTCGGGCCGCCGCCCGTCCGCGCCCGGTCGAGCGCCGCCTTGACGGTCGCGTAGGTTTCGATCGGGTCGAGGCCGTTGCAGACGACGCCGGGGATGCCGTAGCCCGGCGCCCGGTCGGCGACGTGCTTGACCCGCATCTGCATCGACTGCGGCGTGGAGATCGCGAAGCCGTTGTTCTCGACGAGAAAGACGATCGGCAGGTTGTGGACGGCCGCGAAGTTGACCGACTCGTGCCACTCGCCCTCGCTCGTGGCGCCGTCGCCGGTCGTGCAGAGGACGGCGCGGCCGGTCTCGCCGCGATACGTGAACGCGTAGGCGACGCCGACGGCGTGCGGGCAGTGGCCGGCGATGATCGACGAGATCGTCAGCAGGCCCATGTCGCGGTTGGTGTAGTGGTTGGGGAACTGGCGTCCGCCCGAGCGGTCGGTCGCGCGCGCGAACATCGAGTTCAGCATCTCGAGCGGCGTGTAGCCGATCCCAAGCACGAGGCCGAGGTCGCGGTAGTAGGGGACGAGAACGTCCTTGCCGCGCTCGAAAGCCATCGCGGCGCCGGCCTGCGCGGCCTCGTGGCCCTCGCTGCCGAGCGCGAACGGGATCTTGCCCTGCCGGTTGAGTTGAAAGCCGCGATTGTCGAGCTGCCGCTGCAAGAGCATGTTGCGCAGCAACGCGCGCAACTGGTCGTCGCTGAGTCCACGCCGGTCCAGCGCCGGCTTCTTCGCGGCGCCGGCGGCCTCTACGGCCTTCGCCATTCCTACACCATCCTTCACGCAAGGGTCGAACCGCGGCAGTTAATCGCCGGGACGGCCCTGGTTCTCCTCTCGGCCGGTAAGGCCCGCCGCCGGCTTGCGGAGAGGACGCCGTAGCGCGGGGCGAACACCGCTGGATGCTCGCTTTCGATTCGATCCCGACCGACGCGCTGGTCGGCGTCCGGCGCCGCCTGCACCGCCACCCGGAACTGTCGCTGGTCGAGTTCGACACGGCCGCCTTCATCGAAGGCGAACTGGCCGCGCTCCGGCTGGACGATATCCGCACCGGCATCGGCCGGACCGGCGTCCTCGGCACCCTGGCCGGCGGCAAACCAGGCCCGGTCACGCTCCTGCGGGCCGACATGGACGCCCTCCCGGTAACCGAGCTGGCCGAGACCGACTACCGCTCCGAGCGCGAGGGTGTGATGCACGCCTGCGGCCACGACGGCCACGTGAGCATCCTGTTGGCGGCCGCCCGGACGCTCGCGGCCCGCCGGGCCGAGGTGGCGGGCACGCTCGTGTTCTGCTTCCAGCCCGGCGAAGAGGGCCACGCCGGCAACCAACTGATGATCGACGACGGCGCGCTCGAGGGCCCGCACGTCGATCGCACGTTCGCGCTGCATCTCTACACCGGGCTGGACGTCGGCAAGATCGGCATCCGCGACGGCGCCTTCTTCGCGTCGTCCGACCGCTTCGACCTGACGATCCGCGGGCGGGGCGGCCACGGCGCGATGCCGCACCTCGCCGTCGATCCCGTCGTCGCGAGCGCGCACTTCATCACGATGCTGCAGACGATCGTGAGCCGCGAGGTCGCCCCCAAGGACCCGGCGGTCTTCACCGTCGGCTCGATCGAGAGCGGCACGACGTTCAACGTCATCCCGGACGCCGCCGTGCTGCAGGGTACGGTGCGCGCCTTCGACGCCGGCGTCCGCGCGAGCATGCCGGAGCGCATGGAGCGCATCCTGCGCGGGCTCGGCGAGGCGATGCGCGTGGACTACGAGCTCGACTACCGGTTCACGTATCCGCCGACCGTCAACGACCGCGCCACCAACGACGTCGTGCGGCGCGTCGCGAACGCCGTGCTCGGAGCCGAATGCGTCGTCGACCCCCACGACATCGTCATGTGGGGCGAGGACATGGCCTTCATGCAAGAACTGCGCCCCGGGGCCTACTTCGTCGTCGGCGCCCGGGGCGGTGAGTCAACGTCGTATCCGCACCATAACGCCCGCTTCGACGTCGACGAGCGGGCGTTGGAAGTAGGCTACAAAATGATGGTCGGCTTGGGTCTAGACCCCGGCTAGGAGCCCTGGCCCGGGGGCTTCATCGCGGCCGTCGCCGACTCGACGACCTTGCGCGACTGTTCGGCCATCTTCGCGGCGCTCTCGCGGGCTTGTTCGACCGTCTGCTTCGCGGCTTCGCTGCCGGTCTTGATGAACTCGTTGAGGTGGCTCATCGCCTCCTGCGCCTGCTGCTGCGCGATGGCGCCCGATTCGCTCGCGTGCTTGGCGAGGGTCGCCTGCAGCTCCTGAGCCTGCTTCACGGAGTCCTGGAGCAGCGGGTGCAACTGGTCTCCCGCCTTGGAAAGCGCGTCCCCGACGGACTGCTGGAGGTCGCGCGCTGCCGCGAGCGCCTTTTCGAACGTGTCGTTGAAATTCATGGTACTAGGTCTCTCCTTCGTGCTCGCTGACAGAGGTGCGCCGTGCCGTCCGGGCCAGGGTCCTCGTGCAGGACTTACCCGGAGCGGGCTGCCACGATACCTCGGCGCACCACGCCAGGGGCGATTTCCACCTAGGCCGGCCTCGTCCCGCCGGCCCGAAGCACTTGGAGGACTCTTGGACCGCGACCGCAGGTACGTGATCGTCGGCAACGGGTTCGCCGGCACGACGTGCGCGGAGCAGCTCCGCAAGCTCGATCCGGCGTGTTCGATCGCACTCTTTACCGACGAGCCGTACCCGCTCTATAACCGCATCGCGCTCCCGCCGCTGCTGCGCAAGCAGGTTAGCAAGGAAAAGGTCCTGATGCGGGACGTTCCGTGGCATGAGAAGCACGGCATCGCGCTGCACCTGAGCACGCGGGTCGACCGGATCGACTTCGAGGAGTGCGTCGCCTACGCGGCCGGCACGGGGTACCCCTACGACGCGCTGCTGATCGCAACCGGGGGGCGGCCCAACCTGAGTCAAGCGCCGGGCGCCGCCGGCGCCGCCAACGTCTTCAACTTCCAGTACATGGACGACACGCTGGCCATCTCGGAGCAGTTGGAGACCGCCAAGTGCGCCGTCGCGGTGGGCGGCTCGTTCATCGCCTACGAACTGGCGGAGGCCTTCTGCAAGCGCAAGGTCGAGACGCACTGGCTCGTGCGCGGGCCGCGCTTCCTGCGCCGCATGCTCGACGAGATCGCCGGCGAGCTCGTGGACGAGGCCGCCCGCGGCGACGACGTGCACGTCCACTACGAGGACGAGGTGGCGGAGTTCGTCCGCTCCAACGGCGCCGTCACGAAGGTCCGCACCCGCAACGGTCTCGAGATCGCAACGGAGTGCGTCGGCATCGGGCTCGGCCTGACGATGAACTGCGAACTCGTCGCCGGCTCTCCGATCGAAGTGCGGACCGGCATCCTCACCGACGACCGCCTCGAGACAGCGGTGAAGGGCGTGTACGCCGCCGGCGACGTCGCCGAGTTCTACGATCCGACGGCCGAGATGCACTACCGCATGGGCACCTGGAACAACGCGGGCGCGCACGGCAAGGTCGTCGCCGCCAATATGGCCGGCGGCGACGTGCGCTATCACGACGTTCCCGAGTATTCCAGCCTGCTGTTCACCGGCCAGACGATCACGCAGTTCGGCATCTCGCCCGAGTACCGCAACGACCTCGAGACCGTCCGCAAGATCGACCGCGACCGCAAGTGGTACCGCGCGCTGTTCTTCTGGAAGAACCGCCTGGCCGGCGGCGTGCTCATCGGCAAAGGCAACCGGGCCGGCAAACGCAAGTACGTCGAAGCCATCAAGGCAAAGACGGCGTTCTCCCCCGCCGAGTGGGAGTCGCTCCTGGACTGGACGGCCGACTAACCCTCTTTGTCGATCAGCGTGCGCAGGGCGGAGTGATCGAGTTCGCCGTCGCCGCGGTCGCAGAGTTGGTCGAATCGTTCCAAGAGGAGGCGCGCGCCGGGCAGGTCGAGCGACGCCTCGCGGGCGGTGGCGTCGACGATGCGCATGTCCTTGCGATGCAGTGACGACTTGAAGCCGGGGACGAAGTTGCGCGCGATCATCCGCTCGCCGTGGACGTCGAGGATGCGGCTCTGCGCGAAGCCGCCGAGCAGCGCGCTGCGCACGCGCGCCGGGTCGACGCCGCAGGCTTCGGCGAGGGCCAGCGCCTCGGCGACGGCCTCGATGGTCAGCGCGACGACGATCTGGTTGCAGGCCTTTGCGATCTGGCCCGCGCCGGATTCTCCGATGCGCACGACGTTCTTGCCGAGCACCGAGAAGAGCGGCCCGAGTTCGTCGAACGTCGCCTGATCGCCGCCCACCATGATCGAAAGCGTGCCGGCGATCGCGCCCTGCTCGCCGCCGCTGACGGGGGCGTCGAGCGCGCGGCCGCCGCGGCCGACGATCTCGGCGGCGATGCGGCGCTCCGCGCCGGGTGCGATCGTGCTCATGTCGACGTAGACGGCGCCCGGCCGGATGCCGGCGGCGACGCCGTCCTCTCCGAGGACGACCTGTTCGACCTCGGGCGAGTCGGTCACGATCGTGACGACGACGTCGCTGCGCTCGGCCACCTCGCGCGGCGTCGCTGCCTCCAGCGCGCCCTCGGCGACGAGTTCGGCAACGGGCGCGCGCGAACGGTTCCAAACCACGACCGGGAAGCCCGCCCGCAGCGCGTTGCGCGCCATCGGCTTGCCCATGATGCCGAGGCCGATCCAGCCTACCGTCGGATGCGCCATGCCCTGTTCTCTACGCGGACGCCCGCGAGTCCCTCCCGGCAATCGAGCGGTCGAGCAGTTCGATCGGGTGCGCCGCCTCCAGCGCCGTCCCGCGCTCGTGCAACAGCGACGCGATCTGCAGCGTGCAGCCGGGGTTGGCGCTCGCCAGCAGTTCGGGCCGGACGGACAGCACGTTGTCGACCTTGCGCTCGCCGATCTCCGTCGCCGACGCCGGTTCGACGAGGTTGTAGATGCCCGCGCTGCCGCAGCACTCGTTGCCGCGCGGGACCTCGACGAGTTCGAGCCCCGGGATCGAGCGCAGCAGCGCGCGCGGTTGTTCGCGGATGCCCTGCGCGTTGGCGAGGTGGCACGCGTCGTGGTAGGCGACGCGCAGCCGCAGCGGCGTGCGCGGCGCGACCGGCTCGACGCCGGCGAGAAACTCGGAGACGTCGCGCACCCGCGCCGCGAACGCGGCCGCCCGGTCGCGCCATTGCGCGTCGCCGGCCAGGAGCCCGCCGTACTCCTTGAGGGTGGACCCGCAGCCCGCGGCGTTCACGACGATCGCATCGGCGGGTTCGCGCTCGAACGCGGCGATGAGCTTGCGCGCGAACGCCTTGGCCTCGTCGTCGCGGCCGGCGTGCAGCGACAACGCACCGCAGCAGCCCTGGCCCGCCGGCACGGACGCCTCGAAGCCCTCGGCCGACAGCACGCGCAGCGTCGCCGCGTTGACGTTGGGGAAGAAGGTGCGCTGCACGCAGCCCGCCACGAGCGCGACGCTGCCGCGTCGCTTGCCTGTGGCCGCGACGCGCGCCGGGAGCCGCTCGCTCAGGTCGCGCGCGGTGATCGACGGGAGTAGTGCGTCGAGTTGCCGCAGGCGGCGCGGCAGCAGCGCGAGGACGCCGCTGCCGCGCACGAGCCGTTGCAGGCCGGTGCGCGCGTAGGCGTAGAGCGCGTACGACAGCGCGCGCAGGCGCTGGGGATACGGGAAGAGGCTGAAGATCATCGCGCGGAACGCCCGGTCGCCCGGCGTGCGCGCGTAGTCGCGCTCTACGCGCGCCCGCGTCCGTTCGATCAGCAGGTCGTAGCGCACGCCCGACGGGCACGCGGGCACGCACGCCATGCAGCCCAGGCACGCATCGAAGTGGCGCACCACCGACGCATCGAGCGCGAGCGACCCGTCGGCCACGCCCTTCATCAGGTCGATGCGGCCGCGCGGCGAGTCCATCTCGTCGCCCCAGGACGCGTACGTCGGGCACGCGGGCAGGCAGAACCCGCAGTGCACGCAGTCCCGCACCAGGTCGTCGTACGAGCGGGCGGCGGCGCCGTTCACAGCCGGCCCACGAAACGGCCGCGGTTGAGGCGGCGGTCGGGATCGAACCGCGCTTTGAGTTCGCGCATCACCGCGAACGACGGCGGCAGCGCGCCGTACACGTCGACGTGGTCGCGCACCGCAGCGGGCGCCGCGAGCAGGACGAGGCTGCCGCCGAGCGCTTCGAGCGTCGCGCGTGCGATGGGCAGGGCACGCGTCACGACGTCCGCCGGCTCGCCGGGTCCCGACAGAAAGCCGATGCCGAGCGTGGGGTAGAGCGCGACGGCGCCGTCTCCGAACGCGCGCGCGTGCGGAGCGAACGCTGCGTCGTAGACGCGCTCCAGCGCCGCGGCGGGGAACGCCGCCTTCACGCGCACCTCGCCCTGGGTGCGGCTACGCTCGTGCGCCGCCGCGAACGCGGCGTCGTCGACATCGAGTTCGGCGCCCGCGCCGAGCGCCGCGGCGCCGTCGGCGCACGCGCGCGCCTGCGCGGCCACGCCCGCGGCGAAGCCTTCGAACGCCACGATCGCTTCGATGCCGCCGTGTACGTTCAGCGCGACGACGGAGGCGGGCTCGAGCCTGCGCTCTTCGAGCATCGCGCACGCCGCCCGCAGAACGCCCGCCGTCGCGCAGTGCAGGCGGACGACGGCGCGCGCCTCGGGCAGGGGGTGCAGTCGGAACGTCGCGGTGGCGATGCAGCCCAGGGTGCCGAGCGAACCCGTCAACAGGCGCGGGAGGTCGAAGCCGGCGACGTTCTTGACGACCTTGCCGCCGCCGCGCGCGAGCGTGCCGTCGGCCCGCACGAACGACGCGCCGAGAATCAGGTCGCGCGGCGTGCCGTAGCGCGCGCGCAGCGGTCCGTAGCCGTTGGTCGCGACGAGGCCGCCGAGCGTCGCGCGCGCCGCCAGCGGCGCGTCCAGCGCCAGCCGCTGGCCGTGAGCGCGGAGCGCCGCCTGTAGCGCGCCGAGCGTCATCCCCGCCTCGACGGTGACGGTCATATCGCCGGGCGCGTAATCGACGATGCGGTCGAGCCGCAGCGTCGAGATCGTCGCGTCGACGCGCTCCGGGGGATAGCCGTAGTCTTGCTCCGTGCCGCCGCCGGTGAAAGCGAGCGCGTCGCCGCGCCGTGCGGCCTCGCGCATCGCTTCGACGAGTTCGGCGAGCGAGGACGGCGCGAACGCGGCCGCCTGCATCAGCCGCGGCCCGCTTGGCCGGCGGTCTCCGTCGCGTGCGCGACGTACGGGCCGGGGCGGTCGCCGCACAGGCGCGGCGTCGGGAAGACCTTCGTCGGGTTGAAACGGCGTTCGGGATCGAACGCGCAGCGCACGTCGTTCATCGCGGCGAGGTCGTCGCCGGTAAACATCTCGCCCATGTAGGCGGACTTGTCGGAACCGACGCCGTGTTCGCCCGTGATCGAGCCGCCGTAGCGGATGCACACGCGCAGGATCTCGCCGCCCACGCGCTCGGCCCGCTCCTCGTCGCCCGGGATGCGCGCGTCGTACAGCACGAGCGGGTGCAGGTTGCCGTCGCCGGCGTGGAAGACGTTGGCGACGCGCAGCCCCTCGCGCGTGGCCAGTGCCGAGATTTCGCGCAGCACCTCGCCGATCGCCGAGCGCGGGATGACGCCGTCCTGGACGAAGTAGTTCGGGCTGATCCGCCCGACCGCCGCGAAGGCGCTCTTACGGCCCGTCCACATGAGCGCGCGCTCGCGGTCGTCGCGCGGCGAGCGCACGTCGAGCGCGCCGCACGAGCGCGCGATGCCGGTCGCCAACTCGGCCGTGTGCTCGGCCTCCGCCTCCGTGCCGTCGACGTCCACGAGTAACGCCGCACCGGCGTCGAGCGGCCAGGCGAGCCCCGTCGCCGCGACGATGGCTTCGATCGCGAGTTGGTCCATCATCTCCACGGCGGCCGGCACGATGCCGCGCGCCACGATGGCCGAAACGGTCGCGCCCGCTTCGTCCGTGCTCGGGAACGTCGCGAAGAACGTGCGGGTCGCCTGCGGCGCGCGCAGGATCCGCACCACGGCCTCGGTCACGATGCCGAGCATCCCCTCGCTGCCGACGACGGCGGCGAGCAGGTCGTAGCCGGGCGCGTCGGCGACCGGCGAGCCGATCTCGACGATCTCGCCGCTGCCGATGACGAGTGTGACCGCGACGACGTGGTGGACGGTGAAGCCGTACTTCAGGCAGTGCGCGCCGCCCGAGTTTTCTGCCACGTTCCCGCCGATCGTGCAGACGGTTTGCGAACTCGGGTCCGGCGCGTAGTAGTAGCCGAGGGCGGCGATGCGCTTGGTCACGTCGAGGTTGATGACGCCGGGCTGCACGCGCATGCGCAGGTTCGGGAGGTCGACGTCGAGGATGGCGTTCATCCGCGAAAGCCCGACGACGACGCCGCCCTCGACGGGAAGCGCGCCGCCC
>Ga0182012_10005773_pt1 | contig 12738 bp, 5 predicted proteins | sample 612S2SmetaG_FD_120486 | JGI IMG/M metagenome (GOLD analysis project Ga0182012, IMG submission 120486) | Permafrost microbial communities from Stordalen Mire, Sweden - 612S2S metaG | ecosystem: Environmental > Terrestrial > Soil > Wetlands > Permafrost | place: Sweden: Stordalen | collected...
ATGTCCTCGGTGCGGATCTGGACTTCGAACTGGTGGCCGCCGTCGGCGATGAGCGTGGTGTGCAGCGACTGGTAGAGGTTGGGCCGCGGCATGGCGATGAAGTCCTTGAAGCGGCCGGGGACCGGGCGCCAGGTGCTGTGCAGCAGGCCCAGCACGGCGTAGCAGTCCTGCTCGGTCTCCGTGATCACGCGGATGGCGAAGAGGTCATAGACCTGGTCGACGGGGATGTTGTGCGCGTTGAGCTTCTGCTGAATGGAGTAGAGGCGCTTGATGCGCGACTCCACTCGCGCCTTGATGCCGGCCTCGCGGAGCTTGGCATCCAGCGTGTCGACGATGCGGTGCAGAAAGGCCTCGCCTTCGCCGCGCAGGCTCTCGACCTCGTCGGTGAGCTGGGTGTACTGGAAGGGGTCGGTGTAGCGGAAGGCCAGGTCTTCGAGTTCGCCGCGCAGCTTGCCCATGCCCAGCCGGTGCGCGAGCGGAGCGTAGACCTCGAGGGTCTCGCGCGCGATGCGCTGCTGCTTTTCCGGGCGCAGATGCTCGAGCGTGCGCATATTGTGCAGGCGGTCGGCGAGCTTGATGATGACCACGCGCACATCAGTGACCATGGCCAGAAGCATCTTGCGGATGTTCTCGGCCTGGTGGTCCTCGCGGTTAGCGAATTTAATCTTGTCGAGCTTGGTGACGCCTTCGACGATGTGCGCGACCTGGTCGCCGAAACGTTTGGAGATCTCGGCGGCGGTGACGTCGGTGTCCTCTACGGCGTCATGCAGCAGACCGGCGGCGATGGCGGTGGCGTCCATCTTGAGCTCGGCGAGCACCTGCGCGACCGCCAGCGGATGGGAGATGTAGACCTCGCCGGAGGCGCGCTTCTGACCCTCATGGTGCTGGATGCAGAAGGCCCAGGCGGAGCGGATGAGGTCGAGATCGTCGCCGGGACGGTTGGTGCGGACGGTTTCGAGCAGACGCTCAAAGCGGGCGTCCAGCGCAGTTGCGCCGGGAAAGGACGTGGGTTTGGATGGCGGCGGAGACGCAGCACGGGACGGCGGAGCGGCGGAGGGCGCAGTCGCCGTCTCCATACCCGTTTCGCTAGTCGCTGGAACGTGTGGGTCCATTACGCCAGGTTTGGCAGTCCCTGGCGGCGCGGTTGCCATAGGTCATTATACGGTGCAGCGAAAAATCTGTGAGAAAGCGGTCTGCCTGCGCGGGTTGCAGCCAAAGGTTCGCCAAGTGTCCTACAATCACAGAACTCTGTAAGACAGGATGATCCGGGCCTCCCCTTCTTGATGAATAAGCGAATTCATTCAGCTACTTCCAGACGGCTGCTGCTGTTGAGCGTGGCGGCGGTGCTGGTGTGCATGGCCGCTACAGCCGGAGCGCAGATGGCCACAGGCGACGGCCGCGGCACAGTCGCCGAGCCGACCTTCCCCGCAGTGTGCACGCAGGTGCAGGCGGACCTGACGATCTCCGGCGGGGAGCCTTCGAGCGAACTGAACACGGCGACGGACACCAGCGCCCTGCAGGCGGCGCTGAGCGGATGCGCGCAGGGCAAGGCCGTGGAGGTGGGGATGGGCAGCGGCGGGCAGGACGCCATGGTGATCGCGCCGATCTATATTCCGGTGGGTGTCACGCTGCTGGTGGATGGTGGGGTGACTCTGTTCGCCTCGCGCAATCCGGCGGACTACGGTGGCAGCAACTGCGGCACTGCGAGCAGCGGCAGTTGCAACCCGCTCATCACGCTGGGGCAGAGCAGCGTGGGAGGGTCAAGCACCACTTACTACACTGCGACGCTGGCGACGACGGGGCTGATGGGCTATGGCGTGATCAATGGCCGCGGCTACGACAAGACGATCTCCATCTCCGGCAGCACGGTTACGCCCGGAGCGAATGCCTGGTGGGACCTGGCGGGAGCGGGCTATGGCGGCAGCACGCCGCAACTGCTGAGTATCGCAAAGACCGCAAATGTATCGCTCTACAAGATCTCTTTGCTGAACTCGCCGCATTTCCATGTGAAGAACCAGGGCCAGGGCAATTCGTCGGGCGGAAAGTATGTGACGAACTTCACAGTTTGGGGCATCAAGCTGCTAACGCCGTTTACAGCGCGCAACACTGATGGCGTTGATATGACCGGCGTGTACAACGCGACGATAGCCAACTCGGTGATCGGCGACGGAGACGACGAGAGTGCGATCTCCGCAAGCAGTTCCAGCCAGAACTTCACCTATTCGAACCTGCTTTTGCCCAGCGGCCACGGTATCTCGGTCGGCAGCAGCACCATCGGTGGCCTGACGAACGTTCTGGTGCAGGGGGCGAATTTCAGCGGACAGTCTGGGGACGGCAATGAAGTGGCGCTCCGCCTCAAGAGCTATTGCACGAGCGGCGGCAACGTCTCTCTGGTTACCTATCAGAACGTCTGCATACAGAACGTGGTCAACGCGATTGACCTCAACCCGTATTACAGCGCGACGACATCCACGACAAGCTGCCCGGCCTTCGGAACCAGCAATGCGCCGATCACCTTTCAAAACGTCTACATAGACGGCCCGTCGTACGCGACGGTGAACCTGCAGGGTCTTTATGAAAGCAGCAGCGCGACGGTCCCTGCCTACATAACATTGAACAACGTATACGCCAACACCAGCTCGCTCGATCTGCACGCCGGCTCAAGCAATAACTTCTGCGCGGACAACCCATCGTTGTGCACCAATGGAGGCACCACGGCGCCATCACCGGCGTATGCCAACGTCACCCTCAACGGAAGCTACTGGCCGCAGGCCTGGGGCACGCTGACCAACTCGACGAACCAGGTAACGGAGTCGGGCAGCGCCACAGTCGCGTCCGGATATCCTTCCAGCCAGTGCGCCAACGCATATCCCCCGCTGATGGGTGAGGTCTATGCCAACGTGATCAGCGGCGCCACGCCGACCAACAATGTGAACAAGAGCGCAAGTGTAACCATCCCCGCGACCTTTGTGCTGAATGCGATGGTGCTCCCCACAAACCCTGAGGTCAGCTACAGCTATTCGGGCCTGGGCAGTTATACCGGCGCGCCCGCGCCGACGGCGGGTGTGAACTTTTACGATGGCTCGACGCTGGTGGGCGCGGGAACCCTGGGATCGAACGGAACGCTGGCCTCGGTGACCATCACCAATCCTTCGGCCGGCACCCACGTATACACGGCCCAGTACGCGGGAGACGGCAATTACTCCGCAACGACGCTGGGTGCGAACACGGTCGGCACTGAGACCCAGCAGGTTACGGTGACGGTGAATGCCGGGCCGGCGGCACAACTGGCCTTCAGCGCCGCGCCGCCGGCCACGCTGGTCTACAGCACGGCGCCGGGAACAGTGACGGTCGCGGTGCAGGACGCGGCGGGCAATGGGACGACGTCCACGGCTGCGGTAACGCTGACGGTGACCGGACCGAGCAGCTACCTGCAGACGTATACGGTGAACGCGGTGAGCGGCACGGCGACGTTCAATCTATCGTCGAGCCTGCCCGGCGTGGGCAATTACAGTTACGTGGCATCGAGCGGCGGGCTGACCAGCACCGGCTCATCGCCGGAGAGCATAACGGCGGCGCCACTGTACGTTGCGGCGCAGGCTGCGAGCCGCGTCTTCGGCGATGTGAACCCGAGTTTCACGTATCAGATTACGGGCTACCGGAACAATGATCCCACCAGCGTGGTCAGTGGCGTTCCAGTGCTGACCACCACCGCGCTGCGTGACTCGCCGGCGGCGACTTACCCGATCACCGCGGCCGTTGGCACGCTGAGCGCGGCGAACTACAACTTTTACCTGTACGGCAATACTCTCACCGTTACCGGAGGCGCGCTGCAGAGCATCAACTTTGCGCCGCTGCCGAACTTTACGCATCCGGGGCAGTATCAACTCACGGCAAGCACCACCTCCGGTTTGCCCGTGGCCTACACGGTCAGTGGGGCGGCGTCGGTGAGCGGCACAACGCTGAATGTCTCGGGCACCGGAACGGTGACGGTCACGGCATCTAGCGGCTCGAACGGCAACTACGCGGCGGCGGCCAGCGTGCGGCAGCAGTTCACGGCGCAGTAGAAGTATGCGCGGGGGAGACCTTCAGCAAGCCGGGGTTGGGACGCGGGCCGTTGTGGGTCCAGCGCTGCAACTCGTCAAAGGCGCCACCGATCTCCTCTGAAGTGATGTTGCAGTGGCCGTCATGGTCGACGAACTGCTGCACCAGGTTCTGTCCGGCGCCGGCGGACTCCACGATGTGGTTGTAGAGCCCGAGCGTTGCAGCCGGGACGATGGGATCGTAGATGGTATGCACCGCCAGCATAGGGCGGCCGAGCCGGCCGCTGGGCGTGTAGTGACGCAGCAGATAGCTGCGCGCCTGCGGAACGGCCGCATAGCGGCGGACCCTTTCATTCAGGTCATAGTCGGTGGCGGAGAAGACGGGGTTGGTGCCGGTGTAGATGGTGTTGCGGTTGTCAAAGGGATTGCCGCCGCTGCGTCGCTGCATGTCGCCGATGACGAAGGTGAAGTAGCCAATGTCGCGGGCCACGTCCAGGTCGGTATGCACGCCCATCAGGTTGCGCATGGCGGCCGCGGAGGGCGGGTCTTCATGCATGGCGGCGAGCAGCTTCTGGTGCAGCGCGGGTGTGTCTTCAAAGTCCGGCGGCGTGGGCACCAGCGGCGGCAACTGGTCGGGGAAGTAGTAGTCGAAGGCGGCGCGCTGGGCAAAGCGGCGCTCGAAGGCCTCATAGGTCGGGCCAACCGAGCCGCACAGATCCAGCCCGCCGGTGTAAGGCCTGGCGTTGATCTCCAGCGTGACGGCGACCAGTTCGCCGCCCATGGAGAGGCCCGCAGCATAGGTCTCATGCGGTGCGCCGTACTTCTTCGTAAAGTAGCGGCGCAGCGCCTCGGTCTCCGGATAGGCCTGCTCCAGCGCCCATCCGGTCTGCGAGTAGGCGCTCTGCAGCACGGCATAGTGCCGGTCGAGGAAGGGCTGCTGCTGGGGAATGACGCGCTCGCCGAGGTGGAAGGTGACCGGCTCTTCCGCGTAGCCGTGATAGAAGACCACCAGCAGATGGTTCCAGCCTTCGGGGATGTCGATGCGGTAGGGAACGCTGTTGAGCAGGCCGACCTCGGTGGTGCCGGTCGGGGATTGCAGGACGCGCGGCGCAACCGGCTGGTCAGCGGAGCTTGTGCCCGAGGCGTACGCGCGGCCTTCCGCCGCACCCAGAAGGAGCAGGAGCGTAGCGGTGATTCTGGCGCGCTGACAGAACAGGGTCATCTAGAGGTCCATCCAGAGGTTCATCCGGGGTGGGACGATTCTATGCCAGTGACGCGGAAGTGGTATGGGGGAGACGCGCGAAAGGTGTTTAGAATAGAGCCTCACCGGCCTCGCAGCATCCCCAGACGGATGCCCAGATAGAGCCGGGATAGCTGCCATGCCTCTTTCTTCTTCCTTACGTGTTGCCGCCGGTGTTGCCCTGCTGTCTGCGGGAGCGATGGCCCAATCCAGCAAACAGCACTTCGCCCGCGACCCGAACCAGCCGGTCGATCCGCTGTATACGGGACAGATTCAGCGCTATACGACCAGTCCTTTGTTCCTGTCGCCGCTGGTGGCGTATCTGCCGTTGTCCAAGACCGTGCCCACGCCGGAGGCCGTGCTGGGCGATGTGGCGGGCGCGCCGGACATGCTTCCTTATGCGGAGGACGTCCATCGTTACTTCCGGATGCTGGCTGCGAGCACGCCGCGGGTCAAGGTGTTTTCGATCGGCAAGTCGGAAGAGGGCCGCGAGATGATCGCGGTGGCGATTGCCGATGAGAGCCTGCTCGCCGGCGCGGACGCCAACAAGCAGCGGCTGGCGCAACTGGCCGACCCCCGCACCCTGCGCACAAAAGACGGGGGCATGGACGACGCTAAGGCACAGACGCTGATTGATGCGTCGTATCCGGTGTACTACATCACCGGCAGCATCCACTCCACGGAGACCGGCGCGCCCACCGCGCTGATGGAGCTGGCCTACCGGCTGGCGGTGGATGACTCGCCCTACATCCAATACATCCGCACGCACATGATCGTGTTGATCACGCCGGTGGTGGAGGTGGACGGCCGCGATCGCATGGTGGACATCTACCGCTGGCACAAGGCGCATCCTGGCGAGCAGTGGCCCAAACTGGCCTACTGGGGACACTACGTCGCGCATGACAACAATCGCGACGCCATGGCGATGACCCTGAACCTGACCAACAACGTGCTGGGCACGTATCTCGACTGGCACGCGCAGGTGCTGCATGACCTGCATGAGTCCGTACCGTACCTCTACGACAACACGGTGGGCGACGGGCCCTACAACGCCTGGATCGATCCCACGCTGGTGGAGGAGTGGCAGGAGCTGGGATGGAACAACGTCGCACAGATGCAGGGCTTCGGCATGCCGGGCGTTTTTACGCACGGCGACTTCGACACCTGGAGCCCCGGCTACCTGATGTTCCTCGCTGCGATGCACAACGGCATCAGCCGGCTGTATGAGACCTTCGGCAACGGCGGCGCGGACACCGAGAAGCGCATCCTGCAGCCGGAGGAGTACTCGCGCACCTGGTACAGGCAGAACCCGCCACTGCCGGAGGTAGTGTGGTCGCAGCGCGATAACAATAATTATGAGGAGACCGCGCTGCTCTCCACGCTCTCCTACTTCTCGCAGAACACGCACCACTTTCTGGAGAACTTCTACGCCAAGAGCAAGCGCTCGGTCGAGAAGCCCGGCAATGAGGGGCCTGCGGCATACGTTCTGCCGGCCGACAGCGCGGAGACCAACCGCCAGGTGCAGTTGCTGGAGGTGTTGCAGCGCCAGCATGTGGAGCTGAGCCGTTTGACCGATGCGGCGACCACCACGCTGCCTCCGGCCAAACCCGGCGACAAGCCGGTGAGCGTGAGCGTTCCGGCGGGGAGCTTTGTGGTGCGGATGGACCAGCCCTACTCGCGCGTGGCAGACGCGCTGCTGGACCGCCAGTACTGGGCTCCGGACGATCCGCAGAAGCATCCCTACGACGACACCGGATGGTCGTTCAGTGAGCTCTTCGATGTGAAGGTTTTGCGCGTCACCGATGCCGGCATCCTGCGTGCGCCGATGTCGAGGGTGGAAGATATCTCCAGCCTGGCGGGCAATCTGGCCGGAACCGGAACGGTGGTGGCGGTTGCGAACACCGGGCAGAGCACGCTGCTGCCTCTGCTGTACAAGCTAAAGGACGCGCAGGTGACGATTGCGGAGAAGCCGTTTGACGCCGAAGGCAAACACTTCAACTCCGGGTCACTGCTGATTACGGGTGTGGCCGAGCCGGAGCTGACCTCGGCGCTGAAGTCGCTGGCGCTGGACGGGACTCGGCTGGCTGCGACGCCGACGGTCGCCGCGCATGTGGCGCCGCGTCCACGCATCGCGTTGATGCACACCTGGCAGTCCACGCAGGCGGAGGGCTGGTGGCGCTACGCCTTCGACCACGCGGGGATTCCGTTCCAGTACATCAGCACGCAGACGGCGGCGGCGATGCCGGACATGCGGAGCAAGTTTGATGTGATCGTCTTTGCGCCCATCGACCACGCATCCACCGAGGACGTGCTGACCGGGACGCCGCTCTACGGCAATCCGCTGCCGTGGCAGAAGACTGAGCTCACGCCCAACCTGGGCGGCCTGGACACAACGCCGGACACGCGTCCCGGGCTGGGGTATGACGGTCTGCAGCATCTGCGTATGTTCGTCGCGCATGGTGGGTTGCTGATTACCTGCGAAGACACTGCGGAGTTCGCCATCGATACCGGGCTGGCACCGGGGGTTTCGGTGGCGCCGCGCAAGGATGCGCGCGTGGTGGGCACCGTGCTGAACTCGGTCTTTGTCGCGCCGGAGCATCCGGTGGCATGGGGCTTTGGCGGAGCTCCGCTGGCGGTGATCAGCGCGGATGGGCTGGCGTTCGACATCAGCAACGTCATGGGGCTGGCCAGCAGCCGCATGCTGGTCGACCCCGCTCTGCACCGGCCTACGGGACGCGGCAGTATCGACGACAGTGATGTCGTGCAGGGAGCGCGGCCGGCCACGCCGGAGCTGGCCCCCAATCCTCAGCCATGGGAGGCCAAGCCGCTGGATGAGGACGAGGCACGCAATAATCCGCTGGTGATACCGCCGCAGTTCCGGCCGGAGGTGATCCTGCGCTTCTCCGATGCAAAGTCCATGCTGCTCTCCGGCCTGCTGGACAAGCAGGAGTCGATTGCGGACCACGCCATCGTGGTGGACGCGCACCTGGGCGACGGCAACGTGCTGCTATTTGCCGATAACCCCATCTATCGCGGCGAGACCATCGGCAGCTATCCGCTGGTGTTTAACGCGATCATGAACTTCCAGTACCTTGCGCACGAGGCGCCGGCTGCGGACAGCAAGACGGCTGCGGCCCCAGCGCAGGGAGCGAAGTAGCATCTGTGATCTGGGAATGCTGCTCCGGGAATAAGGTAGAGTTCTTAGCGTATGGACTTCGATTTGCGAACGGCTACGGCTGACGATCAGAACTTTCTGACCGAACTATTCTGTGATGTGCGCGGGCCGGACTTTGCCGCGCTGCCGCCGGCCATGCGCGACCAGCTTCTGGCCATGCAGCAGCGCGCGCAGGCCCTCTCCTACGCGGAGAACTTCCCTGCAGCGGTGAACCAGATCCTCTGGATCGACGGACAGCGCGCAGGCCGGTTGCTGGTGAGCAGCACGGCGGAAGAGATTCAGCTGGTGGACGTCGCGCTGCTGGGACGGTTTCGCGGCCAGGGCATTGGAACCAGGCTGGTAGGAGACCTGTGCCGGAGCGCGCGTGCAAGTAAGGTTCCGCTGCGGCTCTCCGTGCAGGCGGGCAACCCGGCGCTGCGGCTCTATCAGCGGCTGGGATTTGTGCCGACCGGCAGCGATAGCGTCTATCTGGCGATGGAGCTGGGAGACGAGCCGGAGCCGGCAGCTTCCGTGCAAGAGACCGCGGCGCAGGCAGACGTAGAACAATCACCCGTGGAACCTGGCCTAACACGCGCCTACTTCCGGTCGCTGCAGGGCCGCAGCGTAAGCGCTCGATCGATGGGCGGGGTGCAGGCGGAGTTGAAGATCTCTCTGGTCGAGCCGCTGGCCGTCGCTCGCAGACAGCAGCGTGATGTCGATATGGGAGACAGCTTCCGGGTGGAGTTGCTCGGCCCGCTGGAGCCGGTGTTCCAGACCGAGATGATCGAGATCGCCTCCGCGGGCGACGCGCCGCAAGAACTGTTTGTCTCGCCGCTGGGTCCGCAGGATGGCGCCATGCAATATGAGGCGATCTTCAATCGCGCGCAGCCCGCCGCCTGAGCAGGCTGGCGCCGACATCAGGTGAGCAGCATCAGGGAACCAACATCCTCGGATGAGCGAGCGTGGGTGCAGCCGTGGTGTAGGATTTCGTCGACCCCGGGGCCGAGGTGGTGACCGGCGCGCTGACGATCTGTGAGAACGTGGCAACCAGTGTGGGAGTGCCCGCGGGCGTCTGGCCGTTGACAACGAACAGGGCGAAGGCGCCCAACGTCCCGTGGTCCAGCAGGTAGGCACCCTGCGGTATCGCGTCTCCCTGGACGGCGAATACGAGCACGAAGGTGGAGATTTGCGCGGGGGCGTTAATGGAAATCTTCGGATTGACGACCACGCGTGGACCGGCGGAGGTTGAACTCGTGGAGGCGGACGTGACGGTATTCACGCTCTGCAGCGTGAGGGTGCGGTAGGAGCCGTCGGGCAACTGGAGCGTGAAGTCAGACCCGATCACGGCCGTGAAGCCGGCCTGCGTAAGCAGCCCCTGGGTGTAGGCCCCAAGGCTGAGATTGGTGAAGACGGCTGCGCCCAAATGCTCTGCGAGTAATCCTGTTGGAAGCGCGGCGGCGGCTAGCGTGACTGCCGAAGCAGCGATAAACCGGCGGCGGCTTTGCATGGAGACCTCGAATGGTAATGAACTGCGATACTACTCCATCCGGGCCGCGGCATAAAAGATATTTCGCTCATTAAATCCAGTCAGGTCCGGCGCCATGCGGTTCTGTTACCGCCGCCAGCCTGCCAGGTTCAGGGTGAACATTCCGCGACGGCACGGTTGGGAGGGCGACTTTAGTTTGATGAAAAGTTGATTTCTGCCTTGATGATTCCTGTTTCGTGGCGTAAAGTTACCCCCTACCAAGCGTTCATCGTGTTCCCTCGACTCCACCGTGATTCATGGGCTTCCCAGAGCACAATTTGCCCTTCGCCGATGGCTATAAAGCTGATCGCATTGACCGGCTCGATTCTTTCGACCGGGAGTGGCAAACGTGTAAGCCATGCTGGGAGAGTCTTCCATGCAGTATTCGTCTCGACGCTGTCTCGTTCTTCTGGTGATGGGCATCTCCGGCCTGGGATGCATGGCTGCGGACACATCAGTCGCGCAGCAGATTAAGCAGAGCTCGTATCATCGCAACGCCGAGCGCAGCGTGGCGCAGCAGTTGTCCGGCGGAACGCCTGCACTGCAGGCCCAACTGGCCGGCGGACGCAGCGCCATCTCCGTGGCGGTGGCTGACTTTGATCGCGACGGCAGCACCGATCTCGTGACCGGCTACTCGGTAGGTGGCGGCGGCGCTCTTACCTTCCAGCGTGGAAACTCCGCTGCGGTCGCGCCCACTGGCAGCGACTTCACAGCGTTTGTGCAGGGCGTGATTGCACCGGCCTTTCTGCCCGCCGCCACGACCTTCGCGCTGCCCATACGGCCTGACTTTCTGCTGGCCGCGGACGTGAACGGCGACGGCCCCACCGATCTGCTGGCAGCGGCCAAGGGCGATACCAATGCCTATTTGCTCACCGGCAGGGGCAGCGGCAACTTCAACGTGCCTCAGGCCATCGCGTTGAACGGCACGGTCACAGCGCTGACCACGTGGCGGCAGGCGAACGGCTCCAGCCTGGTGCTGGCCGGAGTGTGCGCCGCATCAGGATGCTCCCTGCAGGCGATCGACCACAAAGGTGTGGTGAAGTTTGTGCTCGCGCTGCCCGGATCGGCGACGGCAATCGACCTCGCGCGGATAAACGGCGGCAATCTGGACGACATTGCGGTGGCAGCGGGCGGCAAGGTGCTGCTCTTCAACGGCGATGCCGTCATTGCTGGCTCGACGCAATCGGAGACGCTTCCAGTTTCGAATGCGCTGACGCTGGCCGCGGGCAGGTACGTGTATGACGCGCGCGGCATGATGCAGCTTGCGGTGCTGGACTCCGGCGGAACGCTGCACGTGCTGGCGCGCTCCGGCGTGGACAGTCATGAGTACACTCCCGCCGAGCTTCGCGCGCTCAAGCCGTGGGGCCGCGGCGGCGCGGGCGAGAGCTATGTGGACCCCTCGCCCAAACCCGCCGGCATGCCCTGGGCTGAAGTTGAGGCGCTGCCCAACGTGGGTCCCGGCGATGGCAGTGTCCCGCTGCTGGTGCGCGGCCGGCTCACCACCAATGGCAACGATGATCTCGCTGTGCTGAGCGGCAGCCAGGTCACGCAGGTGGCGCACGGCTCGGTCCTCACCGGCTCGGCACGGGTTTCAGCGCCGGTCATCACGCAGGACTCTTCGACGGCCCCGGTGCTGGGAGCGGCCTTGGCGCGCATCAGCCCAGACCCGCGCGCGGGCCTGATTACCGCGGACGGCTCGGCCTCGCCGAAGATCGCCGTGCCCGAGACAGGCGGCATCACCTTCTACGTCAACACCACGACCGACGCCAACGACACGCTCACCACGGCCAACCGCTGCACGAACAATGTCCCCTCCAGCACCCTACAGTGCACCTTGCGCGACGCCATCAACCTCTCCACCAAGAGCCCCTCTGGCCCCAACACCATCGACGTGCCGGCCGGGACCTACACCATCACCCAGCAGAACCCCTTCTCCGACAACGACAGCAACAACGCCAACTATCACTTTGACGTGGACTCCAACGTCAGTATCGTCGGAGCCGGGTCGGCGACCACCATCATCGGATACACGAACGCCGCCACTAGCCCCGACAAGGTCATGTCGCTGAACTCCAGCAACAACCTCGGCGCCGCCAATGCTTACTACACCTACACCATCGCGCTGACCGGGCTCATGCTGAAGAACGGCCAGAACACCAATCCAGCAGTGGACAACAGCTACGGCGGCAACTTCGACTGGGAGGGCAAGGACGGCTCGCTCACGCTGTCCGACGTGACCAGCACCGGAGGCAACGTTGCAACCAATGGGGACGGCGGCGGTATGCATGCCGATAACTATTCCGGCACCACGTACAGCCCATTGGTCATTACCAATAGCACTTTTTCCAACAATACAGCCACACTATTCGGCGGGGGCATCAGTGTTGATGATGACGTCGAGGCCTCGATCAACTACTCCACGATCTCCGGCAATACGGTGAGCGACTCCTCGGGGCAGGGCGCCGGCATCAATTTGAGGCTTCCGGCGAAAGCGGCTCAACCGCTGAGTTCGATCGGCGGCTCGACGATCAGCGGGAATACGGTCACCAATTATCAGGGCGGCGGCATGCACGCGGATTACGGGGTGAGTCTCACCAGCGATACATTCACCAACAACACGGCGGCACAGGGCGGCGGCATTCATTTCTTCTCGCAGACGACCTCCGGCTCGGTGGTGGATTCCACCTTCACCGGCAACACCGGCGCTGTCTTCCTGCAGAGCGAGACATCGCTGGAGACGATGAGCATCTCCTACTCCCGCTTCCACGGCAACACC
>Ga0182012_10005776_pt1 | contig 12735 bp, 15 predicted proteins | sample 612S2SmetaG_FD_120486 | JGI IMG/M metagenome (GOLD analysis project Ga0182012, IMG submission 120486) | Permafrost microbial communities from Stordalen Mire, Sweden - 612S2S metaG | ecosystem: Environmental > Terrestrial > Soil > Wetlands > Permafrost | place: Sweden: Stordalen | collected...
ATGTGGCGTTCCTGAACGACCGAAGCCAAGGCGGCGCGCTCGACCTGGACAGCGTCGAAGCCTTCTGGATTGCCCGTGTGCGGGAGTTCTTCGCCGCCAAGCCGTTCGTGCTGCGGGTTGATCCGACCCTCAGTCTTCGCGCAACTTTCCGGCATCTCTTCGCCCAGGCCGAGGCCCGGCAGAAGGAGATGCAGGGCACCATGGTCGTGGGCACGGTCATGCAGCATCTGGTCGGCGCCAAACTCGAGGGGGTGTTTCCCGGCGCCTTCGCCCACAACTCGTCATCGACGAAGGACGAGGGCCAGCAGCGCCCCGGCGACTTTTCGGTCGGCGATCTGGCCATCCATGTCTCAACGGCGCCTGGTGAGGCCCTGATCCGCAAGTGCCAGGCTAATCTAGCGGCCGGCCAGCGGCCGATCATTGTTACCGCCGGCCGCGGTGTCGGCTTGGCGGTCGGTCTGGCGGAGAACGCGGGCATCGCCGAACGTCTGGACGTTTTCGATGTTGAGCAGTGGCTTGCGGCCGACATCCTCGATCGCGCCGGTAATCGGCCCGCCGCTCGGGCCGAGGCGTTGGAGGCTCTTTTGGCCCGCTACAATGCCATCGTCGAGGCGGTGGAAACCGACCCATCCCTGCGGATAGAAGCCGCGGCAGCGCGGTGATGGTGTGGTCGGCAACCGAAGCTTTCGGCGTCTGGTAACCACGGCGCTTGCCAAACACACGGCCGGACAAGTCGCCTGCAGGCCTTCCCTGCGCATCTACTTAGCCCAAGGGGAGGTGTTGGCGACACCAGAAGCGTTGGCGCGCCCTCAGCCTAGAGCTTAGGCGCCCACTGGGCGATCTCGGCCAGGATGTCATCAAAGGCAGGTTGGCCCCGGAAATAGAGCGCGGCCGAGGCGGCGTAGGCCTTCTGGAGTTTAGACCGCGTGTCGGGGTCGTTCAGGGCGAAGGCCTCGTTCTCGGCGATGACAGGATTGTCGGCCTTCGGGAACCGCTTGGCCTTGTGGTCGAGGTAGCCCTGCGTGCCGACGAACGCCTGCACCGTCGGATCCTGGAGCAGGGAATAGACGTCGTAGTAGTGGCGCATGAAATTGGGCGGGAACGCGCCGGTTTCTTGCTGCTGGCGGAACTTGGTCGAGATCGCCTGCAGCTTTTCAACCAGGGTGTGGCCCGGGTGGTAGCAGGCGACGCCGATGGCGCGGTTGTCGATGATCTCGACCCGGCTGGCGGCAAAATCATACGCCCACGAGCTGATGTCCCGCGGTTCGTTGGGCGCGACATCGTCGAAGCCGACCTCCAGCAAGACCCCGTCCTTCAGGCCCTCGATCAATCCGTTGATGCTGGCGTAGGTCAGGCGAATGCCTGCGCTCCGATATTGGCGGGTGTCATCGAACGCCGCGTCCCGCCCAACGGACGTGATCCCGTCGATGACGATAGTCTGCGCCAGCCGATCATAGAAATCCTTGCGGCTTTGGACGTGGGCCGGTTTGTCGCGGTTGCGGCCGGTCATCATCGGCCGGCGGCTCGATGCGGATGTCGATGTCTTCCGAGAACCGGCTGATCAGGCCGTAGCCCTTGGACAGCGACGTGCCGCCCTTCAATTCGAACGTCAGGCCCAGTTGCTGCAGGCCGTGGAGGCTCTGCATGATCCAGTAGTCCTTCTCGACCAGGGCCGGCGCGATGCCCTGGTCGTAGGCGACAATCCGGATCAAATCGGCGAACTGAGGATGGTTGTGCAGGAATTCACGCGGCATCCTGAGTGTCGACCTCGGCCAGAGCGCGGGCGAAGAACTTCTTGGCCCGTTCAGAGCCGTAGGACTGGGCGGCCTTTTTCACGCGCACCCGGTCACTGGCGGCCAGGCGCGACTTGACGCGATCGAGCACCTCTTCGGCGCTCTCGCCCAGCTGGTCGAGGTTGTTGACCAGGTCGACCATCAGAAACTCAGCGGTGAGCTTCTTGGGGAAGGCGGGCTTCATCCGGAAGTCATAGGTGCGGCCGCCGAGCGCGAATTTGCCATGGCGCTTGTGGTTATAGACCACGGTCTTGTTGTGCATCTGGGTCGTGCCGACACCAAGCGCATTGTAGGCGTTCGGCGAGGCCAGCAGGAACGGTCCGCCCTTGAGGAAGGTCGACACCAGCGTGTCGTCCTCCGGCGGCGCCTCCCCGAACGCGGTCTGTTTGGGTGCATAGTAGAGGCCGCCGGCCAGCTTGGTCAGCACGCCCGCCTGCACAGCCGCCTTGAGGTGACGATCGACGGCCGCGGACCGTTGAACCAGATCCGCCCGGCGATAGGTCTGCCCGGGACGGAGCTTGGCCTTGAACTCGTCGAACTTGCCCATGGGTCCAATCTATGCCTCCGCTGCCAATGTGCAAGGAATGTCATTAAAAATCCATGCAAACTGAGCGCAACGGGTCCGCCCCTGATGGGCGCCTTCAGGCGCCGCCGGCCGCTCGACGGCGCGTTCCGCCACGCGCGGTGCGCGGGCTCCTGGTGAGCGCCGCGAACGCTCTGCTAGAAGGCGCTGCGTATTCGCCCCGACGGACATCCCTTCGACCTCGAATCATCGCCGTGTGGAGGGGGGCTCGTCCGCGGATGCCGATTCCGAGTTAGCCCGAATTCGGCTGGCGCGACCGAGCGCGAGGCTTCGCGGTTCCGGAAGATTTACAAGTGATTGATATCACTCAACGTCAATTGCGGCTCTGACACTCAGAGAGAGCATTCAAAAAGCTCGCGGTCAGCGCGGCATATTCTGACACGAACTCACGCATAGGCCGGCCGCTCAAGACCCTGAAGGGGACGATGAAGCCGCCGCCGGCGACCTCCTCAATCAGTCCGCGATTGGCCAGTCGAATTCTGGCTCGGCGGGCAGTCTCGTAAGGTAACGACAAAGACTTAGAGACGCCATAAGTGCTGATGGGCATGGGCGTGCACGGGTACTGCGTGCGAATTAACGAGACCGAGTTCCTGGTGGCGCAGCCAAGCGTTACCTGCGAGGAAGGTCAAGCATCCTGCCTGAACGGTCTGCGGGAAGTGCTGCGCCATTATCTGGGCGAGGCGCTGCCGGAGAACATCGTCCTGCACGAGGTTACGACGATCAGCGAAGATGCTGTCGGCGGACGGCTGCTTCACGTGGGAGCGGCGGGCGACGTCGTGCTCTCGGAATGCTCGGTTCCAGCGGCTCCGGTCCGGCTCAACGCCCTTTCGCCGTCGAAGTGGACGCCATTCATTTCGGACGATGGTCAACGTCTGCGCGTTTCTTGCCAACTGGAACCGGTGTTCGAGCTGAAGACCTACCAGCGGATCGGCTTTCGCATGGCGCGCCGAGTGCTGCGACTTCCCGACGAGACGTTACTAACGGCGACAGAGCACAGGAATCTCGCTGGCGTCGACATCGAGAAGATCGACTTCGCGACGCTCGCCCGTGGTGTCGACCGTCTCCAGCAGGAGCATTCTGAACGTCCACCAGGACTCATCCTCCCCGTCTCGTTCTCGACGCTCTCCAGTCGGCGCGGTCGCGCGGCGCTAGCGGACTTTTTTCGCGCGGCTCAGGGGCACGTTCAGCGCGGCTTGATCTGTGAGGTGTGCGAGTGCGCTCCGCCGAGCGCGTTGCTAGAAGCAACGTCTCTGTTCAAGCCCTTCTGCCTCTTCGTAGTTGCTCGCCTGGATAGCGCCCCGCGAACTAGCCCTATCAACTTCAGACATACTGGATTGCACGGCTTGAGCATCGAGTGTCCAGCGGGGCTGGATACTGACGGTGACTTCGCGGCCTTTACGAAACGCCTGATCGCAACTTCGGCCACCCTGACCAAGACGGTGATGATTTTTGGACTTAACAGCGCGCGACACGCTGCGATCGCCGGATTGGTTGGCGCGACGCACTGCAGCTTCTCCCGGGCGTCGTTCCGGCCTTGGACTCGTCTCGGACCCCGCCCGGCACACGCTAAAGGAGGCGGCAAGGGCAATTCAGGGCCGTCTGCTGACAGGCGAAAAGGCCTGCTAAGCGCGCGCGCCACGCGCGATAGCCTCGAACAGCGCCCCGACATTAATTGGCTTCGCCACAAAGTCGCTCATCCCGGCGGCCCTATAGGCATCCAATTGGTGGTCCATCGCATTGGCCGTGAGCGCGATGATCGGCGTCGCCGATCGTCCGGTTTCAGCCTCGCGACGACGGATGTGCCGGGCGGCGGTCATCCCGTCCATCACCGGCATTTGCACATCCATGAGGATCAGATCCCACTCGGTTCGTTCCCATTCGGCAACTGCTTCCTCACCGTTGCTGACCAGCTTTAGGTCGATCCCGGCCTGGCCAAGGAGTGTGCTGAGGACCAGCTGGTTCACACGGTTGTCTTCGGCCGCCAGGACGCGCAGGTCGCCGCCGTCGAACGCCGGCGCACCGGTCGCCACATCCAGAGGTCTTTCGCGCCCGGCATCGCCCGTTCGAGTGAGCGGCAATTCCACGGTGAAACGGCTGCCGCCACCGAGCTCGCTCGCCGCGACCACCTCGCCACCCATCGCCCGACATAGCTGGCGGCAAATTGAAAGACCAAGGCCCGTGCCGCCGAACTGTCGCGTTGTCGACGAGTCGGCTTGGGTAAACTTGTCGAACAGACGCTCAAGCTGTTCGGCGCTCATTCCGATGCCAGTGTCGGCGACGATGAACCGGACCCCCGTTTCGGAACGGCCGATATGGACGTCGACCGAACCGGAAGCGGTGAACTTCAGTGCGTTTGCAATCAGGTTGTTGAGAACCTGGCTGACCCGAGTGGAATCTCCTCGGTATGTCCCGCGCGCCGCCTCTTCGATCTCGAAGCTGAATCCCAGACCCTTACCTTCGGCGATGTTCGCGAAGGTTTTCTGCGCCCCAAGCGCTAGGGGCTCCAGATCAAAGTCGGCCTGTTCCAGTTCCAGCTTGCCAGCCTCGATCTTGGAGAGGTCCAAGATGTCGTTGAGGATGGTCATGAGGGTCTCGCCTGACTCACCGATCAACTCCAAGCGCTCACGCTGAAGCGCGGGAAGGTCCTCGCGCGCCATCGCCTGGACCATGCCGATTACGCCGTTCATGGGGGTTCGAATCTCATGGCTCATCGTCGCCAGGAAATCGGACTTGGCTTGGCTGGCCGCTTGCGCGGATTGGGCGAGACGGGCCAACTCCAGATTCGATCGGCGCAGTCCTGCCTCCGCACGGTGCATCGATAGACCGTTCATGAGAATGGTCGCGCAAGTGCCGACGGTGGCGAGGCTGGCTGTACCGGCGACCAACGGCGTCGCGTGCTGTAGCAGATAGCTGATCACCAATAGGGCCAAAGCCCCGAGCTGAGGCAAAACCAGACACAGAAACAGCTTCAAGTTTTGATAGGAACCGATTGCTGCGTAAAGCGCGACAGTGAACAGGTCCATTACCGCGGCGACAGCAGGGATTACACCTCCAACGCGCCACAAGAGGGCGGCATGCGCCACCCAACACAACGACACAGCGAACGTATTTGCTTGAGTGGCCCAAGCATATCGAAGATCGCCGCCTAATATTTGTCGCCGTAGTATGAATCCAAGAGCTTCGCAGGAAAGTATAGCGGCGAGCCAAAGGAAGGCGCCAGCGTGTGAGACATAAACGTAAAGAAACGGAGAGACCATGATTGCAATCAATGGTCGTATCCACGCGCGATAACTTTCGCGGAACGACGATACTATCAGATCGTTTGATGCAAGCGATGCGTCTGGCGTCGCATCCTGATGACCGAATTTTGCGATCAAAACGGTGGTAGTCCTGGCTGGCCGAGGTGAAGCACCCCGACAAGTTCTAGTCGTCCTTCATTAAGTTCGAATTGCCTTCGCACCCCGCAAAACACAAACGGTCAGGCCGTGCAGGGGCCGTTGCAGCCTCGTCCCGCCAGTCTAATCTAAAGGCGATTACGGAAGCCGATGGCCCTCTCATTCGAGCTGACGCTCTTCGCAGCTGCGGCTGCATGGGCGGCGGAACCGGGTGCGACACGCCTGGCGATCTTCGTGTTTGCAGTTTTGCCGGGCGGATATACGGCTCGCGGGTTCGCGCATCGCTACAAGGGATGGCACGCAAAGAAGTACACGCTGGGCGTCGCAACAGCCCCGCCGCTCGTCGTGTTCGGCGGTTTGTTCATCTACGCCCGGTTGATCCAGGCAGGGATGCTGAGCTGGAGCCTGGCGGCGGTCAGCTTCGTTCTCGGCGCGCTCCTGATGCTCCCTTTGATCCGAGTTGCTCGATGGTTCGGGCTGACCTTCGGCTAAGGCGCGGTCCTCAATCGTGCAATTCGATCCGACCCGACGGGGGGACTTGCCGATGGTCGCCATAGTCAGTTCCGCTTTATCTCCGCCCTGATCGGAACGTGACCGACCAAGATTGCGTTCAGTCGTAGGGGAGCGGTGCTTGGTTCACCGCGGCTCTCGAAAGCGCCAACCGCCATGATGAGACGGACTGTCCTGATCGGCGGCGGCGCCTTGGCGCTGGCGGGAGGAGCGTCCTACGTCGGCCTGCGGCGCATGGGCTCAATGAAAGACTACAACGGGTTCGTGGCGGCGATGCGGGCGGCGCTTGCCGTGCACCCGGAGGTGGCCGATCTCATCCGCTTCGCCACGCTGGCGCCCAATGGCCATAACACCCAGCCCTGGAAGTTTCACGTCGCCGGTGATCGGATCGAGATCTCGCCTGACTTTGCCAGGCGGACGCCCGTCGTCGATCCAGATGATCACCACATTTTCGTCAGCCTCGGATGCGCCGCCGAGAACCTGGCGCTCGCCGCCGCTGCTCGGGGCCAACCAGGTGAGATCAGCTTCAATTCGGCGAACGACGGCGCCGTTGTCTTCTCGTTTGGCGCCGGGCCGACGACCCGTTCCGATTTGTTCGATGCGATCCCACATCGCCAGTCCACCCGCGCTGTGTATGACGGCCGCCCGGTCGCCGCCGCCGAGCTGCGGACGCTCGCCGCCGCGGCCGTCATGCCCGGCGTTGATCTGGTTCTGATCACTGACCGCGTGCAGATCGACCGTGCACGCGACCTGATTATCGCCGGCAACAGTGCTCAGATGGGCGACGCCGCCTTCGAGCGAGAGCTGATATCCTGGCTACGTTTCAACCCCCGCCAAGCACTGGCAACCGGAGACGGCCTCTTCACTCCGACAACCGGCAATCCGGTGCTTCCGACTTGGCTCGGACCGAGCATGGTCGAGATGACCTTCAAAGCCAGTTCGGAGAACGACAGATACGCCCGCCAGGTCCAATCGTCCTCGGGCATGGCCGTCTTCGTTTCCGAAAGCGCGGACAAGGGGCACTGGGTGCGTGCGGGCCGCGCCTGCCAGCGCTTCGCCCTGCAAGCGACTGCGCTTGGCCTGAAGGTGGCCTTCGTCAATCAGCCGGTGGAGGTCGCAAGCCTGCGGCCTGAATTGGCGGCGCTGGTCGGCCTGCCGGGGCGCCGGCCCGACCTCGTCATGCGGTTCGGCTACGGGCCGACCTTGCCATTCTCGGCGCGGCGGCCTGTTGAAGCCGTCTTGGCCTAGCGGCGTGTGTCATTCCCCAAGCCGCCGCCCGACGCTCACGCCGTCGTGGCTGCGGCGTCACCCTTTACTCGCCTATTTCACCCTAGCCCACGCCGACGCCGTGGGATTCAACCTCGCAGCGGCGCAGGTTCTCAGAAGCTCCGGGCCTCGGGTCGACAGCACTCGTCACGCGCACTCCGATGGCGTCGTTCATTGACTCGCTCAGGGCGGAACCTCGTCGCGATCAAGGCGATCCACACCCTCGTATGGACATTCTTCGTCGTCTGCATCGCGGCGATCTCGGTATTCGCTTGGCGGATGGACTTGATCATCGCGGCTCTGTCAATCGGAGTGGTTTCTGATCGAGGTCGTGATCCTTGCGGTCAACCATTGGCGATGCCCGCTTTCACCGATCGCCGCGCGCTATACGGACGATCGCAGCGCAACCTTCGACATCTACCTCCCACCGTGGCTGGCGGGTCGCACCATGCCGATCTTCGGCACGCTGTACGTGGCGGCCATCGCCTTCACACTCGTGCGAGCCGCGTCGGCCCCGCGCTAATCAATCGCAGCGATACCAGGTCACGAAAATGAACGCCCTTGAGCTTAATCGGCACTTCCAGTTGCCGGCCTTTGTCCACGACCTTGCGGCGCGACTTGGGGCCGATCCCTGCGCCGCCGCGCGACGCGTTTGTCTTACCCAGACCGGGCGCATGAAGACGAAATTGGACGCCACGTCCTGGATGTCATTCACCGCAAGCCAGTCGATCTCGATGCAAACATGCGCGTTCGATTGGCGCGCTCGGTTGGGTCCGCTGGGCCTGATTTCGGCGCGCGACGCATTGGCGGACGGCGAGGGCCGCCTGGATGTGATGGCGCTCGGGTTTATCCCGATCGCGCGCACCAGACATACGGCCGCGCTAGTTCGCGGCGAGCTCATGCGATATTTGGCCGAACTCGCCTGGGCGCCCGACGCCATTCTGCACAACGCCGATTTGCGATGGCGCAAAGACGGCCCTGACACACTGGCCGTCAGCGCCGGTTCCGGTGAGACTGCGAGCGAGGTGCTGCTAAGCCTCGACAGCGACGGGCGGATCGAGGGCGCATATGCCTCCAACCGGCCGCGTTCGGCCACACCGCCCATTCTGCCGACGCCTTGGCGAGGACGCTTCCGCGACTATCGGCGGCACGAGGGCAGGTGGCTCCCATTTGCGGGCGAGGTTGCCTGGGAAATCGACGGGAAGGAAATCGTCTACTGGCAGGGCCGCGGCGATCACTGGGAGATTAAAGACGGCACGCGCGAGGACTGGAACTAAACATGCCGCTTCCGTCCCGCGGCGTTAGATCCTTGCCGGCCGGGTGCAACGCCAGGAAGGCTTTGAGGATCTGATTGAAAAACCCTGGCGGCAGAAAGCCGTAATCGTAACGATCCTTGTGAGGGACCTTTCTGAGATCGTACCCGGGCCACAGGAACTCGTTGCCCTCGGCAACAACCACCCAGGAACGCTGATCGTCGAGGCCAAGATGGCGTTTGACGGGCGTGGGGATTTCGACGGCGGCGCCCGGCCTGGTGGGCGCACTGTGCGTGATCGGCAGCACCGTGACGATCGTCGCGCCGTCCTCCTGGCGCTCAACGCTCAAGACGATCACGCTCGGGCGATCTTTAAGCCCTTCGTCCTGGCCAGCTTGGTGCTCTCGGCGCCAAAGGTAGGCATAGGAAATGACTAGGCCCGCCTCCGGCGTCGGGATCGTCGCCGTGTGCCTGGGCTATTTCGGATCGAGCAGGGCGTCGAGGTGTGCGTGTCGGGGATCCATGCGCGACCCGGCAATCGCCTTGATCTTTTCGTCCGAAAGTTCCTCGGTCGCGAAGCTGTGGCGCTGCTCCCGGAAGCGCTTAAACTCCTCATAGTCATCTGGCCCGATAAAGTAGCCGGTGACCTGGCCGTGACTCGACACCGCTACGGCCTCCCGCTGCGCCTGCATCCGATAGCGCCCAAAATTTCGGGTGAACTCTGAGGCTGGAACTGTCGCCGCCATAGGGGAACTCCCTTCTTCGCCTTCAATATGCGCGAATTGCGCAAGTTGCGCAAGTTGCGGCATTCTGCACGTCGGCTGCCCCGCCAAGGCGGCCACACTGGATCCCTTGGATCCAGGAACGCGGCAACGGGAAGAGGGCAGGGGGGCCAGGTCCGCCTCAACCCCGCTCGCCATGCCCGGCTACGCCTGCGCGTGGCTCCGCGCCGCAGGGCGGGTCGCCCAAGGGCGAGGGTTTGACCCGGCCCTAGCTCCCCGCCGGGGCTCGACATGATTGAACGGGATAAACCGCCCAATCATGGGCGACGCCAACACCAGGCCGACCACGCGTGGAGTTGTGGACATGTCCGCGTGTGGACACGCCGCCTGCAGAGAGCCGGGGCGAGGGCGCCCGTAAAGCTGCGCCCCAAAACGACTCCCCTTGCCCGGAACATAATACATCCCTATCTTGGGATGACTTTAAAGGAGGCCTCGGTGGAAAGCGCAGTCAGCCTGACTCTGAACGAAGCGGGTTATGTGGTGGAGCAATCCAACACCGCGATCAATCGCGCCGTTGACCGGGGCGTCATCAAGGCCAAGCTCCAGCGTCGCGGCAAGACCCGCCTACGCAAGGTGGGGCCTGCGGAATTGCGCTTCCTTGCCATTTCGGGCGAGGTCGAGCGCAAGCTGACCCCGGCCGGTCGCCGGGAGGTCTACGAGGCGATGCGGCGGCTATCGACGGACGCCCATCGTCTGGAGATTGGTGTCATGACGTTCCAGCTCGTGGACGTGGACCGCCGCATCGCCGAGCGGCTGAAGCGCCTGCAGGATATAAAGACACAGGTCGGCGAAGCAGCGAATGCCGAGCCGGTCCTTCGCGGAATCAACGTGCCTGTTTATGAGATCGCGGCGCTGACACGCGGTCAGACCATCGCCGAGATCGTGGAGGACTACCCCGGGCTGACGCCGGCTCAGGTCGAGGCCGCTGTTGAATACGCCCAGGTCTATCCCAAGGCCGGCCGGCCACTGCCGGCGCGAAGCGTCAAGCGCATGCTGGGCGACATGGCCGCGTCGGGCGTCTGGGATGTGGAAGGTGATGGCGAGCCGATCGAGCCTCGCCAGATCCCGTGACGGCTTATTTGCTCGATGAAAATGTCCTGAAGGAGCTTTCTCCAACCGGGAACGCCAACGTCCGGGCGTGGTTCGCCAGCATGGCGCCGGCGGACATCCACATCAGCGCCATGACGATGTTTGAGAAGCGAAGGGGTTGGGAGCGTCGCAAAAGGACGGACCCTGTCCTTACCGCTGCGAAGCTGGCGGAACTTACCGTCCTGGAAACCGCCTATGGCGCGCGGCTCGTGCCCATAGACGCGATCATCCTTGCGGAATGGGCGCGCCTTCTGGGCGCCAAGGAACCCACTGATAGCGCATCCGCGGCAGAAATAACTTGACTTTTTGCGGATTTTCCACAATAATGACCTCGTGAGGTGGTCATGCTAATAGAATTCAGACTGGGCAACTTTCGATCCTTTAAGGGCGAAAGCGCGATGTCGTTCGTCGCCTCGACCGACAAGACCCTCCCTGGCAACACGATGATGACGGGCATTCCGGGCCTGCCTCGCGTCGTGCGCTCGGCTGTTGTCTACGGGCCGAACGCGAGCGGGAAGAGCAATTTCCTGCGCGGGCTCGCCTTGATGCGCGGAATTGTGGTCGAGTCCGCGTCGCTGCCACCACAATCGACCTTCAACATTCAGCCCTTCCGGCTGGCCCCAGAGACAAAGGACGAGCCGTGCCTCTTCGAGGTTACGGTCTTGATTGATGGCGTTCGCTACCAGTACGGCTTCGAAGCCACGCCTGCGCGGATCACTGCCGAGTGGCTCCTCGTCTACCAATCCGCGAAGCCGTCGGTTTGGTTTGACCGCAGGTGGGACAAGCTGACCGGCAAGGAAGAGTTTAAACTCGGAACCGGGTTGAAAGGCTCAAAGCAAGTCTGGCGGGACGCCACGCGTCCCAACGCATTGTTCCTCTCGACAGCGGTTCAGCTGAACAGCGAAGCGCTGGCCCCGCTCTACCGTTGGTTCGCAGAAGGCCTTCACATCATTCAGTCAGGTCAGATGATCCCTGACGTCTTCACGACCGAGAAGATCAAGGACCCGATCTGGGAGCGCCGGGTAGTCGACTTCCTGTCGTCGGCCGACATCGCGATCGCCGCCATTCAAGCACATGAGATGGAAGGCGTGCAGGCCATGTTCCAGATCAACGCCGCAGACGGCGGCGTCTCGGAACATCGCGTCGAGAAGGGCCGCATCCTCAGGCCGCGCTTCACGCACCGCGTTGGCGAAACCACTGCAGACATGGAATTCGAGGACGAGTCGGACGGGACCCAGAAACTCTTCGCCCTGGCCGGCCCCCTGTTCGAGATCATCCAGCGCGGTCAGGTGCTAGTGATCGATGAGTTGGACCGCAGCCTTCACGAGTTGCTGGTTCGCCAGTTCGTGCGGCTGTTCCACGATCCGGAAATCAACACGATGGGCGCGCAGCTTATCTTCACCTCGCACGACTCCTCACTGCTGGAAGGTAGTCTGCTGCGGCGCGACCAAGTTTGGTTTGTCGAGAAGGGCAAAAATCTCGCCTCGTATCTCACGCCCCTAACGGACTACTCCGCTCGGAAGGATGAAGCTCTCGATCGCGGCTATCGCGCGGGGCGCTATGGCGCGATCCCAATGCTGCCCCACCGGCTGAGGTTAGAGACGGGCCTTGGCACGCAATAGGCACAGAAGGGAGCGGCTCGCTCAGGAACTCAAGCGTAAGCGCGGTGACCGCGCCACCTTCGACCGCATCCTCATCGTCTGCGAGGGGAAGAAGACTGAGCCGAACTATTTCGAGGACATTCGTCAGGAGCTTCGGTTGCCGAAGACGGAGGTTCGCGTCCTCCACAGCGACGCCGGCACCGAGCCACGGCAGATCGTCGACTACGCCGAGGCGGTGTTCCTCGAGGACCCGTCCTTCGATATCGTCTACGCCGTGTTCGACCGCGACGAACACAAGACCTATCACGACGCCCTAAATCGAGCGGGGCAGCTCGATCTCGGCCTAAAGAACGACTTCAAGAAGAAGATCCGCTTCCACGCGGTGCCAACCGTCCCGTGCTTCGAGCTTTGGATTCTGCTGCACTTCGTGGACGTGAAGGCTTTCGGCGACCGGCACGAGGTGA
>Ga0182012_10005779_pt1 | contig 12731 bp, 10 predicted proteins | sample 612S2SmetaG_FD_120486 | JGI IMG/M metagenome (GOLD analysis project Ga0182012, IMG submission 120486) | Permafrost microbial communities from Stordalen Mire, Sweden - 612S2S metaG | ecosystem: Environmental > Terrestrial > Soil > Wetlands > Permafrost | place: Sweden: Stordalen | collected...
GAAAAGCCCCGACCGCCAGCAACCAGCCGGAACCGGCCAGAAAACCGCCGATGACGGGGTAAGGGATGTATTGCAAGAGGTCGCCCATTTTAAACCGGCCGAGCAGGTAAAGGATCACGCCGGTGATGAGGGAAACCAGGGCGAGGCAGGCAATGGCCGCGCGGCATTGTTCCTCCGGGCTGGCCGTGGGCAGTTGCGCCACCACCCCGGCGACCATCACGGCCAGAATGGGGGCGATGCGATCCTGCGGGATGGCCACGACGCCTTGCAAGGAACTGGTGAGGGCCACCAGAATGCCCACGATAAAGGCGGTCCAGAGCATCAACCAGATGCCGTTGCCGGTGAAGGGTTGCAAGGGGCCGGCAAAGATGAGGGCGGCAAACGAACTGGCGGCGATGATCGTGAAAACGCCGGTCATTACCGCCGCAATCACCGTGGAGGATGCCTGCTTAAACTGCATGGACCTTGTCGCGCCAGCCATTACGAGGCCAACATTACAGTTTCCCGCCGGGGAGTCCATCCAGGAACCCGGTGTTACCAAATTGTAACGTGGGGTTGTTGGCGGGCCGACAATATATTTCAAGCTGATGGAACGCGCGCCGCCGAACCTTTTGCCCCCGGCTTGTGTGGCATCTACCGATTGCCAATGAATAATGGTAAAGTCGTGCGGTGATTCCTCCCGGGTTGACGTTGGATGCCTTTCCTCGCACACTGACCCTGCCTAACGTCATGCACCCGCTGGAAATTTATCTTGAGGAACTGAACGCCATTCGCAGCTCCGGCGCCGCCGTCAAGGAAACCTCCGGTTACGGCGCGCTCGCCACCCTCCTCAACTCCGCCGGCCATACCCTCAAGCCCAAAGTCCGTTGCTTGATCCATGTCAAAAACAGCGGTGCCGGCCTGCCCGATGGCGGTCTCTTCACCGCCGACCAGCTTAAAAAGACCGATGGGGACACCACGTTGGCGGGCATCCCCCAGCCCGCGCGCGGCGTCATTGAGGTCAAAGCCGCCGATGCCGAGGTGGATGCCATCGCCGCCACCCCGCAAGTCCGCGATTACGTCAAACATTACGGCCAGGTCCTCGTGACCAATTACCGTGGCTTTTTGTTGCTCAAGCGCGGCGACAACGGCACCCCCGTGGCGCTGGAATCCTTCTCGCTTGCCCGCGATGAGAAAGCCTTCTGGCTGGTCGCCGCCCACCCGCAAAAAGCCGCGCGCGAACTGGGCGAGCGCTTTGCCGAATACCTCAAGCGCGTCCTGCTCCACGCCGCCCCGCTAAACAATCCCAAGGACGTCGCCTTCTTTCTCGCCTCCTACGCCCGGGACGCCCGCGCTCGGGTCGAGGTCGCGGGCGATCTTCCGGCGCTGGCCGCCATCCGGGGCGCGCTGGAAGAAGCCCTCGGCATGAAGTTCGAGGCCGAGAAGGGCGAGCACTTCTTCCGCTCCACGCTTGTCCAAACCTTGTTCTACGGCGTGTTTTCCGCCTGGGTCCTCTGGCACAAGGATAAACCGCTGCGGAAAGATGCCTTCGATTGGAAATCCGCCGCCTGGACCCTCCATGTGCCCATGATCAAGGCCTTGTTCGAGCAGGTCGCCACCCCCACCAAACTCGGCCCGCTCGGCCTCGTCGAAGTTCTTGATTGGACCGCCGCCGCGCTCAACCGCGTGGACCGCCACGCCTTCTTTGAGAAGTTCCTGGAAACCCACGCCGTCCAGTACTTTTACGAACCCTTCCTGGAGGCCTTTGACCCCGAATTGCGCAAGCAACTGGGCGTCTGGTACACCCCGCCGGAGATTGTGCAGTATCAGGTCGCCCGCGTGGATCGGGCACTCCGCGAGGAATTGAATATTGAGGACGGTTTGGCCGACGAGCGTGTATATGTGCTCGACCCTTGTTGTGGCACGGGGGCTTATCTGGTCGAGGTGTTGCGCGTGATTGCCCAAACGATCAAGGAGGAAAAAGGTGAACCGGGGCAGGCAAAACATGATGTTAAAAAAGCCGCCCAACATCGTGTTTTTGGTTTTGAAATCATGCCCGCGCCCTTTGTGGTGGCGCATTTGCAAATGGGTTTGCTCCTCCAAAGTCTTGCCGTGCCGTTGGACGATGCCAAAAACGAACGTGCGGGGATTTTCCTCACCAATGCGCTGACCGGCTGGGATTTTGCCGGAGAGAATCCCAAGCTGGCCAACTGGCCGGAACTGGATGCCGAGCGCAAAGGCGCGGGCTTGGTGAAAAAGAAGCATCCCATATTGGTCGTTCTGGGTAATCCTCCGTACAATGCCTATGCAGGCATTAGCCCGGAGGAGGAGCAAGGTTTGGTTGAGCCATACAAGGAGGGATTAGCCAGGGAATGGGGCATCAAGAAATTTAATCTCGACGATTTATACGTTCGGTTCTTTCGTTTGGCCGAGCGACGCATTGCGGAAAAGACCGGCGAGGGCATTGTGTGTTTCATTTCCAATTTTTCGTATTTGGCTGACCCTTCTTTTGTCGTGATGCGGCAGCGGTTTCTCAGAGAATTCGATTCACTGTGGTTTGATTGTTTGAATGGTGACAGTCGCGAAACTGGTAAACTGACTCCGGAAGGAAAGCCTGATCCCTCAGTGTTTTCCACGGAATATAATCACGAAGGCATTCGGGTTGGCACTGCGATTGGATTGATGGTGCGGCGACCGAATCGAGCAGTAAAACCGAAGACATTCTATCGTCAGTTCTGGGGGACGGACAAACGCGAGAAAATTCTGGAATCCTTAAATGCCGGAAAATTCGCTGTTAAGTATGAAAAAGTTATTCCAGACAAAAGCAACCGGTTTTCCTTTTGTCCTTCTGATATAACGCGAGAATATCATAATTGGCCGCGACTGACTGAGATTTGCGCCAAACCTCCCAGCAATGGACTGATGGAAAAGCGGGCCGGGGCGTTGATTGATCATGACCGACTCGCTTTGGAAAAGCGAATGAGGGAATACTATGACCCGAACATTTCCTGGGATGAATTGAAGGCCTTGAAAACCGGTCTGACGGAAGACGCCGCCAGGTTTGATGCGAAGAAGGCGCGCGTGAAAGTCTTGGCAGCAGAAGATTTTAATCCGGACCATTTGCGTCGTTATGCACTTCGCCCGTTTGACACCCGTTTTTGCTATTATAGCTCAGTACGTCCATTGTGGAATGAACCGCGCCCGGCGCTGTGGCCGCAGTGCTGGAAAGGAAATTCATTTTTGGTAAGTCGCCCGGCTGGTGTTGCCAGCCCTGAAGGCTCCCCTTTATTCCACACCCCATTGCTCGGCGACAATGATTTTCTGCGCGGTCATGCCTATTACTTTCCATTACGCCTGCGAGCCAAAGTATCAAGCAAGCCAAGGAAAAATGACGGCAACGGCGAATTTGGAAGCATCCTTCATGAAGCCGCGCCAGCATACAAGGGGGGCGATGAAAAAATCACTGCCAACCTTTCGCCGGCCGCCCGTGCCTATCTCACGAAACTTGGTCTCTCCAATCACAACAAAGCTGACACGGCGGTATTGATTTGGATGCATGCGCTTGCCATTGGTTATTCGCCTGCCTATCGCACCGAAAATGCAGACGGGGTCCAGCAGGATTGGCCACGTATTCCTTTGCCGGATTCCAAATCCGCATTATTCGCCTCCGCCGAATTGGGCAGTCAAATTGCTGCCTTGCTGGACACTGAAACCCCGACAAGTGGCGTGACACTGGGAAAAACCCGGCCAGAGTTGAAATCCATCGCCGATTTGGCGCTCTCGGCAGCCAGCGCGAATGAAGATCAATACGAGAATCTTCACGTTACTGCAGGCTGGGGTCACGCTGGACAGAACGGAGTGACTATGCCGGGTAAGGGCAAACTGGAAACTCGCGGCTATACAGAGAAGGAACTGGCTACTTTGGCGGGCGTGGACCTGACCCTGCTTGGCAACAACACGCACGACGTTTTCCTCAACGAATCCACCTACTGGCGTAATGTGCCGGAAAATGTATGGAATTATACCATCGGCGGCTATCAGGTAATGAAGAAATGGCTGTCCTACCGGGAGCAATCCTTGCTGGGCCGCCCGCTTACGTCGGACGAGGTGCGCGAGGTCATGCACATGGCGCGGCGCATCGCTGCCCTCCTTTTGCTCCAGCCGGAGCTGGACCGGAATTATCAGGCCGTAAAAGCTGCCACCGTTCCACTATGAAGCAGCGTCACATGCCCGAATCAACTTAGAAAGGTCATGGAAAAATTGTGACTTCTGAACCACCAACCGACGAGGAAATAGTTCAGCACAATGTTGACCACGTGCTCGCAAACCGTACCAGACTTTACGACCACAAAGGTGAAAAGCTGGACGCGGTTGCCGTCATTGAAGTGGCTATTAGCGAACGAATGCAAACCATCAAATACTACCGCGACATCCACGGCAGGCCGCCAAACCCTTGGTCGCGGGATAATGTGGCAAACTTGCGCCGTGAGGCCGGATTGATGGAGGAGGCACTTCGCCGGCTCCGCGCTTTGGGTGTCACTACGAATTCGTCCCTGGCCCGGCAACTCCGGTGGGAACGGGAAAATCCCCTGCCAACCGCGCATGAGCTGCTGGCCCCCGCCGCCAAGCTTTATCGCGCCGGAAAACACTGGAAGCGGGTCGGCGTTTTGCTCAACATGGAAAAAGGGGTGTCCGGGGTTGACTCCGGCCAGGTTCGCCGGAGGTTTATTAAAATTGCGCCAACAGCCAGGGTGGGGGATGAACCAATGCATCTTTCCCTCACCGCTGGCTGGGGCCTTGCGGGCCAGAACGGCGTGCCCCTGCCCGGCAAAGGCAAACTGGTAACCCGCGACTACACAGCGGAGGAGCGGGCCGCGTTGCGAGGCGTGAAACGTTCTTTGCTGGGCACCGCCACGCATGATGTATTCATGAACGAAACCCTATACTGGCAAAACGTGCCGGAGAACGTCTGGAACTACACCGTCGATGGTTATCCGGTCATGAAGAAATGGCTGTCCTACCGCGAACACGCGCTCCTGGGCCGCCCGCTGACCACCGATGAGGCTCGCGAAGTCACCCACCTGGCCCGCCGCATCGCCGCCCTCCTCCTCCTCCAGCCCACCCTGGACCAAAATTACGCCGCCGTCAAAGCCGCCACCATCCCGCTTTAAACCATCTCGGGTAAAGCCCTGTCTTTGCCAACCCGCTATTGATTATGCTCACCCAGATTTGCACCCTCAAATTTGCGGATGGCCACGTCATCACCGCCACCGTCACAGCCGCCAGTCCAACCGGCAATGAAACGATTACTTACACTGGCGACACCAACCGGCTGGCGACGGGCTTGAAACCCACCGCCAGCCCCGCCAATTTGCGGGCCCGCTTATCCAACCTGGCTGAAGACCTTGGGGCCGAATATTCTGAGGAACAAATCGGCAACTATGACATCTGGGCGGAATAGTAATTCAACTGCAATATTCCATCTTCGTCGCACTGATTGTCGATGCGCGTAAATCCTGACCGAATCAACTTTTGCTTTATACTTCCTTGTGAAAAATGAGATTACGCGGCCCTTGGGAGCATTGGGGGAGGCTTCCCCTTAAGCGATGCCCCTTTCGCGCCTTTCGTTTATTTCGCGGTTTAAAAACTCCCCGCTTTTTCCCAAAACCCCGTTTCCCAGAAACGGGAATTGTCACTTTTCCGCCCCCATCAAAAATATTTTAACCTTGTATCACCTTTTTAACCCCTTGTAACACAGCCCCTTTTAACCCTTCAACCCCTTCACACCTTCTTTCCCTTCACCGATTCCGTTTCCCGGAAACGTGCATTTCTTCCGCACCTGCGTAAACTCATCAATTGTGTATGCATAACCAGGATACCAACGCCCCCGCCGCCCCGGGCCCGCGCCTGCCCCCCAAGCTCGCCCGCGCCTGCGCCCGCCTCGAAGCCGTCCTTGAAAAATCCTCCCAGGCCGGCCGCATGACCCCGGCCGAATGGCGCGCCGCCGCCCGCGAAATTTATGGCTGCTACGCCGACCCGGAACCCGACCCGGAACCCGAACCTCAGAAACCCGCCCCTGTGTTTCCCGATCGCCGCCACCTCCGCCCCGCGCTCGCCCGTTCCGCCGCCCGTCTGGCCGAACTATTAGTCAGCCCCCGCAATCCCGCCTACTGGACCGCCGAACGCTGCGATGACGAAATCCGCCGCATCTACGGCTTGCCTCCTCAATAGGCCGTGTGGCCGTGCCGCACGAACCGCCCCCATCCGTCTCATCCGTCCCATAAATTTTGAACATTGAACATTGAATTTTTAAAAATTATGTCCTCCCCCAGCAAAATCGGCCGCCTCCCCCGGCCCCTCCTCAACGAGCTCAACCGCCGCCTCCAGCGCAATGAATCCAGCACCCCCATCCTCGCCTGGCTCAATGCCCTGCCCGAAGTCCAGGCCCTCCTTGAGGCGGAGTTCGCCGGCGCTTCCATCACCAAACAAAACCTCTCCGAATGGCGCACCGCCGGCCTCGCCCGCTGGGAAACCCGCCAGGACGCCCTCGCCGACATCCTCACCTTCGAGGGCGACGCCGGCGAACTCGACACCGCCACCCGGGGCCGCCTGGCCGAGCGCCTCGCCACCGACCTCGCCGGTCGCTATGCCCGCCTTCTTTATCATTGGAACGGCGAAGTCACCGGGGACATCTCCAAAAAACTTCGCGCCCTCCGTACCCTGGGCCAGGATATCGCCCACCTCCGCCGCTGCGACCACAGCGCTGCCCGCGTGAAACTCGAACAAGTCCGCGTCGAGACCGCCCGGGAACCCGACAACGAGGCGCTCTTCATGAAATTCGAGGAATGGGCCCTCAACCTCGGCGTCCAGGAATTTCTCACCGCCTCCTATGAAACCCCGCGCGACCGCGAAAACGCCCGCCGTAAACTCCTGGATCTCCCTCCGCTCCCCGCCACGGACGACCCCGAATCCGCCCCCGGCGCGCGGCTGTCCCAGCCGCAGCACCCCGCCCCGTCAACCGCGCCCGACCACCTGCCATCATCCGACTGCCAATCCGACCCCCTCTCCTCCATTTCTGTGAATGAAGGAGCGGGCCAGGGAGCGGAGGCGCTCAATAAAAACGACCTTTCACCCACCACCATCCCGAATAATGCGACCAACCCAGAGGAATCTCAGCCCCACGCCCCGCGCCTCGCGCCTCACGCCTCCCCTTCCCCGTCCAGCCATGTCCAGCCATGTCAACCCCCCTCCCCCGGCGATGCGCCCGCCGCTTCCTCTAGCCCCGCGCCCCACGCCCCGGACCTCGCGTCACCCCATCCCCCGGCCTGCCCCGACCAGTGCGAGCCCAGCGGCCATAATTTTTGCCGGAAATGCGGTCTTTCCCCGGCGGATATTCACAACTGGCCCCTGCGTTCCGAGGAAATGCGCCGCGAAATATTATTCCGCGTCCGCGAACGCCTTCGGGGCCGCCTCTGCTAGAGCATTGATGAAAATGCTCTAAATGCAGGCCATTCTTCCTGTCCCCATTCTTGATATAAATGTGCGTCAATCAACCTGAGACGGCTGGGAAACTGGAAGGCTAATTCCCTTCGGGCGGGCGCTGGTAGGGTTCGAGTTTGGTCAGGAGGCGGGTGAGCAGGGGGCGCAGGGCGGCGGGATTCGGCGGGGCGGCGCGCAGAAGGATGACCTCGCGCGTGGGCAGGTCGCGCATGGGGACGAGTTCGTTGGCTTCGAGGATGTTCGCGGCGATTTCGGCGAGGCGCAGGCCCTCGGCATAGGGCGCGTTGGTGGCGGCCAGCCAGGTCCGGCCTTGGGCGACGGTGCGCGTGACCCAGTGTTCGCGGTCGGGAAATTCGGGCACGGCGTTGGTGGTCCGGTTGCGGTAGAAGCCCAGCAACGCGGCGGGGATGGCGGGATCGCGAATGGTGCCATCAGGATAAAACACGCCGTGAACGTTGCCCCAGTATTTCGTGATCATGAGTTCCCAAATATAGAAGCCGACGTGCGCCTGGGAGTATTCTTCGATGACCATGTCGTAGGGATTGGCCCGGCCAGTGCAGCCGATTTCGGTGTTGATGACGGGTTTGCCAACCCGGGCCGCACAGGTGGTGGCGGCGCTGAGGTTGTGGCGGAGTTCCTCCCGCGTGGGGGAATAATCGTGGAAGGAAAGGACGTCCACGACGTCGGCATTTTCTTCCATGGGCGGCTCGTAGGCGAAGCCGATGGTGACGGGGGTGCGCGGGCGGCGGGTGTCGAGTTCGCGGAAGATCTGGGCCATCACTCGGGCGCGCGCGATACAGGCGGGGCGGTTGGTGCCATCGGGCGGGTAGTCGGGTTCGTTAAAAACATCCCAGAAGGCGAGCGCGGGTTCGTGGGCCAGGGTGTCAATGAGGTCCTGGGCCCAGGCGCGCGAGCGGGGATAGGGGGCGGTTTCATTGATCATTTCGGATTTGTACGTGACCACGGGCATCAGGCCGATGCCCCGGGCCTGGCAGGCGCGGGCGAGGTGGGTGAGGTGTTGCAGAAACGCGGTCCGATTCGTGAGGTAGGCGGAATAGCTGAGGAAGACGCGGACCTGGTTGAGGTTGAGGCGCTTCGCATAATCCAAATCGCGCTCATTTTCCTGGGGATCGTAATTCAGCCAGTGCTCGAGATGATGGCCGCCGGCGGGGCAGTAATTGGCGCCGCGAATGGTGGCGCAGTCCGGGATGAGCACGTTGGTGGCGGAGAGGGAATCCGCGCGCGCGGTGAGGCCGAGGAGCAGGAAGGCTGTCAGCAGGAGGAAGCGGAGGAATGGGCGCATAGGTAATCAGAGGGTGATGAAATCGGCCACGGCATCCCAGGTTTCGCGGCCGAGGGCGGCCTGGACGGCGGCGGGGTCATGAACATCGGCGGTCAATTGCCGGGTGCCGGGGAGGGCGGGACGCAGGCCGCGATTCACCACGGTGACGTCATGGCCGCGCGCCACGGCGAGTTTGACGCAGGCGGAGCTGAGGACGCCGGTGCCGCCGATAAACAGGATTTTCATAATTCAATGGGGAGGACGTTGGTCGGGTGCCGGAAGGTTACGGGAAAGCGGGGGCGGCTGCCGATAAAAATGTGGCGCGCCGCCGAAGGGTGCTCATGGCGGGTGGTTTTACTGTGAACGGGCACAGGCAGTTATGCGAATCTGGAAAAAGGCTGTTGCCAAAGGGCGGATTCGCAACATACTTGCATTGCAATTGCATGGCCACCATTCTTTATTTAGAAGGCTTTGAAAGCGTTCCGCTGGACCGCCTGCAAGCGCTCGGCTTTGCCAGTCATCCCTTTTCCCTCGCGCAAATCAGCGACATCGCGCACGGCACCGAAAATCTCGTTTATCTGCTTCCGGCGGCAGCCTTGCGCAGTCCTGAGTGGGCGAAATTGCGGGTGCGCCTGGCGCAGTCCAGCCGGTTCTTTTTGGTGTGGGCGCGGCGACCGGGCACGGCGGAGGTGGTGGAGTGTCTGCGCGATGGCGCGCACGATGTGCTGGCGCTGGAGGATGCGGATGAGCGCTGGCAGTCGGTGATTGAAAAGACGGTGTCGGACCAGACGCTCTGGCTGGAATTATACGGGGGCCGGCCGCTGGGCACGGGGGAGGCATTGCTGGGGCGTTCGGCGGCCACGCAGCGGTTGCGGCAGACGATTGACCGGCTGGGGGCCACCGATGTGTGCGTGTTGCTGCAAGGGGAATCGGGCGTGGGCAAGGAGCGCGTGGCCAGCGCGCTGCACCAGGTGAGCCGGGGCGGTCCGTTTGTGGCGCTGAATTGCGCGGCGATCCCGAAGGACCTGCTCGAGGCGGAATTATTCGGGGTGGAAAAGGGCGCGTTCACAGGCGCGCTGAAGTCGCGTCCGGGCATGGTGGAGCAGGCCAGTGGCGGCACGCTGTTCCTGGATGAAATCGGGGAAATGGAAATCGGGGTGCAGCCGAAACTGCTGCGTTTTTTGGAAACGCGCCGGGCGCGGCGGGTGGGTGGCGAGGCGGAGTACAAGGTGCAGTTGCGCGTCATTTCGGCCACGAACCGGAATCTGGAGGAGGAAATCGCGGAGAAACGGTTCCGGGCGGACCTGTATTACCGGCTGGCGGAAACCGTGCTGCATATTCCGCCCTTGCGCACGCGCCTGGATGACATTCCCGAGCTGGCCCTGGTATTTTTAAAAATGGCGAACGAGCGGTTCGGGAAAAACATCGAAACCCTGGAGCCGGCGCTGATCGAGCGGTTCCAAAAATATCACTGGCCCGGCAATGTGCGCGAACTCAAGAGCACCGTGGACCGGCTGGTCCTGCTCTTTGACGGTCCGGTGCTGCGCGCCCAATGGTGGGACGCGCCGGCATCCGGGAATTTTGCCGCGCCCGTGGCCGCGCTTGCGCCCGCCCCGGCCGCCGCGGCGAGCGCGGGGTTGCCGAACCAAAAGCAGAAGCGCGAACAGGCCCGGCAACTGCTCGTGGAGAGCGACAATGATTTCACCTGGGTGGCGGCGCAACTGGGCATCAATCCCTCCACGCTCTGGCGCTGGCGGAAGGCGGGCAAAGTTTGACGCATGTGCCGCCCCCGGAGCGCGCGGGAGATATTTTTGGTGCTGGGTGTGAATGGGCTGGCCGAACTGGGGTTATTCGTCACGACCCTGCTCCGGGAGATGCCGGAGTTCTGGCGCAATGCGGGCGGGTATCCGGTTTTCCTGCGGGAGCTGGTTTACATCGTGCATTATCCGCTACTGGTCGTGGTGCTGGGGGGCCTGGCGGCCGGCTCACTATTATCGCTGCGTTGTTTTGCCACCCAACGGGGCCTGGGCGCGGGACTGCTGATGGTTGCCGCGCTGCAGTGGCTCTTATTCGTCCTCATTCTGGTGATCATGCTGTGGAACAACGTGGATAATGTGCTGCACGGTCGGCCCCCGCACTACCACGCGCCCCTCGGGTAATAAAGCGGCCGCGGGTCCGATGCCCAGGCCGGGCCTTTCTGAAGGAAATTTAATGTGGCGTTCAAGACTTTCATCCAAGGCCGGAGTATGGTTGTTTCAACGTCACTGATTTATGCGCCTGTTGCTGGTTGAGGATGAAACGAAAGTTGCGAGCGTCGTCGCCCGGGGATTGCGGGCGGAGAGCTTTAGTGTGGACGTGGCGCACGATGGCGATGCCGGCTGGGAAATGGCGGCGAGCGTGGATTACGACCTCATCATTCTGGATTTGATGCTGCCGGGAATGAGCGGCACGGAGCTGTTGCGGCGGCTGCGCCAGAGCAAGCGCACGGCGGCGGTGCTGGTGCTGACGGCGCGGGATGCCACGGCCGACAAGGTGGCCAATTTTGAGGCGGGGGCGGATGATTATCTGACGAAACCGTTTGCCTTCGCCGAGCTGGTGGTGCGGGTGAAGTCCTTGTTGCGGCGGCCGCCGGTGAATCCCACGCATGTGCTCCGGGTGGCCGACCTGGAACTGGACCGGCTGACCCAGCAGGTGCGCCGCGCGGGCCGGCGGATCGAGCTGACCTCGAAGGAATACGCGCTGCTGGAGTATTTGATGTCGCATCCCGGGCGGGTGCTGTCGCGCACGATGATCATCGAGCACGTGTGGGACGAGAGTTTTGAGGGGCTGACGAACATTGTGGATGTATACGTTCGGCATTTGCGGGAGAAGGTGGACCAGGGGAGCGAGCGCAAGCTGATTCGCACGGTGCGGTACGCGGGCTACTGCCTGTCGGACGCGGAAGGGGAGCCGGCATGAAATTCCGATCGCTGCGATTCCGGCTGGTGGTGTGGTACGCGCTGTGGCTGGGCGCGGTGTTCCTGGCCACGGGCGCGCTGCTGTATGTCGTGGTGGGGCATTACCTGGCGGGCAATCTGGCCCAGTCCCAACTGGCGCGCGCGAAGCGGGTGGCGGCCGTGGTGGAGCGCCTCGGGGAACTGCCGCCCGGCGGCTACACCGCCGAGCTGACGGCGGATTTCGCCCCGGAGGCGAGCGGACGGTTCCTGCGCCTGACGCGGGCGGATGGCACGGTGCTGTATCAATCGGGTCCGCCGCAGGATCAGAGCTTTGATCCGGCGCGGATTGCGCCGGCGTTGGCGGGCCCGGAATTGCGCCGCGAGCCGTTGCCGGCGGGCATGGAAATGGAGATCGCGATGGTAATGGCCGCTCCGTCCGGCGGCTTGCCGGTGCGAGTGGAATCCGGGGCTTCACTCGCCCCGGCCCTCACGGAACTGCACCGGCTGCTGCTCTCCCTGGCACTAGGATTTGTGATTGTCACCGTGGTGGCGCTGGCGGGGGGGTACGTGCTGGTGCGGCGGGCGTTGCGGCCGGTGGAGGAAATCACCCGGCGCGCGGAGGGCATCACCTCGCGGCAGCTTAGCGAGCGCCTGCCGGTGCCGCCCACCGGGGATGAGTTCCAGCATTTGTCGGAGGCGTTAAACCGGATGATTGGCCGGCTGGATGAAACCTTCCAGCACAACCGGCGGTTCCTCGCGGATGCCTCGCATGAATTGCGGACGCCACTGACCATCCTGCGGAGTGAGCTGGAGGGGGCGGTGCAGCGCCCGGGGCTGGAGCCGGCGTTGCAGGAAACGTTGAACAATCTGCTGGAGGAAGTGCAGCGGCTGGCGCGAATTGTGGAGAATCTTTTTGCGCTGTCGCGCCTGGATGCCGGGCTGGCCACGACGGCATCGTCGCGGTTTGATTTTGCGCGGCTGGCGGCCACCACGGCGGAGCAGATGTGCCTGCTGGCCGAGGACAAGGGCGTGAC
>Ga0182012_10005781_pt1 | contig 12727 bp, 8 predicted proteins | sample 612S2SmetaG_FD_120486 | JGI IMG/M metagenome (GOLD analysis project Ga0182012, IMG submission 120486) | Permafrost microbial communities from Stordalen Mire, Sweden - 612S2S metaG | ecosystem: Environmental > Terrestrial > Soil > Wetlands > Permafrost | place: Sweden: Stordalen | collected...
CCACTCAAGCTCCGCCAAATCCAAATTGAATTGCTTCGCAACCACCGCGCGCTCGCGGTGGTCCCAGCCATTGGTGAGCAGTACCCCGCCCACATCGAAGAGGATTACGTCGAAGGGAAACATTCGCCTCTCAGGTGCGTTTCCAAGTATTTCAACCACAAAATCCCCGTGCCCCATTCTTGCGACTTTTTTCTGTCGCAAGGGTGGGAAACCAGTACGCCCATGCGAGCCTCCCGCGAGCGTCTGCCGCACCGCAGGTGCCTACGCCGGGCTCGCCGACCCATCCCCACACATATACTTCGCCTCAATCGCCAGCACCTTCTTGAACCGCCGCGTAAACCGCGGTTCGTTCGCAATAAACTTAGCCCCGATGAACGCATTCACACATTCATAAGCCAGCTCCGACCCAATAATTCGCGCCCCCAGCACAATCACATTCATGTCGTCGTGCTCCACCCCCTGGTGCGCGGAGTAAGTATCGTGGCACATCCCGGCCCGTATCCCCGGAATCTTGTTCGCCGCCACGCACACCCCCACCCCCGACCCGCAAATCAAAATCCCGCGCGGCGCAACTCCCTCTTTGATCGCCGCGCCCACCTTCTCCGCAAAGTCAGGATAATCGTCGGGCAAATCCCCGGTATAAGCCCCAAGGTCCACCACCTCGTGCCCGGCCTTCGCCAGGTACGCGCGAATATCCTCTTTCAGAGGAAACCCCGCATGATCCGCACCGATTACAAGCTTCACAATTCACTCCTTCGGAGTTAGTTGTCAGTTTTAAGTTGTAAGTTCGCATGCCAATCTACGATCCGAAACAACATCATCACTCGCAGAGACATCAGGAACTGACAACTTAAAACTTACAACTGAAAACTGCCTCTACTTCACCAGCTTCTTCGCCCGCGTCGCCACGTTCCCAGCACTGAATCCAAGCTTCTCCATCACCACCGGCCCCGGCGCGGAAGCCCCAAAGCGGTCTACTCCCAGCACATCGCCATCCAATCCCACATACTTCCACCACCCCAGCGTCGCGCCCGCCTCCACTGCCAGCCTTGGCACGCCCACCGGCAGCACGCTCGCCTTGTACTCCGCCGTTTGTTCCTCAAAAATCTTCCAGCTCGGAAAACTCACCACCCGCGCGCGAATCCCTTCTCCGGCCAGCAGTTTTGCCGCCTCCACCACCAGCGACACCTCTGATCCAGTCGCGATCAGCACCACCTGCGGATCAGCGGCATCCTCCAGCACATACGCGCCATGACTGACTCCACCAAGTACGTCTACCGTGGCCGCATCAATCACCGGCAGATCCTGCCTGCTCAGCGCAAACCAGCTTGGCCCCGTGCGTTCCAGTGCCAGCCTCCACGCCGCTGCGGTTTCGTTGGCATCCGCAGGCCTGAAGTCCGTCAAATTCGGAACCGCCCTTAGCGCCATCAAGTGTTCAATCGGTTGGTGCGTCGGCCCATCCTCACCCAGCCCGATCGAGTCATGTGTAAACACAAACAGCGACCGAACCTTCATCAGCGCTGCCAACCTTATCGCCGGCTTGCTGTAATCCGAGAACGTGAAGAACGTCGATCCAAACGGAATCAGCCCTCCGTGCACCGCCATCCCGTTGACCGCCGCGCACATCCCAAACTCGCGCACCCCGAAAAACACATTCCGCCCCGCCGGATCAACATGGAAGCTCGCGCCCGGCTTGAAAATCGTCTTAGTCGACGAAGTCAGATCGGCCGCGCCGCCGAACAACTCCGGCACTGCCTCGGCAATCGCGTTCATCACCGCGCCGCCTGCGTTGCGCGTAGCCACCGGCTTGCCCGCCGGAAAGCTCGGAATCGCCTTCACCCAATCCGCCTTGCGTTGATCCTTCTGCGTCCGCTCAAACTCCGCGGCCAGCTCTGGATTCGCCGCCTTGTAGCCTTCGAATTTCTCGTTCCACTCCGCCTCGAGGCCTGCCCCGCGATCCACCGCCTTGCGCCAATTCTCCAGCGCCTCGTCGGGCACATAAAAGCTCTGGTCCTCGGGAAACCCAAAGAACTTCTTCGTCGCCGCCACAGCCTCCGCGCCCAACGCCTCGCCGTGCACCTTGTTCGTTCCGGCCTTCGGGCTACCGTAGCCAATCACCGTCCGCACCGCAATCATCGAAGGCCTCTCGGTCTCAGCCTTGGCATTTTCAATCGCCTTCTCAATCGCCTCCAGGTCATTTCCGTCCGCAACGCGCTGCACATGCCAGTGGTAGGCCTTGAACCGCTCCAGCACATCGTCGTTGTAACTCAGCTCCGTTGGCCCATCCAGCGAAATCAGGTTGTCGTCGTAGAGAATCGTCAGCTTGCCCAATGCCAGCGTCCCTGCCAGTGCGCAAGCCTCGTGACTCACGCCCTCCATCAGATCCCCGTCGCCGCACAGCGCATAGGTGTGGTGGTTCACAATCTCAAACCCCGGCTTGTTGTAAATCGCCGCCAGGTGCTTCTCCGCCATGGCCATCCCCACCGCCATCGCGATCCCCTGCCCCAGCGGCCCGGTCGTCGCTTCCACGCCGTCCGTATCGCCGTACTCGGGATGCCCCGGCGTCTTCGATTCCCACTGCCGGAATCCCTTCAAATCGTCGATCGTCACATCGTACCCGGACAAGAACAGCGTTCCGTAAAGCAGCGCCGAAGCGTGCCCGTTCGACAGCACAAACCGGTCCCGGTCCGCCCACTTCGAGTGCTCCGGATTGTGCTTCATCAGCTTGTGAAACAGCAGATAAGCAATAGGCGCACAGCCCAGCGGAGCGCCCGGATGGCCGCTGTTCGCCTTCTGTACCGCGTCCACGGCAAGCAGCCGCAATGTATCGATGGACAGTTGATCAAGCGAGAGATCTGCGATTGGAGCCATAATCGTATGAATTCCTTTCGTTGGCGCGCTCAAAGCACGCTAATTCCGGTAAATCGCTGTTCCGTTTACTCACTGTTTCTGAGCGTCAACCTTCACGTCCACATTGTATCCAAGCCAGCTGTCCTGCTCCGTCCAACGCAGCGTCCATTCGAGCCCTTTGCTTTCCGCTCCCGGAACAATTTCCGCGCTGTATCCCGCGCTGCCCAGGCTGTGGCTCGCCGTGATGTGTGTCGTCTGCCATCCATCCGCGCTCCAACTCACCTCAAAACGCTTCTCGTCCAGAATGCGCAACGTGTTCCCCGCCGCAATTCTCTGTAACGGCCGTTTGCGGCTGTAAATCTCCAGGTCCCCGCGCGTGCGTTTCCTGCCTTCCGGTTCGCAGTACCGCTCATACACTGGATCGATGCGGTCGAAGACCTTCCCATCCACCGCGGATCGCAGCAGCTTCAAATACTCCGCATGTGCCCACACCAGCGGAACCGCCGATCCAGCCGGTTGACCAAGCCTCAGACTGGCCTCAGGCATGTCCGCCTCGTCCCACACCTGTTCCGGCATCATCTGACCGCACGTTGCAAATCGCTCATACGTCTTGATCAGCGCGGAGATATCCTTCCCCGCCGCCAGCTCATAATGAGCCCGCTCCCCGGTCAGCAGCGGCCACACCCGGCCCTGGCCCCATCCCTGAAACGGTCCGCCGTCAGCCCGGTTGCCATAGCCGTCCCAGTTGTAGCGCAGCCATCCCGGTCCCTGCGGCAATCCGCGCTTCAACACCGCGTCCACCACTGTCAGCGAGTCCACCATCAGCGGATCGTCCGCCCGCCGCACGCCATACCGCACCAGTTCCAGGAAGCCGGCGTCGATAATCTCCCGCGCCTCGAATTCGAACCGCGTCCCCGGCGGCCTGTTCTGCAGCCGGATGATCTCCTTCCCGCAGCTTTCGCACGCATACGCCTCGCCGCTCTCCGGCGGCCGAATCCGCATGTAATGCCTCTTGATCTCCGGATGCAGCACGCCGTCGTCGGTCACCGTCCAGTCTTCGAGGTGCTTTTCGATCCAGTCGGCATACTCCTCCAGAAACACCGCCAGCTCCGTTGAATCGTGGGCTCGCGCAATCTCCGCCGCGCAAATCAACCCCGCAACCACCGCCGCCAGCGTTGAAGGCGAATAGCCCGCATTCTCTTCCCAGCGCTCCTGGTGCGTAATCGGCGCCTGCCTCACCAGAAATCCCGCCGCCCGCTCCACAAACGGAAAAATCTGCAGTTCGCCAAGCGCATTCGCCTTCCATAGCCGCCACGCCAGAATCAATGGAAACGCCACTTCGTCCAGTTGTTGCCCCGTCCAATACGGCGTCCCGTCAATCCAGAAGTTCTGCGCAAACCCACCGTTTGGCTCCTGTGTACAGGCCAGATAAACCAGCGCCCTCCGCGCCGTCTCCGCCCGCCCGCAGGCCAGCAGAGCCGTCGCCGTCTGCACCATGTCCCGCGTCCACACCAGGTGGTAGCCGCCCAGGTCGTCGTCGCCCTTCACCTGCCCCCACGGAATCGACGCCGACGCCACAAACGCTCCGGAATACGTCTTGTCCTCGTGCGCCAGCAGCACGTTGTGGCTGGCCCTCATCAGCTTGCCGCCATCGCATGCCTTGGCCGCCAGCCACTCCGGGTTCGCTGCCCGCTTCCACTGCGTGATGTACCGTGCGCGGCTGTCTTCAAATGCCGTTGCCAGCGCTCCCATCGTCTTCTGCGCCGCCGTGTGATGCCCCTCGCCGATTCCAAAGCCCAGCGTAAACTCCGTCGCCCCCTGCAAATCGAGTTCGCCCATGATCGCGATATTCCCGTTCAGCGCGGATCCGAACTCCCAATCCATGCGGAAGTTCTCCATCAGGTCGCGCCAGCCATCGCTGGCCCCAACAAACCCGCAACTCACCCGCGAAAAGCCGCAATTGGCGCCCATTGCCAGCGACCACTCGTTCTTCCACGCCAGCACCGCCTTGTATCCCGCAAAGTCCACCGCGCGCGCCGAGTTGCCCGCCCCGCCTCCATCCAGATGCGGCGCCAGCAACGCGTACACCTTGAGCCGCGGCAGCAAATCCGCGTTGCCCTCCAGCTTCACATGCTGCAGCACCACCGAGTGATGCGGATCGCAGATGATCTCTTTGGTCAGCGTGTACCGGCCCTCCGGATCGCGGTTCACATACCGCACCCCCAGCGCCTCCGGGTGAATGTACTCAAACGTCGTCGTCAGGTCCCGCTTTTCTTCGTGGACAAACGTCTCCCCATCCGTGACCAGAAACTCCATGTCGCGCATCTGCGCCCGATCGATGGTAGGGTGATAGACCTCGTTCAAAATTCCGTGCGAGCACGTGAACCAGATACGGCTGGATGCCGCGTAGGCCGTTCCAACCGCGTCCTTCACGCTTGAAGTCCAGCGCGGTTCCATGCCCGGCGAGCCAAACGCCTCGCCCTGCTGCTCAAGCCAACGGTACAGAGACTCATCGCTCTTCATCTCGCGTCACTCATCCTTGAAACCGAATGTAAGTCCCCCACCGCCGATGCCGGCCTGCGGTGGATAAAACTGCGGGTGCCCCATCTATCGGACGTCTTTGTTTTTGTCCGATGGGTGGGATACCACAAAGGCCAACCGTCGGCCATCGGGCTTTCTACAACGTTTCTTTCTAGCATTTCGCGCAATCCGGGGACACCGCGCGTCGAGTTCATCTTACCGATGTTTGTCGGAACCTGGAAGTTTCCTTTACCGCGTGCCTTTCCCAGGCGCCCATCCAAACACACGGCTCTCTTGCCAAGTGTAAATATTTGGATTTGATGACCCAATGAATCTCGAGCGGACTGCTCGCATCACCATCTTTCTGGGCCATCTTTAATTCCTTGCACCCCCCTAACTCAATCCGGCATCCAAGTACGTTGCAAGCTCATTGCGCGCGAACGTGAGGCTGACAATGGACTGATCCCTGAACCCTGTTCCCTGCTTTGAGAATTGACAACTGACAACTTACAACTGCCCCCTGTCCCCCGATTCACCGCAGTACAATCCGAACCAAGGAGAAATTCCCCAATGGCTTACGAACTGGCACCACTCCCCTACGACTACGCCGCCCTCGAGCCCTACATCGACGCCGAAACCATGCACCTGCACCACGACAAGCACCACCAGGCCTACATCAACAATGTGAATACCGCGCTGGCCAACCACCCCGATCTCGCCGCCAAGTCCGTCGACGACCTCGTCCGCGACCTCTCCCAGGTCCCTGAAGACATTCGCGCTGCTGTCCGCAACAACGGCGGAGGCCACTCCAACCACACCGCCTTCTGGCACCTCATGGGCCCCGTTGGCTCCGCAGGCGTAGGCGGCGCGCCCACTGGCCCCATCGCCGCGCAGATCACCGCCGACTTCGGTGACTTTGAAACCTTCAAGAAGACCTTCAATGAAACCACCGCCAAGCAATTCGGCTCCGGCTGGGGCTGGATCATCTTCGTCGGTGGAAAACTCAAGGTCATCACCACCCCCAACCAGGATTCGCCGCTCACCCAGGGCCTCTATCCCATCCTCGGCAATGACGTCTGGGAACACGCCTACTACCTCAAATACCAGAACCAGCGCCCCAAGTACCTTGAAGCCTGGTGGAACGTCGTCAACTGGCACGAAGTCAACAAGCGCTTCGAAACCGCCAAAGGCTAAAAGCGGTTGTCAGTGGTTAGTCCTCCACCGGCTTTTCCGACCCAGGGGGATGAAACTGTGCCCCATCCATCGAGCGTCACCGGGGTCCCCAGCGACAGGTCTTCGTCGCTGGGGTGGTGGTCGATGGGTGGGAGACCACAAAGCCCAACCATCCGCCATCGGGCTTTTCATGCTGTTTCTTTCTAGGGGGATGAAACTGCGGGTGCCCCATCCATCGAGCGTCACCGGGGTCCCCAGCGACAGGTCTTCGTCGCTGGGGTGGTGGTCGATGGGTGGGAGACCACAAAGCCCAACCGTCCGCCATCGGGCTTTTCATGCTGTTTCTTTCTAGAATCCGCTGCCCGGTTCCTTCACCGCCGGCCCCGAGTAGTGAACATGCACCAGCCGCCAACCTTTTCCCGGCAGATTCACATAAACCTGGCTCTCGCGGCCGGTGGTGTGAACAACCATTCCGTCGCTGCGCAGGATTGCAACAAAATCCCAGTCGAACTCCACCACTGCCGCGTCGCCATACACATGAATGCTCACGTCGCCCACGTTTTTCAGCGTGCGCTTTGCGAAGCTCTGCCCCATCAGCTTCCCGTACACCTCGGATGCAATCTCATCCCAGCCATGCTCGTGCCCCAGCGGGTTGATGAAGGTTACATCCGGCGTCGGAGACCACACTGTCGCGCCCAATTTCGGATCGGCATCGTCGATCGACTGCATATACCTGTCGACCAGCGCTCGAATCGTCGCCTTCGCATCGGACGGGGCCCTCGACCCCTTATCCTGCGCCCCCAATATGCTGGCAACGACCAGCAAGCTGAAACTGGCAATCCAAACTGCGAACTTCGTTCCGCGTGTCATGATGCCCTCCGCGCCTTATAAGCTTCTGCCGGCCAGCTTACCACCCGTCTCCATCTTCATCGCTGCCGATCGGCTGTCCCGGCGGCGTGGCAAGTTCCGGCGCCGGCGCAAACTTTGCCGGATCCCTCCTGAACTCCTCAATCTCCGCAATTCCCGCCGCAAAATGCGCCGCAGCCTCTGAACTTCCGGCCTGAGTCTTCAGCCAGCTTTCCAGCCCAACCGCTGCCGCCAGCGCAATTGCCCGCGCCTCACCCGATGCGGCGCCTCTTCCTCCTCCGCCCGCCACAGATACCCCCGCCGGAAACGCCGCACCGGCCGACATCCCAGCTCCGCCACCGGCCGCCGCCAGCTCCAGCAAATGATCCAGCACAATATCGTCCACGGTAAACTGCGTCTGACCCTCCAGCCCGCTGAGCCGCGGCGCTTTCCACGTCGCCTTCAGTACCGCTTCAATCTCCTCTTCCAGCCCCAGCGTCTTAGCATCCCGCGCGTGGTCCTCCACCAGCCGGCTCGCCCGTTCCGGATGGAACAGCAGCGATGCCGTCAGCCCCGCCGCAGCCTCCACCGGTCCCTCTGCATCGAAGGTCAGCCCGGTGTGCGCGCCAAAGGATTCCCGCGTCCGCGGATAGTCCGGTGGCCGTGGCGGCAGTATTTTGAGCAGCGATTCCGGCAGGGTCAGCGTCTCCGGCTTCAGCGTCTCCAACACCGCATGCAGCGCCTTCACCTGCTCGGCGTAGGGGATCGCCTCGGTCACCATACCCCCGTCCCCGCGCACGGCGTAGCGGTAATTCAATCCACCGATAATCTTCGACGCGGCTTCGGTCTGGTAGCGATGCAGCAGGTAAAGCGGGACCAGCGTGTCTTCCAGCTCCGCCATCGGCTCGCCGGTCCTGATCGCATTCTCGCCAAACCGCGCCAGCGCCGCTTTGCGCACGGCAAGTATCCGTGTCAGCTCGTCGGCCGCATCCGGGCCGTTGTCCCACAAATGCGCAAATGGATGCGCCCCGCCCAGCGGCCGCGCGTCCTCGTCGGTAATGTAGCGCAAGCCGTCCTTTTCGTCCTGGCGCAGAATGCCGTCGAGAGCCGCTGCCTCATCCGTGCCTGGTTCAAACTGCGAGTACCCATACTGGATTGCCACCTTGTCCCACGCGCCAATCCCCACCGCGTAAGCCTTGTCTAACGTCGGCTTCCCATTCGCATCCAGCGTCACCAGCGGGTGCGGATAATCCATCACGCTCACCCCCTGCCCGACGGAAGACGCCGCAAAATTATGCTGCAACCCCAGCGTGTGCCCCACTTCATGCGCCGCCAGTTGCCGCGTCCGCGCCAGCACCATCGCCTCCATGTCCTTCGGAATCGGCTTCCCGCCGGCATACGGTGCAAGCAACGCTTCGGCGATCATGTAGTCCTGGCGCGAACGACCGCTCCCCAGCGTCACCTGGCCCTTGATGATTTCGCCAGTTCGAGGATCGGTGACCGCTTCGCCATAGCTCCAGCCTCGCGAGGACCTGTGCACCCACTGGATCATGTTGTAGCGGATGTCCATTGGATCGGCGCCCTCGGGCAGCACCTCCACCTTCCACGCATTCTTGAAGCCCGCAGCCTCAAACGCCGTCGACCACCAGCGCGCGCCCTCCACCAGTGCCGTCCTGATCGGCTCCGGTGCGCCACGATCCACGTAGTACACCAGCGGTTCGACGGGCTCGCTGACCGCAGCATTGGGATCCTTCTTTATCAGCCGATGACGCTCGATGAAGCGCTGCTCCAGCGGCTCGCCCAACGGCGCTGAATAATCTCTAAAGTTCACCGGAAAGTATCCGGAACGCACGTCGTACCGGCGCGGTGTATAGCCCGGCCCCGGCAGCTCAATCAACGAAGTATGTTCGCGAACAGTGATGGCGTGCGGATCGGGTGTCACCTCGGCCACAAACTCCCCGCGTGGCGCGCTGTCCGTGGTAAACGTAAGCTCCGCCTCAACTTCGGTGTTTTTCGGGAAGTTTTTGGTACTGTCCATGGCCAGCGCGCTGCGGCTTGCGTCCAGCTTGTACGATCCCTGGCCCGCGCGCTGCAACTGCTCGGCGACCCCGTGCGCATCGCGCAGGAAAAACGCCGTCGCGTCCACCAGCAGCTTGCCGTTCTCTTCCGCATCGACAGGAAATCCCCAAAGCACCGACTCCGGAAACGACTGCTTCACCACCATTCGCTCTTCCGGCGCCGCGGCAGACGAGCGGTACATCAGGTTGGGCTCAACCAGCAGCAGCTTTCCGCCCACGCGAGAAAAATGCACCACGCGCCCTCGGCCAAGCTGCCCGCGATCCAGGCCGATGTCGTTCGACCCCAGGCCGTAGGGCAGTTGATCCAGCAGCAGAAAATCCTCATCAAGCTTCGGGATTTCCAGGTACAGCTTCCCCGCCTTCGCATCCCAGTAAAGCGGAAACAGCCCATCCTTCCGCTCCATTCCAGCGACTTTCTGGCTCAACGTCTGCGCAGTCTCAGCCCCGCGCGCCGTCACCGCGCCCGGCAGCAAAAACGTCAAAGCAACAAGCGGCAATACCATCGCCCGCACACCAAGGGACCGAAGCAGAGTAAGCATCACAAAACCTCGCAGAAGGATTGGGAGCGCCAGCGTGCAACGCGCTCTCTATTATTCTCCTATACAGCAAGAGGCTGGGTGTGCGGCCCTTGGTTCTCGATTCTGCGCGGATAAATCGCTTCACACGCACCGCCCCTGAGCGGCTATCATCAATGCTGCCATGAACACATTCCCCAAACCACGCGTCCGATTTGCCCCGTCCCCGACCGGACTGCTCCACGTCGGCAACGCGCGCACCGCTCTCTACAACTGGCTTTTTGCCCGCCACACCGGCGGCCAGTTCATCCTCCGCATTGAGGACACCGACCTCGAGCGCTCCGAATCCCGCTTCGAACTCCAGCTCATGGAAGACCTCCACTGGCTGGGCCTTGACTGGGATGAAGGCCCCGGCCTGAGCGGCCTGCCCGACGTGGGCGACTACGGCCCCTACCGCCAATCCGAGCGCCTCGACATCTATGCCGAACACACTGAGCGGCTACTCCTCGAAGGGAAAGCGTACCGCTGCTTCTGTACCCAGGAGGACCTGGAAGCCGAACGCCAGCGCGCCGTCGACGAGCATCTCCCACAGATCTACTCCGGCCACTGCCGTTTGCTCACCCAAGTTGAAATCGGCAGGAATCTTGCCGCCGGCCTGCCCTACGCCGTCCGCCTCAAAATCGAAGACCACCCCCTCCGCTTCCACGACCTGGTACGCGGCCCAGTCGAGTTTGCTGCCGACGCAGTCAGCGACCCGGTTCTCGTCCGCTCGGCAAGCGGCGTCTCCGCGGGCATTCCTGTCTACAACTACGTCGTCACCATCGACGACGCGCTGATGCAAATCACCCACGTCATTCGCGGCGACGACCACATCTCCAACACCCCCAGGCAGGTCGCCATCTACCAGGCCTTCGGCTGGCCCGTGCCCGAGTTCGCCCACCTCTCCACGATTCTTGGCCCCGATCGCGAACGTCTTTCCAAGCGCCACGGCGCAACCTCCATCTCCACCTTCCGCCAGATGGGCTACCTGCCTGAAGCCATGGCCAATTACCTGGCACTGCTTGGCTGGGGCGCGGAAGACGGCAAATCCGAGACCTTCACGCTGGCTGAACTCGCTCCCATCTTTACGCTCGGGCGCGTCACTCCATCCCCCGCCGTCTTCGACTTCGACAAGCTCAACTGGCTCAACCGCCATTACCTCAAGCAGGCCGACCCGGAGCGCATCGCCAAGCTCGCCGAGCGCCAGTTCTGCCAGTTCCGGCCCGACATCTTCCCGCTCTGGTCCTCCTCTGAGCTCTATACCGCTGAAACACTTTCGCTCCTCGCCAGCCTCGACCCGCCGGTCCATCTGAACCTGCCCTCCAACGAGCTCATTACGCTCAGAAAAGAATGGTTCGCCCGCCTCCTCGCCCTGCTCGTCCCCGCAGTCGATCACTTTGACCAGCTCCCCCAGAAGGCAGCGCCCATCCTCGGCTTCGATCCCAGCTCCGCACGCGCCAATCCTGAGAACGCAGCCATCCTGGCAGCCGACTCCTCCCGCACCGTGCTCGGCGAGCTCGCCAACCGCGCCCGCGCCCACGCCGACCTCGTCACCGCCGAGGACTTCAAAGCCTGGATCAACGACATCAAGGCCGCCACCGGCATCAAGGGCAAAGAGCTCTTTCATCCCATCCGCATCGCCATCACCGGCTCCCACTCCGGCCCGGAATTCGACAAAATCATCCCGCTCATTGAAGACGGCGCTGCCCTCGGCCTCGCCATTCCCAGCGTGCGAGAAAGGATCGAGACCTTCGTCGGCGTTTAGTTATGGGTCCTTCCAACCCAGCTGTGCCCCTTTCATCGCAGTCCTATCGCGATGAGTGGGATCGATTCGTCTATCTGTAGATCTCCATGCTTTCTCCGATACCTACAGACATTCGCCGGGCGGATATTGGCGCGCATTTTGCGACAATCGCAGTCGAAAGCCTGCCCGGAGCGGAGTCGAAGGATCTGCGGTTGTTTTTCCAAATCTACAATGTAATCTCCTGAAGCAGGAGTCGATAGAAAGTCATGAACGAAATCTTCTGGATCAAAGGCGAACCGCCCGCCAACCTCGCCATCGTGCTGCGCCCCCGTGGCGGCGACTGGCTTGAAGATGAGCTCACCCGCATGAAGGCCGCCGGCGTCCAGACCCTCGTCTCGCTGCTTGAAAAACACGAAGCCGCATTCCTTGAGCTGACCGACGAAGCCCGCGTTGCCAGGAAGGCCGGCCTCTATTTCCTCTCCTTCCCCATCCCCGATACGCAGATCCCCTCCGACCCCGCTGCCTTTGAAACTTTCATCAAGTACCTCGTCAACCGCCTCCGCGCCGGCGAGCACATCGGCATTCACTGCCGAGGAAGCATCGGCCGCGCCACCGTCACCGCCGCCTGCGCGCTCATCCATCTCGGCTGGACCGCCCGCGCCGCTCTCTTCGCCATCGCCGCCGCCCGCGGCTGCGCCGTACCCGACACCCAGGAACAGGAAAACTGGATCCTCAACTACCAGCCCAAACCCTCATACCCACCAAGCCCTGACCTCTCATCATGACGGCACCCCAACAAGCTCCATTCTTCGACGGCACCTTCCCCCATCACTGGCAGGCGGAGATCCTCCCCTCCCGCCCACTCATTCTTCCCCAGCGTCACTTCGTCTATCCTCGCCAGGCCGAAGAAGTCGAACGCGGCGCGCTCGAAGTCCTCATCCGTCCCTTTTCGCGTCACCCCA
>Ga0182012_10005782_pt1 | contig 12727 bp, 9 predicted proteins | sample 612S2SmetaG_FD_120486 | JGI IMG/M metagenome (GOLD analysis project Ga0182012, IMG submission 120486) | Permafrost microbial communities from Stordalen Mire, Sweden - 612S2S metaG | ecosystem: Environmental > Terrestrial > Soil > Wetlands > Permafrost | place: Sweden: Stordalen | collected...
AGTAAACTACTCCGGGAGTTGTGAAAAACGAGTCGAGGCTGGCTTCCTGCGCAAATTCTCCGCCTGCGAAGCTCATCGAAACTTCGCCTTTGCCCTTGCTGCCGGCCGGGCACGTGGTCGTCATCCCGCAAACGACCAAGTTGCTTGCGACCTCGATCGCCGGAAACAGGTCGCTGTCATAGTTGCTCGCCGCTTCCACCAGGTAGATGGTCGCGTTGGGCGCCATGGCGTGGGAGTACTCAATATCCAGGGCCTCCTCCAGTTCCCAGCCGCCTGTCGGATCTTCCGCGGGTTGAGAACCCTGCGCATAAACCACCTTGAACTTCGAGTTCGAATACGGCAGGCCGAACTGTGACGAGAAATAGGCCAGGTCGGCGGCGGCATTGGGGTCGTCATAGGCATCTACGACGGCGATTGTCTGGCTTCCCGCGGTGGAGTCCTTCACCGTCACGTTTGGATTGCACCCCGGCGTGTGCGGCGCCAGCCCATAGAGGCAGGCAAGCGAGGCTGGCGTCTCATAGCCGTATCCGCTGTAGGGCGGCAGCTCCTCGGGAGAAAAGCCGCCCATATAGCGAACATTGGCGTGCATGCGCACTCCTGTGTCGCCAACATTGGCTTTGCTCGCTGCGGGTACAACCGCGGTGCGCTTGGCCTGGGAGTGGTGGAGGAGTGGGGCCTGGCCCCACGCCGGCAGCGCCACAGCAAGAAGAGCGACGCCAAGTGCAAGGGCGGACAGCGTGGTGAAGGGTCGATGCGGTCGAATGGAGTTCGACGGGCGAGTCAACGGAGTGATAAGAGAATTCATCGATACACCTTTCTAGGTTCGAAGTGGAGTTAGGAAAACTCAATGTGGAATTGCGGAAGATGCGGTCATCGAAGACCGTACGTGACTTCGGTGAAACTCCATGAGACAGAATTTCGGGACGCTCGAAAGTCAACTTCCGTCAGTCTGGCAGGTCAAAGCTGCGTGTCGAAACCCGCTTGAATGGGAGGTGATTCAAAGATGTGCGAGGAAAGGCGGCGGGGATGCAGTTCAGCATGCGACGTTCGAACAACCGGCAATTTCGTAATTGGAGAAAATTACTTTCAGCAGGGGTAGAAAGTCAAGAAATCCCTTTCAGGGCGAAGCAATTATCCGGTTCGAGGCAAGAAAAAAGCCTGCCGTTTGCCGGCAGGCTTTCGATCAAGGTCCATTTAGGGAAGCTGGCGCGGATCAGCCAGCCTTCTCCAGAAGCGAAAGCGATAGATCGCGCCGCTCCACCATATCCTTCGTAATTTCCAGATCCCGCACTCGTTTGTTGCTCGGCAAGTGATACATCAGATCCAGCATCAGCTCTTCGAGAATCATGCGCAGACCGCGTGCGCCCACTTTGCGGTGCAGGGCTTCGCGAGCTACCGCGCAGGCGGCATCCTGAGTGAAGTGCAGATGCACATTCTCGTATTCAAAGAGCCGCTGGTACTGCTTGAGGATGGCGTTTTTAGGCTTGGTCAGAATCTCCACCAAAGCCACTTCGTCCAATTCGTCCAGAATTCCCATGACGGGAAGGCGGCCGACGAACTCGGGAATCAGGCCGAACTTGATCAGGTCTTGAGGCTCGGTCTGGCGCAGCAGTTCGGTGTCGCGCTGGCTGCGGATGGCGATCGTGCCTTCCGGATCGCTGTCGCTGATGGCCTTGAAGCCCAATGCCTTCTTGCCGACACGGCGGCCGACAATCTTTTCGATGCCGACGAAGGCTCCGCCGCAGATAAATAGGATGTTCGTCGTGTCGATCGCCGTAAATTCCTGGTGCGGATGCTTGCGTCCACCCTGCGGCGGAACATTGGCGACCGTGCCTTCCAGAATCTTCAGCAGCGCCTGCTGCACGCCTTCGCCCGAAACATCGCGGGTGATCGACGGGTTTTCGTCCTTGCGCCCGATCTTGTCGATCTCGTCGATATAGATGATCCCCGTCTGCGCCTTGGCGACATCGCCGTCCGCGGCTTGCAGCAGCTTGAGGATAATGTTTTCAACATCTTCGCCGACGTAGCCGGCTTCGGTGAGCGTAGTCGCGTCCACAATCGCAAACGGCACATCGAGCATCTTGGCCAAGGTCTGCGCCAGCAGAGTCTTGCCCGAGCCGGTAGGGCCGATGAGCAGAATATTCGACTTCGACAGCTCAATCTCGTTGTTGCGCGCGTGATTCATCTGGATGCGCTTGTAATGGTTGTAGACGGCGACTGCGAGCTTTTTCTTGGTCTGGTCCTGGCCGATGACATACTCGTCGAGAAAGGCTTTCACCTCCTGCGGCTTGGGCAAATGAACTGCGGAGGTCGTAGGGTGGGCTTCGCCGCAGTCATCCTCAAGGATCGAGTTGCATACCCCAACGCATTCATCGCAGATGTACGCGCGCGGGTAATCGCTCGGTGAGGAGATGAGTTTGGCCACTGCATCCTGCGATTTATGGCAGAACGAGCAGCGTAGCGTGTCTTCGGGTCCCGTGCGTTTCATCACCACTACAACCTCCAGGGAAAAGCGAGCATTACGTGCGTGGCCGGTCTATGATTTCGTCGATGATGCCGTATTCTTTGGCCTGGTGAGCAGTCATGATAAAGTCCCGCTCCACATCGCGTTCGATCCGGTCGAGGCTTTGGCCGGTGTGCTTGGCCATCAGCGTGTTGGTGATTTCGCGTATACGGAGGATTTCCCGGGCATGAATATCAATGTCGGTAGCCTGACCGCTTAACCCGCCCATTGAGGGCTGGTGAATGAGGATGCGCGAGTTGGGCAAAGCAAACCGCTTGCCCTTGGTACCGGAAAGAAGCAGGAAAGCGCCCATGCTGGCCGCCTGCCCAATGCAGTAGGTGACCACATTGTTCTTGATGAACTGCATGGTGTCGTAGATGGCAAGCCCGGCGGTGATGGAGCCGCCCGGCGAATTGATGTAGAGCTGAATATCTTTTTCCGGGTCCTCGCCTGACAGAAACAGCATTTGCGCAACGATGAGGTTGGCAATCTGGTCGTCGATCGGTGTTCCCAGAAAGATGATGTTATCGCGGAGCAGACGCGAATAAATGTCGTAGGCGCGCTCGCCTCGGCTCGTCTGCTCGACCACCATGGGGACTAATGCCATTCCGCTATTCTCTCACTTTTCAGCCCGGGGCCGTTTGCAACCCACGGGTGATTTCTGTTTCCGGGCTAGTCTTTCAGTAACCAGCCCGGTATTGCCGGCTTCCTGAGTCGATCGGCTGCATTCCCCGAAAATCCGGAAAAGTCTTACGCGGCCGGGAGACGCTGATACAGCAGACTTGCAGTTTTTTCGCGACGCAATTGTTCCCGGATTCTAGCGAGACCGCCGTCTTCCGTCAAACGGGCGCGCAAAGTCTCAACCGGTTCGCGCTGCTGCAGGGCCGCCAGGTAGATCTCGTGATCCACCTCTTCGTCCGAAACCGAGATCCCTTCCGCGTCCGCAATCCTGTCGATCAGCAACGAAGTTTTCACCTCGCCAATTGCCGAGTCGCGCTGTGCCGTGCGCAGCCGGCCAAAATCGAGCTTACGCATCATATCGGCATTCATGCCCTGTTGCGCGAGGGCCCGCAATCCACGGTCCAGCCGCGCATCCACCTGCTGCTGCACCAGCGATTCCGGCACCGGGAACTGATATTTCTCAGTCAGCGCGGCAAACAGCGCCTCGCGAACTTCCCCTTCGGACTGCCGCTGTTTCGTCGCCAGCAGATGTTCGCGAATTCTGGTTTCCAGCGCAGCCAGATTCTCGTAATCGCCCAGCTCCGTTGCGAATTCGTCGTTCAGCTCCGGCAGCGTTCGCTTCTTGATCGCCTGCACTTCCACGTTGTAAGCGACAGTCTTGCCGGCGAGATTGTTTTCCTGGTAGTCCTCGGGGTAGGTCACTTCGACCTTCAGTTCCTGGCCAACCTTGGATCCGCGGAGCGCCTCGGTGAAGGCAGGCAGCGTTTCCGTGCCGCCAATCTCCACCAGCGAGTCCTGTCCGGCGATCGGAGGAGCGCCCGCCAACTCCAGCACCTGGCCGCTGTAGCTGATCTGCGCCCAGTCGCCGTCCACCAGCGCGCGATCTTCCTCGACCGGCTCAACCGTCGCGCGCGATTCGCGCAGCTGTTTCAGCTCCGCCTGGAACTCTTCTTCTGTCGCTTCAACCGTCGGCTTGGGAACAGTCACATCCTGATAGCCATCGATCGAGAACGCCGGAACCACCTCAAACACCGCGGTTCCGTCCAGAGCTTTCCCCTCTTCGAGCACGAGGCTGGTCAGATTCGGCTGCGAAACCGGCGCCAACCCAGCAGCCGCAATCGCCGCCTGGAAGCGTTCCGGAAGCAGCGACTCCACCACATCCTTCTTGATCTGCTCGGCAAAACGCCGCTTCACTACCGACTCCGGCACCTTTCCAGCCCGGAAGCCAGGGATCTTCGCGTACTTCTTGTATTCCTTCAGCACGCGCGCAAATGCCTTGTCGACTTCCTCGACCGGCGCTTCGATCTTCACTTCGCGCACGCACTCCGGATTCAAGACAGGGGCGTGCTCATGGGTGTGACCCTCATGGCTGTGGTCATGTCCGGCGTGGTCGTGATCGTGGCCTGCGTGATCGTGGTCATGATCATGCGCTTCAACGGGTTCAAGGGTGGCTTCTGCTTCGAGGGTGAGGGGTGTTTCGACGGTTTCTGAGGAACTCACAGGTCTGCCTTCCAAAATACTTGCGCCTCAATGCCTGCCAGATTTCCCTGATGGCTTTGCCTGTCGAGAGCCTTCATTTCGCCAGATATCGTTCCTGGGGAAGCGAAAACAGTCCGCGAAGCGATGTCTGCGGGCAGAGGGCGTTCTATTCAATGGTAAGAGGGTTCGCTGGGCCGGTCAAACCAGCCTGAGCCAGAAAGTCAGTAAAACCACGGAAACGGAACGGGAAATCCGACTAACTCTCGCAGATTCAGACGGATCGCCTCGCATAATTGGGCCGGCTAGAGCAGAATCAGCACAACTGTATCCATCGGCAGAGATGCCAGCCTGGATTTTTTGCCAGGAAAATCCAACCGCACAAATACCTGATCGGGGACACCTATGCTGATTCTGCTCTAAGCCTCGCCAGGTTCGGCCTGCCGAACGTACCGAACAAACCGTGGATGCGCCGCGCCGCATTCCTGGTAATTTCGCCGCGCATCGACAAGGCTCAACTCGCCATTCACCGTGGCCCGTACTTCAGCGGCATCGTCCCAATCCTGGCCGTCGTCCTCCCACCAGCAGACCGGGCATAACTCCATGGAATCGGGAACCGAAAGCGTACGGGAACCACAGCAAAGGCAACGGAAGGCAGCAATAGACATTTCCCCAATTCAGACGGGGAAATCGGCGGCTGCGATGACAGCCCGAGTGGATCGGGTCGTCGAATCGTTTCAATCTCCGCTCGACTTCTTACGGAACAAACACCTTCAGCCGCACATGCCACTGCGTGCTCTTGCCCGGAGCAAGCGTGACCATCTGCGTATCCATATTGCCCCATTCCTTGCCAAAGGGATCGGCGAAGTTGAACTGATCCTCAATCGCCACAAAGCTCTTTGCCGGCGGAGCGTAGACCTGAATCGTCTTGATGTTCGGCGAGAGTCCCTCAATCCGAACGCCATACTTCGCGGCGGGATCGGTCAGGGTGACGGTCACCGGATTGCCGGAAAGATGGCTGAAGTTATCGTCCAGGAACTGCCCGCCCAGCGCCTTCCCATCCGCCACATCGAAGTCGTAAGCCGTGCCCGCAACGGGAACGATCTTGCCCGTCGGAAAGACGTTGTCGTAGTTATCCACTTCGGCCATGGCGCTGGCCGGAACATGCAGCCGAACCTGCCTGCGGTCGCCGCTGGGCAGGTTGAAATACGGATGCCAGGCAATTGAAACCGGTTCCGCCTCCGTGCCGACATTATGCGCCACAATCGACGCGTCCACGCCGTCCGCGGTGAGCGTCACCTTGATCACCAGATCGGTCTTCGAGAGCCAGTGCCCGTTGAAATCGCCACCGTGAATCACCCCCGAGACGCTTCCACCATCCGCCGTCTGGGTCACCTTCAGGTCTTCCACCGGCGTCTTCAGGATCAGCCCATGCATCGCGTGGCGTTCCGCATCCGGCTTGGTTCCGATATTGTTCGCAGGCAGCGTGATCGTCTTGCCTTTCCACTCAGTCGTGATCGTCTTGCCGTCCGCGGAAAGCTTGCCGCGAATCCGGTTTGGATACGGGAACAGAAAGGCCGCACCCATCCGGTAGCTCAGGTCGCCGTTGGCGTCGTCTGTATCGTTGAGTGTCTTGGCAGCTTCTTCCAGATTTCCCAGCGGTTCGGCCAGCACGTTCACCTCGCCCTTACCGGGAAAATAAGCGGTGATCTGCTGGATGAGCAGGGCGCGGCCGGGCAGCAGCGTCATCGAGGTAAACTCCGGCTTGGTCGCGTCCGGTGTGGGCTTGCGGCTGACTGTAACGGCAGGCACGCCGTTGACTGAGGGCGGAGTAGCCGATTGCGCCTGGCTGACACTGCCCAGGGCGAAGATGCCGGAAGCGATGGCCATAGATGCTAGAGTACGCGATGCAGAATTCATCGAAATTTCCTCTGAAATACCAGGTTAGCCGGTTTGGGCTGCGGTTCCGATTCTAGACGTCGCAGCTGGATTTGGGAGCTGCAGGGAAAGGTTTTCTCAAAGCGCAGCCATTTTACAGGAGCGCACTAGGGGCAATGGCGCTTTCGGCGCGCGCTCGTACTATATGAGGATGGTCCCCGCCACAACATTGGAAGTCCTGAACGCCCAGATCGTCGCCTGCGAAAGCTGCCCCCGCCTCCGCGCATACGGCGCTCAAATCGCCCGCGACAAGCGACGACAATGGCGCGACTGGGACTACTGGGGCCGCCCAGTTCCATCCTTCGGCGACGAGAAAGCGCGCGTCCTGATCATGGGCCTTGCCCCCGGAGCGCACGGCTCCAACCGCACCGGCCGCCCCTTCACCGGCGACGGCTCCGGAGACTTCATGTTTCCCATCCTCTATGAAGCCGGCTTCGCCTCGCAGCCCAATTCCCAAAGCCGCGAAGACGGCCTGCGCCTTAAAGACATGTGGATCAGCGCCTCCGTCCGCTGCGCCCCGCCAGACAACAAACCCAGCCTCGAAGAGCAGCGCAACTGCGCCCACTGGCTCGACGAAGAAATGGCCCTGCTCCCGCGTCTCCGCGTGATCGTCTGCCTGGGCAAAATCGGCTTCGACGCCATGGTCGGCTATTTCCTCCGGTCCGGAGTCATTGCCTCGCGCAAGGGCTACGAATTCGCCCACGGCGCCGAATATCGCCTGCCAAACGGCATCCATCTGCTGGCGACCTACCATCCCTCACTGCAGAACACCAACACCGGCAAGCTGACTGCGCCGATGTTCCTGAAGATCTTCGTCCGCGCGCGGGAACTCGCGCAGTCGAAAGCTCGGTCATAAGCAGGCTCGCGGCTAACTCTCAAATTCCACATGCTAGTATCGGGTGCATGAATCGCTCACATCTGGTTTTGTTGGCTTCCTGTATTGCGTCGTTTTCTGGCGTTGGATTGCTGGCGCAGTCCCCTGCGGAAAAGGTAGTTGTTCTTCACGCCGCCCATCTGCTCGATGTGGAGCACGGCACGCTCATCTCGCCCGGAGAAGTGCTGGTGCGCGGCAACAAAATCGCTGAGGCTGGCGCTTCAGTCGCGCATCTGGCCGGAGCCGAAGTGATCGATCTCGGCTCGGCCACGTTGATGCCGGGCTTGATCGACGCCCATGTGCATCTTTTCCTGCATCCCGGCGCAGAAGACCTGCAGACCGTGCAGGAGTCGGTGCCGTGGCGCACGATTGTGGCCGAGCAGGCGGCGAAAGACGACTTGATGGCCGGCTACACCGCCGAGCGCGACATGGGCACCGAGGGCGCAGGTTCAGCGGATACAGCCATCCGCAAAGCGATCGACACCGGATTGATTCCAGGGCCGCGCATGAGGATGAGCGGCAACGCGATCAGCATCCTCGGCGGCCACGAGGACGCGATCGATTACAACCCGGCCTCGCATGTTCCCTCCAACGCGGACTATGCCAACAACGCGACGGAACTGGTGGCCGTCATCCGCGAGCAGCTAAAGGAAGGCGCAGACTTCATCAAGATCTACGAAACCGGCAAAGACCATCTGCGCGATGGAAAGTTCACCACGCCCTACCAGTACACAGAGGAGGAGCTGGCCGTCGCGGTGAAAGAAACAGCGCGAGCCGGCACCCGCGTAGGCGTCCACTGCACCGGCGAGCCGGGAGCCTTGTTCGCGGCAAAGGCCGGCGTAGCCTCAATCGACCACGCGGATTATCTCAGCGACGAGACGATGCGCCTGATGAAGGAGAAACAGATTTACGCCGTCCCGACATTCACCATCGTCGAGTACTTCGGCAAGCACGCCGATCCCTCGGTTGGAGACTGGGACGACTCCATGCAGAAGTTTCACGCCGCCCAGTTCAAGCGGCAAATGGCCGCAGGCGTGCCGTTTGCCGTGGGCTCCGACGTTGGTCCGTTTCCTCATGGCACACAGTCCCGCGAAATGGAACTGATGGTCGAGTACGGCATGAGCACGGCGGAGGTGCTGAAGGCGGACCTGATCCACGGCGCGCGGCTGCTCGACTGGGAAGGCCAGATCGGCGAGCTGAAGCCCGGCTATTACGCGGATGTGATCGCCGTACCGGGCAATCCGCTCGAGGATATTTCGGTGACGAAGCGTGTAAGCTTTGTGATGAAAAATGGCGTGATTTACAAGAAATGACCAGTGTTTCCGGGGATTGTCGATGCGAATTCAAGCATGTTTTCTGGCGATTGGGATGGCGATGTCTGTGAATCTGGGTGTGTCGCAAACTCCTCCCGCGCCGCATAAATGGGCGATCGTGCTGCATGGCGGCGCGGGCGTGATCGAGCGCTCTTCGATGACTCCGGAAGCGGAGAAGCAATATCGCGCTGGAATCAAAGCCGCGCTCGATGCGGCTGCCGCAGTGCTCGACAAAGGCGGGCCAAATGGATCCGCGATGGATGCGGTCGAGACGGCCATCAAGATCATGGAAGACGATCCGCAATTCAACGCCGGACGCGGCGCGGTTTTTGCCGCAGACGGCAGCAACCAGCTCGACGCGGCCATCATGGACGGCAAGACCATGCAGGCCGGTGCGGTAGCCGATGTGCGCACCACGCGGCACCCGATCAGCCTGGCTCGCGCTGTGATGGAGCAGTCGCCGCATGTCTTCCTGGTGGGCGCGGGAGCCGATGCCTTTGCCGCGCATGTGCACCTGGAGCAGGTTCCACCCAGCTTCTTCTTCACCGAGCATCGCTGGCAGCAGTTGGTAGACGCGCTGAAGAAAGAAGGCTCGCCCATTCCGCCGCGGCCGGAGGGCGCGCCGCCTGCCCCCGAAAAGCCGCTGGCCTTCGTCGAGACGCCGGACAACCACAAATACGGCACGGTCGGCGTAGTAGCGCTCGATCGCGCAGGAAACGTCGCGGCCGGAACATCGACAGGCGGAACGACCGCGAAACGCTGGAATCGCGTAGGCGATACGCCGGTGATCGGCGCGGGCACTTATGCCTCAAACGACTCGTGCGCAGTCTCCGGCACGGGCGTTGGCGAGTACTTCATCCGACTCACCGTGGCGCGGACCATTTGCGCGCTGGTGCAGTACAAAGGCATGAGCCTGCAGGCCGCGGCCGATGAGGTGGTGCAGAAGCAACTGGTCGCGCTGCACGGCGACGGCGGCGTGATCGCGCTTACTCCGGACGGGCAACTTGCCTGGAGCTTCAACACGCCGGGGATGTTCCGCGCCAAGCTGGCCGAGGGTGGCACGGCACAGATCGGCATTTATCGCGACGAGCCTTAGTCGTCCGGCTATCCGTTTTCGCGCGAAATCCTTCCAAAACGACTGGAAACCCTCATTCCCTTCTTCGGAGAGACATTTCCCTTGCGTTCAGTCCTCTGCGCGCGAGGCCATCCCGCGTTCGCCGCGGGTGGCGCTTAAACGATTCAGTAAAGAAGACTTATCGTCACTCCGGCCGACCGAAAGAGAACGCGTTTTTTTGCGGAAAGTTTTAAGTTGTCCGAAATTTTTTGTGCGTAAATACAACAAAAATAAGGTGGAAAAATAATAAATTGACTATCGTTCCATCTCCTGTGCATAATGGTGACGGGTACTTATCGCCATCTGGAGGAAAAATTCATGCGCAATCTTCTTATCGCTGGTCTTATGCTCTCCCCGATGCTCCTTACCTCGGCCGCCTTCGCCAGCTCCCCCACGTCGGATGCCGCAGTCGCCACGCAGAATCTCAGGGTCAGCACCGGTGTTACCGCCCCTGAGTTAGTCAACCCCAACGACATTCACATCACCGCTTCCGAATCGGATCGTATGCTTCCCGCAGGCGTGAGCGTCGTTCTCGCGGTGAATGTGGATGAGCAGGGCAACGCCCACAATCTCCGCGTCGTCAAGTCTGTCAATCCGGATCTGGATGCCCGTGTGATCGCGGCGGTCAGCCAGTCGCATTTCCGCCCCGCCACGCTGGACCACCAGGCCATTCCTTATGACCTGAACCTGATCGTCGATGTCCAGCGCTAAATCCGACTTTCCTACTTCCTAAATCAAAACTTCATATCCTTCCTATCGGAACGCAAATCGTCCTCCAGGACTTAAGCCTGGAGGACGATTTTTTTGGAGATAACAGAGAAAGCTGCAATCGGCCGACAGTCGCCGCGTTTCGCCTGCCGGTCTGGCGTGGCCTATTTAGGAGCTCCGGGCAGGAAGAGGTCGGTTCCGGCATCGTGATTGATCTTCTCGGTGGCCGCGATGTCGAGCTGGTCAAGTGCAATCTCGTGTGGGTGCTGGTCCCAGACGGTGAGCGTGTCCCCATTGATCACGTAATTGCGGATTTGCTGATTCGGGCGATGGTCCTTGAATACAAGGGTCGCGGCCGGTTCCTCAGCCTGGCGGGCGACCGGGTGCGGCACCCCGTAATACGGTCGATAGGGATCTTCGGGATTCAGTTGGGCAATTCCTTGAACTGGGCCGCTGCCCTGATCTGAGGGCCAAGTTTGCGTCTGGCCCTGGGCCTGAGGATCGAAGCCGTTGTATTGGTCAGGAGCATAGTAGGGCGCATCCTGGGCAGCGGCGTAGGGCGCATCCTGGGCAGCGGCGCTGTCCGAGGTATCGTAGCCGTCAGCGCTGTAATCTCCGTAGAATCCGAGTCCGTACGGGTAGCCGTAGTTCGCATACCCGGAATAGGGATACTCGTAGACGATCCCCCCGCGATCCGGATGCCGGTAGGGTGAGCGGTAGGGGGAGCGGCGTCCGTCCGAAACACCGTAGCCTCCATTCGCCCCATCCTTTGGATTTGCGCCGTAATGCGATTGCTGTGCGCCATAACGAAGCGGCATCGTGCGGCGCAATCCCGATGCGGCGCCGTTTGGATAGCCGGGTCTCATTCCGGCGGGACGAGGCGCAAAGGCAGGCGCCGATGGCCTGGACGCCGCGAAGCCTGAGTGGAAGGCGGGTCCCGATCCGGAATGACCGGAAAAGCCGCCGTGTCCGCCGCCGTGTTGAGCGAAGGCGGGTAGTGCTAAGGCCCAGAGAAGCAACGCAACTGCCGAGGAGCGTTTCATACCCGAATAGTACTCCCGTTTCCGGACCGCATCCCATCTCAATTCCAATTTCACGACCGGAATTCCGCACACGGAATGCAATCCTCTGCTAATTAATGACGTGGACAGACGCAGAAAGTTCGGCAATTTCTGACGCCATTTTCATCCCGTGGCATTCCAATTGCGTGCCAGGAATTCATATGTCCATTATCGAACAGTTGAATCCAGCTGCGGACAATTCTGTGCCCGCAGGTGTTCGCAAGTCATTGAAAACGCGCGGTTCACGATGGCCCCCCAAGTGCAACTACAGGGAACGCGATGGATATTTCTAGGCCTGATATCAAGAAGAAGAAGCGCCGCCAGCAGTGGATATGGGCGGCAATCGCGGCGGTAGTGGTAGCCGGGATCACGGTATTTGTACTGCGTCTCAAGCCGGCGGCGACGCCAGTGGATAAAGCCACCATTTATACGGACACGGTGAAACGCGGGCCGATGGTGCGCCAGGTGCGTGGGCCTGGTTCGCTGGTGCCGCGCGAGGAGAGCATCCAGCTCATTCCCGCGCAGACCGACGCGACCGTGGTGCGCATTCGCGTGCTGCCAGGAGCCAAGGTGACGCCGGACACGATCCTGATGGACCTTGCCGACCCGGAACTGCAGCAGAAGGTGTTGGACGCGCAATTGCAATTGAAAGGCGCGCAGGCCGACTACAAGAACATGCAGGCCACGCTGCAAAGCACGCTGATGGACAAGAAGGCGGCCGCGGCGGCCGTCAACTCGGACTACACGCAGGATCAGTTGCAGGCGCAGATTGATAAACAGCTCTTTGACCTGGGCGTGAAGTCGGGAATCGAGTACAACGCGAGCAAGAACAAGGCCGACCAGTTGACCTCGCAGCATCAAATCAGCCAGGAACAGATCGATGTGAACACCAAGGCGATCGTGGTGCAACTGGCGAGTTCGCAAACCAAAATCGAGCAGGCCAGGGCGCTGCTGGATTTGTACGAAAAACAGGAGGCCGCGCTGCAGGTGCGGGCGGGCATTGCCGGTGTGTTGGTAGCGTTGCCGATCCCGCTGCAAGTTGGGCAACACGTGACGGTG
>Ga0182012_10005783_pt1 | contig 12727 bp, 10 predicted proteins | sample 612S2SmetaG_FD_120486 | JGI IMG/M metagenome (GOLD analysis project Ga0182012, IMG submission 120486) | Permafrost microbial communities from Stordalen Mire, Sweden - 612S2S metaG | ecosystem: Environmental > Terrestrial > Soil > Wetlands > Permafrost | place: Sweden: Stordalen | collected...
CTGATCTACAAGTGCGTCGAGGGGCTGCGCGACGAACATATCGCGCAGATCACTGCCGCCCTGGGCGCCTATGGTCCGAACCGGATCCTGTTCGTCCGCCCGGCCGATGCCAACCATCCGGCGGAGCGTGTCGAGCAACGCGGCCCGGACGTTGCCGTCGGCTATATCTCCCGCCTCGGCCATGATCCCAAGATCGGGTGGAACATCGATTTTCGCGGCTGGCTGCGGCTGTGCGAGCAGGCGTCGGTCCTGCTGCATCGCGAGCCGAGACTGGCGCGGGCGAGTTAGGAAACCTCTGGGGCGACTGGAGCCGGGGCGTCTGCGTTGACGGTTATCGCAGCCGGGTAGGTTGGTGCCATTTCCGTGTCGGCTTCTGGTACGACACCCCGGAGAGCCCTGTACTGCTAACCTTCGAAATCCACGCAAGCTGCGGTGAATTTTCTGGGTATTGTCCCTAAGGCGACGCCCAAGTATTACCGCTTCAAGGCGGCGACCCTGGCGAGATCGTATAATTCCATTCCGGGTTAAATACGTTTCTCTCGATATTGATCGCGGCCATCTCATCGTCGCTGACCTTGATCCCTTTCGGATAGCTCCGTGTATCGAGTTCGCAGCGCACCGTCAGGCCCGTTCTCGTTGTCGTGGCGGCGATCAACTCGACCACCGCGGTTCGGCTGGTCAGAGGCCTGCCGCGCCAGTTCTGCGTGATATGGCAGAACAGACGGTGTTCGATCTTGTTCCATTTCGAGGTTCCCGGCGGATAATGACAGACCTGAAGGGTCAGACCGGTTTCGTCCGCAAGTTTCTGGAGTTCGACCTTGAACAGCCGCACGCGTGAGCCGTTGGAACCACCGCCATCGGCGGTGATCATCAATTGCTTCATGTCCGGATACCGTTCGCGCCCGAGCAGTTCCAGCCAGCGGCGAATCGAATTGACCGAGAACTGGGCGGTATCGTTGTCGATGCCAACACTTACGCAACCGGTGTTGGCCGCGATGTCGTACACGCCATAAGGGATGGCTTTTCCAAGTTCCTTGTCGATGAAATCGTGCACGTTGACGTCGACCGGACAACCTTCCGGGCGATAGTCGCTGCCGCCGTTCTTGAACGAGCCTACCAGTTCCTTTTTCTTCGTATCGATGGAAATCACCGGCTGACCAGCCGCCTGCGCGGCGATAGCTGCCGTGTCGATGTGCTCGAACTGCGCGTTGCGGTCAGGATGATTGCCGCCATCCAGGGTCTTGCGGTTTACCTGCCGCCGGTAGTTCAGTTGCGTCAGCAATTTCGGGACGCTGCTCTTCGCGACCTTATGTCCCAATGCTTGCAACGCCTCAGCCAGTTTCGCGTGACTTTTCGACACCCAGAACAAAACCCGCTCCGGGTCGCCCATCGTCACCGGCTCCACAATCCGCCGGAGATCTTCCAGCAAGGCCGGATCCTTCTTCGTCAGCGCGGGTTGGCCGCAACCGGGGCGCCGCACCATACCGGTCAGGGCCTCGGGATTGGCCAGATCCTTCAGCCCGCGTCCGATGGTGCTGTGGGCGACACCGGTCGCTCCGGACACCGCCGCGATCCCGCCATGGCCGGCCGTCTTGGCCTCCGCCGCCACGAAAAGGCGGCGGGAGCGTTGGTTAAGCCCGCAGCCTACCAACGTGAACCGTGCCCGAATCATTGATGTGTCTATCATTCACAGGGTCTACGCGGTGTCGGCCCGCGCCGGAATCGCCCCTCCCGATGCCCCGCTCAACGAGCCGGTGCGATTCGTTCATACTTGGGCGTCGCCTAAGTTGCTAATTTGGATAGCGCTCCCGTGCCAATGTTTCGTAGGGAGATCAACGCTGTGACGATGATCCTCCCATTGGCGGACAGATGGTAGCGATGTGTCCCGGGAACCTTCCTGACCAGCCGATGTGCACGCAGCAGCGCGATCTGGCGCGACACTGCCGCGGCGTGACGGTGCTGTTCCCGACACCCAACGAGCCGGGCGGCTGTCCCCCGGCACCCGGCCCAGGCATTCGCCGGAGCAGGCTCAGGGTGGAGCGCCCCGCTCTGCACCCACCCACCCCGGCGCCGGCGGCGCCCCGGCGCCGGCGGCGACGGCACAGGCTGGGTAGGCCGTCAGCCGCGACAGGGATAGGCGGTTTCGTCCGGAACGGGCGTCCGGAATTTATCTGCTGTCCATAACCGCACCAAGCTGGTTTCCGGACAGCCCTTTGGCATCTGTCCGCAATCGAACGATTCTGGACAGGGTTGCCAGTCCGTATCCTCACGCTCTGGCAGCCGCTCCCGGGCTGGTGCAAAGGGCTTTGCCGTGATCCGTTCGCTATACCGAACGTCGTGCCGCCGCCAACGACGCAGCGAGCCCCACCGGCATGATTATCGATAAAACATCCGTACCGTGAGCAATTTCAGCCTGCAAGACTGCACAACCCTCCAGACTATTGACAATACCCCGACCCCATGCACGCTTCGCGATCGAAAAACCTTTCGGTGGAGACAATCATGAAACGCCAGGTGCTCGCTTGCGCCGCCGCTCTCTGCGCGGCCCTGCTCAGCCCGGTACCGCCGCCCGCCGCGGCCGAACCGACCCAGATCACCATGGTCAGCAACTGGCCGGACGAGCCGGCGAAGAAGGCCTGGGTAAGCGACCGCGTAGCCGATTTCAATGCCGGCAACCAGCAATGCTCCGTGAAGCTGACGTTCACGCCGAAGGCGGAAATCTTCACCCAACTTAAGGCAACCTTGCGCACCGGCCACGCGCCCGACATCTTCTACATGGAACCCGATTCACCCGAGTTCTTCGACGGCGGCTACCTCGAACCGCTCGATGCCTATATCGAGCAGGCCGGCATCGAGGACTGGGCGCGTCCCGCCTGGACCCACAACGGCAAGATCTATGGCATACCGGCCGAGGCCTATACCGTCGAACTGTACTACAACAAGAACCTGGTAAAGAAGCTGGGCGTGGAACTGCCGCCGGACTTCCAACTCACGCAGGCACAGTTCGCCGATCTGGTGAACCGGGCGATCAAGGCCGGCATTGCACCTGTCGCGGCCGGTGTCGGCGACCGGCCCTATCCCGGTGCCTTCCTGACCTTCGAATCGCTGCTGCGCAAGCTCGGAATCGAGGATTACGGCAAGCTTGTGCATGGCCAACTATCCTACAACGATCCGCGCGTCATCGCCGTATTGACCTGGATGAAAGGCATGATCGACGCCGGCGCTTACCCCAGGAGCATGTCCACATTGAAACTCGGCGAGGCGCATTTTTATTTCTACAGCTCGCCAGGCGCGGTGATTTTCCCGGATCCGAGTTGGTACACCGGGCGTGCTTTCGCCAAACCCGAGGATGGCGGCCAGCCGGCGGACTTCCCGCTTGGGATCATGCAATACCCGGCGATGGACAACGGCGCCTGCCCCACCTGCAAGACACTTGCGGTCGGCGGCAGTTTCTCGATGTTTTCGAAAAGCCCGCATAAGGAGTGCGCCGGCGCGATGCTGCGCTCGATGGCGACGGTCGAGAACGGCACGAAATGGATGGAGATGGTTGCGCTGCAGACCGGCATCAAATCCGATCCCAACAAAATCGACAGCCCGCACGCCGATTACTTCAAGGACCTGAACGCGCGCGACAAGAACGCCAAATACTTCTTCGGCGTACCGTTGCTGTATTACCGCGGGAAATGCGCCGAGACCTACTCCCAGGTCATGAACGCGGCCTTTCCCGAAGGGCTGATCGGCGTGAAGGACGCTGCTGACCAGATGGACGCTGCGTGCCTCAGCAAGTAGGCAACGGCTCCGCGGCCTGGCGCCGCCTGTTGCGGCCTGGAACGGGCGGTGACACCAGCGGCGCTTCCTGGCTGGTGCTGCTGCTGTTTCTGGGGCCGGCGCTGCTGGTATTCGGGGCAATGACCGCTTATCCGATGGTACGCACGATCTGCGATAGCTTTTTCACCATCGACGACCCGGACAAGCCGATATGGGTCGGTCTCGCCAACTACGTCACGCTTGCCGGAGACGGAACGTTCCGTCGAGCGGTGGTGAACACGCTGATCTGGTCGGTGGCGGCGCCGGTGCTGGATGTTGGCGTCGGCCTGCTCCTGGCGCTGTGTCTGTATGCGAAAGTGCCGTTCACCCGGTTCCTGCGCGTCGCATGGTTCACGCCGGTTTTGCTGTCCTATGTGGTTGTTGCGATCGTCTGGCTCTGGCTTTACAATTACGATTGGGGCATTGTGAATGTGCTGTTCCGCGCCATTGGCCTGGGCGGACTGGCCAGTGCCTGGCTGGGCAATCCGCATCTGGCACTCGGCTCGCTGATTTTCATCGACGTGTGGAAATGGGCGGGCTTCAACATGGTTGTCTGCCTTGCCGCCATCCATTCGCTGCCGTCCGAGGTGCTGGAAGCGGCCGAACTCGATAATTGCGGCTGGGGCGGCAAGCTGCGCTTCGTCATCGTGCCGATGCTGCGACCGACCTTGTTGAATCTGTATATTCTCGCTTTCGTCGCCAAGATGAAAGTGTTCGACCTGGTCTGGATCATGACCCAGGGCGGTCCTCTGTGGTCAACCGAAACGGTATCTACCTATGTGTATAAGCGGGCGTTCGCCTGGAACACGTTCGATCTCGGCTATCCGGCGGCGATCGCCAGCGTCTGGTTCGGCGTCGTCATCGTGACCGTGCTGCTGCTGAACCGGCTGCTGCGCTCCCGTGAACGGGTGGAGTTCTGATGCTCTCGCGCGCATTCAGCCGTGGCGGGCTGATGGCAATCCTGGTCGCCTATACCGCCTTCGCCGGGTTTCCGTTTTTGTGGGTCGGCACGATGTCGCTTCGTACCACCACGGAAATCGCGTATAATCACTATGGCTGGCCCAGCCCGGCTCATTGGGCAAAATTCCGGACGGCGTGGATCGATTCGGCGTTTAACACATATTTCGCCAACAGCGCGGCGGTGGTCATCGGTTCGGTGGCGGTGATCACGCTCGTCGGTTCGGCCGCGGCGCATTGTCTTGCGCGCTACCGTTTCCCCGGCAACCGGCTGATCTATTTCATCCTGTTCTCCTCGATCATTCTGCCGCCGCAGATCGTGCTGATCGCGGTGTACCAGACGCTGGTCGAATACAATCTCTACGATACGCTATGGGGCCTCGGGCTGGTCTATGTGTCGCTGCAACTGCCGCTGACGATCTATCTGCTGGAGGGGTTTTTCGCCCGCATTCCGCAGGATCTGTTCGATGCGGCCAAGGTTGACGGCTACGGCGATTTCGAAATCTTCTTCCGGCTGGTTTTGCCGGTCGGGATGCCGGCGATCGCCACCACGGTCATTCTGAATTTCATTCTGTTGTGGAATGAGTTCCTGTTCGCCGTGGTGCTGATCGCCGACGACGATTTGCGCACGCTGCCGGTAGGCATCCAGCGCTTCATGGGCGACCACTTCCAGGATATCGGCATGATCGCGACCGGGGTGATGATCTCGGTGCTGCCGGTCGTCGTGGTGTATGCGTTTTTCTCGGAAAAGCTGATCCAGGGGATGACGGCGGGGGCGGTGAAATAATGGCCACCGTGCAACTCGACGCCGTCTCCAAATCCTACGGTTCGGGTCCATTGGCCGTGGACAACGTCAACCTCTCAATCGCCGACGGCGAGTTCATGGTCCTGCTCGGTCCTTCCGGCTGCGGCAAGTCCACCACGCTGCGCATGATCGCCGGCATCGAATCCATCTCCGCCGGCAAACTCTCCATCAATGGCCGGGTCGTCAACAACGTGCCTGCCCGCGACCGCGACATCGCCATGGTGTTCCAGTCCTACGCGCTCTATCCGCACATGACCGTGGCGGACAATCTCGCCTTCGGACTGCGCCGCCGCGCGGTACCCAAACCGGAAATCGCCCGCCGGGTGCGCGAGGTTGCCGACCTGCTTGGCCTCACGCCCTACCTCGCCCGCAAGCCGTCGGCACTGTCCGGCGGCCAGCGCCAGCGCGTCGCCCTCGGCAGAGCCATGGTGCGCGAACCGCAAGTGTTCCTGTTCGACGAACCGCTGTCCAATCTCGACGCCGCGCTCCGGGTCAACACACGCAACGAGCTGATCCGGCAACATCATCGTCTCGGCTCCACCATGATCTACGTCACCCACGATCAGGTGGAGGCGATGACCATGGGCAGCCGCATCTGCGTCATGAACGCCGGCCGCGTGGTGCAGACCGGTTCGCCGTTGGAGGTTTACTGGAACCCGGCGGATACGTTCGTAGCCCGCTTCCTCGGCGCGCCGCCGATGAACCTGCTGCAACTTCCTGTCGGGACCGGCGAGCGGTTGCTGGCCAGCAACGACAGCGCCACCGTTCCCCTGACGCTCTGGCGGCCCGCGACGCTCGCGCCTTATGCCGGACAGTCCCTGATCGTCGGCGTGCGCGCCGAGGATGTGCGTCTCGGGCCGCCGCCGGACGCAACGCCATCCGGCTGGTTCCGCGGTCGCATCGACGCCATCGAACCGCTGGGCGCGGAAACGCTGGTCCTGGTCTCCGCCGGCGCCGCCGAGGTCACCGCGCGCCTCGGCCGCGATGTTCCGGCGCGGGTGGGGGAGACGGTGACGCTGTCCTTCGATGCCGCCGCCGTGCACCTGTTCGACCCCGCCACCACGACAGCCATCACGAGGGAGTTGTAAGATGCGTGTTGCCCTCATCGGCGCCGGAATGGTGAGCCGCCATCATCTGATTGCCTGGACGAAACTGCGACCGGATGTGGAGGTTGTCGCCATCGCCGACCCGGTTTCCGCCCATGCCGCGACCCGCGCCGCCGAGTTCGGCGTGCCTCGCACCTACCTGACGGCCGCTGCCATGCTCGACGCGGAAGCCCCTGACGCGATCGACATTGCCGCCCCGCGCGAATTCCACGCGGAGCTGGTCCGCCTGGGGGTGGCGCGCGGCCTGCCGGTGCTGTGCCAGAAGCCGCTGGCGCCCACGCTGGCGGAGGCCCAGGCGCTCGTCGCCGACACCGCCGGCGCCCGTCTGATGGTGCATGAAAACTGGCGCTTCCGCCGCTACTACCGCGACGCCGCGCGCTGGATCGCCGAGGGGACGATCGGTGCCGTCCGCCAGTGCCAGATCACCTTGCTGACCTCTGGCCTGCTGCCCGACGCCACCGGCGTTCGGCCGGCCTTGGTCCGCCAGCCCTTCTTCCGCCACGAGCAGCGCCTGCTGGTGAATGAGGTGCTGATCCATCACCTCGACACGATGCGCGTGCTGCTTGGCCCCTTGACGGTGACGGCGGCCCAACTGGGGCGGACGTGCGCGGACATGGCGGGAGAGGACAACGCGCTGATCACGATGACGGCCGTCTCGGGAGCCGCCGCCGTGGTGCTGGCCAACCTCGCCGCGCCGGGTTTTCCGTCGACCCAGGCCGACGAGATGCTGACGATCGGCACCACCGGCTCGATCCGGCTGCATGGCAACCGGCTGGAACGCACCGGTGCCGCACCCGAGGTCCGGGACTACGACCTGGCGGACTGCTACCAGGGCGCCTACGACGCGGTGATCGCGCACTTCGCCAATGCAGTCCGCACCGGCCAGGCGTTCGAAACGACGCCGGAAGACAATCTGCAAACCCTGCGTCTGGTCGAAGACGCCTATCGCCTGTCAGGATGGCCACGCGCCACACCATCCGCCAGACCCTTCCTGGGGTAGGGTCGGGATACGTGTAAAAAGGGGCGGAAGGCCCATCTGCGTAAAACGGCACGGTAGCGTATTGCACGCGATATCGTGAGGTGGGCTGGCGGAGATCACGCCGCGGGGCTTCCTCCCACTGGGTCTCATCGACGAGATATCGCAGAACGTCTTTCCTGCCAGTCTCTGTCGCCACCCAGTCGCGAATGAACGACTCCGGGAACACAGCGCTGCCAGCCATTTTGCCATGAAACTTTGCGGCGTCCTCGACAAGACGTATCACTTCCTGAATCAGCGCGCCGTTGTTGGTGAGCGGTCCGGTCATGGCGTGATCCCGGCAGGTTTCGCGCTGGGAGCTGTCAACCAGCGCCGGGTTCTTCCACACTGGCATTTAGACCGTTGGTACTCTCCCTCACAGCACAGCGTATCTATATATGATAATGCCAGCATAAAAGAGTGTCCGTCAGGATCCCCGGGGTTGCCGGGACGGTCTGGCCCGATGAAGCGATGGTTGCATTCAGAACCCGAAGGTCATCTGGCCATCGCCCGGCCGCCCGGGCTCGTCGAAATGCGACAACGTCACCCCAAGCAGCCGGACCGGCCGGCGCAGCGGAAACAGGCCGCGGACCAGTTCGACCGTGATGGCGGTGAAGGCCGAGCGGTCAGCGATCGGTGCGGCGACAGTCCGGCTGCGCGTGGTCTGCTCGAAATTCGCGTAACGCAACTTCACAGTCACGGTCCGCCCGGCGGCATCGGCCGTTTCCCGCCAGCGCCACACATCGTCAATCAGCGGCTCCAGCGCCGCCGTCACCGCGCTTTCCGTGTCGAGATCGCGGCCGAAGGTCGTCTCCGATCCGGCCGACTTGCGCGGCCTGTCGGGCACGACCGGCCGATCGTCGATGCCGCGGGCGATCTGGTGGAAATGCGAACCGGTCTTGCCGAAGTGCCGGATCAGGAAATCCTCGGTCTGCGCACGCGGATCCGCGGCGGTGCGCAGACCCAGGCCGTTCATCTTTGCCGCCGTCGCCGGGCCGATGCCGTGGAACCGGCCGACATCCAGATGTTCGACGAAAGCCGGACCCATCTCCGGGGTGATCGTGAACTGGCCGTTGGGCTTGCGGTGATCGGAGGCCAGTTTCGCCAGAAACTTATTGTACGAAATGCCCGCCGAGGCGGTCAGCTCGGTTCGTTCCAGGATGGCCGCGCGGATTTCGCGGGCGATCCGCGTCGCCTGCGGGATGGCTTTGAGATTGGTGGTCACGTCGAGATAGGCCTCGTCCAGCGACAGCGGCTCCACCAGGGGCGTGTACTCGGCGAAGACCCGGCGGATCTGCTCCGAGACCGAGCGGTAAACCTCGAAGCGTGGCGGCACGAAGACCAGGTCCGGGCAGAGGCGCCGCGCGGTCACCGAGGGCATGGCCGAACGGACGCCGAATTTGCGGGCTTCGTAGCTGGCGGCGGCGACGACGCCACGTTCCCGGGAGCCCCCGACCGCGACTGGAAGCCCGCGCAGGGCAGGATCGTCACGTTGCTCCACCGCGGCGAAGAACGCGTCCATATCGACGTGGATGATCTTCCGGTTATGCGGATCGCTTTTATCGCGTTCGGTGTTGGCTATGCCTGTCAGATTCGTCATCGGGATATTCCTTGCGCCGTCCGGGACGGCGGTTGGTCCGCTGTTTTTAACACGAAGGAAGCGCGGAGGACCACAGGGGTCACGGAGGTCAATATGACCCGAAATCAATAGAAATCGGAGGCAGCGCAACCGAACCAGATGTCTGGTTTCTGACAGCGAGGGCGCCTCCGTGGCCCTCATCCTACCTCCGTGTTAAAAACAGCGGACTTGCAAACGTCACCGGCGATGCCAGAAATGTTCACGTAACGAAGCCAACCGGCAATACCAACCAATAACGCGATTGATGGCGATCTCGGAGGGATTCCGCGTTTCCTTGGGCGACGCGTCAGGGATAAGCCTCAGCGCTTGCCAGGCACCTTGGACGATCCCGCATCGAGATCAGAAACATCATCGTCGCCGCAGCTCAGAAAGGCCCGAACTTCGTCACGGAACATGGAGAGCCCGGCAAGAGCTTCGCGGTCTCTCTCGACGACGATATCAAAATCCAGCCGAACACCATACGAGTTGCGCTCTCGATGGCGGAATGACCGCAGCTTATCCAAAAGAGCGTAGCATTCGGCCGAAATGATCGCTGGCCGGAGGTCCGGGTATGGGCGAGCCATGCGGCGCAGAAGCGCCATATGCCAGCCGTCCGAGTGAGTCACGGGAGCACCGTCGATATCGCTCGCCAGCCTGGCCATGACACGCTTGCATCCGGTGTAAATCTTCTCCGTCGCAGAGGCGCATACGTGGGTCGCTTCCCACCTATCCTGGAAGCCCAGGAGTGGGCCTTCGGCATCGAGGCGGGCGAGCCGATTGGAGAGACCCTCGGCCTCCGTGACGATCTCCGAGAATTCATTCTCGATGTCAACGAAGATCGGATGCATCGACGGCCCCCTCCGTGAAGCGAGCGACCTTCCATGCCGGGATCTCGTCAAGATAGACGACATCGAACGGCAGCCCGCCAAGCGCGTCCTCGACCATCCCTTCAATCGCATATTTCAGGTGGTGCGGGCAGGCGGTGATGAGAAAGTCGACCTCCGCGTGAGGGCCGAACGTGTTCCGAACCAGCGATCCGGTGATGACCGCCGTCACGCCGAGCGCCGCCAGCGCGGACACAGCGGCCCGAGCGCCTGAAATCGCTCTGTCGCGTCGATCGTCCAGTCGCATCGAAAGCTCCACGGCCATCCCCATCCCCTTATGTAGAGATTTGGTGCGTCTTCAGGCATGGGTCAATCTTCGCCTTGATTTTGCAACATCTCGATGAAATCAGGGTCCAGTGGCGTGCCTGATAGGGAGAGGCCGCCATCAGATGCGTCCTGCGGCATCTGCAAGCCGATCTTCCGGCCGTCCCGGTCCATCCGCCCCCCGTCCTGTGCCGCCTCTTGCCGGTTATACCGGCATCACCCGCAGGCGTCACGGCGGCGCCTGACGCCTTGCCGGACCGGATCGTACACGCCATGTGTTCGCCGGCACGCGCAGGGCTCGGCATGGCAGGTTTCCATCGTTTCGAAGATGCTCTCCCCGCCTGGCGCGTCGCGGCACGCTCTGCCTCCGCCGGTCCGGTCGGGCCGGATGACGAACGCCGGATCGTCGCCGCCTGCCTGGCCTGGATGGACCGCCAGGGATGTTGGCCGAACCAGACGGCGGACATGACCCGCGTCGCAGCCGAGGTGCAGGCCGCGGTCCATCAGTTGGCGGTGCCCCTGCCGGAACCGGCAACGGCGGACAATGTCCGGCCCTCCGCCTGGGCCGTGCCGGCTGCCGCGGGGGCCGCCGTCGGTGCCCTGGTCGTCTCGCCCCTGACCTTCCTCTGGTTCGACAACCGCTCTATCGGGCTGTTCATCGGCGGGACGCTGGGGGCCTTCCTGGCGGTCCGAGGCCTCGCCGCCCTCCTGGACCGCCCGCTTCTCGTCTCGGCGATCCGGTCCGCCGCCTCGCTGTCCGGCGGCGGCGTGGTCCTGGGCGGGCTGTGGCGGGCGTTTCGGGGCCAGTCGGTCGGCTGGCTCCGGTCCGGGCTGTGGCTCGCCGTCGCGCCGCTGCTGCTGACCGTCGTCAGGCCCTGGCACAAAGCCGAACGGGTGCCGGCTGCGCCGGGGGGGCGGCAAATCGGGGCGGTGCAGGCGGCCGACCTGGCTTTGGCGGTGGCCTGGGCGCATCCGGACCGAATGCCGCCGGAAGCCGAGACACTGCCCACCGAACCCGACCGGCTCCCGCCCGCGATCTGGGTGTCGCTGACCCGGCTGCAGGCGGAGCTGGCGCGCCGCGGACCCGGACCGGACCTGCGCGACGCCTGCGAGGACCTGTTCCAGCGCTTTCAGGAGGACGGATACGTCTGGCAGTCGGTGTCCCGTGGCACCCCGTTCTCGCCGGAAACCGCGGCGGCGTTTGACGCGTTCGGCATGCTGGCCCCCGGACAGCCCGTCCGCACGCAACGCAGTGCCATCCTCCGGCTTGGGCAGGTCGTGCAGAAGGGGGAGATCCGCCGTGCCTGACCCGCGCACCTGTCTCGGCATCGATTTTGGCACCAGCAACACTCACGTGGCCTACTGCCGCGACGCGGGGGAGGGGCCGTTGATCGCGGTTCCCATCCGGTTCGGCGGCCGGCCATCCATCGCAACCTGCGTACTGTGGCGCACACAAGCGACCGGTGCGGCGACCGTCGTGGCCTTCGGCACCATCGCCGTCGAAACCTGGAGCCAGTTCGACGCCGATGAACGCGCCGGACATCGCATCGCGTTCGGGTTCAAGCCGGACATCGCCCGCTCCGCCCAGGCCGGTACCGACGCGGTCGCCTTTCTTCAGAAGGTCTGCGAGGGCGTTGCCGAGATCCAGCCCGCGGCCTTCCGCAGCGGCATCGTGGTGATCGGCGTTCCCGCCGAGGCCGGGGCGGCGCACCAGGACAAGACCCGGGAGATTGCCCGCGCCGCCGGCTTCGCGGAGGCCGTCTGCATAGACGAGCCGCTGGGGGCGCTCGCCTACCATCTCAACAACGGCAGCATCAGCCCCGCGGAGGCGCGCCAGGGTGTCGTCGTCATCGACTTCGGCGGCGGCACGCTCGACCTCGCGCTGGTCGATGCGGAGCATGGGTTGCGCGCGCCCTGGGGCGACCCGGCCCTGGGCGGACGCCTGTTCGACGACCTGTTCTACCAATGGGTCCAGGACCAGAACGGCTCCTTCGAGGTCGACGAGCGCGAGGCGATGGCCGTCTGGCAGCACGAATGCCGGGAACTCAAGGAGAGTTTCTCCCGCCGCTGGGCCGTGCTGGGCGACGGGATGGACGATTTCAAATACCGGATCGACGTCGGCGACACGCGAAAGCCACTACGGAACGCCTCGGTGGCCGAATTCATGGCGCGGGCTCGGGCGTACCGTCCCAGTGACCTGGCGCTGCGCTACTTTCGGTCGTTCGGCTTGCCCGCGCCGCTGGCGACGGATCGCCCCATCGATCTGCTCGC
>Ga0182012_10005784_pt1 | contig 12725 bp, 8 predicted proteins | sample 612S2SmetaG_FD_120486 | JGI IMG/M metagenome (GOLD analysis project Ga0182012, IMG submission 120486) | Permafrost microbial communities from Stordalen Mire, Sweden - 612S2S metaG | ecosystem: Environmental > Terrestrial > Soil > Wetlands > Permafrost | place: Sweden: Stordalen | collected...
AGCGTGCGCTTGTTCTGTGCAGCATCGAACCCGCGAGGAATGATCTTCGCACTACTGGTGAAATCGGCCGCAGTGAAATCCTTCACGTCCGCCGTTAGCAAAATATCGGCAAGCTGAATGCTGCGCATTTCATTGGCGGCCACCATGATCGAGGCCGTACGACTCGCAATGCCAAGCAGTGATTGTTGAAAATCCGCAGCGGGCGGCCCATTATCCAGATAGACAGCAATCACAATGTCGACATTCATCCTCTTTGCCACGTCAACAGGCAAATTGTTCAACGAGCCGCCGTCGGTATAAACAGAGCCATTCTGATCCTCCGGAATGAAGAGGGCGGGGATCGACACGGTGGCCCTTAAAGCGGCGGCCAGCGAACCGCGATCAAAATCTTTTTCCTTGCCGGAAACCAGATCGGTAGCAACACATCGAAATGGAATCGGTAAATCGTCAAAGCTTTTCAAATCGAAGTAGGGCAATAGTGCGCGATCAAGAATGGAATCGACTTCCTGCCCGGAATTCAAACCCGATGGCAGGGCGAGGCCTTTCCGCCAGCCGAATTCAAGTTGATTCGGAAAAGCGAGTCGATCTTCCTTCCTACGGAACCCGATCTCATCAAACGCCGGCTGGCTGCGCAGAATCGCAGGCCAATTCAAGCCACCGATCAGCGATGAAATGTCTTGCGGCGTTTCGCCGGCGGCGTAGAGACCGCCGACCATGCCGCCCATACTGGTTCCTGCAATGGCGTCGATAGGAATGCGATTTGCTTCGAACCATTGAAGGACGCCAATATGGGCGAAGCCCAGTGCGCCGCCACCCTCCAAGACCAAACCGATTCTGAGGCGGTCCGCCGCGGAAGAGATGGAGACTAGGGGTAGAAAGAGCAGAACCGCCGCTACCAAACGCATAGGTTCAATGTAACGGATAGCTGGGGTTCCACTGATCGATATACTGACTCCATGCGGTACCTTCTCCGAGCATTGGCATTGTTTGCCGGTTTGGCAACAATGGCCGGAGCCCAATCGCAAAGACTGCCCGAACCGATTGCACAAGCGATGCAACTGGCGCGCCAGGGACAGTACCAAGAGGCGGAGCGGTTGCTGAAACAATTTGCTGAACAAAATCCGCAAGACTTTCAAGCGCAACGAGCTTTGGGAGAGCTCTATTATCGCTTCGGCTACTATGCCGCCGCAGAACCTGTTCTGGAACGGGCATTTGCCCTTGAGCCGCGGGATAGGCGTTCCCGTATCTTAAGCGCAGTCTGTCTCTTTAAGATTGGTGACGTAGAGCATGCGGCACAGGCCACCAGAAAGCTGCTGGCTGAAACGCCACCTCCCAACGACATTGACCTCTCACTCACATACGCGCAATATCTTTACGAGAATCACGATCTGAATGGAGCACTCGCGCTGGCTAAGGCAACAGTTGCTTTCGCGCCGCAGCATCCCATTGCATTCTTCTGGCTGGCGCGTATTCTGCAGGCTCGCGGCGACACTAAAGAAGCCACGCGGGCGGCGGAGGAAAGCGTAGAACTCGCACCTTCTCTGCCCTACGCGCGCAATTTGCTGGTGAGACTCTACCGCCTGCAGGGCCGGGCTGAAGATGCGGAGCGCGAGGCGCAATGGCTGAAGGATTTTGAAGCGCAGAAGGCCAATCAGTGAAGACGTTCCTCAGTCTTTGCCTGATTTTTGTACTTTGCGCCAATGGACAGATTCGGTTTGAGGAACATTCCCTGCCCTTCGTTCTCAAGAACGGTGCGACGGGACGGTTCTACTTGCCGGAACTCATGCCGGGCGGTGTTGGCGTAATTGATTACGACGGCGATGGCTGCATGGACGTTTACTTTGCGAATGGCGCCGAACTCCCATCGATGCGCAAGACGGGAAAGGACTATTGGAACCGGCTTTATCACAATGACTGTCATGGCAAGTTTACGGATGTTACGGAAAAGGCAGGCGTAGCGGGCGAGGGCTATTCAATTGCGGTTGCAGTAGCAGATTATGATCACGATGGTAAGCCGGATATCTTCGTCGCAGGACTCAACCGAAACCTGCTTTATCACAATCGCGGCGATGGAACATTTGAAGAAAGAGCGGTTCCTGCCGGCTTGATGCCGAAGCAAAACAAACCTTGGTCGATCTCCGCGGGGTTCTTCGACATGGACAACGATGGATGGCCCGACTTGTTTATTTCAAACTATGTTCAGTGGAACCCCGAGACCGAACCAAAATGCGGAACGGCAGAGCAGAGGTTCTATTGTCATCCTGGTTTATATAAGGGCCAAGCGAGTCAGTTGTTTCGGAACAATCACGATGGCACATTCAGCGACGTGAGCGCAGAGTCCGGCATTGCAGGTCAAATTGGCAAAGGAATGGGGGTGGCGTTTGCCGACTTCAATGGCGATGGGTTGACTGATATTTTTGTAGCGAACGATTCGATGCGCAATTTTCTTTACGAGAATTTAGGCAATGGAAAGTTTCGCGAAATGGGATTAGAATACGGCGCTTCGCTATCGGATGACGGACGCGCGATTGCGAGCATGGGGGTTGATTTCCGCGATTATGATAACGATGGGAAACCCGATCTGATTGTGACGGGCATGATCAATGACTCATACTTACTCTTTCACAACATTGGCCAACCGGTTTTCTTTGAGGACAAGACGGCCCAGGCCGGACTGGCGGCTGCCACACGAAACCTAACCGGGTGGGGTTGTGGTTTCGCCGATTTTGATAACGACGGTTGGAAGGATTTGTTTTTTGCCAATGCTCACTTTCCGCAATTTGGCCGACTTAGCGGGGGAGCTTCACCGTTGAACAACAGTGTGTTTCGGAATTTAGGGAATGGGCGTTTCCAAGATGTTAGTTCAACGGCACACTTAGGCGGCGCTGGCTACAACCGAGGTGCTGTGTTCGCCGATTTTGACGGTGACGGATTAGTTGATGTAATTGTAAGCCGTATTGATGAACCAGCGCGTTTTTATAAGAACGTGACTCCCGGAGCTGGCAAGTCAATCACCTTTCAAGAGCCGCTTGGTACTGAAATAAGGGTTGAGTTGCCCGATGGACGGACACTCTCCAATCACTCCTCCACAAGCGTAGGTTACGCTTCATCGAGCGAAGCATTGGTTCGTTTCGGATTGGGTCGCTTTGCCGAGCCGAAAAGCGTACAGGTGCGTCGTCCTGGACAAGGATGGCAACCTTTGACCGTTAAGGCTGGGCCTCGATAAGATGGCAAAGCGATGACGAGACGAGACATGCTGCTTCTGCTGGGCGCTGCACAAACAGCGAGAAGCGCCCAACAGGTGAGCGGTATTGCTTCGCGCGGTGTGAGTCCACAGCCCCGCGGAAAACCGTCGGGACTTCCGTTTCACGCGCGATTTACTGACGTAGCCTTGGCTGCCGGACTACGGGAGCCTGTCATTTGCGGCCCGATTGGCCGGACCGACTACGTGTTGGAATCCATGGGCTGTGGCATCGCTTTCTTGGATTACGACAACGATGGCTGGCTGGATATCTTTGTGGTTTCGGGTACGAGACGCGAAGGTCCGGTCGCCGGCGCAACCAACCGGCTTTATAAGAACAATCGAGACGGCACGTTTAGCGATGTCACAAAACAAGCCGGTTTAGTGCGCCAAGATTGGGGATTTGGAGTAACTATCGCCGACTATAACAACGACGGCTACGATGACATCTTCATCTCTCAATGGGGCCAGAATGTTTTGTATCGCAATAACGGCGACGGCACGTTCACAGATGTGACAAAAGCGGCAGGGCTGCTGCATGAGGGGACGCGTTGGGGAACGGGTTGCACTTGGGTGGATTACAACCGTGATGGTCTTCTTGATCTGTTCGTCACAAATTATCTGGAGTTTGATTTCGACACGGTTCCAGCTACGGGCAAGAACCCTAACTGCAACTTTAAGGGAGTGCCTGTCTACTTTGGACCGCGCGGACTTCCGCCGGGCCGGTGCTGGCTGTATCGCAACAATGGCGACGGGACGTTTGCCGATGTGACGAAGCAAGCCGGTATCGACAAGGCAAAACATGCCTACAATTTGACAGCGATGGCAGCTGACTACTTTGGCGCAGGTTGGCCGCAGATCTATGTTGCCTGCGATTCCACTCCGAGTCTGCTTTTTATGAACCAGCATGATGGGAGGTTCGCAGAGCAAGGTTTGGAGATGGGAGTGGCGGTGAATGAAGACGGCAACGAGCAGGCTGGTATGGGACTAGCTGTGGGAGATTTCGACACGAATGGCTCGCTTGACTTACTCAAGACGCACTTTAGTGAAGACACAACGATCTTGTACCGCAATGTAGGTCGCGGCGGCTTTGAAGATGTATCCATGCGAGCGGGATTGGGAGTGGAAACGAGATACGTGGGATGGGGCGCCGGCATAGAAGACTTCGACAACGATGGATTGCCGGACCTATTCTGGGCTACGGGCAGTGTGTATCCAGAAGTAGAGAGGGCGTTTCCAGACTATCCGTACAAGACGCCGCGGGTGTTGTTTCGGAATCTTGGTAACAGCAAATTTGAGGAGTTAGTAGACGCTGCCGGGCCTGCCGTTGGAGAATCCCATTCAAGTCGCGGCGTCGCATTCGGTGATTTTGATAACGACGGCGACGTAGATATTCTGATCATGAATGTCAATGAACCTCCCTCGCTGCTGCGAAACGATGTTACGGGAGGTGGACACTGGTTGAAGGTCAAGCTGTTGGGAGTCAAATCAAACCGTAGCGCCATTGGCGCGACTGTCACGGCGACTTATGGAACACGTAAGCAGGCCCGTGCGGTTACGGCGCAAGCCAGCTATCTTTCGGTGAACGACCCGCGTCTGCATTTCGGCTTGGGAGCCGAGACTTCGGCCGATCTCGAGATCATCTGGCCCAGTGGAATCAAGGAGGCAGTCAAGAGTGTGCCGGTAGATCGCCTTTTGACGATTCGCGAAGGCGCAGGAATTGTGAAGACGGAGATTTTGTCGCCAGGTAGACGGAGAGCCTAATGAAGGTTGCGGTCTATTGCTGCCTTGTGCTCTCATGCGCTGTACTTGGAGTCCACGCTCAAGCCAATGCGCACTCCGGCAAAGCAATACAACTGATGCAGGAACGCCGCTATAGTGAAGCCGCGCAGGAATTTGCGCAATCCCTAGCGACAGAGCCGAATAACGACGCAGTTCGAATTCAGTATGCCACCTGTCTCTTTCTCCAAGAGCGCAACGACGAGGCTCGCACTCAATTTGAAATCGAGCGGAAGCGGTTGGGAGAGCAACCGGGCATCAATTACTTCTTGGGACAATTAGATCTGCGGGCAAATAATACTGCCTTGGCCATTCAGAGGCTGCAACCATTGGCGGCGAACCCGGCTTTTCCTAAGGCGTCGCTCTATCTCGGTTTGGCGTACTTGGCCGAAGGGAAGGAAGTGGAGGCTCAAGAAGCGCTAGAGCGAGCCGCAAAAAACAGTCCTCGCGACCCGGAGGCTCATTACCGGCTGGCACGGCAGTACAGCTTGGCTGGCAGAGAGGAAGAAGCGAAGCGTGAGTACAAGATCTACGACGATGCGCGAGAAACGCGGCGATTGGTAGAGGGTGAAGGCCGCGCATGCCTGGATGCTCTCCGTGAAAAACCAATTGAGCAAGCGCGGACGACGTGTCAAATAATAGCTGATGGCCAGGACCCACGACGCATGCTATGGCTGGGGCAGTTATATGCGGGAAGAGGCGCCTATGCTGACGCACTGGAACCATTGCGCGTAGCTGTAAAGCTCGACCCTGACTCGTTCGACGGTTGGCACACACTCGGGCTCAGCCTGTATTGGCTGAAGCAATACCAGGAAGCATTGGCAGCATTGCAAAAAGCGGCTCGCCTTAATCCTGATTTTTTTGACACCCTCAATCTACTGGCTGCCACATATCACGCGTTGGGAAACGACACTGCGGCACTGCCTGTTCTCGAAAAAGCTCATGCCTTGAATCCCGGAGACGCGAAGCTGGCGGCGGCGCTAGAACGAATGCGCGCCGCGCAAAAGGCGAGGGAGTAGTCTGGGCAAGCGGTATAATTTTGGAAAGTCCGCTTTAGTCCGGCCAAGACCGCCCGAATCGAAAACCGGAGGATCATGATTTTCACGTTCCTAACCGTTTGCTTTTTTCTGCAAAGTTTCACGCCGGAAGTGATTGAACACGCCCAGGCGGGCGCCGCCGCGCAACAAGCCGGCCATTACGACATTGCCATCAAGGAATTCCGCAAAGTGGTAGAACTGCAGCCCAACTCGGCTTCAGGTCACGCTAATCTGGGAGACGCCTGTTTCCAAAACGGCGAATATGAAGCGGCCATTCCTGAATTGGAAGAAGCACTCCGGCTCAATCCGAAGTTGATGGGCACTCATCAAATGTTGGGAGTGGCCCTTCTGGTGGAGGGGAACGCTACGGCCGCACTGCCACACCTGGAACAGACACACACTCCGGAGCTATTGGGCCTGGCGTATTTGGAAACGGGAAAACTGGGCAGCGCGATCATGGCATTGCATGCGGCACTGGAGAGACAGCCGAACGATCCGGATTTGCTTTACTACTTTGGTCGTGCCACCGCGTTGGCGGCGGATAAGACGCAAAGGCAACTCTCAACGCTGTATCCAAAATGGGCAGGAGCGAAAGACGCCGAACGGAAACTCCGCAGAGACGTCGTCACGTTGCAAGGCGAACTGGCGAAAACACCGAATGATCCCGAATTGCTGTATGACTTCCATGAGGCGGCCGCGCTCGAATCCAGAAAAGCCTTCGATCAGATTCTGGAACGTAACGCTGGATCTGCGCGGGCACATCAGGTGATGGCGGAACGCGACGTGGAAGACCAGCGGTTTGGAGATGCCAAACGCGAATACGCAGAGGCTTTGCGGCTAAAACCTTATACTTCGGGCGTGCACCTAGCGTTTGGGAATGTCTTGGCGAGCCAGGGAGATTGGACGGCAGCCATCACACAATTCCAATTGGAGGCGCAAATGCGGCCACAAGACGCAGCGGCACTTTACCGGCTCGGTAGCGCGCTGCTACGAGAAGGGCAAGCTCGCCAAGCAGCAGCAGCATTTGCGCAAGTGGACAAGCTGCGTCCCAACACACCGGAAGTTCTTCTCGCGCTGGGCAATGCTTCTATGGCGGCTAGCGATTTTATCGACGCCAAACAATCCTGGCAGAAACTACTCACGATCGACCAAGAGAGCGAATTAGCCGCTCAAGCGCACATGGGACTTTCGACTTTGTTTCGAAGCGCCGGCAGAGCCGCGGAAGCTGACAGTGAACTGGCCGCTTATCAAAAACTCACAACACAAGGAAAACACTAAATGCGTAAAGTTACGACTCTAGTCATCGCCACCGGACTGATCGCAGTGGGTGGCATCCATGCGGCACGCGATGGTGGTGCGGCTGCGAAACCTCAGGTTATTTATCCGCAAGAGAACGCTTCGGCAATCTTAGCCGCGCGAAAGAAAGAGCAGTTAAAAACCGCAGAGCAATTTAAAGTGTTTTATGAATTCCAATTTGAGGATAAGCTCGCCCAAAGTGGTATCACCTTTGAGAATCACATTGTTGACGATGCCGGCAAGAACTACCAGAAGGCGCACTATGACCATGGCAATGGCATCGCAGTGGCAGACGTGGATGGCGATGGCTTATATGACATCTACTTTCTGAGTCAAACCGGCGGCAATGAGCTTTGGAAAAACCTGGGAGGCGGAAGATTTAAGAACATTACTGCGGAAGCGGGAGTGGGTGTACCTGGCCGCATCAGTGTCGCGGCGTCTTTCGCAGATATCGATAATGACGGAGACCCGGACCTATTTGTTACAACGGTACGCGGCGGCAATCTCCTTTTTGAAAACGACGGCCACGGACACTTTCGCGACATCACCAAAGAAGCTGGCGTAGGCGGAGTGGCGCATTCTTCGGGCGCCGTTTTCTTCGATTACGACCGTGATGGTCTGCTTGATCTTCTAGTGTGCAATGTTGGCAAGTACACAAGCGATCAAAAGGGCGCGGAGGGGCAGTATTTGGCGCTTCCCGACGCATTTTCGGGTCACATGTTTCCGGAGCGTTTCGAGTTTCCCACACTGTACAAGAACATGGGACACAATCACTTTAAAGACGTGACCTCGGCAGCAGGATTGAAGCCTGTAGGGTGGTCGGGAGACGCCACTTTCACCGACCTTAAAGGGGACGGATGGCCACAGGTTTATTTCCTGAACATGATGGGCGCCAATCACTTTTACGAGAATCACGACGGGAAGTTTTCGGAGCAAACGAAGCAATACTTTCCTCGGACTTCTTGGGGAGCGATGGGAGTGAAGTTCTTCGACTATGACAACGACGGGCGCCTGGATTTGTTCGTGACTGATATGCACTCCGACATGTGGACGGAGGAAGGACCCGCAGATGAAAAGAAAAAGGCGCCTACGCCTCCTGCTGAAGACTTTCTTATGGGACCGGCGAACAGCTTTGTCTTTGGGAACTCGCTCTATCACAATTTGGGAGGCGATAAGTTTGCGGAAGTGTCGGATCAGATGGGAGTCGAGAACTATTGGCCTTGGGGACCGAGCATTGGAGATCTGAACGCAGATGGATGGGATGACATTTTCATTGCATCTTCGATGAATTTCCCTTTTCGCTATGGCATCAATTCGGTGCTATTGAATAATCGCGGGCAAAAGTTTCTGGATTCGGAGTTTCTGTTGGGTGTGGAACCGCGCAAAGGAGGCGAAACACACAAGCCATGGTTTGATCTGAATTGTTCCACGCTGCCAGCCAATGCGGAGAGATATCTAACGGAACCGTGTAAAGGGCAAAAGGGAACCATTACAGTGATGTCCTCATTAGGGACAAGGGCAGCTGTTATTTTCGACCTGGACAACGATGGCGATCTTGATATTGTAACAAACGAATTCAACGCGGTGCCTCAAATATTGGTTAGTAACTTATCCGAGAAACAGCGGATTCATTGGCTGAAAGTGAAACTGACTGGGACGCATTCCAACAGGGACGGTTTAGGAGCAACGGTACGAGTGACGTGCGGCGGAAAGACGTTCATGAAATTTAATGACGGTAAGTCAGGCTATCTGTCGCAAAGCTCATTACCACTCTATTTCGGCCTAGGAGACGCGACGAAGGTGGAACAGGTGGAGGTGGATTGGCCATCGGGAAAGAAACAAGTGATTACCAAGAATTTAGTTGCAAACTCGGTGCTTCCCATTACGGAGCCCAAGTGAAGGTTCGTCAAACTATTTTTGCCCTTGGATCGCTGCTAGCTTGCGCAGCTTATCTAGAGGCGCAAACGGCCGCTCGCCGGCCGCAGAGGGAAGTTGATATTGGGGCCGCGCAGGCACCTCTCAGCGACGCTGAACGAGTGGACTTGGATAAGGCCGTAACGAAGCATGATTATACGGCAGAAAAGGCGGTGCTCGACAAGGCACTCGCGGAAAATCCTAAATCTTTCGAGATGCTCATTCTGATTGGGCGTTTAGCGTATTTGGAGAAACATCCGGCAGACGCAGCCGATGCTCTCGGTCGGGCTGGCAAAATCAAGGAGCTCACGGAGCAAGATCGGATGACCTTGGCCTTAGCTTGTGAATTTTCCCAGCAGCCAAAGCGAGCACGCGAGGAGCTTTTGAAATTGACTGAAATGGCTCCCAAGAATGCTGAATACGCGTATCTGCTTGGGAGGATTGATTCCCAGAATCAGCAAACGGAGGCTGCAGCAGGAGAGTTTGCGAAGGCAATTAAACTTGACCCAAATCTAGTGCGAGCCTATGAAGACCTAGGTGCCCTTCAGGAGCAAGAAGGACATGTAGAAGAAGCCCAAAAAACTTATGAAGCGGGTGCAAACGTGAACCGCAAACTAACCGTTCCATGGGAATGGTCGCCGTTGGACTTAGGAGTATTGGAGCTGAAGGCAAATAACTTCGCGAGCGCTGAGAAGTTGTTTCGTGAAGCCTTGCGATACAACCCTCGATTTGGGTGGGGACACTATTACATGGGAGAGCTTCTGCAAAAGCAAGGCCATCCAGCCGAGGCGATTGGCGAGTTGAAAGAAGCCGTAGTCGACGATCCCCGGCTGCGCCAGGCATGGCTAGCCCTAGGCCGAGAATTCGCTCGACAGAACAATAAAGCCGAAGCGGATCGATGTATTGCGATTTTCAAGAAACTAGAAGCGCAGCAAAACGAAATCAAAGGCAGGAAGAATTGAATTAGTGGTCCGGCTCAATCACGGTCAGCCATTGATTCGCTTTCACGTTTTCGAGCCGCTGGATTGCACCACTCGGCCAGCGAAGCTCAATGAGTTTCATAGTAGGATCGGCACCAAGGCCAGCTAATACCCGACGATCACTGGCCGATAGATAGCTACCGGCAGTGTTCACAACATAGTATTGTGTGGCTCCAGAAGCAGCCACAATTTTTATTTTGCAGCCGATGCCGTCACGATTGGAACGCGTACCCTGCGTTTTGATTCCGATCCAATGGTTCAGCTTTCCTAAATTGTTATGCAATACGAAGGCTCTGTCTCCAATATTGGAGACGACGACATCAACGGCGCCATCATTATCGAGATCACCGATGGCAACACCGCGGCCAATGAAAGCCGAGTTGAATGTCGCACCAGAATCAGCAGGCCAAGGCGACAGAATTGCCCTGTTGTTCTTCAGGAGCATCGGCTTCTGACGATAGGTCAAAATCTTAGATCCGGGGAACATCTCGTCGTCTGTGTGTCCCTGCGCCACGTACAGATCTTTCCAGCCATCGTTATCGATGTCCAACCAGCGTATACCCCAGCCGCTCGATGTTTGACTCGCCCGCGCGAGTCCCGACGAATTCGAGTCATCACTGAAGGTGCCGTCACCCAAGTTTCGGAACAACAGGTATTTTTCGGTGGCCAAGTCTGTGACGACTAAGTCCGGCAGGCCATCATTGTTATAGTCGGAAAAATCCACGCCCATATTAGCCACCGCGTTGCCATCTTGGTTATAAGCGACTCCGGCGGCGATGCCGTTTTCCGAGAATGTGCCATCTCCGTTATTGTGATAGAGGAACGACTGCATTGAGTCATTAGCCACATAGATGTCGGTCCAGCCATCGTGATCGTAGTCTGCAAAGGCCACACCCAATCCGCGGCCATTGAGTTTGGAGATGCCGCTCTTCTTTGAGACATCGGTGAACGTTCCGTCTCCGTTGTTGTGATAGAGGACGCTGGTCAAGCCGTTATACAAGAGGGGGTGACAGTAATGGCGGCCGGCGGGAGGAGTTCCGCACCAACGGTTGGTGGCGAAGCTCCAATCGACATAGCGCGCAACGAAAAGATCGAGCTTACCGTCGTTGTCATAGTCGAAGAAACCGGCACTGGTTGACCATCCGTCAGCGGCGGTTCCCAGCTTATAGGTCACATCGGTGAACGTGCCGTTGCCGTTATTGTGATACAAGGTCACATGATCGAGACCAGTGACCAATAGATCTTCAAATCCATCGTTATCGTAGTCTCCCACTGCAACCCCCATGCTGTAACCGCTGCCGGCCAAACCCGCCTTCACGGTTACATCGGTGAAGGAACCATCAACGTTTTGATGAAAAAGCCGGTTAGCGTAGCGCGGGTCGGACTTGTCAGGTTTCGCCCCAGCGGGCATGGGATCTGAAATATGGGCGCCGTTGGTGAAAAAGATATCGAGCCGGCCGTCATTGTCGAAATCGAAAACAGCCACCCCGCCACACATAGTCTCCGGGAGATACTTTTGCGAGGTAGGCGAGTTTTCGAGGCGAAACTTGAGACCTACGGCATGAGAAACGTCGGTGAGCGCTTCTTGATTGCTGATCCCCCATAACAGCGACAGAGAGACAACGCCAAGCAGCACAGGCCGTTGTCTGGGCAGCAATGCGGCGATTCTACTGCGCTCCGGCAGCGATACCCGTGACAGGGCCGCCCGGACGAAGGGGAGCCGGTTTAAATGTCCAAGAGTTACTCTGGTCAGTCATCGGGGTATTTTTCGGGAACATAAAACCCGCACGCGTAGAGAGAGTGACAGCATTTACTTTCAGTATCCTGTTTGGTGAAGGATCTAGATAAGCTTGAGCCATCAGCCGCAGGAATTGGGCCGCGTTCAAGTGAAGGGATGCTACCTCCATCGTGCTTGGAACTGAATTGGCCGGAACCAGACCCGAGCTGCTTTTTGCCAAAGCTGGTGCAATTTGGGCAGCAACCTTTATCACATCGGAAACCGGAACTGACCCCGTGATGGCACCCATATCGTTAGGTAGAGTGAGCGGCCCGTACTCCGGCACAAGATCGACTGTCTTGGGCAAGGACCCTGATTTGGAAAATGAACTTAACGCCTTAGCGAGCAAGTCAAAGCTCTCTGCCAAGCTGAAGTAGCGATTACCGGCACGGCCGAAATCAGGCGCGGTCATCGGCATTTTGACGAACTGCCCGTCGAGGTCTGAAGCTAAGGCACTTAAATCTGCTGCACTCACTTCCGAATCGGCGGGTGCGCTTAGGGCCGCTAATTCATGAACGGAAATAAAACGGCTGCCGGGATTCTTCGGAAGAAAGTCCTCTAGGAGCCACTTCAGGGTCGCCTCGTCACTCTTGTATCCGTTCTCTACATCGGATTGCGCGACCAATGGCTTAATGTTGGGTGGAATGCCAGGCTCATCGGGATGATAGTACATCCACTCCATAGGATCGGTAACAACCGAT
>Ga0182012_10005788_pt1 | contig 12716 bp, 8 predicted proteins | sample 612S2SmetaG_FD_120486 | JGI IMG/M metagenome (GOLD analysis project Ga0182012, IMG submission 120486) | Permafrost microbial communities from Stordalen Mire, Sweden - 612S2S metaG | ecosystem: Environmental > Terrestrial > Soil > Wetlands > Permafrost | place: Sweden: Stordalen | collected...
CAGGATAACTGGCAACTGGAGGAGCGCGCACAACTGTGACAAGCAATCAGCATTGGTGCGCAGTGCCGCAAGGGAGATGCTGCCCACCGTGGACAGTGGGCCGATGGCAAGATCGACCATTACGACGAGCGAACTCTCCAAACGAAGCGGTTCAGGCACCATGGCCAACCGGTTTTATGGCGAACGTGCGCTCGAGATAGGAGTGGAGATCAGGCACGTTGGTGAGGGGCCCGCGAAAAGCCACGTACCAATCGGGACGGATGAGATAGATACAGGGTTGATCAACGCCATATTCGTCGTGCAGGTGATTCATGGGATCGGAGAGAACGGGAAGGCTGCCGCTAGGATGGTGGAGTGCGGGAAAGCCGCCAGCTACTAAATAGGTCTTGAGAATGGTGGAATAAGCGGCGGCTAGGCGGGAGCCGAGTTCGAATAGGTGATCGGTGTGATTTGAGTGAGGTTCACGGCCGGTAAAAAGGAGAAGCGTCCAATGCGTACCGCGTAGAACGTCGAGCAGCGAAGTGGGCGTTTTGGCGGGTAGAGTTACGACGCTCGCATTGAGGGCGCGGTCGCCGGCCTGGGGACCTTTGCTGCCCCCGTGATCGGCGGTGAGCGGGCCGCTGCGGTAATTGATTCCGATTTCCTCGAGCGTGTCGCGCATTTTTTCTCGGACGGCCCGACTGGATAACAAAAATGGTCCGAGCAAGCGAACGGCCGCGCGCCCCAAATCACCGGCTTTTAGCAGTTTGGTATAGGCTTCGTCGGTACCGCGCAGCAGGCTCTCGGCGACGGGATGGCGCTCAACCTGGTACGAATCGAGGAGAGCCGGAGCGGCCTTTTCCCGCATGACATAGGCGAGTTTCCAAGCGAGATTGAAGGCATCCTGAATGCTGGTGTTCATGCCTTGTCCACCGATGGGGACATGTTCATGAGCGGCGTCACCGGCGATAAAGACTCTGCTCTTGCGAAAGTGCGAGGCAGCGCGATGGTTGACGCGAAAAAGCGCCACCCACACCGGATCATAGAGTTCGGCATCTACCTCGCCCAAACGATTGAGAGCCTCATTGACCTCTGCCAGAGTAGTGGTTTTTTGATCGGAGCCGGGGTCGGGCACGGAGATGAAGGTGCGTACGAGGCCGTTGGGCATTTCGATGACCATCATGTAGCCTGTTTTGGTGAACCAGAGATAGCTGACTCCCGAGGGCAGAGACCAGCGAATCTTGGAATCAGATTGGATGAACGCCTGTCCATCATAGTGGTTGCCGGTGAACTCAATGCCGGATTGCGCCCGGACTAGACTGCGGGTTCCGTCGGCGCCGAGAACATAGAGCGAGCGCACGGTTTCTTCGGAGCCATTGGGGTGGCGAAGCGTCACGCTGACGCCCTCCTCATCTTGCGCGACGTGCGTGGCTTCGGTATTCCATTCAACCGTCACGCCGAGTTTGTTGAGGTGCTCCTGCAAGATATGCTCGGTGACGTTTTGACCGACGATGAGCGGGTAAGGGTGGGGGCTGTCGATTCCTTCCATATCTCCATGGCCGAGGTGTTTGCCATAGCCGATGATCTCGACGCGGCGCATAGGATGAGCCACACCGGCGAAGTTCTGAATGAGACCCATGGCATCAAAGACTTCTTGCGTGCGGACATGGAGGATGAGGGCCTTGGAGATATCCTTGGTGCCGGCGGCTTTGTCGACAATCCGGCACGGTATTCCATAGCGCGCCATTTCGGAAGCAAAGGTGAGGCCTACTGGGCCTGCCCCGACGATGATGACCGGGAGTGGTTGACTCATACCTTTGGGCAGATGCTCATTCGAGGAGCGAGGTCGCAATTTATTTCAAGCTTGAAGTAAAGTGCGAGTGTAGGCTTTATAAAATGATCAATGGCGAAAACGGAGAGTGTATTAACGCCGGCGAACTTGCCTTACCGGATGCGTTTGCTGACGCAAGCGATGACCCGCGGTTTTCAGGATTTGATTGAGAAGCATGGAGTTACGCCGTTGCATTGGGGCGTTTTATCGTGCTTATGGAAAGAGGACGGCCAAGCCACGCAGGCCATTGCGCGGCAATTGGAGCAATTGGGCGGCACGCTGACGGTAGGCATCGACGTGATGGAGAAGCGAGGATTGGTGCGAAGGCGGCGCGACCATGAAGACGGGCGCGTTTCCCGGGTTTGGCTGACGAAGAGGGGGCGGCAGTTAGAGGTGGCGTTGGTGCCCGAGGTGGAGCGGTTCGTGGAGCAATTATTTTCCTGTTTTTCGGCGCGGGAGTATGCGGAGTTTTCGGAATTGGTGGATCGGTTGCGGAGGCATGTGGGGAGGTTTGCTTGAATAAAAGCGGCGTGCTCGGAGAATGTAGAACTACGGCTCCGCCCGTGAGCGTTTAGCGGACGAACAGCTCGTCGATGGTTTTGGCATCGAGCACACGCAGCGAAATGTCTTCCAACTCGGCAACGGATAGCTTCAGCAGGCGCTTGTCCACCTTGGATGGCGCGACGCCGAAGCGTTTAGCGATCAGGCGGCGCAAAATCGCCATTCCTGCTTCCTTCCTGCCCTTTTGCCGCCCTTCTTGCAGGCCTTCCTTACGGCCTTTGCGGAAAGTTGGGCCAAGGACGTCGTGCGTCATGATGTCTTCTAAAATAGGCATTCGTTCCACCTCGGTGCGCAATTCCTTCCCGACCCGTCGCAGCCCGGCGAGTATAAAGAGCTCTTGAAAAGCTGACTTGCGCGTTGTCCCCTCCAGTGTAGCCAAACTTTCGAGTATCCGCCTGATACTTTTTGCACAATCCGGATGCTTGGCCAGAATCGCCAAAATGTGGTCGCCTTTATAGGGACTCTGGAGAAGTGTGTCTTCGCCGATGTCCCGAATATCGATGATCCGGTAGTGGCAGTGGAACGCCGGCCCCTCGAGTTGCGACAGCATGCGCAATTTCTCATTTCCCACGTACAACACATATTGCTCCGGAAAGCGCTGGTACTGGCGATACACGCGCAGCGCATACTCAGCCATCCGCAAAGGCAACAGCTTGTCGTTCGAGCTTTGCAGTTCGAAGCCGATGAGCCGCTTCCCGCCGGCAGTCTGACCCAGTAGATCGACGCGCGTCTGGGTTACTTCCGGTAGCTCCACATTCAGCCAGCGGCCGATCTTCGCGCCGGTGATCTGCTCCAATAGCGAATTCCGCCAATCCTGCAACAAGGATTTCAGAACGGTGTCATATTTGTGCACTCGTTTCTACTTTTGCATCGGTCGGGGGATCAGCCTCCCAGTAACTGCGCGTAGACACTACGGGCGATGCCTACATCAGTGGTGCCTTTGACGATGGCGCGGCCGTCGGGGAAAAACGTCACGTCATACTTCGGGACGGTTAAGCGCAGGGCGAATTCGTTGACTCTGACCGTGCCGAGAGGTCGCAGGCGCACGGCCAGCGCAGGCAGATCTATAGGCCTGGCATTTTCATGCAATTGTACGGCGTTGCGGCCGCAGAGGCTCACCGGCGTGCGCTTGCGGCCGTCTAAGTAAGTGAATTCGTGCGCCCCGCACACACGGCAGGCGGGGTCGGGCGCACCGGCGGCCACGCGCTTGGCGGTTCCGTGCCAAACATCCATCGTGTGAATGAAAGCGGCGAAATCGTCCCAACCCGCAATCAGGCGCAAAACCGTGGAGACCTGCAAGGCCGCCACCGATGCGGTGATGGCAGCTAAAACTCCGTTTACGTCGCAGGTAGGTTGCGCGCCGCCGGGAGGCTCGGGATAGACGCATGCCAGGCAGGGCCCTTTCGCGGGGACAACCGGCATAACCACGCCGTAACTACCAACCGCCGCGCCGTAGATCCAAGGCCGATTCGATTTGACGCTAAGATCATTGATGAGATAACGCGTTTCAAAATTGTCGGTGCCGTCTAAAATAAAGTCGCAATCGGATGCTAATTCTTCGGCGTTCGACGGCGTCATGTCCTTGACGAGTGCCTCAACTTGAACGTGAGAATTAATTTGTCGCAAACGTCGAGCAGCCGCAATGGCTTTGGGGGACTCGTTTTGAGCGTCGGACTCGTCATAGAGCCACTGTCTCTGCAGATTTGTATAGTCAACGTAATCGCGGTCAATAAGCCGCAGACGACCGATGCCGGCGCGAGCCAATGCCTCAGCCTGAAAGCTTCCTAGTGCGCCGCAGCCGACAATACAGACTGCCGACTGGCGAATGCGTTGCTGGCCCGCGAGGCCGAGCGCGGGGAACAAAATCTGGCGCGAATAGCGTTCCTCTTCGCCGGCTGTCATATATTCCGATGCTAGCAGTGATGAGCGGACTCGCCGCGTTCGGCCAACACGCGGATAGCAAGCTGCTTCAAGAGGCATTGAAGTATGAAGGGCAAATTGTTTTAAGCCTTGAGTACGAGCCGGAAGACCAGCCCTTAACCAAAGAGGACTTACAGAAGCGTGTGCCGCTGCAGGCTGGCACGATTTTCCACGAGCGGGATTTGCGCACGGCGCTGCAGAACCTATACGCGTCCGGCCGCTATGCCGACTTAGCAGTGGATGCGCGTGAGCAAGACGGCGGCGTGGCGCTCCGCTTTGTGACGCAACGGGCTTACTTTGTGGGCAGAATTGAAGTAGTAGGCGCGAAGCAACCGCCCAATGAAGGCCAATTAGTTAGCGCGGCCAAGCTTCGCCCGGGAACCCGTTACTCTTCCGCGGAAGCAAATCAAGCGATTGAATCGTTGCAGGTTCTACTGCGGCAAAACGGCTTCTATAATGCCGGGGTGAAGGCCGACGTCGATTATGAACCCGAATATGAGCAAGCGCACGTAACCTTTAATATCGACCCGGGGAAACGCGCCAAGCTGGAATTACCGGTGGTAACGGGGAACACGATGCGTACGACGGCAAGTATCATACGCGCGACGCACTGGAGGCGGCTGTATGGATTCCTCGGGCTTGGCTGGCAGCTGGAGACCGATGCGCGGGTGCGCAACGGATTGGACAACGTGCGCAAACAATATGAAAAACGCGGTCTGTTGCAATCGAAAGTGACGATTAGCCAGTTGGACTACCTCGAAGACAGCAATAGTGTGCAGCCCCACATTGAAATTAAAGAAGGGCTGCGGGTGGCCATTCGGGTGGAGGGGGCGAAACTAGCCAAAGGGAAGCTGACTGAGTTGGTTCCAACTTTTCAGGAACACGCGATTGATCCAGATCTGCTGATGGAGGGCGATCGCAACATTCAAGCTTATCTGGAATCGCAAGGATATTTTGAGGCGGAAGTGTCGCACTCGATCACGGACGGAAAGGATTCCACTGAGCGGACCGTGACTTACCTGGTTGATCGGGGCAGCCGCCACAAACTGGTTTATCTGGGCATTGCGGGCAACCATTACTTCTTGTATCGAATGATTCGCGAGCGGCTGTTGACGGAGCCTGCGCGTTTGCCGCGTTATCCTTATGGACGCTTCAATGAAGCATACCTGCAGCAAGATGTGCAAGCGGTTCAGAGCCTTTATTTGTCAAACGGCTTCCGCGACGTGAAGGTGACATCGCACGTAGAAGACGATTATCACGGCAGGAGCAATCAGCTGGCGGCTTTCATCGATATAGCAGAGGGCCCCCAGTGGATTGTCGCCGATCTGCAACTGGAAGGCATTCCCGAAGCGGACCGCAGAGCGCTCGAAGGCATGCTGGCTTTGGCGTCGCACCAGGTGTTTAGCGACGCGGGAATTTCGCTCGACCGGGAGAACGTGCTCGACTACTACTACGGGCGAGGCTACCTGAATGCCACTTTCGATTACTTCGTTACGCCCGGCGCCGAGCCGAACCACGTGAACCTGCGTTATGTGGTTAAGCCGGGCGGCAGAGAATTCGTGAGAAACGTATTGGTCACGGGGTTAGAAACGACTAAGCCGCGCCTAATTTTCGAACGCATGGAGCTAAAAGGCGGCGAGCCGCTCTCGTTATCGAAAGAGATCGACAGCCAGCGCCGCTTGTACGATCTGGGGATTTTCGCGCGCGTGAGCACCGCCATTCAAAACCCGAATGGCGACGAAGATCACAAATATGTTTTATACGATGTGGACGAGGCGCGTCATTACTCGGTAACGTTCGGATTCGGCGCGCAGATTGCGCGTATTGGCGGCGGCGTGACTAGTTTGGATAATCCGGCGGGCAGCACGGGATTTGCCCCGCGTTTCGCTATTGGCGTCAGCCGGCTGAATCTTTTTGGCCTGGGTCAAACGCTGGGGCTGCAGACCTCGATTTCGACGATTGAGCAGAAAGCGGCGCTCACTTACTTCATTCCGCATTTCGTTTCGAACGAAAAGCTTAGTTTCACGACGACGGTTCTTTACGACGACGCGAGCGATATTCGAACCTATACAGCGCGCCGGCGGGAAGCCTCCATGCAGCTTTCCCAGCGCCTTTCGCGCGCGTTCACCTTTCAATACCGGGTGGCGTACCGCAATGTCACGCTGTCAAATTTGAAGATCATTGAAGGGGCGGTGCCGGTGCTGGCGCAGCCGGAAACCGCGGGCGTGGCCACATTTACCATTATTGAAGATAAACGCGACGAGCCGACAGACGCGCACCACGGGTCTTATACAACGGCCGATCTTAGTTACGCACCTGGATTCTTAGGAACGCAAACGCACTTCGCGCGGGGCCTATTCCGGAATTCCACTTATCATCTTTTCGGCCGCGATCTGGTGTTTGCGCGCAGTACGCAATTCGGACTGATTCAGCGAACGGGCGGCAAGAATGAGGGTCTCGGCGATGTGAATGATATTCCGCTGGCCGAACGGCTGTATTCGGGCGGTTCAACCTCTTTGCGCGCTTTTCCGGATTTTGAAGCGGGTCCGCGCGATTTAACCACAGGTTTTCCCATTGGCGGCAACGCACTTTTGGCGAATACGTTTGAATTGCGCTTTCCTTTGTTTGGCGACAGCGTAGGCGGTGTGATTTTCCACGATGCAGGCAACGTATATACCAATGTTCAAGATCTTAGCTTCCGCTTCCGGCAACGCAATCTGGCAGATTTTAATTACATGGTGCAATCGGTGGGTTTCGGCATCCGCTATCGTACGCCGATTGGGCCATTGCGCGTCGATCTTTCTTTTAGCCCCGATGCGCCGCGTTTCTTTGGATTGAAGGGCACGGTGCAGCAATTATTGGATTGCCCTACTTCGGTTGTTTGTTTGCCTTCGGTGGTGCAGAAGATCAACGGGTTCCAATTCCACTTCTCCTTGGGACAGGCTTTCTGATGCGATTCTGTTGCCTGATCGCGTGCTTGCTGATGCCGCTGCGCGCGGAAATCATCGACCGGTTAGCAATTGCAGTAGGCAATCAAGTGATTACCCAACTGCAGATTGATGAAGAACTGCGCGTTACCGCGATGCTCAACCACAAGCAAGTGGAGCGCAATTTAGACGAGCGGAGAACGGCGGCGGACCGTTTAGTGGAGCAATTGCTGATCGAGGTTGAAATGGACTTGAGCCGCTTCCCAATGCCCGAACCGGCGGAAGTCGATAAGTATCTGCAGGGAATTATCGAGGCAAGCGGGGGTGAAGCGGATTTCGCCCGCACACTGGCCAACTACACCCTGACGTTACCGACCGTGCGGCGTCATTTGGAGCTGCAACTGATGGAGCTGAAGTTCGTTGATTTTCGTTTTCGTCCGGATGCCACGGTTTCCGATAGTGACGTGGAAGCGGCTTATCAGCGGCAGGTGGCGACCTGGCGAACGACCCACAGCGGCCAACCGCCAACTTTAGAGGCTTCGCGCGAGCCCTTGCGGGCGATGCTGCTGGAGGAGCGGACCGACGCCGCGTTGAATACCTGGCTGGGCGAGAGCCGCAAACGTGTGAGCATAATATATTTCGACAAGACGCTTGAGTAGGCAGTCTTTTAAGCAATGATCAGCCGCAAAATCATTTGGAGAACGCTAGCCGCCCTGGTGGCGCTGGTGTGCGTACTGACGGCGATGACAATTTGGGTGCTGCAATCGGAATGGTTTCGCGATCAAGTGCGACGCCGCATTGTGGCGCAAGTGGAGGAGAGCACCGGCGGCAAGGTTGAGATTTCCGGCTTCGATTATAACTGGCGTAACCTAACGGCCGAGATACATGGTTTTGTGATTCACGGGAAGGAACCGCCGGGAGCGGCACCGCTATTCAATGTGGAGACGGCGCAAGTGACGGTGAGAATCATCTCGGTTCTGGAACGGAACGCCGATGTTTCGTCGATCATTTTGCGACGTCCGCAAGTGAATCTGATTGTGGCGGCGGATGGAACGACGAACCTGCCGACACCGCTCAAAGCCCGGCAGACCGGCAAAGATCCACTGCAGGAATTGTTCGCGCTGAAGCTGAAGCATTTCGAAATCGCCGATGGTTTAGCGACCGTGGATGCGCAACGCTATCCGCTCAATGTGCGGGCCGACGGTGTGGATATGACGGTGGGCTACAAGAAGGCCGTGCGCAAAAGTGAAGCGAGCTACGAAATCGGTGTGGATGTGCGGCGCGTGGATTTGGGTTATGCTGGGCTGATTCGCGGGCCGCTTGGTTTCAGCGCGCAGGCATCGCTCGAGAAGAATCGCGTCATTGTGCAGACGGCCAAGTTGAGCGGCGGTGAGACGGACATATCAACAGGCGGCACGTTGACAAATTTCGCGCATCCGCGTATTGAATTTCAGCTCGATGCCACGGCGCTGACAAATGAAATTCTGCCGCTGACGAAAGTGCCGAATGTGCGCGGCGGCAATGTGGCGTTGCGCGGCGTTGGGAGCTATGACGAAATGGGCGGCTGGTTTTTCAACGGCAAGGTTGAGGCGAAACAAACCGGATACTTCTCACGGGCGGTGACGCTTAAGACGATCAGCGCGAGCGCGGAGGTGGAAGCGCGGAAATCCGGCCTGGTTTTGCGACGCGTAACCGCCGCCTCGCGCGGGGCAAAATTCGTGGGTGAAGCGACGCTGAAGAACTACCGCGCGCTGTCGCTCGAAGGTAATCTCAGTGAAGTGAGTTTGAGCGAGGCCGCGTCTTTCTTTACGAGCAAACCGCTGGCATGGACAGGTTCGGCGGGTGGCCCGGTGCGGCTGACAGGGACACTGGATGAAAGGGCGGACGATTTGACGGTGCATGCGGATTTATTGATCTCGCCCTTGTCCGGCGGCATTCCCGTTTCGGGCGCGGTGCAGTTGAGATATTTGAGCAAGGCGAATACGCTGGATTTTGGCAACTCCCATCTGGATTTTCCGAACACTAGCGTTTCCTTTTCCGGGTCGCTCAGTAACCGGACGCAGGTTGTGGTGGACAGCAGCGATCTCGAAGACCTGAAGCCACTGATGAGTCTGCTTACTCTCAGCGTGCGGCCCGGCGTCTGGCCGGTGCTGCTCGAGAATGGTAGTGCCCATTTTTCGGGCTCGATTGGCAATCTACTAACGAGCTCAGTCTTCGATGGGCAGTTGAACGCGACCGATTTTCGCCTGTTAGGGCAAAGCGTGGATGCGGTTAGCGCAAAGCTTTCAGTGAGTGCCAACGGAATCGACGTTGCCGCCAGCGACTTGAGCGAGGGCGATACGAAGCTGAGCGTTGTTGGACTGCTGGGCTTTGAGAATTGGGCAGTGACGCCGAACTCGCCGGTGCGCGCGGCGATCGCGCTGAAGAGTGTGAACGTAGCTAAGTTGGCGGCCTACTTTCCTAAAGTGGAGTTGCCTATTATTCAAGGGATCGCCTCGGGCTCGCTGGAAGTGCGCGGCACGTTCGATCATCCGGAGGGGCGGGCGCACATCGCGAGCGATAGTCTGGACGCCTATGGCGAGCGGCTGAATCAGGTGCAATTCGACGCTGCCTTGACTGGCGATGATTTGCGGATTAGCAATGGCCGCGTCGTTACGGGCGCCGCCAAGCTCGGCTTTTCGTGCGAATATGTGCATGACCCGGGGATTTGGACCCGCGGCAAAGCAAGCGTGAAAGCGGATACCAATGGCTTTCCCTTGGCCAGTCTTTCGCCGGTCCGCAAATATGAGCCGGGATTCAACGCGCAGGCGGAATTGCATTTTGAAGCGGCGGCGCGTGTGTCGCCGGGCAAAGTGGAACCGAGTACGGCGAACGGTACCGTGGATTTGCACAACATCATGTTCAACAAGGTGGCGTACGGGAATTTGTCGATTCGCAGTGTCACCAGCGGCAGCAATTTGGCGGCTACGATTAGCGGCGATTTCCGCAAGAATCCCCTGCACGGCCAGGCGCAGATTGAGCTGGCGGGCGACAACGAAACAAAGGCGGAAATCGACTTCGATAAACTCACGCTGCAATCGGTTTATTCGCTAAGCGGTTCTGAAAAGCCGCCGCTGCTGGATGGTTTCATGACGTTGAAATTGCGGCTGGAAGGACCGCTGCAGAAGCCGGATCAACTGCGCGCCTTGCTGCGCTCCGACGATTTACAGCTGTCCTCGCGCATCAATCCGGATCCGCTCGCTAAAACGGCAGGGCCCGAAATTTCCTTGCACAATGCCGGTCCCCTGGTGGTAGAGGCGCGCAACGGTCTGGCCACCGTGCGCAGTTTTCGGGTTGAGGGCGACAATACCAGCCTCGGCGTGACCGGCACCTTCCCCTATGTGCCCGGTAAGGCTTTGGATTTGCGGGTGGCGGGCTCGTTGAATTTGCAGGCTTATCACTTATTCGACCCGAATGTACAGTCGGCAGGCATCTCAATTATTTCGGCGGCTATCGGCGGGACGTTTAGCAACCCGCTAGTGACCGGGACGCTGGATATCAAAGGAGGCTCGTTTTTTCCGGCCAATATTCCGAACGGCTTGAGCGAAGTGAACGGCACCGTTACCTTCAACCAGAACCGCGCCACGCTGCAGAAGCTGACAGCGAACTCCGGCGGCGGAGAATTGACGCTGGGCGGCTTTCTTAGCTTCGGCGGGGGTGGCCCGTTGGCCTACCATTTGGAAGGTTCGGCGGACAATGTGCGGGTGCGCTACGCCAGTACGATTAGCGTCACCTCAAGCGCCAAGTTGCGGTTAAGCGGCACCAGCAATGCCAGCCTGCTTTCGGGCACTTTGACCGTTTCACGGGTGGTTTTCAATACCAATACCGACGTCGGCAATATTCTGGCGGGACTGGGCGCGAGCAACGGATCGCCGAATAGCGACAATGATTTCCTAACCGGGCTGCACATGGACGTGGTGATTGAGAGCGCGCCGAACTTGCAATTAAGCACCTCGTTAAGCCGCGACGTGGAAGCGGAAATCAATCTGCGGCTGCGCGGCACGCCGGAGCATCCCATTTTGCTGGGCAACTTGTCGGCGAATCAGGGCGATATTCAGGCATTCGGTTCGCGCTACACCATCAATCGCGGCGAAATTTCATTTACCAATCCAGTGAAGATCGAACCGGTGCTCGATATGGATCTGGAAACACGTGCCCGCGGCGTGACGGTGGATATCACGATTTCAGGAATCTTCAGCAAGCTGAACATCGCCTACCGTTCCGACCCGCCGCTGCAGCCGCGCGAAATTATCGCCATGCTGGCCCTGGGGCGCGCGCCGGATTCGAGCGACAGCACCAGAAATTTGCGTACCAACGATGTCAACAATCTGCAATCGGGTGCGAATTCGCTGCTGGGCGGAGCGGTAACGGCGCCGGTTACCCAACGGCTGGCGAAGTTGTTCGGCATTACGAACATCCGGATTGATCCGCTGGTACAGGGCATTACGAATACGCCGCAAACGCGCGTTACGGTGGAACAGCAAATTTCGCCGATGGTTACCATTACTTACATCACCAACCTTTCGCAGACCTCCGAGCAGATTTTCCGCCTGGAATGGGCGTTGAGCCAGCGCTTCTCGCTGGTTGCCTTGCGCGACGATAACGGCGAGTTCGGTATAGATTTTCAATACAAAAAGCAGTTTAAGTAAGTTATGCGGCTGCGGGCGGAGAAGAACAAGCTCAAGATAGAGCACAGTATCATTGATGGTTTGCGGCCGGTGCTGGAAAGGCTGCTCCGGGATAACGATGGCATTCGCTCGATTATTCCGGGCGTGATCCGGCAAGTGCGCGATGCCAAAGGCGAGCCAGTGATTCGCATTACCGTGCCGACCACCAATGGTTGGAAAGCGATTGCGTTAAGCGCCGGGGCGAGGCAAGAATTGTTCGTCAGCACGGCGGCGGGTAAAGACGAACTGGCGGCTATGATTAAAGCAGCGTTGGATAATAACTAGATCACGCCAAAGTTTTTCGCGACGCTCGTCTTTTTGATCTTCGCCTTTGGGCAAAGCGGCCGGGCTGTCACCTTCAATACCGACATTGCGCCGGTTGTATACCGCCACTGCGCGCCTTGCCATCACCCCGGCGGCAGTGGGCCGTTTCCTTTGATTCGCTATGAGGATGTGGCGAAGCACGCGGCGCAGATTGCGGACGTGACGTCAAGGCGCTACATGCCGCCTTGGCCGCCGGAGAGCGGTTATGGCAAATTTGCCGGCGACCGCAGCTTGACAACGGCACAGATCAAGCTGTTTGCGGATTGGTTGAAGCAAGGCAAGCCGAGGGGAGACGATTCCGCTTTGCCCGCCGCGCCGCGTTATAGCAGCGAATGGCAGATGGGTCCGCCGGATCTGATTTTGCGCATGCCGCAAGCTTTCCATTTACCGGCGGAAGGCAGCGACGTGTTCCGCAATTTCGTGGTACCCAACGGCCTGAATGAGGTGCGCTACGTGCGCGGTTTCGAA
>Ga0182012_10005789_pt1 | contig 12714 bp, 13 predicted proteins | sample 612S2SmetaG_FD_120486 | JGI IMG/M metagenome (GOLD analysis project Ga0182012, IMG submission 120486) | Permafrost microbial communities from Stordalen Mire, Sweden - 612S2S metaG | ecosystem: Environmental > Terrestrial > Soil > Wetlands > Permafrost | place: Sweden: Stordalen | collected...
TATTTGGTGGATTTGGATGCTGATGCTTTTGCCATAAATTAAAAAAAATTATTAATACCTTATCAAAACAAGGGTAGAAATCTAGCAAACGGCCTGACAGTGTCAACGAACGAAGTGCCAAAAGCGCAAAAAACGGGCGATATTCGCCTTTGGAGGCCTCCTTGGCGCCCCCAGTACCAGCCGGTCAGACACGCGGCAAAGCCGATTTTTCCAGGTGTGGAGCGAGTCATTACGTTATTTTCGGTTAGTGGGTTAATGGGCTATTTGGCCCAATAACCCATTAATCCCATCACCACCCCCAATCTTCAAGATTCGCGAAGCTCGCCCGTCGAAATCCCCATGCTTTTGCGCTTTTTGAATAAATTTTAACAATATTCACAAAAACCTCCGCCCCCGAAAGCCAATATATTTTATCTTCCCGGACTTTGGAGCTTGGACATCAGAGTTTGGACTATCCCGTCCATGGGGTATTAACCTTACTGGACATGCCGGGCAATTGCTGTTTATCTTTCGCCAGTGTCGAGTCTTAGCTACTTTCCGACCGAACCAGACCTGGCGGCCACCGGCACGTCACAGCGCGAGTTGCACGCCCGCGCCCACGCCGCCCGCCACGCTGAATTCGGCAATCAGGTCTTCGTCCGCGCCGTCGTCGAAATCTCCAATGTCTGCCGTGAAAACTGCGCCTACTGCGGCATGCGCCGTGACAACCGCGCCTTAAAACGCTTTCGCGCCAGCCACGACCAGATGGCCGAACTCCTCCTCCGCCACCGCCCCGCCAGCGTGACCGACATCAATATCCAGACCGGCGAAGACCCTGTGGCCGTGCGCGACGTGGTCCTGCCCCTCATTCAAACGCTGCGGCGGGAAACCAACCTCGGCATCAGTGTGTGCCTCGGCACTCTGCCACCGGAACTCTACGACGCCCTCCAGGACGCCGGGGCCAGCATCTTCATCATGAAGTTCGAACTGGGCGACGCCGCCCAATATGCCCAATTTTCCGCCCCCGGCACTCTCATCGAACGCCTGCAGCACATTCGTCTGCTTGCGGAACGGGGCTGGCAGGTCAGCTCTGGCTTCATTGCCGGTCTCCCGGGCCAAACCCTGCCGGACCTGCTCCATAATTTCGCCGTCGCTCGCGACCTGCCCCTGAACGGCTGCAGCGTCAGCCCCTTCATTCCCGGCAACGAAACCCCGCTGGCCGATGCCACCGCCGCCCCGGCGGACTGGACGTTTAACAGCGTCAGCGCCCTGCGCCTGATGCGGCCGGACTGGGTGATCCCCGCCGTTAGCGCCTTCAACCTCGCCGCCCACGAGGGCTACCGACAGGGCTTGCGCGCCGGTGCCAACCTCGTCACGATCAATATGACTCCGGATGATGTCCGTGAGGATTACGTTATCTACAAACGCGATCGTTTTATCATGACCGAGGACCGCGTGCTCGCCGCGCTGGCCGCCGAGGGGTTGACGCCCGCCACCACCGGTTTGGCCGAATTCTACCGCCAGCAAGCCCCCAGCCCGCCTTGACCGCCACCGCCCAACCCTCCTGACCGCGTGCTGTATCCCCTTCCCCAGCCCAAGGGCATTCCGCACCGTGTGGTCGTCACTGGCGCTGGCATCGTCACCGCCATCGGCGCCGGCTGGCAACTCAACGCCACCGGTTTTCGCTCCGGTCAAACCGCCTTTCGCCCGGTGACCCTTTTCGATGTCTCCCGCCAGCGCACCAAGATCGCGGCGGAAATTGACCTGCCCGACTATGGCTCGCCCGTCCGGCTGTCCCGGCAGGAATTCCAGCGCACCAGCCGGGCCACGCGCATGTTGCTCCTGGCCGCCCGCGAGGCCTGGGAACAAAGCGGCTGGGAACCAAATGATCATTTGCCCGTGATTCTCGGCACCACCAGCGGCGAAATGACCCTGGGCCAGGATTACCTCCGCCAGGCCCTGGCCGATCCTTTTGAATTCAAACACCAGCCCACCCGCGTAACTCATTACCAAGTGCAGCGCCAGGCGCTCGTCCTCTGCGACGAATTCGGTTTTCAAGGGCCGCTCCAAATCATCTCCAACGCCTGCGCCTCCGGTGCCAACGCCATCGGTCAGGCGTATGAAACCTTGCGCCTCGGCCAGGTGGAACGCGTGCTAACCGGCGGCTACGATGCCCTCTGCCACCTCACGTTTGCCGGCTTTGATTCCCTTCAGGCCCTTTCCCCCGCCTCCTGCCGCCCCTTTGATGCCGGCCGCAATGGCCTCACGCTCGGCGAAGGCGCGGCCGTGTTAACCTTGGAAACCCTGGAAGCCGCCCGGGCCCGGTGCGTTGAAATTCTCGGCGAAATCATCGGCTACGGCGCGGCCACCGACACCCATCACCTGACCCAGCCGCACCCCGAGGGCAATGCCGCCCTGGCCGCCATGCAAGCCGCCTGCGCTCGCGCCGGCATCACGCCTGCCCAAGTGGATTACGTGAATGCCCACGGCACCGCCACCCCTCAGAACGACGCCACCGAAACCGCCGCCATCAACCGCTGGGCCGGCGTGCAAGCCGCCCGGCTGCCAGTCAGTTCTACCAAAGCCGGCATCGGCCATTTGCTCGGTGCGGCCGGTGCCGTCGAGGCCGTGGTTTGCCTCATGGCCTTGCAAGGCCAGTGGCTCCCGCCCGAATTGTCCCTCGAAACCCCCGACCCCGCCTGCCAGTTCCCCCTCGTGCGCCAGCCCACCGACGCCAAACTGGACATTGCCCTGTCCAATTCCTTTGGCTTTGGCGGTGCCAATGCCACCCTGTTATTTCGGAGGTGGTCATGAGTGCCATATTCATTCATGGACTGGGTGCGGTTTCACCGGCTGGCTGGGGTGTGCCCGCCCTGCGTGAAGTCATGGCCATAAATCAGCCGCTCCCGGTGCAATTTCTCCTTCGCCCCGGCTGGAACAAAAAGCTCTCTGTCCGCCCCATCCCCCCGCCTCCGGCGCGACCGGCATTTCTCGGCCACCCCCGCTTGCGCCGGGCGGCAATCCAGTCGCAACACACCGTCGCCGCCGCCTTGGAAGCCCTGGGTCCGGATGCCGCCTTGGTGCAGTCCGGTGCAATCCGCCTCGGGATCATCGTCTGCACCATGGCCGGCAGCGTCACGTACTCCCGCCGGTTTTACGAAGAAGCGTTGCTCAATCCTGCCACCGCCAGCCCGCTGCTCTTTCCTGAGACTGTTTTCAACGCGCCGGCGAGTCATCTGGCCGCATTCCTGAATTCGCCCGGAATCAACTATACCCTCGTAGGGGATGAGGGGACCTTCCTGCAAGGTCTGGCCCTTGCCGCCGGGTGGCTGACCGACGGGCTGGCTGATGCCTGTGTCGTCGTCGGGGCCGAGGAACAGGATTGGATCGTGGCGGACGCCGTGCGACTCTTTCAAAAATCCGCCGTTCACACTGGCGGGGCCGGAGCGCTTTACCTAAAGTGTCAATCAACCGCCCGGGCAGTCCTGTCCACCATCACCGATGCTTTTCCCTTCACTAAGTTACAAAACCGCGCCGCAGCCGTCCGGCGAATGCGCCACCAACTCGGCACCGGGACACCCGGAGAATTATTGTGCGATAGCGAACAAAGTCAGGCCGTTCAGCCGGACTGGCCGGGCTGGCGACTTTCCCCCAAAGCCATTCTTGGGGAAGCCTTCAACGCCTCGGCCGCCTGGCAATGCGTCCTGGCCTGCGACCAGATTCAAGCCGGCCGGGTTCCCGCCGCCAGCGTCAGCATCGTGGGCGCCAACCAGCAGGCCATCGGCGCTCGCTTTATTCAATCCCCCATTTCCCCAGTATGAATGTGCGCCCCATTTTAATCACCGGCGCCAATGGCGGTCTCGGCCAGGCCATTGCTCGCACCTTCCTCGCCGAATCGCCGGAGAATATCGTCTGGCTTGGGATTCATGATGCGCGCGCAAACGCCGATAAACTGGCACTCGAACATCCCGGTCGCTGCCAGTTGGTCACCCTGGACGTGACCAGTCCCGCTGCCTGGAAAACCGCCGTCGCGGACATCCTTGCCGCCCATGGCCGCGTGGATGTCCTCGTCAACAATGCCGGCCGCCACGAGGACGCGTTGCTGGGCCGGATGGACCCGGAATCATGGAGCCGCGTGCTGGGCGTAAATCTGGACAGCGTCTTTCACGGTTCGCAAGCCGTCCTCCCCGCCATGATTTCCCAGCGCGCCGGACGAATCATTAATATCGCGTCCTTGAGCGCCCTCTTTGCGCCGCCTGGCCAGACCAATTACGCCGCCGCCAAGGCCGGCGTGGTAGCCCTCACCCAGTCGCTGGCCAAGGAAGTCGCCCGCCTCGGCATTACCGTCAATGCGCTGTGCCCCGGCTATCTTGAGACCGAGGCCATGGCGGGCATGGATGCCGAGGCCCGACAGCGTGCCCTCGCCCAAATCCCCATGCGCCGCTTCGGCCGGCCGGACGAAGTCGCCATCGCCGTGCAATTTCTCGCTTGCGCCGGAGCCGCCTACATCACAGGCTCTACCCTCAAAATTGACGGCGGAATTTTTTAATGAGCACCCCAACTGACCTGAAGCACCAGATTAAATGCCTGCTGGTGGAAAACCTCATGCTGCAAATCACCCCGGAGCAAATTGGTGACGCCCAGCCCCTCTTCGGCCCCGACAGCCTCGGCCTTGATTCCGTGGACGCCCTCCAGCTCGTCGTCGCCCTCGAAAAAAACCACGGGCTTAAACTTGCCGATGCCGGCGTGGCCCGCCAGGTCCTGCAAACCGTCAACACCATCGCCGCCGCCATTGAAGCCAAAGGTAGCTAAAGGTTACCGCCTTTCCCGCACCTATGCCCGGACTGTTCCATTGCCAGCCGCGCAACCTCGTCGCCATTTTCTCCGGCCGCAACCTCGCCTGGCACGCGCTGGCCATTGTCCTGACCATCCTCATCGTCAGGTCCGGCTTTGACTGGACTTGGTATCTGTGGACTCGGGGCGAGACTTTTGTCTGGCTGGCCCTGCCCGCCATTGCGCTCGGTGGTTTGGCTCCCATTTTGGGAATACCAGCCCTCCTCCTCGCCGGCTGGATTTCCCACCACCGCGCCTTTCGCATCACCGGCTGGGCGTTGGGCCAGGCCGCCCTGCTCGGCTGGCTGATTTCCTCCGCCTACAAGGCCTTCACGGGCCGTATTCCACCGCCCTTTTCGTTTCGGTCGGGCGGGGCCATGCTGGGCCATACGCCAATGGTGGACAGCAGCCATGGCTTCCAATTTGGCCTCCTCCGCGGCGGAATGTTCTGGGGCTGGCCTTCAGGCCACACCACCGTGGCCTTTGCCATGGCCGCGTGCCTCATCGCCTTGTGCGGCCGCCGCAAACCCTGGATTTATCTCGCCGGAACTTACTCCCTGTACGTCGGCCTGAGCGTCTCCGTAACCATCCATTGGTTTTCCGAATTCATCGCCGGAGCCATCATCGGTAGTCTCATTGGCACCGTGGTCGGCCGAAGCTATAAAATCGAAAGCCTAACTTAAAACGGCCAGTACCAAGCGGGTTATTTCAATTGCTCCGCCAGGGCGCGGCCCAACTCAACGGCCTGCGACAGCTTCGCCTCGCCCATCCCGTATTTCGGCTCGGCGGATTGATAGGAAACGGCCCGGATGGCCAGCTTCCGCTTTTTGATTTCCGCGTAGGCGGCCACGGGACTCTGGCAGCCGCCACCCATGCCCTGCAAAAACGCGCGTTCGGCCGTGACGCAATGAAAGGTGGCTGGATGATTCAACCCCTCGCAAATTTCCGCGATGCGCGGGTCGTCGTGGCGGATCTCAATGCCAATGGCCCCCTGCCCCACGCACGGTAGCATTTCCTCCACTTTCAGTACCGTGGCGAGCAATCCGGGCGGCACAGCCTCGCCGGTCAGACTGCCGTCGGGCAGAATTTTATAGTTCAGTCGTGTCATGCCCGCCAGCGCCAGAACGGTGGCATCCAGCTTGCCATTCTCCGCAATTTTCTGGAGGCGGGTCGGCAGGTTGCCGCGAATCTCCACAATCTTCAGGTCCGGTCGCAATTCCAAAAGCTGCTCCTTGCGCCGCGTGCTGCTGGTGGCGATGACGGCCCGGTCGGGAAAATCGGCCAGCAGCAGGTGCGGGGCAAAACCACGCAGGGGCTTCGGCGCTTTGGTTTTTCCATTATTTTTGGCTTTGACGGCGGCGGCGCGGTAGATCAACACGTCCCGCACATCTTCACGCGGAGGAGTGGCGGCCAGGATCAAACCCGCCGGCAATTCCGTGGGCAAATCCTTGAGACTATGGACCGCGAGGTCCGCGTGGCCTTTCAGCAACGCCACTTCCAATTCCTTGGTGAACAGGCCTTTGGGCAGCGCTGGATCGGTTTTGGCCATGGAAGCCTTCTGCAACTTGTCGCCGGTCGTGCGGATGATCTTGAGCTCGAATTGCCGGCGCGGAAAAGCCTTGCGGCAGGCCGCGAGGATCATGTTGGATTGCGCTAGGGCCAGGGCGCTCCCGCGCGAGCAAATGATGATGGGACGTTGAGGTGCCATAAATTCGTTCAAGGAATGCCACATCGGCGCGTGGATGAAAAGAAAACAAGACGGACGTTTTTTGTCTTTACCCGCGCAATTTTTGCGGAGTCAGCAGCGCCAGCACCTTCTCCGCAACGATCTGCTCGCAGCGGGCGATCTCCTCCTGGCGGGATTTCAGATAGTCATTCGCGATGGTTTGCAGGTCGTCCACGTTATACAGATAGACGTTCTCCACGTAATTAACCTCCGGGTCAATGTCGCGCGGCACGGCAATGTCAATGAGCAGCAACGGGCGGTACCGGCGCGCTTTCATGATCGGCTCCAGCCGGGCGCGATCCAGAATGTAATGCGGCGCGGAAGTGCTGCTGATGGCGATGTCCACGTGCTGAAACTGCGCGGGCCAGTCCTCGAAGGGCACGGCCCGGCCACCAAGCTCCGCCGCCAGGATCTGGGCGCGCTCGGGCGAGCGGTTCGCAAAAACCACGCTCCGCGCCCCGCGCGACATCAGGGCCCGCGCGGTCTTTTCACTCGTGTCCCCCGCCCCGATCACCAGCACCTCATGCTCGTGGAGCGAGCTAAAAACCTTCTCCGCCAGTTCCACGGCCACCGACGCGATGGAAATACTGCCCCGCTGAATATTCGTCTCCGTGCGGATGTGCTTGGCGGTATAAAAGGCCCGCTGAAAGGCCTTGTTCAGGCGCGCGCCCGTATGCCGGTGTTGCAAGGCCAGGTCGTAGGCCTTCTTGAGCTGGCCAAGGATCTCCGTTTCGCCCAGCACCAGGGAATCCAGCCCGCCCGCGACCTTGAACAGGTGGTGCAGGCTGTGGGGTTCCTCAATGGCATACAATTCCTGGTTCAACTCTCCGTCAAAGCCGTGAAAGGTCACGAGAAATTGCTTGAGCGCCTGGAAGGCGGCGCGGGGTTCCAGCGCGGTGGCCGCGTAGATTTCCACGCGGTTGCAGGTGGAGAGAATCACCGCCTCCTCGGCAATACCCGCGCCGCGCAACGCCTCCAGGGCGCCGGGAATTTTCCCCTCCGCAAAGGCAAACCGCTCGCGCACCGCCACCGGACATGAGCGGTGGCTTAAACCGATGACAACAACGCTCATGGATGATGGTGCAGCGGGGAGAGGAGGTTGGTGCCCCAGAACGTCAACAGCACAAAGGCAAAGGCCGCCACCGCGCCCCAGGCAAACCGGCGGCCACCCTGGGCGAATTTATAACGCATCAACAGCAGGACCAGGTATATGGCCCAGACCAGCAGCGACCAGAGCACCTTGATGTCGCTGAAATAACCATCCTTGTGCTGCCCCACCACCGCCGCGCCCAAACCCAGGCCGATGGTCAGCAGAATGAACCCGTTGCGCAGCAGGCGCGCGCTGATCAGTTCGAGTTTTTGAATGGGCGGGAACATGGAGAAGACGGCGCGCAGTTTGTGGAATTTTAGATTGTGCTCCTGCGAAAGGTACATCATCCCGGCGATGGCCCCCAGGCCAAAGGCTCCGTACGCCTGCAAGATCAGTGCCGCATGAAGGCTGACCCCGGCACCGGTGAATTCCGGCTTCGGTCCATGCGGCGGATCCAGCACGGGCATCAGGGCGAAGACGCCCAGAAAGAACAGCAAGGGGGAGACAAACACCCCGAGGAACCGCAGCTTGGACACCAGCCCGATCACCAAATAGGCGGTGACAATCGTCCAGCCCACAAACATGGTGGCTTCAAAAAGGTTGTTGACCGGACAATGCTGAAGACTGAAGCCCCGCAGCCCCATCGCGGTGACGTGCAGGCAGAAACCGGCCAGTAACAGCAGGTAATTCACCCGGTTGTCCTTGCGAAAGCCGCTGCGCCACAACGACACCGAATACGCCGTGCTCACGCCGTACATCAGTACGGCCAGCAGGAAAAAATGACGGTCGGTAAACCAGTTCACCTTCTCAAGCTAACCCAAACAGACGCGGGGGGAAAGGGGCAATTGGAATGGGGAATGCCTTCAACAAAAAAGGCGTCCCGGAAAGGGACGCCTGGTTGAAGTTGTTTAAGCGATCGGCTTAAGCCGTGGTCTCACCCACCTGGAAGCGCAGGAAACGGCGGATGGTGATTTCATCACCGAGTTGCTTGGCCACCTGGCCGACGTGTTCCTTCACGCTGACCTCGGAGTTGCGCTTCACGAAGCCCTGGTCCACCAGGCAATAGGTCTGGTAGAATTTATCGAGCACACCGGCGAGGATCTTCTCCAGCGCGGCAGCGGGCTTGCCTTTGAGGCGGTCGGATTGCGCGGCGATTTCGCGTTCCTTCGCAACGACGTCCGCCGGAACTTCCTCGCGGGAGACCGCTTGGGGATGGCCGGCGGCGATTTGCAAAGTGATGTCCTTCACGAGTTGCTTGAACTCGTCGCGGGTCGTCGTCTCAGCCTTGCCCGCGCCGACTTCCACCAGCACGCCGACCTTGGCGCCCGTGTGAATGTAAGCGGCCACGAGGCCGTTGCCGGCAACGTCCAGGCGGGCGTGACGGGCGATCTTGATGTTCTCACCGATGCGCGCGACAGCCGCGATCCGATCGGCTTCGAGGTCCTCGGCGGGATTCAGGGCAATTTTCTTCGCGAGGTCATCGGCGAAAGCACGGAAGGAATCGTTGCGGGCGACGAAGTCGGTTTCGCAATTGATTTCCACGAGCACACCGGCTTTGCCGCCGGGGAGAATATATTGGGCGATGAGCCCTTCATTGGCGTCGCGGGTGGCCTTTTTGGCCGCGCTCGCGGAGCCGGATTTGCGGAGGATATCCACGGCCGCTTCGAGTTCACCATTGGACGCGGTAAGCGCTTTTTTGCATTCCATCATGCCGGCGCCGGTCATTTCACGGAGCTTGGCAACGACTGCGGGAGTAATTTCAGCCATATAATTAGGGGATTGGTTACGAATGGGCGGCGGAAACAGGTTCCGCCGCCCAAAGCGGGGTTCAGGCGGTCACTGGCGCGGGCGCGGCGGCCAGCTCGGCCACGACGGCCGGTGCCGGGGGCACTTCGGCGGCGGGGGCGGGCTGCTCGGCATCCGGGCGGCGGGAGCGCTTGGACTCAAATTCAGCGTTGGCCTGGGTGATGGCTTGGGACACGGTCGCCATGATCGTGCGCACGGAACGGATGGCGTCGTCGTTGGCGGCAATCGGATAATCCACGAGGTCGGGATCGCAATTCGTGTCCACGAGGGCCACGATCGGGATCTTCAACTTGCGGGCCTCGGCCACGGCATTGTGCTCGCGCTTGATGTCCACCACGAAGAGCGCGGCGGGATGCTTGTCCATCAGGCGGATGCCGTCAAAATACTTGTGCAAGCGGGCGACTTCGCGGCGGATGACCGCCTGCTCCTGCTTCACGTAATTGTTGATGGAACCATCGGCTTCCATCTTCTCAATTTCCTTGAGGCGTTTGATGGAGGTTTTGATGGTGTTGAAATTGGTCATGGTGCCGCCGAGCCAGCGCTCGGTGACATAAAACTGGCCGCATTCCTTGGCGGTCTCTGTGACGCATTGCTGCGCCTGTTTCTTCGTGCCCACGAAGAGCACCTTGCCGCCTTTGCGGACGGTCAGGGAGAGAAAATCCACCGCGGCTTCGAGCTGCGTGATGGTCTTGCTCAGATCAATGATATGAATGCCGTTGCGGGCGTCGAAAATGAACTGCTTCATCTTCGGGTTCCAACGCTTCGTTTGATGTCCGAAATGGACACCGGATTCCAACAGTTCTTTTACACCGATGCTTAACACGTATTTCCTTTGGTTGCGGCCCTGAATTTTCAGGGCATCCCGCGGAAGTCGGGATTGATTTAGTTGTTATTATGGCCGCTCCGACCGCACACGCGGACGAAATTGAAGGCCGTTATACCCGCCGCCGAAACTGGCAGTGGGAAAGTTCATACTATCAAATCGGGGATGGGTGGCAATAGCTAAATTCCCGCAAAACAGGGGAAAGGGTTTCGGGTCTGGGGTGTGGGGAAAACAAAAAATACGGGTTTTTTCGAGGAGTCGGCGGTTGGGGTAAATATTGTTAAATTTCATTCAAAAAAGCGCAAAAATCACGGGGTTTTGACGGGCGAACTGCGCGAAACTTGAAGATTGGGGTCTGGCGTCTGGGGTCTTGCGTCTTGGGGTGGACTGCCAAAAGGTCGCGTCTAAAGCATTTCCAGCAATGCTCTGAATATGTCAAAGAACTTCCGCGTTCGCTAATGCTTCGGCGGACGGTCTGGCCTGAGGGCATAAAGCCCGGAGGGGTTCGGACAGGTGATCCGAACTACTCAGATAATATAGCATCGGATGGTGAGTTGTCAAAGGGGAAATTTTTCAGAGAATTTTTAACGCGAATTTCACGAATTGCCGCGAATTGGGGATTTTAACGCAAAGACGCGGAGGCGCGAAGGAAAGAAAAGGCTTTGGGCTTTAAGCGCCGGCCAAACAGAAAACGTGCCGGTGGTTGATGGATACATCCCCACAGCCATAGGGGTTTTCACGTTGCTGCCCGGGGACGGGCGCACTCCGGTGCTTTGGGGAAATGGCGCAAGGGAGAGCCGACTGGTCCGGCGATGGTGGCCCAAGTGGTAAAGCTGCCGGGCGCGCGAACGCAAACACGTTTCCACATCGCGGAGACTTTCCCGAAAGGTGAGCCGGCCAAAGGCCATGCAGAGAAACTGGTTCCAGCAGGAGAAGGTTTTGACCTTGTAGTCCCCGGCGTAACGACGCACACAGCGCCGGAATTGCTCCGGGTGGATCAGGTCCGTGAGTTGGGCGAAAACTAATTTTCCAGCATACATTTTTTGATTTTGGCACAGCCCATGCTGCGCGAAAATGCCGAAAAAATCTCAAGTCGCTCACACCTCCTGACCCGCTGCACACACCGGTAAATACTGGACTTTTCCGCAATCGCCCCCTTCAATACCCGGACAGTTGTGAAAAATTATTGCTATATATTTCTGGCGCGTTTTCATTGTGTAGAATTAATTTTAACTCAGCCTGCCGTGCCTTTTCTCCAAAATACTTTGCAAAAGTTCTGAAGTATTATCTCGAATCAAATGCTGCCCATATATTTTGGACTCCCACCACGTCTCACACTCCGGAATTAATGAGACGAATCGACGTACGCACCGAAGAGCTGCCTTTTCTGGACCAACTAAGATCGCGAGGCGCATTTTAAACCATTTAAAAGTTACAATTCTTGCAAGACTCGACTTCGTATTGCCCGGAGTCAAAATTGCTTTTTCCCCCCTGCATTGGTAAGTTCGCAATTCATTGCCGGGCACAAATTTGGATTCATGCTGAGGAAGTCCCTTTAATGGTCCTTCAGCAATCAAAATCTTAAATGCCGGGAGTCCATGTTTGTCAAACTGAATGGTTAAACATTCCACCCGATGAGAAGATATTCGGTTAAAATCGATGCATATGTCATCCTCTGGGGTCAACTGATTAAAACCCCTTTCTTTTAATACTGGGAATGCTTCGTGGCGCAATGCGTCAAGCATCGAATGGCGCAACCCTTGAGCTGATGAACGCTTATTGGACATGTTGATTTAAATGTATAGTTTCTTTACAGATTTTGGTGAATTTATTCATTAATTGATATTAATTTACCTGACGTTTCCAAAGATATCATAATTGTCCATCTGGATAATATTCCCTGAAATATCTGTCACAATCCGAATAGAGCCAACCCTGTCTGTAAGTGGAAATTTCACTGCACTTCCATTCCATGTTTCTAAAATCGCTGCATCAAATATATAAGTTGCAGTAAGACTTCCTGTCGCAGTTCTGTTTTCGATTGTTTCATAAAGGGGTCAGTTAAAGGGTAAGCGTCACGCCAACCGCCTCTTGACGGTTTTTATGTCGAGTCTGCAGAGATGTGAGCGGGATATGCTCTGACGATTATGCTGCGAGCGGTTGGGTTTTCTGTTTTTGCTGTTTGGCCCAAGCTTCCGGGGTGACTTCGTTGATCTGATGGTTGGTCATATGCGGCAAGCGAGTGAGGACGTCCCGGAGATAGGCATAAGGGTCCAACCCGCGGCGGCGGCAGCTCTCAATGACCGTAAAAATGATGGCGCTGTTTTCGCCGGACCCGGCGTCGCCGACAAAGAGCCAGTTCTTTTTACCCAGGGCAGTTGGTCGGATGGCGTTTTCCACCAGATTGTTGTCGATCTCCACCCGGCCATCGGTCAGATAAACGGTGAGCGTTGACCA
>Ga0182012_10005790_pt1 | contig 12714 bp, 21 predicted proteins | sample 612S2SmetaG_FD_120486 | JGI IMG/M metagenome (GOLD analysis project Ga0182012, IMG submission 120486) | Permafrost microbial communities from Stordalen Mire, Sweden - 612S2S metaG | ecosystem: Environmental > Terrestrial > Soil > Wetlands > Permafrost | place: Sweden: Stordalen | collected...
AGAAATGCGTCTAGTGATGAAGATAGACGGCCCGAGGCGGGTGGTCTTACTAACGCTAAATATTACATCATTAAGGAAACGTCCGGAGGTCCTTCTACGGTCGATCAAATACAGGCACTCTGCGCACAGGCTTACAGCCAAGGTCACGTTATCTTGGTTATCGACGAGTACGTACAGGCCGTCCCATCCATTAAGAACGCCGGTAAGGACTTGCTCAACGTCTTCCAACGAGGAGGGGGTAAGCAAGTAGGTATCATCGGACTTACACAGGAGCCTGTCTATGTTCCACGCCAGCTTATCTCCCAGGCTACACACGTCTGTCTCCTATCGCTTACTTACGAGAACGACATTAAGTACGTGCGAAACCTATGCCCTGTCTACGAGCCTCCTATTAAGGTTGGAGATCCTTATGGCTTCTACTGGTCGTGGGTCGATGGTAATGGAGAGTGGGATTACTACCAAAATCAGTCGGTATGGTTCAATCAGCTACAGGCTAGTAAGCCAAAGGTTGGTAGTCTGCCGGAAGGGGTAGCTAAGAAATGATACGTAAGTGTGATGGTACAGACCCTAACTTAGTTCTATCGCCGCTGATGGATTATCGTGAGGACAAAGATAAGGGCAAGCCTTGTACCTGTGGTAAGGTCTTTGATGACGTGATCTTTATGGTAGTCTATCCTCATCATCCAGTATGATCAGTGCCACCGACTCATAAGATTACCGTTTGCCTTACGTCTTCCTAGGGTATACAATCGCACACGTAAGCTTACTTTACAGGTCTTACGTGGTGCCACTAACCCTAGGAGATACCTTATGGCAGACATTCCGGAAGGGCTTAGGCCTAATGCTTCGTATCAAGCGAGGCATATCGAGCTTAACGCTGGCAACATCTTCGCTATCGGGATGCTTAGTCTCCTTTGGTGGGGAGCGGCTACGTGGGCCTCTAATACGCTTGCTCGTACGAACATCCCCGTAGTAGCGCAAGTAGCGGTCGGCGCTCAGAACTTCCTACACGCGGCTTAAGAAAGGTATCTAATGACCACCACTATGACGCAGGGTACCCAGGCTAGCGCTGCTGCTGCTGCTACCGCTGCGATTAATAACTTCCTTGCTGTCGCTCCTACGAAGTATACAGCTATCCTAGGATCCGTAGCGGCAGGCTCTACCGGTGGAGCTACTGCTAACGTAATCTGGCAGCAGCAGATCCCTATTGTCCCGGCTTTCTGTACTGCCATCGATTACGAGGTAACCCTTCCTATCTCTTACACGGCCACTACGGTAGGTGGTGCGAGCGTTAGTCCTTATGCTCCTTATAGTGTGATTGCTAATCAGCTTACGCTGGGTGGTGCTCCTCCCTGGCCTCTTACGGAGCTGACTCCCTGGTACCTAGACTACGTTGCCAAGCACCTAGATTATGACTTCTCCTATCCTGGACTCGGATCTACGGCCGGATCTAGCGATACCGCTACTACCTTCCTTAGTCCTGGCGCTCCGACACCTTACGCTCCTACGTCTGGTACGGGGGTCTTGGATAGTGGTCCTAGCTCGCAGGCGTTTCCTACGGGCCTTATCCCTAACGCTACGCTGACTACGGCAGCTGTTACGGCTCAGACTCTCCAGTTTAAGGTTCGTCAACAGCTACAGCGTAAGCGACATCTGTTGTGGGGAGCGGTACCGTTTGGTGATCCGGAGAATAGGCCGAACAACCTTACGCAGATTCTTCCTTTTACTGGCGTCAACCCTGAGCAGACTCTTATCGTCCTTGGAGGCACGACAGTGTTCTCCGTGGCTCCGGTTCTAAGCTCTGCTGCTACTATCAAAGCTACTTACGAGTTGGCTTACATCGACTTGCTTCCGCCGTCTATGACATCGGTGCCCAACCCACAGGTGGGTTATGGATTGCAGCTTATCCAGTTCTCTACGACTGGCCTGGCAGCTGGTACGATCCAGCCTATCACTCACCGTACGGCTATGGCTTACACGTCGATTCATCAACTGCTTATCAACTCTCCTACGTCTGCCGCTACGGGAGGTCTTCCTCTAAGGGCCGACTATTACGGCTTGTGGGACGATCAAGATCAGCAGTCTAGCCGATGGAACTTCGATGCTCAGAACAATACGTTCACCGAATACTTCGATAAGTTCCATAGGGTGTACCATCACTACCCCCTTACGGGTCAGTACCTCGCTGACTTTGAGGGCGGCCTATTCCCCGAGATTCCTAGCGTTACTCCTTACGACGCCATCATGTCGCCGGATGCTTCTTACGCTGCTGCCTTTGGGGTGGCCGTTACACCGGCTATGACTACCTCCATTAGGGTCCCGTCTGGTACGACAGTGTTCAACCCTTACGTCCGTACTTACGCTTTCGGACTTGTCCGAGTGCCTTACTAAAGGAGAACTTATGACCCCCATTGCTGCTGTTAACGACAGCCCTACTTACGATCACGAGGAGGAACTACCCGATGGAGTAGTAGTCCATGATCCTAAGTTCAAAGAGCAGAATCGTAAGGCTACAGGCGATGAGCTTGACGAGGCTTCTAAGGCAGAGGAAGAAGACAAGGCTGCTTACGAAGCTTGGAAGGCTCAGCAGACTCCTAAGGTTGCCCCTCCAGTAGATCCAGCTTACGAAGCTTGGAAGGCGGAACAGGAAGCTAAGGCTCAGACTGATACCGTCGGAGGTTCCGGTACGGAAGAATATAAGGGAGCGTAATCGATGGCGCAGATTAGCCCTCAGCATGTACAGCCGCTTACGATGGGGTTCGTTGGCCTTCTGGTCTTCTCCCTTATTGGAATCGGTGCCCTCAATAAGTGGTCCAACAAAGGTTAAGGAGAAAGTTAATGGGTAACCCTAAGCTCGTCGGTGGCGTTCTTATCGTCGTCGGTCTTGGATGTCTGTGGTTTGGGTATAAGAAGGTCAAGGCCTAAGTGAAGACGGGATCCCACTACGCTAGCGGTATCATACTGGTTACGGTCGGTATCGTTGGTGTAGTGGGGTCCGTAACGGGAGAGCTTGCCAACATGCTAGCGGCCTTATGGGTTCCAGAGATTCTGGCTACGGCTAGTGGAACCTCCGCAGCTACTAATCTTGCTACTGGGGCCGGTAATCCTCTCGGCAGTACGGAGAACACAGTCAACAATATCTCCACTAAGATCAACGAGCTGAACCCCATTACGGGGCCCGTAGCGTGGGTTGGTCAACAGCTACAAAGTCTTATACCATGACTGACTACATAATGTTCGTAAGCTTGGCACTCTTTTGGGTTTATATGAAACGGCAGAATAGGTGGGCAGGTTTCGTTGGAGCTATTAGCGGTGACTACAAGATCCCTCCGGCTTCGTAATGGCCGCAGCTACGGGAGAACCAGCCCCGGCTAACTATCCTACAAACGCCACTACAGGGCAGACTAACCCTGCCCTAACAGCGGCCGCTACGACTCAAGAGTACACCACAAGCTTTAAGGCAACACAAGGATGGTACATTACAGCAGCTATAGTGGTGGCTGTAAGTCTTGGTAACACTAAGGCAGGTCCTATCTTGCTCGGAGTGCTAGGCGTAGGGTTGCTCTATCAGATCAATCTACTTATTCAAGGTAAGTGAAAGGTAAGCTATGGATACGTTTGTAGGAGCGGCCGTAACTCTTGGCCTTGGGGTCATCGTTATTGCTGCCATCTATCAGCTAGGTAAGGGTTCTAATCCTATCGTTAACGATCTTGTCGGTGGGCCTAACGCTGCTTACCAGACTACCCTTAGCTCGCTCTTTAAGTAAGGAGCCTTATGCAGACTGGCACCTATAGGGATGCCTCTATTGTCACGGCTCGCCCCGTAGTTCCTGGCCCTATCGCTGAGTACACTCAACCTTATAGCCTTACTACCGGTAGTCAGATAAACGAGGCCAGTGAGTACGGGCCCTACGAGGCCGCTCCTCTTACGTCGGGTAGCTCTATTGATAAGGCCCAAGGTGGGGCGCCTTGGCCTGGGATCATTAACGGTGCCGTTAAGTTTTTCAATAGCTGGCGCCCTAATGCCCTACGAGAGATTGCCAACCATAACATCTCTGGTAACTACGGCTCTGAGACTGGTAAGGCTAACCTAGGGTGGCGGTACTTTGAGTTTGATAACTTCGTCGGGCCGAACGGTAAGGTTGCTGGTTACCCGTCAACGGGTCGGCCTAACTCCAGCAGGCCCGAGTGGAATAACCTCGTCCCTCTTATTTATGGACTTAGGGTTGTTAACCCTAATCCTGCCGGGGCAGGTAACAACACTACCGATACGCCTACCAGTATCCTCCCCCAGTCGGTCGTAAGTCAGTTCACTAATCCTACTCAGTTCACGCCTACGGGCACGGCAGCGCTAGCAGCTAGAGGAGTTGTCTTACAGTGAGTGATACCCTCGTAAGTCCTGGCTCCGATCCTAACCCTACACCTCCTACGTCTGGTGGAGGTTTTAAGTCCTGGCCTCCTAGGAAGAAGGCTATCGTCGTAGGAGGTTCGCTGGTCGGCTTGCTCGTAGTGTACCTGTACGCCAAGCATAAGAGTGCCAGTAGTGCTACTACGGCCACAAGCACTACAGGCACTAACAGCACTACGCCTACCCTTGTCCTACCTACCTCTACCCAGGACGCTACTTCGGCCTCTAACTACTCAGGCTTGTTGACAGCTATCGAAAACCTAAGCAATCAGGTAAGTCAGCAGCAAGCTACGCAGACTCCTACGCCTACACCTACCCCCAGTCCTAGTCCTACTCCTACGCCAGTATCTACGCCAGCCCCTACGCCTACTCCTGCTCCCTTTAACTGGGGTAATCTTGTCGGTAGCGGTTACGCTACGGCCGCTAGCACTCCTATTACTTCTCTTAGCGGGCAGCAGTACGTTGGAGTGCCTAATGGACAGATTGCTCAATCTATTCTCTCTGGTGGTGGCAAGCTCTATTACGAGCCTACTGCCGGTTCCTTTAGGCAAGTAGTCCCAGGACTCCAAGCAGGTACCGAGCTTTACTCTACGCCATAATGGCTAAGCCTAAGAAACGTCACGATGGGATCTTGATTATAGGCGTTGCTACGGTCGCTGTAGTCGGAATGGTATGGTATCGTAAGGTTCACTCTAAGCCTCAAGCTCCTACCTACCCATCTAATCCTGTCACGGAGTTGGGAGCTACGAGCAATAATGCTGCTGTTTACGCTGAAACTTACGCACAAACCGCTCCTGTCATTAGTGAGGGTGGGTATACCGTCATCCCTACGACACAAGGCTACAGCGTACTACCGTCTAATGGTAGTAATGCCTATGGTAACTTCGGTTCCGCCTCTTACACTCAAGCTTACATAAGCGGTCCTACTCCTGGTGGGCTTAACCCCGGTGGCTTACTAGCACAGGCGTCGCATCCATAATGCCGTGGCCTAGCGGTTTCCCTCCATGGCAAGAGCAAGTGCTACAGAGCCTAGCGGCTCAAGGTAAGCTTAGCGGTCTTAACCCTCTCGATATTGCTGGCATAGAGGAAGCTGAGACTGGAGGGTGGTCGGGCGGCGCTATCAATCCGTCCGGTTACGGGGGGTACTTTGGCCTCTCTACTGCTGACGGGCCTACAGCAGTAGAGCTCAATACAGGAGGTGCAAGTACTCCCCCTAGCGCTTCCACCTTATCTTCGTATACGGTACAGGCTCAAGATGCAGCTAACATCTTCTCTCAACAGTTGCAACGCTACGGAGGTAACATCGCCCAAGCTGAGACAGGCTATCAAGATGGATCCTACAGCGGTACTCCTAGCGGAGGAGCTGCTATCGTAGAATCTGTCGTAGGTACCGATAGTGCTGGCAATCCTACTCCTGGCGGCACTGTAGGTAGTGGAGGGGGAGCCAACACTGTAAGTGCTGCCGGTACGGGATCTTCTAATGCCATCAAGCTTACCGGAATCGCTGGAGTCCTACAAGAAATCAACGATCTTATGAACCCTCCTAGCGCCAGCACTCTAGCGCAGATTACGTCGCTCGGTACCGCTGGCGTAGTGTCTTCCATAGAAGGGTATCTAGTAAGAGGTCTCTTTGCTCTGGCGTTCTTAGGCATCGCTTACACTGGAGTTAAGCAGATCACTGGAGGGAGCGCGCCTAACGTAACTAACATTCTCCCTAGCTCGCCCGATCCCGAAGCTGTAGCTAGGCGTGAACTAGCAGAACGTAGGGTTATCGTAAGTGAACAGGAATCTGCTCGTAAAGCTGGGCCTCAACCTGTAAGAAGAAGTCATAAGACGAGCGAGAGTCACGTCTACTATCATCCTAATAGCGAGCCAGGAGGACCGGGTCCTAATGCCCCCTCCGATAACGTAGGAGCAGGAGTGTAATGAGTGTAACCTATGATGAGATGGCTGTAGCACAGCTTAAGTGGATCGATAAACCTCTCACTAACAACAACGTACAGTCGATGGTCGTATGGGCTGTAAGTGAGTCGTCACAGGCGCATTGGAATATCTGGGACACTACGGAAGATTACCCTGGTGCCACTGACTATAACAGCGCTGGCGTTAAGAACTACCCGGACATCGATGCTGGTCTTAATGCGTTCAAAGCTACGATCAATAACGGACGATACCCTATGATCCTACAGTGTCTTAGCGAGAGCGCTCCTCCAGCGGTAACTTGTAACGCCATCGCTAATACGCCTTGGGGGTCGAAGCCTAGTCCAGAGCTTGTAGGAGAAGTTCTTACAAACTGGACTACGTATGCCTCTGTGATCGTAAGCGGTAGTGAGGATGAACCTGTAGATCCTACGATCTATACCCCTCCTCCTGTTACGCCCATTCCTACCCCTGTACCCGTACCTAACCTTATCGAAGGAGATGCTATGATTACGTCATTTAAGGATAGCCAGACTAACCAGATCCATACGTACGTCTATAATCCAGAGTCTAAGAAAGTCACTCACTGGTGGCAAGATACGGTCGGCACCGATACCGCCGTTAATGGGCCGGTCGAACTCCCCGGAGAGGCTTCCTAATGACGGTACCTAGCGCTGCTCCTGTAGGGAAGCATATCCAGATTGAGCCTAACGGAGATGTCTTCGTAGATGGGGTTAAGATCACCCCTAGCCAAGCTGCCGCTACGGCGACAGAGGTTGATAAGCTTTGGAGAGAGGTGGCCAATAAGCAAAACTGGTCTATCAAGAACGTAGAGAAAGGCGTACTGTGGCTAGCTGGAATCTCTATTGCCACTAACGGTTTCGGGCAGATCCCTGGTATCCCTCCGTCCGTAAGGTTGGGGATTACGGGAGCAGCTGCCTTTGCTCTAGCCGCTATCCATATCTCTACACCTAAGGCTCCGTGACAGACACAAGCTTACAGCCCTTACCGGTAACCATAGTACCGAACACTCCTACACAGTTGCCTGCCTATGCTCAAGGCTGTACGATTATCAACGATCTTACAGCAGTCCTAGAGTTGTGTAGTGACCAAAACTTTACGACGCCGGTACTGTTACCTGTAGGAGCTAGCTTACCTTGGTCTACGGGGACAACCCTATGGGCACAGTCTACGGTCGGGGGTACGATCAAGATCCTACCTCAGACTTATAACTATTATAACCCAAATACTATATCAGTACCTAGTAGTCCTAGTCCTATTTTGAGTGAAGTCTTTCAAGGATTAGGCCCCTTTACTGGTGAAGTTATCGTAACTCCTCCGGCTAACACTCGTACCCTATTTATTGAAATACTCGGAGGCAGTCCACAAGTTATAGTAGAAGGTACTCAGAGCGGCTACCCCTTTCTATTTAACGATCCAGCATTAGCTAATCTTAGACCGGCTTACCTCTATACGGCCGCTGGTAATGGTCTGTTCGTCGTCCCCATTACGATGGCTATGGACAGTACCATTACTATACAATATAGCTTTGGCGGTAACCTGCCTAGTTATATCAACGTGTATGCTGACATCCTTAAATACGAGGAGTCTGACTTTTACAATGGAGTCCCTACATCGGGAGGAGTGGCTTACCTTAATAGTGGTAGCTCTACTCTAGTTAATGGGCCCTGTAGGCTTATCTCTGCCCAAATGGCAGTACAACAAGGTAGTGGTACTGGTTACTCTCAATCGCAGTTGCATTTTATTAGCGGAAATAATATCATGCAGCTTAACAGCCCTTATGGCGGAGTAGGTAATCCCTTAACTTTTCCCCAACCTTTTATAGTTCCTATAGAAGACGGGATCGTATTAAGTTGGTCCGCTGGTGGGCCGATACAGGCTCAGGTTATTACGGCATATCCATGAGCAGGGAGAACAGGATTAAAGATGGGCGCTGAGAACGATATGCCGGTACTCCCGTTGGAGACTCAGCTTCGTATGGCTCTAATCCAAGAGCAACATCTGTCTAAGGAATATGCTTACATGAAAAGCATAGTCGCTAGCCATGAAAGAGAACTAGCTTGGCTAAGCTTAGTTGTTGTAATCCTAGGCTGTATGAACTACTATCTACTTACACAGGTGTCCAAGGAGAGTCATAATGGCAACCGTACCTAACGAGGTTATTCTCAACGACAGCCTTCGTAAACAAAATGCTATCCTAGAGAAGCTTACGGCTTTCCTACAGATGGCATACCTCCAGACGCAAGAGGAGGAATCAGAGAAGACTCCTCGTAGGGTCCGCCCCTTTACGGTTAACGTAAATGCTCAACTAGGACAGCCTGCCGGTACAACCCCTCTAGCCATGCAAGTGTTACCACGTAACATGGCTCGTAACAGTGTTGGCCTTTACAACATCGGCCCCGGCGATCTTATCTTCGCTAATAGCTGGTTCGATCCAGCTTCTATCCTACAGCAGTTTAGTGATCCTAACTTTCCTGACGTAGTAGCCCCTCTCCCTAACCAAGTTATCCAGATCGGGTTCTTGCCTAAGGGATCCGCTGCTAGCTTCGATGCAACTGAGGCTATTTGGGTATACAACATCGGAAGTAACGCAGTCCTTACGATGACGGAGACAGTCTTCGCTAGGGCTGGTCGTAAAGAAGGTGTGATGCCTAAGCCTGCCGGTATTGATGGAGCTATCGGAGCGGGTTACGTAGCCCATCCTGACACTAGCGAGCAGTTCCCTATGGCGATTAAGGCTCTGCGATAATGGGCGGCGTATCTCTGGCCCCGGCCCCGAGCGTGTACCCGCTGGTCGGCCAGTATACCACCGAAGAACAGGATGCTACCTCCCTAGGGGCCACGGCAGGCGCAGGATCTATCCTGGGAGGTTCAGGATGGGCCACTACGGTAGCAGCTGGATCTAACGGAGTCTCTCTTACAACCTTAGCTGCTGGTACTGCTTTAAGTGTCGCTGCCATAGGGGGACCTCTTACGTCACAATACTTCGCCGGAGGAGGTGGTACTAAGACCATTACGGTCGCCACTAGCGGAGGTACGGCTACTCTCTCTTATACCGGCAAGACCGGAACCCCAGGACTGCCCGGTACGATCACTGGTATAGCTATCGTAAGCGGTACCGGAGCATGGACTGTATCGACGGGCGGTAGGGTCATAGAGCAACCTCTTATCATTCCTGATATCTACGCTGGCGCCTCCATTATGAAAGGAGATGGATCTGTCTTTGGTCTTAACGACTGGCCTACGACTACGGTTAATATCGAGAACAGTATCGCCGGTCTGTTACCACAAGGTAGCGGATTCGTATCTCCCATCTATAGCGATTCTATCTATGGCGGCTTACAATGGAGCGTTAACTCTGGATCTGGCGTAGCAGCTTCTAACGTCGGCTCTCCTATAGCCGCTCCTAACGCTGGCGCTGGAGGGGCATATGCTTCCTCTATCAAAGTGACATCAGCTGCCACTATCGTTGGCGATAACAAGCCCTTCCGTCGCCTATTGCTATTCTTTATGCTTGGCCCTAGCTTCGACAGTATGACCATCGCCACAACTGGAACCGTTGTAAGTAGTGGAGTTATTGCTTGTGCTAATGCTACTCAGCAGCTAGCTGTATGGGACAGCGGAGACTTACAAGCTCTTACGACTACGGGCACTGGCTTTAATGTCACTTGGTCTGCCGGAGGCGGGCAGGGTATCATCCTTGTAGGGGCCGTTTACATACAGTCGAGTGGTGGCAGCGGTATCGTAAACCTTAACTTCTCTAAGGGTGGGACCAGTAGCGGAGACTGGGCCAACACTACAGCAGGGCTCATCGCCTTTATGGGCCTCCTTACTAACATGGGTATGACTCCACGTAGGTTGTTCGTAGGGGATCAAGTAGGGAATGATGCCTTAAATGGGTACTGTAGCGCTGGACAAGCAGCTGCTAATATAGCCAGTTTCCTTAAAGCCATTACGACAGCGTTCCCTCTTACGTCAGTTGTCCTTATAGGTATCTATAACATAGGGCAGGTAGGACTGCCGGGGGTCGGAGCTAGTGCTTGGTCTAATGCTTGGCTTACACAGCTTAGGCAGGTAGCCATTACGGGTGGGTATAGTTTCATCGATCTTTACGCACGGTTCGGAGACTTGTCTTATCTTGGAGATAAGTATGGATTGACTCTCGATAACCTTCATATGGGAATCCCAGGATCAACTCCTAGTGGTCGTAATGGTCAACAAGCCTTAGCAGAAGTTTTTGTTGAGAAACTCATCTACTCTAAGGCCTATCAAGGTGGGCAGAATACGTCCGGTAGTGCTGCCGAAGTCTTGTTTGGCCTTACCTCTGGCACTCCTCTACAAATATCACAGGGCCTTTACGTTGACGTAGAGCTGTTCGCTGTAGTTACGACAGCGGGTACGTTCGCATTTGCTTATGGACCTACCTCTGCTGTAAGCAATGCCTTGGTAGCTTCCTTTGCTGCTCCCGTAGGGTTCAGCTTTACAAAAAGGATACCGGCTGGATGGTGGGTTAAGTACACTGGTACAGCGGTCATTAATGGCCTAGGTAGCTACTTCGCTGTTCAACCGCTATAATGATGGTGCAATCCTCCGGTTGCGTAGGGATGGGGGAGGGTAGGGATGGTGACGGCCTTACCCTCCCCTAACCTTAAGAAAGGATCTTAATGTTCAACAAGCTCTGCTTCGTAGGAGTCCTAGGCCTCGCTGGTTATGGAGGCTATAAGCTCTACAAGTCTAGCACGGCTAAGGGCAATCCAGCTGACGATGATTACTTCGCTGGAATAAGTTTTGGTCTTACGGGATGGGTTCCTCAACTCCCTATCCACCCTCGTAGCAAAGTTCCTACACAGGGAGTCTTTAACCCTGTTAAGGTGAGTGTCCAACGTGGCAAGGCTTACGCCATGGTTCCTGCCAGGGATACGGACTACGTTAACCCTGCACAAATGGTTCCCACTACGGGTCCTGGTAACCTTGCTCCTATTCCCGGAGTCAATACCTCCTACATTAACGACGTGGGAGGGACGGCTAATCCCTACTTCTATACGGAAGAGGAGTACGTAATCCAAGGTGATACAGGTTCGCTTACGATGGGTGGTGTCCTTCCTCCCATTCCTAATAGTAGCGGCTATAAGTCACCTAACTTGAAAGTAGGCTGAAATGAATAAAGACAATAAGCTACTCATCGGAGCGGTTATTGCTGTTGGTCTAGTAACCGTCTATAACTTCTATTGGACAAAGCTGGCGATTGCTCATGCTTTTGCTGTAGCAGGTGGAGCTACTGACGTTGCTAATAACCCACAATCGTTGGTAGATGCCGACTTCGTAAGTCCTGTCGCTACTCACGCTGCTCCTCGTATGTACGTCAATAGCGGCAACGGTTCTAACGGCCATGATAACCCTGGAGAGTCATGGATCCAAGGTGGAGGGTCTAGTGTCACAAACACTACAGGAAGGTGGGCAGCATAATGCCAGTCTGGCTTATCATCGCTTTGGTTGTACTCGTAATCCTTGTCCTACTTAAGGTTCTTATCGGTCGATGAAACGTAAAGAAGAACTGCTACTCTTGTTTACGGCGGTTTTAGGCGTAGGGTTCGCAGGCTATAACATCTATAAGCAACGACAGACTGCTTCTAATGCTACTCCTATGGGCCCTACTACTGTCGCTTCTGGTTACGACCCTACTGCTGTTTCTAACATTGGAGGCAGCTTCGGCGCTACGAGTGGTATACCTGCTGGGACTAACATTGCTAATAGCCAGCCTAATGACACACCTATTGGGGTTGACCCTCTGACCGGTAATACCATCAATACGATCAGCGGTCAGACAGTAGATCCGTCTAGCTGGCAAGGCACTACGAACCAGTCCGGTTCACTTACGTATCTCGGTAATCAGTTGGCAGGCGAGGGTAGTTCTATCGCGGCTCTACAGGGAGAGACTTACTAATGGCTGATATGGTCCCAGAGACTAAGTCAGGTAATGCCAACACAGATAGATGGGTCATTATGATCTTACTTATTGGGGAGGCTAGCGGTGTCTTTGCAGGCTTTTGCCCCTCATGGTTTACGGTCAGTAGCCCGTTCTTCCACGACCAAGACGCTAAGGCCGGTAATGTCAAGCGTATTCGTTGGGGGGAGATTGCTGCCTCTCTTATTGTTATCGGAACCGGTTGGGCCATTAGCCGCTCCCAGGACGATAAGCTTCCTCTATATGCCTCCGTTGGTATTTGTGCTGTATTCGTCGGAGGCTACGAGTACATGATAGCTAACCCATCTAAGGACGACGATGGTAAAGATGCTAATGCTTCTCGCAACGATACCGGCTCTCCTTCTTTTAATGGAAGCGCTTGGTACGGCGGGCCGCAGGC
>Ga0182012_10005793_pt1 | contig 12712 bp, 8 predicted proteins | sample 612S2SmetaG_FD_120486 | JGI IMG/M metagenome (GOLD analysis project Ga0182012, IMG submission 120486) | Permafrost microbial communities from Stordalen Mire, Sweden - 612S2S metaG | ecosystem: Environmental > Terrestrial > Soil > Wetlands > Permafrost | place: Sweden: Stordalen | collected...
ACGGGAATCTTGGTGATAATCGGCGTGTCTTTGATGTCGATCCGTTTGGCGTCCTTGGTCGCGCCCACGCCAGGGGTGAGCGGGTCGCCGGGAAACGCCGTGTCGTTGACGCCGCCACGCTGCACGCCGTCTTTAGGCCGGCCCGCGCCTTTGGGGTAGGAATCCGCCACGCCGTAGCCATCCTGCGCCGGGTCGGAGTAGATGATGCACCCCAGCGCGCCATGCTCGGCGGCAACTTTGGGCTTGATGCCGCGCCAGGCTGCACCGTAGCGGGCGATCACAATCGCGCCTTTGACGCTGATGCCCAGCCGGTCCAGCTCCTCATAGTCTTCGCGGGTGCCGTAGTTCATGTAAACCAGCGGCCCGGTCACATCGCCGTCGCCGGAATAGGCGTTGTAGGTAGGCAGCTGCTCGGCGGTCTGGTTCGATGTCGGGTCTTCGGGAACCACCGGCTCCTGCAGGCTGGCGGTGAATTTTGTCGGCCCTAACAGCTCGACCAGCCGCTCCTTGGGAGTAGGAAAAAGGACGTAGAAGTTCTCAATCTGCGCGTCGAATCCCCATTCCTTGAACTTGCTCAGCATCCAATCCGCATTGTCCATGTCGTACGGCGAGCCGACATTATGCGGACGAGCGGAAAGTCGGCGCATGTTTTCCTTCACGTTGTCGGGCACCGGCATGGCGCGAAACTTTTCCTCCCATGCCTGCTCCGCGTCCGATGCGGTACGGGAGTAGCCGTCCAGCTGCTTCGGGCTTTCGGAATTCTGCTGAGCCAGAGCGACCGGCGGAGGGTAGATCAAGGTAGGCAACAAGGCGATGGCGAGCAGCCGCGAGGGATTCATTCAGTCTCCAGATGAGTTGGGAATTGGCGTTCCGGAAGATCCGGACGCCAGCAATGGTCTTCGAACAGTGTTTTCGATTAGTCGCCAGTATAGAGGCAAGACCCGTCGACGCATCCGCCAAAGTTTCTATCCTGGGACCGATCCCAACTGCCGCGGTAGCGGCGCAGGACCGATTCGGCAGGAATCGCAGGCAGTACAGATTTTTCTTGAAACGAAAACCGATCTCCCGGCACTACTTTCCGAGCGAAGACAATGAACGGCATTCCGACAACCCGGAGACGCACTCCGGCCACCGAGCAGACATGGCACGAGAACGCCTTGGGGCAACGGCTCGTCCGGGGATTCTATGGCATGAGCCTGGGACTGGCGCTGCCTTTGGCGGTCTTCACCTGTAACGGCTTGCTGGGGCTGCTGGTCCATGCCATTGCGCTCTCCGGCGTGGCTTCCCTGCTGGAACAATCAGCCCGCAAATACTCTCAAACCAGCGACGCAACCTGCAAGGAGACGCTCGATGCCCAACGCTGAACCGCAAGAGGAATCGAATCCGGAACGGCGACCGGCGCGGAACTCCGCAAACCCAGGTTTCAACCTGATGTATTACGGTTACGCCTCTGTCAGTGTTCGAGGACCCGTGAGCGGCCGGCTCTACCAATTTTCGCGTCAGCAGCCGGTACAGGCCGTAGACGCTCGCGATGCTGTTTCCATGCTGAAAACCAGGTTATTCAGGCGGATCAAATGACCCAGATGCACCAGCAAGATTCCTCGTTCAAGAGAGCGGCCACGCTCCGGCGATGCGCGCAGCCCGTAACCCCCATCCGCGAGGCGCATCCTGCCTCAATGCTATACTTGCGGCCTGTCAGGTTCGCGGAGCCACTCTTGCAATTTTTCACCTTCGATGCCACGTACGTCGATAGCCTGTGCGCCGGAGATCGCTCGACGCAGGAGCATTTCGTCGGCTACTTCAGTGCGCTGATCCAAATGAAATTGCGTTCGCGTTTGCAGTCGCCGCAGGCGGCCGATGACGTTCGCCAGGAGACTTTTGCCCGCGTTCTGAAGGCGCTGCGCGTTCCCGGAACGTTGCGCCAACCGGAGCGCCTGGGCGCTTTCGTGAACACGGTCTGCAACCACGTCCTGTTCGAGCACTACCGGGCCTCGGGGCGCAGCGATTCGCTGGACGACGAAGGCCAGCCCGAACTGCCTGCCCAGGGCGCGAGCGCGTTGGACATTGCCGCCCAGAAACAAATGAAGGCCAAGGTTCGGGAGATCCTGCTGGAGTTGCCGCCGCGCGACCGGGCGCTGCTGCAGGCGGTTTTCATCGACGAGCGCGATCGGGACGAAGTTTGCGCCGCATTTGGCGTGGATCGCGAATACCTGCGCGTGCTGCTGCATCGCGCCAAGCGCGAGTTCAAGGTGGAATACCTGAAGCGCATGGGCAATCAGGTGCCGACGGGATTTGACGCGTAACGAAATTGAAACGTTTTCTATCCGCGGCACACCACTCTATTAGAAGTGGAAAGCAGCGGATAAGAAGGTACGAGGATTTTCCGATGGAGAAGATGGAGCAAATGGACCATAGCGAAGCAGTAAACCAGATGGCGGCAGAGCGATACCTGCTGGGCGAACTGCCCCCGGACGTGCGCGACGCTTTCGAGGAGCACCTCTTCGACTGTCCGGAGTGCGCTTTCGATATTCGTGCCGGAGTTGCGTTTGTGGATGAGGCCCGGGAGCAGTTGCCAGGTCTGACGGCCATACCGCCGGAGCCTGCAGCGCTGCCCTCGACCAAGACGCCAGACCGCTCCGCCTCCGAACCCAAACGGCGCAAGTGGTCCGGATGGTGGGGATCACTCTTCTCCACGCCAGCTTTTGCGGCGCCAGTTTTCGCCACACTTCTGCTGGTGGTCGGCTACCAGAACCTGGTCACCTACCCGGCGCTGCGCTCGGAGGCTACCGAACCCCGTCTGCTGTCGTCTGTCGCACTCCACGCCGGTACTCGAGCCGGCGCGCCCACTGTGGTAATCGCCGACCGCAAGCAGGGCGTTCTGCTGCAAACCGACCTGCCCGCTCAGGAAGGCCAGGTCGTTTACTCCGCATACGCTGTTGACTTATACAATCCGCAGGGTAAACTTGCGTGGACTCGCAAATTCACTCCAGGCGCTGGGGGAGCGGACTCTGGTACGCTTTCCGTGGCTCTTCCGGGCGAAGGCATTGAGGCTGGCGCCTACGCGCTGGTAATCTCCGGCATCAGTGCGTCGGGCCAACGAAGCGAAGTGCAGCGCCAAAGCTTCGACATTCAATTCCACGACTAGAACCCGTTTCGCCCAATGCGAAACAAGAGGCCCCCAGGTATGCAGGAAAAACCAGTCCGCACGCATGATTTTCATGCCGAAGCCCACGCCCTCCAGGGCGAACTAACGCTGCCGCTTGAGACCAAAATCTCGCCTCAGGCTTTTGTCAAAGTTGCCGAAGAGGGCGGTTACCTCAGCGAGCGCTCAAACGGCTTTCGCTTTGAAACCATCCTGCGGTATGAGTCCGCTTACACCCAGGTCTCCGGGCATAAGGAGAGAAAAGCAGGCCACGGCTGGAACACGCTGGCGACCTCCGTCGTCGAAGGGCTCAACGTCCTCGAAGTGGTGACCTGTGACCGCGTCGTCTCCCAGATTGCGACCGAATTTCCCGAGGAGGGCTACAATCCCCACATCTTCTTTCTCGGCACCCGCTTCGATAACCTGCGCATCTGCGGCCATCCGGTCGAGCTCGATCTGGACCTGAACATCTTCGGCGACCGGCTCGAAGATGACTCACCGTATACCCGGAGTTCCGGCTTCGTCGACCGCGTCACCCAGCAGCACGCGCGCATCCGCGAGCAGCAGGGCGGCCTGAAAGATCGGCTCGCCTTCCTGCTGGAGCGATACAATCGTCTTCCAGAGAGCTTTGCATCGAGCTCGGGCAATGAGGAAGAGGCGGAATGCTCGCTGGTCAACAAGATCGAAGGTGGTTTCCCTGGCCGCCACTGCGGTCACGTGATCCACATTCCTCACTTCGGCACAGTGACCCTCGCCAAGCTGAAGATCAAGCACAGCGACCCCAAGCCGGAGACCCGCATCTACCGCAAGACGCTGGTCGAGCTGACCATGATCGATATCCAGATGGGCTGCGCGACGACGGGAAGCACTTCGGTGGGAACGGCTCGGACGAACGGAATAACCAAACCCTAGCTCAGGCGGCCGTAGCCGACTCCGATCCAGGCTCTGCCAGTCCCAAGGTCCAGCAGCGAGAAACTCGTAGTCTCGGACGGAAGATTCTCGGACACTGGTACGTCCTTCTTCTCTTTTCCTTAATATTCTTCTCGGACCGAGGACCGAGCAGCGCCCAGGCCGACTACGAGCGCGCCCGGGAGCTTTTTCAGCTTGGCTACCTTGTGCGCAGTGGGCAGTTGGCCGAAATAGACTATTCAAGATTCCAAAGCTCAGACCCGCACTCCGCAATGCATTTCCGGGTGCTCGCGGCTGAGGATCTACTTTGGCAAGGAATGTACGACGAGGCGATCCTCACGATCTCTCGTCTGCCCCTCTCTTTCGGGAGCCGAGACGATCAAATCCGAGGGCTTACCGTCGAAGCATCAGCACTCGTAAACGCCCAGCGCAGCGGCGAGGCGGAAGAGAAGCTGGACTTGGCAGAGCAAATGTGCCAGCAGCAAGTTTCGGAGTCCTGTGAGGACTTGCCCAAAGTCCGCGGCGTGTTGGCGATGAAAAAAGGCCTGTTCCGAGAGGCACGACAGCTCTTTAACAAGAGTCTCGGTATAGCCCGTTCCCGCTCGGACCATTGGATGGAGGCTAACGCGCTTCTCAATCTGAGCGCAGCCGCACTTCAGGACGACCATCTTGATGAGGCGAAGGGATGGTCCGAGTCCGCTTACGCTGCCGCGGAGGAAACTGGAAGTGAGGAAATTTCCCAAGCCTCATTGGGCAATCTCGGTTGGGCGTACTTCAGATTGGGTGACCCGGAGCGAGCGCTTGAGCTCTTTCTGGAAGCCGAAGTTCGCGCGAAGAAACTGGGGGATTTTCGCGCGCAAATCGCGTGGCTCACAACGGCTGGGTATGCCTATGCGACGTTGGGAAGGGTTGGTCCAGCCCAGCAGTCCTATGCCCTTGCGCTTCAATTGGCACAGAGAACCGATAGCAAGGAAGATATCAGCGACGCCCTCACCGCCCTGGGGCTTGTTGCAATCGCTTCAGGCGACTGGAAGGAAGCGGACCGATACGCTGAACGTGCCCGCTCGATTGCCCATCAGGATGGCAGCTGGCCGGACGAACTAGATGCCATCGCAGTGCAAATGCAAAGTGCAGCGCTACGCGGTGATACAAGGCCAGCCGAAGAGTTACTGCAAACGGTGGAGTCCGCCAAAGAAAGCCAAACAGCCATGAAATGGGCCTGCGAAGACGCCATTGCCAGACTCTATGAGAACAACAAGCAAACAGCGCAAGCGCAAGCAGCCTACCAATCCGCTCTGAGCATCTTTGAAGCCGCGCGTGCCGAGTTGCAGCAAGCGGCTTCCCAGCTTCCCTTCCTTTCCAACGCCACGCGCATCTACGACGACTACATCCACTTCCTCGTATCCCAAGGCAAGACCCAAGAAGCCCTGCTGGTCGCGGACCAGAGTCGAGCCCGCACTCTGGCGCAGGGCCTGGGACAGAATGAGCCCGCGAAGGCGTTCCATACGGCGTCCTTCTCGCCTCAATCGGTGGCGCGCAAAGACGGTGCAACGCTGCTCTTCTACTGGCTCGGCGAGCGGCAATCGTACCTATGGGCCGTGACCCCGGAAAAGACCGCGCTCTTCACGCTTCCTCCGGAACGAGAGATCGCACCCCTGCTCGATCGCTACCGCAAATCGCTGCTCGGCGTCGACGATCCACTGCTTGCGACTCCCTCCACCGGGCAGGCCCTCTACACGATGCTCATCGCGCCGGCCGCCAGCCTGATTCGTCCTAACGCGAACGTCATGATTCTCACCGACGGCCCGCTGAGCCTGCTGAATTTCGAAACGCTCATTGTCCCGGAAGCGAAATCCGGCTCCTCGACCCGACCGGCCCACTACTGGATCGAAGATGCGACCCTGAGCGCCGCGCCCTCGCTCGCCATGCTGGCTACAGCCAACCCCGAGCGCAATTCACCCAGAGCAGCCCACGATAAACTGCTCCTCCTCGGCGACGCCGTCTCCCCCGGCGAAGACTACCCGGAGTTGCCCTTCGCCGCGCTCGAAATGCAGCGCATCCGGCAGCACTTCGCCGCCCAGAATGAAGTCGTCTTCGCGCGCAGCCAGGCCACGCCCGCAGAATACCTGGCCAGCAACCCACGCCAGTTCGACTACATCCATTTCGTCTCCCACGGCGTAGCCAGCCGCACCGATCCGCTGGATTCGGCCATCATCCTTTCCCGGCCGAGCGATTCCCGCAGCGGCGGTTCAGGGGCGGGCGAGCATCAGGATTCCTTTAAGCTCTACGCCCGCGAAGTGATGCAGCATCCCATCGACGCTCGCCTGGTCACCATCTCCGCCTGCTACGGCAGCGGCACGCGCGCCTACGCCGGCGAGGGACTCGTCGGGCTCTCCTGGGCCTTTCTGCGCGCCGGAGCACACAGCGCCATCGGCGCCCTGTGGGAGGCAGCCGACAATTCCACGCCGCAGTTGATGGACACGCTCTACCGTGGTCTTGAAAACGGCCAGTCCCCCGCTGCCGCGCTGCACCAGGCCAAGCTGAATATGCTCCGCTCCCACAACAGCTTTCGCAAGCCCTTCTACTGGGCACCGTTTCAGATTTACACCCGGATGTGAAACTGACTCCGCCGCGGTCTTTCCTCGCGGTGAGCGGTTTTTCGGGAAATTCCGAGGCACGGGACGAGAAGCCGCCATTTTGCAAATGAATTGATTCCATGGCACTTACGAGGCTTGCATCCCGCCGACTTCCGTTGTGTAAGATCAATGTTTGAAGGATGCCGCCAGCGATGCAACTTTGAACCGCCGCTGGCGCGTCAACAACTCTGAGCGGACAATCATCCGGTCCGAAACGTAGTTATCTGGCAAGGGGGGCAGCGCTCAAAGCCGACACGAATGACCAATCAACCCATCGGACCCGATCATCAGCTTCCAGTATCGACGAAGCCCAAGCGCAGCACGGGCGTGCGCATCGTCGTTTGGATCGTTATTCTCCTCATCTTCGCAGTGGCCTTCACCCTGATCCTGCGCCACAAGGACACCGCCGCGAGCCTCTCCTCCCGCCGCAATCTGGGAGGCACCGTCGCCGTCAACACAGCTACTGCGACCAAGGGCGACATCGGCGTCTATATCGACGCTATCGGCACCGTGACGCCGGTCTATACCGCATCCATCACCAGCCAGGTCAACGGAATCATCACGGCCGTCAACTACCGCGAGGGGCAAATCGTTAAGAAGGGCGACGTGCTGATCCAGATTGACTCGCGCCCCTACCGCGCCCAGCTTCTTCAGGCGCAAGGGACCCTGGAGCGCGACCAGAACGTACTGGCGCAAGCAGAGATGGACCTGAATCGCTATAAAGACGCCTGGGCTAAAAATGCAATCCCCAAGCAGACCCTCGACGACCAGGAAAAGCTGGTGTTGCAAGACCAGGGAACCGTCAAACTCGACCAGGGAGTTGTGCAATACGACCAGATTCAAGTCGATTACTGCACCATCATCGCGCCCATCACGGGCCGCGTAGGTCTGCGTCTGGTTGACCCCGGCAACGTCGTCCAATCCAACGGAACCAGCCCGCTCGTCGTTATCACCCAGTTACAACCGACCACGGTCATCTTCACCGTTCCCGAAGACAGCCTGGGTTCGATCACGCCGCACCTGCGCGGTACACCGTTGCAAGTAACGGCTTACGACCGCGGGGGGCAGAAGCAGCTCGGCGTCGGATCATTGCTTTCGCTCGATAACCAGATCGATACGACGACCGGTACGGTTAAGGCGCGCGCCAGCTTCGCCAACCGCGACAATGCCCTTTTCCCCAACCAGTTCGTCAACGCCCGGCTGCTGGTCAATACATTGCATAACGCCATTATCATTCCCACCTCGACCATCCAGCACAACGGCACAACCGCCTTCGTCTACGTGCTGCAAGACGACTACGCGCATATGCGAACGATTCAGGCCGGCGTCACCGATGGTGGAAATACGGCAGTCGCCGGAATCAACGCCGGCGATTTATTGGCCGACAGCAGCTTCGACAAACTCCAGGACAAGTCGAAGGTTGCCATTTCCAGCAAACCCATTCCAGCCAGCACCACTGGGAGTAGCGCTCCTTGAGCTTGAGTCCCTCACGCCCGTTCATCCTGCGCCCGGTTGCCACCTCACTGCTCATGGCTGCGATTCTGCTGGTCGGAATCGTCAGCTATACCCAGTTGCCCGTCTCGGCGCTGCCCGAGGTCGATTACCCGACCATTCAGGTACTCACTTTCTATCCCGGCGCGAGCCCCTACGTGATGGCCACTACGGTCACCGCACCGCTGGAGCGCCAGTTCGGCGAACTGCAAGGGCTCAGCCAGATGACCTCGACCAGCTCAGGCGGAAGCTCGGTCATCGTCATGCAGTTCAACCTTACGCTCAATATCGACGTGGCCGAGGAAGAGGTGCAGTCGGCCATCAATTCGTCGCAGAGCTATCTGCCGGCCAATCTGCCCGCGCCCCCCATCTACAGCAAGACCAATCCCGCCGATGCCCCGGTGCTTACGCTTGCCATCACCTCCAGTTCTATGCCGCTATCGCAGGTGGAAGACCTGGTCGATACGCGCCTCGCACCCAAGATTTCGCAACTCAGCGGTGTAGGCCTTGTCAGCATCAGCGGCGGCCAAAAGCCGGCAGTGCGCATCCAGGCCAATCCCTCCCAGTTGTCGTCTTACGGCATGAATCTGGAAGACCTGCGCACCGCGCTAACCCAAGCCAGCGTGAACGCCGCGAAAGGCAACTTCGATGGACCACGCCAGGATTATCAGATCGACGCTAACGATCAGCTGGTCACAAGCGCCGACTATAAGAGCATCGTCGTCGCCTATCGCAACGGCGCGCCTGTCATGCTCACCGACGTCGCAAAAGTAGTCGACGGCGTTGAGAACAACAGTCAGGCCGCGTGGATGAACCTGACGCCAGCCGTCATCCTCAATGTGCAACGCCAGCCGGGCGGCAATACCATCACCGTCGTCAAGAGCATCAAGAAACTCCTGCCGCAGCTCGAAGCCAATCTTCCCAAAGGCATCGATATCACTACGCTCACCGACCTCACGACGCCGATTCAGGCTTCCGTCCAGGATGTCGAATTCGAACTGATGCTGACCGTCGCGCTGGTCGTCATGGTCATCTTTCTTTTCCTGCGCAATCTTTACGCCACCATCATTCCGTCGGTCGCCGTGCCGCTCTCTCTCATCGGCACACTGGGCGCCATGTACGCCCTTGGCTATAGCCTCGACAATCTCTCGCTGATGGCCTTGACCATATCGACCGGCTTCGTAGTCGACGACGCCATTGTGATGGTTGAGAATATTTCGCGCTATCTCGAAGAGGGTGAGCCGCCCATGCAGGCGGCTCTCAAAGGGGCCGAGCAAATCGGCTTCACCATCGTTTCGCTCACCGTCTCGCTTATCGCGGTGCTCATCCCACTGCTCTTCATGGGCGACGTAGTCGGCCGTCTCTTCCGCGAATTCGCGGTAACTCTGGCAGTCACCATCATCGTCTCAGCGGTAGTTTCGCTTACGCTCACGCCCATGATGGCTTCGCGCATCCTCAAGCACGATCCCGAGGAGAAGCAGGGCCGCTTCTACAAGGCCTCAGAGCGCGTCTTCGAGAGCATGATCGGCTTCTACGGCCGCACGCTCAAGGTAGTTCTCGACTTCCAGGGTCTCACGCTTCTGATCGCGCTCGCCACACTGCTGCTCACCATCTACCTCTACATCATCATCCCCAAAGGCTTCTTCCCGGTGCAGGATACCGGCGTCATTCAAGGCATTTCGCAGGCGCCTCAAACCATCGGCTCCAAAGGCATGGCAGCCAAGCAACAGGAAGTGGCGAAGATAATACTCCAGGACCCGGCCGTTGAGAGCTTGTCATCCTTCATCGGCGCGGATGGCACCAACACCACCATCAACAGCGGCAGGTTTTCAATCAATCTCAAGCCTCTCGACCAGCGCGACAGGAACGCCTCTGATGTCATTCGCCGTTTGCAGAAAAGTCTCGCCAACGAAAAGGACATCGAGCTCTTCATGCAGCCCGTCCAGAACATCACCATTGACGATCGCGTCAGTCGAACGCAATACCAGTACACGCTCGAAGATCCGGATCAGAATGAACTGAACGATTGGACAGCGAGATTTGTCACACGGCTAAAACAACTGCCGGAACTCGAAGATGTCGCCACCGATCAGCAGTTGGGCGGTCTCGCCGTTTCACTGGTCATCGACCGCACAACGGCATCGCGGCTCGGAGTAGCCCCCACAACGATCGATAACACACTCTACGATGCCTTCGGTCAGCGCCAGATCAACACCATGTACACGCAACTCAATCAGTATCACGTGGTGCTTGAGAGCGAGCCTCAGTTTCAGCAAGATCCAAACATGCTGAGCCACCTCTATATTCAGAGTGGCACATCGAACGGAGCAAGTGGCGCGGCCGCATCCTCCTCCTCGTCGGTCGGCTCTTCGTCCGCCGGCTCCAACGCGCTCACCTCAACCGCGCTTTACACGCCTTCGGCGAACACACTCTCGCCACCCGCAAGCGTTCTCGCCACTAAGTCCACGAGCACTAACTCCGGCGCGAACTCGGCGGGAACGACCAGTTCGACTATAAGCAACGCCGTTCCCTTTAGTGCGTTCTCGCACTTTGAGACAACCACGGAGCCGCTATCCATCACGCACCAGGGACAGTTCCCTGCCATCACTGTGTCCTTCAATCTGGCGCCCGATGCCGCACTTGGCGGCGCCATCTCGGCGATCACGAAAGTGCAGCAGGACATGCACATGCCGGCCAGTGTCCAGGCCGATTTCCAGGGTACTGCTGCATCGTTTCGCAACTCGCTCTCCAACATGCCGATACTGATCCTTGCCGCTCTCGTCACTGTGTACATCGTGCTCGGAGTGTTGTATGAAAGCTTTATCCATCCAATTACCATCCTCTCCACTCTGCCTTCGGCCGGGGTCGGCGCATTCCTCTCGCTGATTCTCTTTCATCAGGACCTCAGCGTCGTCGCCATCATCGGCCTTGTCCTGTTGATCGGCATCGTCAAGAAGAACGGCATTATGATGGTCGACTTCGCTCTCGAAGCCGAGCGCCACGGAGGCATGAATGCAACCGAAGCCATTTACCAGGCTTGCCTGCTGCGTTTCCGCCCTATCATGATGACCACCATGGCTGCGCTTCTTGGTGGACTGCCGCTGGCCTTCGGCACCGGAATCGGCTCGGAATTGCGCCGGCCTCTGGGCATCGCCATGGTCGGTGGCCTGCTGGTCAGCCAGGTACTCACGCTCTACACCACGCCGGTCATCTACATTTTCTTTGACGGTCTCGGCAAACGATTCTCGAGCAAGCCGCGGCCGGAACACAACGGCGGAGAGCCCCAAACAGCGGAGCAGTCATGATTATCTCCGCGCCTTTCATTCGCCGGCCCGTTGCGACTACGCTGCTTACCGTGGCTATCGCAATTGCGGGAGCCATCGCATTCCGCGTACTGCCCGTATCGCCACTGCCGCAGGTGGACTTCCCTACCATCTCCGTCGGTGCAAGCCTTCCCGGCGGCAGCGCGGAGATCATGGCATCCTCCGTGGCTACGCCGCTTGAGCGGCAGTTCGGCCATATCGCGGGCGTAACCGAGATGACCTCGTCGAGCAGCCTCGGCACTACGTCCATCACTATCCAGTTCGACCTGAGCCGCGACATCAACGGCGCCGCCCGCGACGTCGAAGCGGCCATCAATTCTGCAAGAACCTACTTGCCCGCCAACCTGCCCTCAAATCCCACCTATCGTAAAGTCAATCCAGCCGATTCGCCGATCATGATCATCGGCCTGACCTCAGACAAATACGGCCCGGACAAGCTCTACGACACGGCTTCCACCATCATTCAACAAAAGCTTTCGCAGATTCAGGGCGTCGGGCAAGTCAATGTCGGTGGCGGCGCGTTGCCTTCCGTGCGCGTCGAAGTCAATCCAACCAAACTCGCCAGCTACGGCCTCACCATGGCCAACCTGCAATCGATCCTGAGCGTGCAGAACTCCGATCTGGCCAAGGGACAGATCACGATCGGAAATACCACCGCGGATATCGTCGCCAATGATCAGATATCGCATGCCGTCGACTATCAACCACTCATAGTCGGCTACAAGAATGGCGCGGCGATTCGCCTCTCCGATGTTGCGGATGTCGTCGACTCTACGCAAAACATTCGAGCTGCCGGTTATCTCAATGGCAAGCGCTCCGTCGTCCTCATTGTCTTCCGTCAGCCCGGCGCCAACATCATTGACACCGTCGATTCCATCAAGGAGCAGATCCCATCGATCGAAGCCTCCATTCCAAAAGGAATGGACATCACCATTGTCCAGGATCGCACCATTACCATCCGTGCCTCCGTAGCTGATGTCGAACGCACACTCATGATCTCCATCTTGCTGGTCATCGTCGTCGTCTTTATCTTTCTGCGCAATGGCCGCGCCACTTTGATTCCTGCTGTCTCAGTCCCGGTCTCGTTGATCGGCACCTTCGCGGTGATGTACCTCTTCGGCTTCAGCATTGATAATCTGTCTCTGATGGCCCTGACCATCTCGACAGGGTTCGTCGTCGACGACGCAATCGTTGTCATGGAAAACATCACG
>Ga0182012_10005794_pt1 | contig 12711 bp, 6 predicted proteins | sample 612S2SmetaG_FD_120486 | JGI IMG/M metagenome (GOLD analysis project Ga0182012, IMG submission 120486) | Permafrost microbial communities from Stordalen Mire, Sweden - 612S2S metaG | ecosystem: Environmental > Terrestrial > Soil > Wetlands > Permafrost | place: Sweden: Stordalen | collected...
CGCGCGTTTGCCGGCAAGGCGACGATCACTTCGTGCACTGACAGCCAGCATGTGGTGGCAACGATCGGGGCGGGATTTCCGGTGATGCCGAACGATCCGGCGTTGACGCCAGTGCCGGCGGCGCGCGGGTCGTGGACGATGACGCAGCCGGTGACGGTGGTTTCGGGGCTGTCCTATCTGAACGGGATGACGGTTTCGATCCTGGCGGACGGCAACGTGATGGCGCCTCAGGTGGTACAGAACGGGCAGGTGACGCTGCAGTTCGCGGCGTCTTCGGTCGTGGTGGGGCTGGGGTATCAGTGCCAGTTGCAGACGCTTTACCTCGATGCCGGCGACGGGCCGGGCGGCAGCATCCAGGGCAAGCGCAAGAAGGTTTCAGCGGTAACGGTGCGGGTGCGGGACACGCGCGGGCTGAAGGCGGGGCGGACGGCGGCGACGGTGGTTCCGGTGAAGGAATGGAACGCCCGCATACCGCTGGGCGGGGCGCTGCCGCTGGTGACCGGGGATCAGCGCATCGTGCTGGACCCGTTGTACGACACCGGCGGGCAGATGTGGCTGCAAGTCGATGATCCGGTGCCGGCGACGGTGCTGGGAGTGATTCCGGAAATTTCAGTCGGAGATACTTGATGGTCAGGAAGATTTATGCGGGCCTGCCGGTGGCGGGCTACCAGCCCCAGCCGTACGCGAAGGTTGCTCTGGTGAACCGGCTGAAGGCGCATGAGGAGCGTGTGTTGCGGGTGCTGGACGGGCTGGAGGGGGATCCGGAGATCGACGGGCGCTGGCTGCACGCGGGGCGGACGATGATCGAGCACGGGTTCATGGCGGTCAACCGGGCGGTGTTCCGGCCGGCGCGGGTGGTGCTGGAGGAGGATGCCGATCCGGGCCGGGAGGCCTGATGCCGGCGAACTCTCCGGCGGAGTGGCTGGCGGCGTTTCCCGAGTGCGAGCGTGACGCGGCGCGGGAGACCTATGGCCGGATGGTGCGGGACGGCATCCGGATCGTGCCGGCGACGGCCGCGCATGTGGACGCCATGGTCGGGCATCTGCGGGACGGCGACGTGGCGGAACTGGCGGCGATCGGGCTGACCGACCGGGCGGCGCTGGAATACGGCCTGGCGCACTCGATCGAGGCGTGGACGGCGGTGAGTGCCGGGGTGGCGATGGCGATGTACGGCGTCGGGGCCGACGGCGTGCTGGCCGATGAGGGGCATCCGTGGCTGCTGACGACGTGCTGGACGGTGCCGCACTGGATCGTTTTCGCGCGCTGTCTGCGGGAGGCGACGGAGCGCTACAAGCAGATGTTTGCGCGGCTGTCGGGTCTGACGGACGCGCGCTATGCGCCGGCGATCCGGCTGCTGACCTGGCTGGGGTTCGAGATCGGGGCGGGTGAGGCGGTGGTGCCGTTCACCTGGAGCCGTACCGGCTGATGGCGCCGTTCATCGTCTATGCGCTGCCGCGGTCACGCACGAAGTGGCTGTCGCGGTTCCTGACCTATGGCGGCTGGACGTGCTGGCACGACGTGGCGGTCGGCATGCGGAGCATGGCCGATGTTGATCGGTTCTTTGCCCGGCCGAACACGGGCACCGCGGAAACCGGCGCGGCGCCGGGCTGGATGCTGCTGGCGCAGCGGTTTCCCGACATGCGGGTCGTGGTGGTGCGGCGGCCGGTGGACGACGTGCTGGCGAGCCACGTCAAGGTTCTGGAGGGGTATGTGTTTGATGCGGACCGGTTGCGCCGGAACATGACGTATGAGGCGCGGATGCTGGACCGGATCGCGGAGCGGCCGGGCGTGCTGACGGTGGATTTTGCCGATCTGGACCGGGAGGCGGTGTGCCGGTCGGTGTTCGAGCACTGCCTGCCGTATGCGATGCCGGCCGGGCATTTCGAAGGCTTGCGGGACCGCAACATCCAGGTGGATTTCCCGTCGCTGGTGAATTACTGCCTGGCGCATCGCGGCGGCATCGAGGCGTTCAAGCGGGCGGCGAAGGCTGATCTGCGGGCCCTGGCGCGAAGCGGCCGGATCGGGCGGGCGGCCCGATGAGCGCCGTTGCGGCGGCCGGCATCGCGGCGGGGGCGGCCCTGCTGGGCGGCGGCGTCGGCGCCTATGGCGCGATGGAGAGCGGCCAGGCGTCGAGTGCCGCGGCGTCGTATCAGAGCCAGGTGGCGGCGAACAACGCGCAGATCGCCAGCCAGAACGCCCAGTATGCGACGGCGGCGGGCGAGGCGCAGGTCTCCGCGCAGCAGTTGAAGACGGCGGCGCAGATCGGCGCGATCCGGACGCAGCAGGCGGCGAGCGGGCTGGAGTTGGGTTCGGGATCGAACCTGGATGTGCAGTCGAGTGCCAAGGAGCTGGGCGAACTCGATGCGTTGACGATCCGCAACAGCGCGGCGCGGCAGGCGTACGGGTATCAGACGCAGTCGATGAGTTTCGCGGCCAGTTCGGCGTTGGACAAGGCGCAGTCGTCGCAGGACCTGACGGCGGGGATGTTCGGCGCGGGGTCCTCGATCCTGGGCGGGGTGAGCAGCGCCGGGGGGACTTACGGGAAGTTCCTGCAGACCAGCGGCGGGTCCGGGGGTGGTGGCGGCGGCTACATTGATAACGGGACGTGGAACTAACTGATGCCGCAGGTTCCCTATTCCCCGGTTCCGGGGGTGACGCCGTCTGCGTCGGTGCCGGGCGATTACTTCAGCCAGCAGGCGACGCCGGCGGATTTCGGGTCGCAGGTCGGGGCGGCGGTGCTGGGGCTGGGGCAGCAGGCCGAGAAGGCCGGCGAGGTGGCCGGCGAGATCGCGGTGCAGCAGCAGCAGCGGGCGAACAACATCGCGGTCGATAAGGCGTACAACGGGTTTCAGGATCAAACCAACGCGATGCTTGCGGGCGACCCGAACAAGCCAGGTGACCAGGGCTATTTCGGGCTGCGCGGACAGGCGGCGGTGGACGCGCGGGCGGGGCTGGTGCAGTCGCTGGAGGACAGCCGGCAAGCCATCAAGGACGGGCTGGGAAATCAGGCGCAGCAACTGGCGTTCGAGGAGCAAAGCCGTCGCCTGAGCATGTACACGGCGCAACGCATTGACGCCAAGTACGAGCAGGAGTTCACGAGCGCGGCGCTGCTGGACAATCAGGCCGGGGCGGCGATCCGGGCGCGGTCGGCGGCGATCGATTACAATAACGAGGGCCACTTTCAGGCGTTGCTGGCGGACGACGGCGCGAAAGCCGACGCGAAGTCGGCGATGCAGGGCGCCGATCCGCACACCGAAGCCGGGGCTGCGATCTTTGCGTATAACCGGATGGAGGGTGCGCAGGCGCTTTACCTGTCGCGCGCCGTGGCGATGGGGAATGCCGATCCGGCGGCGGGGCTGGCGTTCGTGCAAGCGAACGCCGACAAGTTCGACGCGATTTCGCTGCACCGGCTGACCGATGAGTTCAACCCCAAGGCGAAAAACCAGGCCGTCGCTGCCGGGATCAGCCAGACGATGGCCGCGCCGCTGCCTGGAGGTGCGCCGGTGGCGGGGACTCCGGCGGCGCTGGACGCGGACACCCGGACGCGGGCGCAGCTTGTGCACGACACGGCGGTGCAACAGGGGGCCTCGGACGATGAAGCCTGGGGCTGGGCGGCGAACGCGGTGCACGAGAGCGGCGCGAAGGCGGCGCCCGAACCCGGCGACGGCGGCATTTCGCACGGGATGTTCCAACTCAACAAGGACCAGTTGGCGAAATACCAGGCGACGCATGACGGTCATCTGCCGGAGCAGGACAGCGTCGCGACGCAGCTTCAGTTCGCCCGAACGCAGGCGTCGCCGTCGCTGACGGGCGCGCAAGGGCCGGGCGGTTACGCGGCGGCGATTTCCACCGGGTTCGAGGTGCCGGCCGGGGGCCAGACCGAGGCGGCGAACCGCGCGGCCACGGCGGACGCGCTGGCGGGTCCCGCCGGCGGAACGGGGCAGGTGCCGGGCGCCGGGGCAGCGCCGTCCGGGCATGATGCGACATCCTATGGCGTCGAGTTCCAGCGCATGCAGATGGCGCGGACAGAGGCCCAGAGATTGTTTCCGAACGATCAGCTTGCGCAGCGGCAGATGGTGGACGGCGTCTGGCAGGAGATTCAGCAGGCCAACACGCTGCAGGCCAAGTACGAGGCGGAGCAGGCCAAGGCGACGCGCGATGCGCAGCAGGCGGTGGGCCAGACGTTCATTAACCAGATTCTGACCGACCCCAAGAGCTTCGATCCGGTGGCGCTGTCGAAGGCCCCCGCGCTGACCTGGGAGCAGAAGAACGATCTGTTCAACATCGCGCAGCGGCGCCTGCGCGATGTGGCCGGCGGCAAGGAGGCGCAGGACTACGGTCCGGGGTTCTGGGCGGCGTTCCAGCAGGTGCATGCCGATGCGAAGGACCCGAACCGCATCACCTATCCGTCGCAGCTGTGGGGCCGCGGCGGCCCGAACGGCGATCTGTCGCTGGCCGGGATCAAGGTGCTGACGGGGGAGATCGACGGCGCGCGGACGCCGGAAGGTGCGGCAATGGGCAAGACGGTCGAGAGCTACCTGTCGTCCGCGCATCTGGCGATATCCGGGCACGGCATGATGGGCGGCGCGCGCGATCCGGTGGGCGAGATGAACTTCACCCGGTTCCTGCCGGCGGCGTTTGCCGAAATCGAGAAAGAGAAGGCGGCGGGCATGTCGCCGGTGCAGATGATGCAGCAGGGCGGCCCGCTGGACCAGTTGGTGAAGCAGGCGACGCGGTCGCCGGCGCAGATGATGCAGGACATGCTGGGCGCGAACAATCCCGACCTGCCGGAGACGGGTGCGGGCGGGAGTGGCGGAACGGCGGCGGCGGGTGCTGGCAAGGCGCCGGTCGATCTGACGACGGCGGCGGGCGTCACCGCGGCCTATAAATCGGGCTATTTCGGGGTTGGTCCGGCGGCGTACGACAAGGCGGCGGCTGAACTGCGGAACAGGGGCTTTGTGAAGCCGCCAGCGGCGGCGGCACCGGGTGTGCCGCACTGATGGCTGACCTTCCTGGCGTATCGGATCTGCTCGGCGACCGGCCGGCGGACGACGACGGTGTCGCGGACATGCTTGGGCCGCGCCCGACACCGCCGCCGCAGGGCTTCCAGGCCGGGCGGATGCTGTGGACGGGTGCGGATGCGGATGCGTTCACCGCGGCGGCGGAGCCGATCGGGCGTGTGCTGCGGGCGTTCGGGCAAGGGGCGGAGACCGCCTGGGACGGCGGCGAGAATCTTGGCTATTCCGCCGATATCAACGAGGCGCTGAAAAAGGCCGGGGTTTATCCGGATGTCGCCAAGGGCCAGGGCGGTCTGCTGCGGGCGTTCAATGAAGGGCTGATCCGGCCGGCGGTCAATCTGACGTTCGGGCTGGCCGGTGCGTTCGGACGTGGCCTGAGCGCCGCGGTGTCCGGCGGTCAGGCTGGGGTCGCGCAGTTGGGCGAGGAGGTCGGCGCGCCGGTCCCCGGCCGCGATATCGCGGCTTGGGCGGAAGCCTTCCCGCTGTTTGGCGAGGAGACCGGCGGGCTGCACGGCGTGCCGGCGCTGCCGCGCGGGGAGGCGCTGGGCCGGGAGCTCGGGCGGACGCTGTCGGCGGCGGACGTGGGCCATGCGGCGGAGCTTGGCATCATCGGCCCGGCGGCGCGTTCGTCGTGGCAGGACACGAGTTACGGCGGTGCGGTGACGGCGACGCAGGGTTCGATCACGCCGGAGGTTCGGGCGCGGGTCAGCACGCTGCAGGACGTTGCCGCTCAGGACGCAGCTGCGGGAAAGCCGGCGGATGTGCCGCTGGCGCCGACCGATATTCATGAGGCGGCGCGGGCGGTCGCGCCGGAGACGTTCGCCCTGTACGACCCGCTGGCGCGGCAGGTGGACGCGCTGCGCGAACAGATCGGCGCGGCGCAGGACGATCTGCGCCGGCAGGCGGAGGCGCAGGCGCCGCACCTGGCGGAGATCGCCGACCTTCAGGACCGGATCGAGGACGCGACGCCGCGGCTGGCGAAGAAGTACCAGGCGCGGCTGGACGCGCTGATTCCGGAGCGGGACGCGTTCCTGGCGGACGACTTCACGATGGCGGCGCTGACGCGGGACACGCCGGAGATCGCGGCGCTGCGCGAGCAGTTGCAGCGGGCGGACTACCAGATGCGCGACCTGGCGCCGGACGTGACGGCGGCGTATCGTGAGGCGGCAAGGCAGTTCCCCGAGACGCAGATCGAGGCGGCGGCTTCCGCGCCGGGGGAGGTTCGGACGGCGCTTCCGGCGGCGGAGGTCGCGGACGCGCCGGAGGCATCCGCCGAGGCGCCAAAGGGGGTTTCAGAGCCGTTTGCGTCCGAGGCTTCGCGAACCAGTCCGGCGGCCGTCGAGGCCGCTGTTTCGGCTCCTGAAGCGTCTGGCGAGCCTGTTTCGGCGTCACCCGCGCATGAGCAGGAGGTGCCGGCGGCGGGCGATCGAGGAATCGAGGCGGGTGGGCCTGTGGCGCCGGCGGCCGTGGCGCCGGTCAGCATCCGTGAAGACGTGGCCGGGAAGCTGATGGCGGCGGGACGGCCGGCAGATGAGGCGGACGCGGCGGGTGCGGTGCAGGAAGCGCTGTGGCGCACGCGGGCGGCGGCGTTCGAGGGCCGGAAGGGCACGGCTGAGGAGATGTATGCGCGGGAGGGCGCCGACATCCGGCCTGGGCGGAACGTGGCGGGGGCGAAGGTCGCCCCCGCGCCTGCCAAAGCGCGAGACGCTGTGTTTGCGCAGAAGGCGCGGAATGCGGCCGGGACGGCAGGGCGGACGCTGATGCAGGCGTCGCCTGTCACGCGGCTGACCGGCGAGGAGATCGCTCCGGCTGGGGCGTCGCTGCCCGATCTGCGGAAGGCGGCGGAGGCGTATTACGATAGCGAGTTACGCAAGGGTGTGCCGGCGCATACGGCGATCGGCGATGTAACGTTCACGCGGACGGGGCGCAGACACATCCGCTCGTTCTCGGCTGATCCTGACAAGTTGCGGGCGCTTCCGGCGGTGCGCGACATCTTGGAACGTGGCGACTATCTCGGCCGCGAGGACCTGACCCATCCACGTAAGGATGGGATCGTGGCGTTCCATCGGTTCGCCGGCGATATCGAACTCGGCGGCAAGAACCGCCGGGTCTCGGTTCTGGTGAACGAGGATGAGTATGGCAACAAGTTTTATGATCTGAATTTAAGACGGGACGGCGCTGACAGCCTGCAAGATACGAGTACAGGTGCCGGCGTCGCCTCGCCCGAGGGTACGGACGCCGGGACCGGCGGTCGCACCCTGAAACAGCAAGTAGGCACGGCGGACGACGGCGTCAATTTGCATCTGTCTGACGCACGGTCGTTCGGCCAGACCACGCGCGGCAGCATCCGCCTGACGGAAGACGGGCGCGCCGTGATCACGATGTTCCGGGACTCGAACGCGTCCACGTTCATCCATGAGACCGGGCATGAGTGGGTTGAGCGGCTGCTGTTGGATGCGCGCGATCCGGACGCGCCGCAGTCGATGCGCGATGATGCTGCGACAGTACGGGCGTATGTCGGTGCCGCGGACGGCGAGCCGCTTTCGACGCGCGCGCATGAGAAGCTGGCGCGGTCTTTCGAGCGTTATCTGATGGAGGGTGTTGCGCCGTCGCGGGCGCTGGAAAGCGTGTTCGTCAAGTTCAAGAACTGGCTGACATCGATCTACCAGACGGTTGCGCGGCTGCGGGCGCCGATCACGGACGATATCCGGCAGGTGTTCGACCGGATGCTGGCGACGCCGGCGGAGCGTGCGGTGATCGCGCGCGATCGGGTATTGTCCGGGCCTGGACCTGGCGCGCGGGACTTAACCGGTCACGCCGAGCCGCGGACGCCGTATCTGCGGCCGGGCAAGGAGCCGACCCGGCTGATCGCGTTTCTGCGGCGCAAGAACGTGGAAAATCCGGGCACGATCCACGAGATCACGCGGCCGGGTGGGCTGCGCGATCCTGGCGGCGACATCAGTTCGATGATCGGCGGCTCCAAGGGCATGCCGGGGCTGATCAACAACGCGACCGGGCGGACGATCTCCGATGCGCTGATCCGGGCGTGGGAGCACGGGTATTTTCCGGAGCATGCCGAGCACTGGGGGCTGGAGGACAACGACCTGCTGCGGAAGATGGAGGAGGATTTGCGGGGCAATCCGCAATATTCGATTCACGACCAGGAGGCGGTTGAGGCGTACCGGAATGCGATTGCGCACAATGCGGAGGTTGACCGGCTGGCGTCGGAGCACGGCATTGAACCGCATGGTATGTCGCAAGAACAATTCTTTGATGCGGTAGCAGAAAAGCTCTCGACGGAAGAACATGCGCAGTCTATGAAGAATAAGGACGACGCGCACAAGGAGCGGTTCGGCGAGGCGGCGGCCGAAACGAAAGCCTGGCTGGACGATCACGGCATCCCCTGGGACGACAGCGATTTCCATGAGCGTGGCGAGTCGCGCACACTTGAGGATTTGGAAGATGAGCGAGAGCGGGAACGATCAGCCGAGCATGAGCCGTTACCAGCTTCTGAGTCAGCGGTCCAAGGCGAAATGGATGATGAACCATCCGTTACTGCCGCAGCACATCAAGGACCTGGCGAAGCAGGCGGTGGACCTCGCGGACGTGTCGCTGGGGATGCGGGACGCGATGCTGAGAAAGCAGTTGAAGGGGTCGCCGATACCGATTCCGCAGAGCGGGGCGCGGCCGTTGCCGAAAAACCTTCCGGCGGAGTATCGGGCGGTGGCGGACCAGATGGACCGGGAGGAAGCCCGCACGCAAGCGTCGAAGAAGCCTCGGACCTAGTCGATAAAGCCGGGAACATCCGGCTCGACAACCTCAATTCCGACGATGACGTGAAGCAGGCGCTGCGCGACCTGGCGCGGCAGCACGACGATTTCATGTCGGCGCGCGGCGGAGTCATTTCCGACGTGCAGCGGCGCGCGATGGCGGACGGGCTGGGGCTGACGCCGGAGCGTTTCACCGCGCAGAAGCCGGACGGCGTGTCGCCCTCGGTGTGGGCCGAAGCGGTGCAGAAACTGACGTTCCAGGCGGCCGATGAGGCGGCGCGGCTGGGCCGCCTGGCGGGCGAGAGCGGGTTTCCGCCGGACATCGATGCGTATCTGACGGCCAAGCAGCGGCTGCTGATGATCGCCGATCATTTCTCGACCCTGACGGCGGAGGCGGGACGCACGCTGCGGGTGTTCGACAAGGCCGGCATGAAGTTCACCGGCGATCTGGTCGCCAAAATGGAGCAGGACACCGGGCGGACGCTGTTCCAGATTCAGCAGGAAGCGCGCGCGGTGGGCGCGATGGAGACCACGGCGCAGCGGGCGAAAATGATGCAGGACACGCGCGAGCCGACGCGCTGGCAGACCATACGCGGCGGCATCGTGTCGTACTTCATCAACAACCTGATCAGCGGGCCGATCACGCATGCGGCTTATGCGGTGGGCAACACCGTGACGGCGCTGTTCAAGGCGGTGCCACTGACGCTGGCGGAGGCGACGATCGATGCCGCGCGTGCGGCGGTGCGGGGTGAGCCGCTTGCCGACCGGGTGCATTTCGGCGAGGCCGGGGCGCAGATTTACGGCGCGATGCACGGCGCGTGGTCCGGCTTCTCGCCGGGGTGGAAGGCGTTCAAGACCGGCATTTCGACGATGGAGGGGGCCGATCGGCTGGGCGCTGCCTTAGCCGAAAATCGCGGCGTTGGCGGCAGGGATCTGTTGGCTGGGATGTTGCCGGCGGGGGAGGCGCTGCTGCGGCCGGCGGTGGTTGGGCCGGCGCTGCGGGCGGCTGGCGTTCCCGACGTCATCGCGCGGCCGGTGGGTCATGTGCTGGAAACCCCGTCGCGGGCGGTTTCGGCGATCCATACCGTGTTCTATGCCATGAACTACGAACGCGAGATTGCGCGCCGGGCGTTCCGGGCGGCGGCGAACGAGGGATTGTCGGGCGACGCGTTCAACACGAAGGTGGCCGAACTGACGCAGAATCCGCCGCTGGGCATCGTCCAGGCGGCGCATGACGAGGCGATGCGGTCGGTGCTGATGCAGAAGCCGGCTTTTGGCAGCGGCCAGCAGAAACTGGTGTCGGTGATCAACAACAGCCTGCCGCTGAAGCTGGCGATGCCGTTCATGCAGATCGGCATGAACATCCTGGACGAAGGGCTGATCAAGAACACGCCGCTGGCGCTGGCATCGCAGGCGGTGCGCGACGATCTGGCCGGGCGCAACGGCGCGGTGGCGCGGACGCAGGCTTACGCGCGGATCATAGTCGGGTCCGGCATCGCGGCGGGGGTCATGACGGCGGCGGCACAGGGCATCCTGACCGGCGCGGGTCCGACCGATCCGCGCGAGCGGGCGCTGAAGGAGGCGACCGGCTGGAAAGCCTACTCGATCCGCATTGGCGACAGCTATATCCCGTATCGCAAATACCTCGGACCGCTGGGTCCGCTGGTCGGCGGCGCGGCGAGCGTTTTTGAAGTTGCTCACCTGATGGCCGAGGGGCAGATCGGCAAGGCGATCGGTTCTGCGACGCTCGGTTTTGCGCATACCGTGTCCGATGAGACCTGGATGGCCGGGCTGGCAAACCTGGTCGATGCGGTGACCCACTATGACACGGACGGGGAAAAGTATCTGCGCAACCTGGCGCTGGGTTTCGTGCCGTTCTCGGTGGGTGCGGGGCAGGTGGCTCGCCTGGTCGATGACAGCCAGCGCGAGGTGCATTCCTGGACGGCGGCGCTGCGCAACACGCTGCCGGGACTGTCCGAGGGCCTGATGCCGCAACGCGACTGGACCGGGACGCCGGTGGGCAGTCACACGATGATGTCGCCGTCGTTGTTCCGCAATGACCGCACGATGATGGCGATGGAAGCGGCGCAGTTTTTTCCGGCCAGAATGCAGCGTGAGGTGCGCGGCGTGCCGCTGTCCGATCAGCAGTACGATGATCTGACGCGCGTGGCCGGCGGTCTGGCGAAGATGCGGATGGATATGCTGGTGCGCACGCCGGGGTTCACCGCGCTGCCGGTCGGGCTGCAAAACAGGCAGATGCAGCAGACGCTGGAGACTTCGCGCAAGGCCGGCGAGGACTGGCTGATGCTGCAACCGGGCAACGCGAACATCATCCGTCAGGCGAATGCCGCCAAGGGCGCGCAAATGCAAGGCAGGCTGCCGGCCGACGTCAAGGCGGTGCGTCAGGGCGCGCTGCCGGAGCCGGCTTTCACGCAATAGGACCCTATGACAATCACGGTTTCGACGAACAGCGTGACGTGGCTGGGCAACGGCGCGACGACGGTGTTTTCCTACACCTTCGCGATGCCGTCCGCTGCGGATGCGACACTCTTATATACGACGGCGGCGGGCGTGCAGACCACGGTGGCGCCGGGCGCCTATGGGCTGACCGGGGTGGGGCAGCCGACGGCCGGCGGCGGACCGCAAGGCGGCACGGTGACCTATGCGCCGGGCGGTGTGCCGATCCCGGCGGGGAGTTCGTTGACGTTCTTCCGCACGGTTCCCCTGACGCAGCCGACCGAACTGTCCAACCAGGGCGGGGTGTGGCCGTCGGTGGTGGAAGCGTCGGATGACAGCCTGGAGATGCAGATTCAGCAACTGGCCTGGGCTCTGGGGCGGGCCTTGCTGTTCAATCCGGCGGATGTGGGGCCGTTCGCGACATTCCCGCCGGCGGCGCAGCGGGCGCTGGGGCTTCTGGGGTTCGACAGCCTCGGCAATCCGATCGTGGCGCTGTCGTCGATCGGCGCGCTGGTGTCCTCGGCGATGGCGCCGGTGGTGGCGGCGTCGAGTCTGGCGCAGGCGCTGACCGCACTGGGCATTTCGCCGGCGATGCAGCCGGCGCTGGGAGCGGCGAGCACGGCGCTTGCCTTGACCGCGCTGGGTATTCCGCCAGTCATGCAGCCGGTGGTGGAAGCAGGCAGCCTGAACACGGCGGTGAACCTGCTGTCGGTGGGCGCGACGACCAGCGCGCTACCGCTGACTCCTTATATGTTTGGCGCAGTGGGCAACGGCATCGCCGACGACACCACGGCGATGAACGCCTGGTATGCGGCGCTGACCAGCAGCGGCCGGCGCGGCTATCTGCCGGCGGGGACGTTCCTGTGCCCGTCCGGGCTGGTCTGGGACCTGGCGCTGGTGCAGCGGTCGTGCCTAATCATCGACGGCGCCGGGCCGAATCTCGCGATCATCAATGTGACTGGCGCGGCGGGAGTCGGGCTGCAAATCCAGGACACCGGCAGCGGCGGAGCTGCGTTCTACACAAAGTTCACGAACTTCAGCGTGGCCGGCAGCAACAGTGCCGGGCCGGTGTTCGCGGTGATGCGGTTCAATGGCGGTGACGCGCTGAACGGCGGCGAAATCTCCAACGTCGTGGTGAACAACGCTTCCACCGCATCGGGCGCCATCGGGATTCAAGTCAACGAGTGCGCGACGTGCTTTTTCAACATGACGACGAACACCGCCGGACACGGGACGGCGTTGCAGATCGCTGGCGCCTGCGGGTTCTGCTGCTTTCAGGGTTCGTATTCCGGCTCGCACATCGCGGTGTGGATCACCAACAACTCTTACTGCTTCTCGAACACGTTCATCTCGAACGATTATGAGGTGGTGGATATCAACGTTCAGTGCGACAGCCCGAACGCGGCGCGCAACACCTGGATCGGCGGGCAGTTCGACAGCGTTACCGGCCCGCTGCACGGCGGCGC
>Ga0182012_10005795_pt1 | contig 12710 bp, 14 predicted proteins | sample 612S2SmetaG_FD_120486 | JGI IMG/M metagenome (GOLD analysis project Ga0182012, IMG submission 120486) | Permafrost microbial communities from Stordalen Mire, Sweden - 612S2S metaG | ecosystem: Environmental > Terrestrial > Soil > Wetlands > Permafrost | place: Sweden: Stordalen | collected...
CACCTGGGTTACCGGGGCGCGCAGGAACTTTACGACCGGATCGTGAACGCTTTGCTCGAAGGCAAACAGGACCACTCAACCATTGGCTACAGCTACCTATGATTACCACCACCGAAACCATTGGCATGGCCGCGGGCATCACGCCGCTGGATTTTAGCAACCACCCGTGTTTCAACAAGGACGCGCACAAGACGGCGGGCCGGGTTCACCTGCCCGTCGCGCCGCGCTGCAACATTCAGTGCAATTTTTGCAACCGCAAATACGATTGCATGAACGAGAGCCGGCCGGGGGTGACCAGCAATGTGCTGACCCCGCAGCAGGCGATTGCATACCTGGCGGACGTGGTGGCGCAGCGGCCGGAGATTTCGGTGATGGGCATCGCCGGGCCGGGGGATCCGTTTGCGAATCCGGAGGAGACGATGGAAACCCTGCGGCTGACGCGCAAACATTTCCCCAAGATGCTGCTGTGCGTGGCGACCAACGGGTTGAACGTCGCGCCGTACATTGACGAGATGGCGGATTTGCAGGTGAGCCATGTGACGCTGACGATCAACGCGGTGGACCCGGAGATTGGCGGGGACATTTATTCCTGGGTGCGGGACGGCAAGCGGCCGTTGCGGGGCCGGGAGGCGGCGGAGGTGCTGAGCGCGCGGCAAATCGAGGCGCTGGTGCGGCTCAAGGCGCGCCACCTGACGGTGAAAGTGAACACGATCATCATGCCGGGGGTGAATGACGATCACATTCCCGACGTGGCCAAGAAAGTGTCCGCGCTGGGGGCGGACATCATGAACCTCATGGCGCTGGTGCCGGTGAAAGGGGCGGTGTTTGAGCACCTGTCGCCGCCGGACACGATGACCACCGCGCGGCTGCGGTTGCAGTGCGGGCAATTGCTGCCGCAAATGACGCATTGCGCCCGGTGCCGGGCGGACGCCGTGGGTTTCGTGGGCGAAAACATGACCACCGAACAGCATGACACCCTGAAACATTACGCGAACCGAAGCCTGAATCCGGCCGAGGAAAGCCAGCGGCCCTATGTGGCGGTGGCCACGATGGAGGGCGCGCTGGTCAACCAGCACCTGGGCGAGGCGGACAAATTTGTGGTCTACGAGCAGGATCCGGACAATGCCGGGAACTACCGGTTGAAGGAATTGCGCCCCGCGCCGCCGAAGGGCGACGGGGACGCGCGCTGGGCGGAACTGGCGGCTAATTTAAAAGACTGCCGCGCCTTGCTGGTCAATGCCGCCGGACCGACGCCAATGCGGGTGCTGACGCAGCACGGGCTGAAGGTGATCGAAATGGAGGGCCTGATTGACGAGGGCCTGCGCGCGGTGTTTGCAGACAAACCGATTCCCGCCGGGATGAAACGGCGGTTCACGAGTTGCGGCGCGGGTGTGTCCTGCAAGGGCACCGGCACCGGCTGCGGTTAACCCACCACCCCTGTTTAAAAATTACTAAAAACCATGTCACCCACACTGATTAGCGCCTTGGAAAAACAAGCCGACCACGAATTACTCGCCGCCCAGGCTTACACCGCGATGGCGTATTGGTGCGATGTCCGGCATCTGGCCGGCTTTGCGAGCTTCTTTCACGAGCAGGCGGCGGAAGAACGCAGCCACGGGGGCAAGCTCCTGAAACACCTGGCGGACCGGGACGTGGTGCCGGTCATCGGGGCCATTCCCGCGCCCACGGTGGTGTTCCAGCATCCGACGGAAGTGGCGAAGGCCGCCTACGATCTGGAGCGCGCCAACACAGCGGGCATTCACGCCGCCTATGAAACCGCGCTGGCGGTGAAAGATTATCCGGCCCAGGTGCTGCTCCACTGGTTCATCAACGAGCAGGTGGAAGAGGAGGCGTGGTCGGACAAACTGCTCGTCAAAACCCGCGAAGCCACGTGCGCGGGGGCGATGCTCAACCTGGACCGGCATATCAGCAAAATCCTCAAGGGCGGGGCGGAGTAACCCGGCGCGGACATTTTGATTTAATTTCAAACCACAACCATCAACCAACCTATGAGCAAACCCAGTCATCACATATTTGTCTGCGGCAGTTATCGTCAGACCGGCGCGGCCGGCGTCTGCCACAAAAAGGAAGCGTCGCAAATTCTCCAGCACCTCACGATGGAAGCGCAGGATCGCGGGCTGGACGACGTCATGATCTCGAGCACGGGTTGCATGAACCTGTGCGACAGCGGTCCGGTGCTGGTCGTTTACCCGGAGGGCGCCTGGTATAAAAAGGTGACCATGGAAACCGCCGAGGCGATACTGGACAGCCTGGAAGAGAAAGCGGCATTGCCGGCCGCGACCCTGTTTGCGTGAAAACGGGCGGCATCCATTTGATTGACACCACCCTGCGCGACGGCGAGCAGGCGGCGGGGGTGGCGTTCTCGCGGGCGGAGAAGCTCGGCATTGCCTCGGCGCTGGCGCGCGCCGGGGTGCCGGAGTTGGAACTGGGCATTCCCGCGATGGGCCAGGCGGAGGTGGATGACATCAATGCCGTCTCGGACCTGGGGCTGCCAGTGCGGCTGACGACCTGGTGCCGGGCGACGCGGGCGGACCTGACGGCGGCCGCGCAATGCCGGGTGCATGGGGCGCATTTTTCACTACCCGTTTCGGACCTCCACCTGCGGGCGTGGAAAAAGGACAAGGCGTGGGTGCTGCGCACGCTGGTGCAACTGGCGGCGGACTTTGGCGGCACGTTCCAATTTCTTTCCGCGGGCGCGCAGGATGCGTCCCGCGCCGACCGCGAATTTTTAATGGAATTCGCCCAAACAGCGGCGGCGGCGGGATTGTGCCGGCTGCGGATTGCGGATACCGTCGGCATTCTCAATCCGCTGCAAACGGCGGAGCTATTCACCATGCTGCGGGCGGCCACGCCGGAGTTAAGCCTGGAATTTCACGGCCACAACGACCTGGGCATGGCCACGGCGAACACCATTGCGGCGCTGGCCGCCGGGGCGGACGCGGCGAGCGTGACGGTCAACGGCCTGGGCGAACGGGCCGGCAACGCGGCGCTGGACGAGGTGGTGATGGCGGCGCGAATCACATTGCGGCGGGATTGCGGGGTGGATGCCCGGCAGCTTGCCCGGCTCGGGGATTTGGTGGCCCAGGCCTCCGGGCGGCCGCTGGCGGCGGAAAAACCCGTCACCGGCGCGGCGGTGTTCCGGCATGAATCGGGAATTCATTGCGGGGGATTGATGGAGGACGCCGCGACGTACGAGCCCTTTGCCGCCGGGGAGGTGGGGCATGCCCCCACCGAGATGGTGGTGGGCCGGCATTCCGGCACGCGGCTGCTGCGCGACAAATTGCAGCGCTTAAACATTCCTTTTCCGCCGGCGCTGCTGCCGGCGCTGCTGGCTTCCGTGCGGCGTTTTGCCGCGGTGAGAAAATGCAACCTAACCGACCAGGACCTGCAAGCCCTGGCCGACAACCTGATAAAAAACCATGGCCTTCCTGATCTATAAAAAATACGGCAACGCCGAAACGGTCCGTTACGAACGACTCCAACCGCTGAAACTGGGCGGGCGCGACGGGCTGATCGCCCGGCATGTGAAAACCCTGAAGGACACCGAGACGCGGAGCTGGAAACTGGGCCTCACCGGGGTGCTCAAGCTGGCGGGCATCACGGGCGCGCCGGACGAGTTCACGGTGTTGTTTGACGTGGCGGGGCCGGACGCCACCAACGTGTGTCTTTACGAACTATCGCGCATCCACGGCAGTTGCGCGGACACCTCCACGCAACTGGCGCTGGATTTTGCCGTGGTGGTGGACGAGGAAATGGGGGAGAAGGCGGCGACGCATGCCAAAAATTTTGAAATCCCGATTCCCGAGAAACCGCGCCTGCTTGGGGAAACGCTGGCCCTCACCGGCGGTCCGGGCGGCGGCGATTGGAAATGGGCGGGCACCTCCCTGCAACTGGGGGCGACCGTGGTCCAGGCGCAGCACGGGCATGGGAGCGGCGAGCCGTGCCCCAGTTGTTCCTGCGGCCGGCGGGAGGAAATAAAAGCGAAAAGCGTGAAAGCGTGAAAGCGTGAAAGCGGAAACGGTGAAACCTTTGCGATCGGCCGCCAGTCTCCAATTCAAAGCTCATCCGACTGCGTGCGGCGGCGGCGGGCATGGGGATGGCCGGGGCAAGGCGAAGCCAAACCCCCGGGCCATTCTGGCGTTGAAGCTGGGCGAGCCGGAGGCCCACCCATGCAGTTGCAGCGGCGGGCGCTGTCCACGGCATTATCTCGCGGCGGCGGGGCTGATCCTGGCGGGATTTCTGGCGCTTCATCTGGCCGTCAATTTACTGGCATTCTGGCCGGCCACATTTCAGGCGGCCGTCACCCGGGCCCACTCATTGGGAATAACGCTGCCGGTATTGGAGATCGGGCTCGTGTTCCTGCCGCTGGCGGCACACGTGGCGCTGGGGGTGCGGACCCTGGCCCGGGAGCGGCTAACCTTTGGGGTGCAAAAGCATCACCATGGGAGTGATCTGCGCCAGTGGCTGCAACGGGTGACGGCCGTCATCCTGCTGGTTTTTCTCACCTGCCATCTGGTGACACTGCACCGCTGGTTCGGCGGGCGGTTTGATCCCGGCCACGCGTTCAGTTCCATCTCCGATGCCATCTGGCATTTCTGGCGGGGGCGGCCGGCGGGAGACCCGGCCAATGTCCTGTTCGCCACGTTCTATCTGCTCGGTTTGACGGCGGTGGCGTATCATGTGGCAAACGGGGTGGCCACCGGGGCGGCCGTGCTGGGGCTTGCCAAGCCGGTTCGCGCGCAACGGCGGCTGGGGCGCGTCTGTCTGGTGGCGGGTCCGGTGCTGCTGCTGGCGGGGGTGGCGGCGTGGTATGCGTTGGGGATGAAATAAAAGCCACCTTTAGGTGGCTTTCTGTCTCAAAAACTGCATTCACGTCGGATTTCGCCAGGATCGAGACGCGTCTTGGATTCATGGCGATCACGAAAACTCCATTGTTTACCGATAGTTTGACGCCGTTCCAGGAGGAAGGCCAAGGCCTGGCATGGACTCTGCTTTAAAGGCCGTTGCCGGCGGGCATTTTTTATTTGCCCCGGCGAGACACGATCATGGCAACCAATGACAGAATCATGACAGGCAATCCGGTGCTGACGCGGCGGGTGGCGCGGGAATGGTCGCAGGCCGAGCTGGCGGAGCGCGCGGGCATTTCGCGCGCGGCGGTCAGCGCGATTGAAGGGGAACGACTGTCGCCCTCGGTCGCCACGGCGCTGGCGCTGGCGGGAGTATTGGAATGCTCGGTGGAGGAATTGTTTGGCCGGCCCGGCATCCCGGCCCGAACCACCCCGGTCTGGGCGTGGGCGCCACGCGCGGAAAGCTGCCGTTATTGGGAGGCGGAAATCGGCCGGCGCCGGCGGCTGTATCCCGTGGAGGCGATGACCCTGAATCCCACGCCGCACGACGGCGTGTGGCAGAACGGAGTGCTGCGCGACCAGGGAAGCGCGGCGGAAAAAACCCTGGTGATGGCGAGTTGCGATCCGGCGGCGGGCCTGCTGGCGGCGGAATATGCGCGGGCCTCGGGTTACCGGCTGCTGGTGTTTCCGCGCGGCGGCCGGAGCGCGCTGCAATTGTTGCGGCAAGGGCTGGTCCACGTGGCCGGGCTGCATTATTCGACGGCGGCCGCGCCGGACCGGAATGCGGCGGCGGCGCGGGCGGAATTGGGCGGGGAAGGCCGGCTGCTGCGCGTGGCCCAATGGGAATCGGGAATCGCGCTGGCGACGGCCGACGGGTCGCGGAGCACGGAAGCGGTGGCGCGGCGACCGTTGCGCTGGGCGGCGCGGGAAAGCGGCTCGGCGGCGCGCGAGTGCCTGGACGAGTTGCTGGGCCGGCGGCGGTTCGCGGGCCGCGAGGTCAATGGACACCCGGCGGTGGCGGAGGCGGTGCGGGCGGGCTGGGCGGAGGCGGGGGTGTGCGTGCGCTTGAGCGCCGAGGAGGCCGGGTTGAATTTTTTGCCGTTGCGCACCGAGACCCTGGATTTGTGCTTCCCCGCGGCGTGGCAGCATGATCCGCGAATTCAGGCACTGGTACGGTTGCTGCGCGGCCGCGGCTGCCGCCGGCTGATCAGCGAACTGCCCGGCTACGAGGCGCGGGAAACCGGGGAGCTACAAACCATATGATTACCACTCCCAGCACCGCTCCCGTGGACATGAGGTTGTGTGAACTGGGCCGGATTCACTCGCCATTCAAGCAGGCCACCGGCACGCCGATCCAACCATACCGGGCGGCGGGCGCGCCGGGTTATGTGATGCTACGCCCGGAGTTTGCGGCGGGGTTGGAAGGGCTCGCGGAGTTTGACCGGGTCTGGCTGATTTATTGGTTTCACCGGGCCTCGCCGGCCCGGATGCGGGTGGTTCCCTACCGCGACACGGTGGCGCACGGACTCTTCGCCACGCGGGTGCCGGCGCGGCCCAACGCGCTGGGCATGTCGTGCGTGCGGCTGTTGAACATCGAGGGCAACATCCTGCGCCTGGCGGAGGTGGATATTCTGGATGACACGCCGCTGCTCGACATCAAACCCTACGTGCCGCAGTACGACAATTACCCGGTGGAACACTGCGGCTGGCTGGACCGTGCGCCGGACCATCAGCCGGTGGCGGACGACCGTTTTGAACGGAGGGATTTACCGGCCCGACCAGATTTCTTTGAATCAAAATAAAATAGCAATATGAATAAAACCATGCCATATAAACCGGCCATTCATCACAAATCCAAACTGGCCCTCCCGCTGGTGGCGGCAACCCTGCTGGCGACGGTCGTGGCAGCCCAGCCCACGGCCGCCGATACTGCCGCCGCCAGCGCCGCGCCGGCCGCCGCAAGCCCGGGGGTGGATTATTTCAGCAACTGGTTTACCCGGGTATCCGCCATTCAGGCGGAGCAACCGCATTGGATCACGCCGCTGGTCACCGTCACCCCCCGGCTGGAGGAGGAGTTGCGTTACGACCAGACGTGGTCGGCTCTTCCCGGCGGTCATTTACTGGAGAATTACGGCAGTGGCAAGGGGGTGGAACTTATTCCCCGGGATAATATCGAGCTCATCATTGGGTTGCCGGCCTGGGAAACGGAAAACACCAGACCAGTTAAAAAAGGCTGGTCGGACCAGAGTTTTCTCCTCAAATACCGCCTGCTTTCGGCCAATGAGGAGAACGGGAATTACATCCTGACCGCCTTTCTCGGGTTGAGCGTGCCGGATGGCAGCGCGGACTACTCGGCGCATCATTATGTAGTGACACCCACCCTGGCCGGCGGCAAAGGCTGGGGTGCGTTCGATATTCAAAGTACTCTGGGGATTTCGTTTCCCGACAATGGCAGCGGGCCAACCGGGGCCGGCACGCCGGTGGTGTGGAACACCGCGTTTCAGTATCGCCTCGCGAAGTATTTCTCGCCTGAAGTGGAAGCCAATTACACTTACTGGCCGAATGGCGAGCACGACGGTAAAAACCAACTGTTTCTCACTCCGGGACTCCTGATCGGACGAATTCCCATTGCGGGTCGCGTGGGATTGACCATTGGCGCCGGAGTTCAAGTTGCCGTGACGGACAAACCACTCGATCACCGCAACATTGTTTTGACCGCCAGACTGCCTTTCTAAATTCCCAGCCCTCGTGTACCCTAAAACGCATTTAACCAACCAAACCATGAAAATCAGCGCGCGCAACCTTCTCAAAGGCACCGTCACCACCATCAAAAAGGGGCCGGTCAGTTCGATCATCACCCTCCAAATCGCCCCGGGCGTGGAAATCACCTCCTCGGTGACCAGTGACTCGGTCAAGGCGCTCAAGCTCAAAAAGGGCCAGCCCGCGTACGCCATCATCAAGGCCTCCAGCGTGCTGGTCGGGGTGGACTAAAACCGCCGGTCATGAAACTGCTTCCCAGCCTCCTCGTCGCGGGCAGCCTCTGGCTGACGGTCACGCTCGCCCCCGCCGCCACGGTCACGGTCTTTGCGGCCGCGAGTCTAACGGATTCTCTGAAGGATCTGGCCGCCACTTACGAGCAACAGTCGGGCGATCAAATCGTGTTTAACTTTGCCGCCTCCGGCGTGTTGTCGCGGCAGATCGAGGCGGGCGCGCCAGCGGATCTCATTTTCTTCGCCGATGAGGCCCATGCCGATGGGCTGGAGCAGAAAGGTCTGCTGCTCAGCGGATCGCGGCAGGATGTGCTGGGCAATTCCCTCGTCATCATCACCCCGCCGGACCATGCCGCCATGACATCGCCAGCGGAACTAACCAATGCGGTGTGCCAGCATGTGGCCCTGGGGGACGTGAAATCGGTTCCGTGCGGCACTTATGCCAAAACTTATTTTACCCAGCAGGGGCTTTGGCCCGCCATGGCGCCCAAAGTCATCCCGTTTGACAACGTCCGCGCGGTGCTCGCCGCCGTGGAAACCGGCAACGTGGATGCCGGCGTCGTTTACGCAACCGACGCGCTGATTTCCAAAAAGGTCAAAGTGGCATATGCCATCGCGGTGACGGACGGTCCCAAAATCAACTATCCACTGGCCCTGCTAAAAGACGCGCCCGAACCCGCCGCCGCCCGCAAGTTTGCGTCGTTTCTGGAATCGAGCGCGGCCGCCGGCGGGTTCAAAAAATACGGCTTTCTGACGCCGTCCGCCCCGGCGGTGCCATGAGTCACGCGCAATGGCAACTCGTCGGATTTTCGCTGCGCATGGCGCTGCTGAGCCTGGTGGTGGTGCTGCCGCCGGGACTGGCGGTGGCCTGGTGGCTGGCGAAATTCAACGGACGCGGCAAAACCATCCTGGAAACCCTGGTCACCCTGCCGCTGGTCCTGCCGCCGGTGGTCACCGGCCTGGTGCTGCTGGAGCTCTTCGGCCGGCACGGTCCGATTGGCGGCTGGCTGCATCGCACATTGGGCATGGACGTGGTTTTCACCTGGCGGGCGGTGGTGCTGGCCCTGGCGTCAATGTCCCTGCCGCTGCTCGTGCGCGCCGCCCGGACGGCCTTCGAGGAGGTGGATGCCAAATACGAGCAACTCGCCCGCACGCTCGGGGCCGGCGAATGGCGGGTTTTTTTTACCATCACCCTGCCACTGGCGCGGCGGGGCATCCTGGCCGGCATCCTGCTTGCCTTCGCGCGGTCGCTGGGGGAATTTGGCGCCACCATCATGGTGGCGGGCAATATTCCCGGCCAGACCACCACCCTGCCACTGGCAATCTACCAAGCCGTGCAGGCGGATGACGATGGCCTGGCCTGGACGCTGGCCGGGGTCTCGGCGGTGATCGCCTTCGCGGCGGTTTTGGCGAGTGAACGACTGTCGCGCCGACGCTCATGAACCACGACCTGCTCACCGCGACCTTTCGCAAACAATTTCCGGGCGGGCCGGCCATTGCGGTGGACCAGCTCCGGCTGGGGAGCGGCATCACGGTGCTGTTCGGCGCGTCGGGTTCGGGCAAGACCACTGTTTTGCGCTGCCTGGCCGGGTTGGAGCGGCCGGAAGCGGGCCGCATTCAGGCGGGCGGGGAAACCTGGTTCGATGGCGCGACGAATTTGTTTCTGCCCGCCCGCCGGCGCCGGGTTGGTTTTGTGCCGCAGGATTATGCGCTGTTTCCGCATCTCTCCGTGGCGCGCAATGTTGGTTATGGGTTGCACGAGTTAACCACCGGTGAACGGTCCCGGCAGGTGGCGGAAACCCTGGAATGGCTCGGGCTGACGGGGCTCGAAGACCGCCTGCCGCGGGCGTTGTCCGGCGGCCAGCAGCAGCGCGTGGCCCTGGCCCGGGCGGTGGTGGGGCGGCCGCAACTCTTGTTGCTGGATGAACCGTTCGCCGCGCTGGACACGCCGACCCGGCTGCGGTTGCGCGGCGAGTTGCGCCACTGGCTGCGGCACACGGGCATCCCCACGCTGCTGGTCACCCACGACCGGTTTGAAGCGCTGGCCCTCGGCGACGAGGTGGTGATCCTGCATGAGGGCCGCAATGTCCAGCAGGGTCCGGTGCCGGCGGTTTTCAGCCAGCCGTTCAATCTCGCCGTGGCGGAAATCACGGCGGTGGAGACCGTCCAGCGCGGGCGCTTGCTGGAAGTGCGGGATGGTCTGGCGACGATCGCCGTGGGGAACGCGCGGCTGACGGCGCTGGCGCGGGATTTGCCGGCGGACGCCAGCGAGGTTCACGTTTGCATCCGGGCGGAGGACGTGATTTTGACGGGGGCGGACGCGGTTCAATCCAGCGCGCGCAACCATCTGAGCGCCTCGGTTCAAACCATTACCCGCGCGGGTCCTTTGGCCCTCGTGCAGGTGGATTGCGGGTTTCCGCTCATGGCGTTGTTAACCCAGGTGGCCTGCGACGAAATGGGCTTGCACCCGGGCCATCCTTTGGTCGCCATCGTCAAAGCGCCCAAAATCCATCTGATCCCCGCCGACAACGCCAAGGACCGGGATTGAATTTATACTTACGTCCATAACTGGCGGTCCAGCGAGCGGTATTGGATGGCCTCGGAAATATGCTCGGCGGTGATGCTGTCGGCGGCGGCGAGGTCGGCGATGGTGCGGGCCACTTTTAGTATGCGGTCGTAGGCGCGGGCGCTGAGGTTCAGGTCGGTCATGGCCACGCGCAGGAGTTCCTTCGTGGGCTCGTCCAGTTCGCAAAAGGCCTTGAGTTCCTTCGGCCCCATGCGGGCGTTGCAGGTGATTTTGGGTTTGTGCTGGAAGCGCAGTATCTGCCGCTGGCGGGCGGCCTCCACCCGGGCGCGGATGGCGGCGGAGCTTTCGCCGGTGCGCTCGCCGGTCATTTCGCGGAACTTTACCGGAGGCACCTCCACATGCAGATCAATGCGGTCCAGCAGCGGGCCGGAGATGCGGCCGAGATAGTTTTGGATTTCGCGCGGGGAACTGCGGGATTCGCCGGGCATTTTGCCATCGGGCGTGGGGTTCATGGCGGCCACGAGCATGAATTGCGAGGGGAAGGTCATGGTGCCGGCGGCGCGCGAGATGGTGACGCGGCCCTCTTCCAGCGGCTGGCGCATGGTTTCCAGCACGCTGCGCTTGAACTCGGGGAGTTCGTCCAGAAACAAAATGCCGTTGTGGGCCAGGGAAATCTCGCCGGGCGTGGGATTAATGTTGCCGCCGAGCAGGCCGGCATCGGAGGCGGTGTGATGCGGCGTGCGAAAGGGGCGCTGGGTGACGAGGGCCTGACCGGGGGCGAGCAGGCCCACGATGCTGTGAATTTTGGTGGTCTCCAGCGCCTCGTTCAGGGTGAGCGGGGGCAGGATAGTGGGCAGGCGCTTGGCCAGCATGGACTTGCCGGTGCCGGGCGGGCCGATGAGCAGGACGTTGTGCCCGCCGGCGGCGGCGATTTCCAGGGCGCGCTTCACATTCTCCTGACCCCGGACCTCGGCGAAATCGAGGGCGTCGTCGGTTTCCTGGGTGAAGAGGGCGGCGAGGTCCACTTTGGCCGGGGCGATTTTGATTTCCCCTTCGAGGAACTGGGCGGCGGCGCGGAGGTTTGGCACGGGAATGACCTGGAGGCCCTCGACCACGGCGGCTTCGGGGGCGTTTTCCACGGGGACCAGGATGCCGGTTTTGCCGTCGGCGCGGGCGCGGAGGGCCACGGGGAGAATGCCCCGGCAGGAACGGATGGCGCCGGTGAGGGCGAGTTCCCCGATGATGGCGAAATTGTCCAACTGATCCGTCTGCATTTGCTCGCTGGCGGCGAGAATGCCGAGGGCGATGGGCAGGTCAAAGCTGGGGCCTTCCTTTTTCACATCGGCGGGCGCGAGGTTGATGGTGGTCTTGCCCATCGGAAATTTGTAGCCGGAATTGACGAGCGCGGTGGAGACGCGGTCGCGGGCCTCTTTGACGGCGGCGTCGGGCAGGCCGACGATGACGATAAACGTGTCGCCCCAGCCGGAGTCCACCTCGACCTCCACTGGATACGCCTCAATGCCATTCACAGCGGCGGAACAAACCCGGGCAAGCATGAGGCAGGTTAAGCGAGGTTGGGGGGATTTGGCAAAAACAATTGATGCGAGCAGAGGCGCGAGGCCGGGTTGCCCACGGATGGCAGGAATAATACGTCCGCCGGGCGGGCGGGCTATGTCACAGAACCTCCCAATGGCGTAAGCCATGGACACCGGGACCTGCCGCCGCTGTCATTTTGGCTTTGGCGTGGCAAGTCCAGCAATGCTTAACTTACACTCGTTTGATGAGCTGCCAAATGGAAAAATGGAAACAGGGAGGTTTGGGCGCGAAAAGTGAACATCCCAAACGGGTTACGAACACAGCGTCTTCACGCAGGGCGCGATTTGGAACATTGATTCTTTTGCTCAACGGGGCGTCGAACCGGGCAACGTGCTCGCCCAACGGATTGTTTCCGAATTGGAAAGCGAAACCGCGCCCAAACTCAAACACGACAGTTCAACAAACAACTTAATCCGCCGTTATCGGAAATTGAAGGGAGCGAAATAAAATACTCCCGGCTTAATCCGTTTCCGGCGGGCGGTTTCCATCCATAATTCCATGTCCGGGTTTCACCCCATAGCAAAACCGCCCACCCGAACGCAAATTTGACTCCTGGCATCCGGGCTGATCGCGACGCAAATGATTTGTCAAACATGCTGTCAAGCGGATAGCCACAGCAAACAAAAATAAACAGCAAAGAACGAAAGAATTATTATGTTACGACAAGTCAAAGAATTCAAAAGTTTCACACTCAGGGCGCGCAATGGCGACATCGGCAAAGCCAAGGAG
>Ga0182012_10005796_pt1 | contig 12707 bp, 8 predicted proteins | sample 612S2SmetaG_FD_120486 | JGI IMG/M metagenome (GOLD analysis project Ga0182012, IMG submission 120486) | Permafrost microbial communities from Stordalen Mire, Sweden - 612S2S metaG | ecosystem: Environmental > Terrestrial > Soil > Wetlands > Permafrost | place: Sweden: Stordalen | collected...
ACGTGACAGTTGCCGACACCGGTCTCGATGGTGGGCACCTGCGCGTCACGGACCACCGCTTCGATCAGGCTCGCTCCCCCGCGTGGAATCACCACGTCGACCAGGCCGCGGGCCTGGATCAGGTGCGTGACTGTGGACCGATCGGAGGCCGACAGAAACTGGACCGCATCGGCGGGCAGGTCCTCGCTGGCCAATGAGGTGCGCAACACCTCGACGAGTGCCTGATTGGACCTCGCCGCCGAAGAACTTCCGCGCAGCAGCACGGCATTACCGGACTTGAGCGCCAAACCGAAAGCGTCGACGGTGACGTTGGGCCTGCCCTCGTAGATCATTCCGATGACACCGAGCGGAACTCGCTGCTCGCGCAGTTGCAGCCCATTGGGCAACGTGTAGCCGCGCAGCACCTCCCCGACCGGATCGGGAAGCCCCGCCACCTGACGCAGACCGGCGGCGATTCCTTCGATGCGCTGGGAATCCAACGCCAAGCGGTCCAGCATCGCGGTCGGCGTCCCGGCCGCCCGGGCAGCCTTCAGATCTTCGGCGTTGGCCGCCAATATCTGCCCGGCGTGGGCCGTGATCGCCGCTGCTGCGGATCGCAGCGCCTGATCCTTGGCGACCGTCGGCAGCAACGCGAGCGCGCGGGAAGCCACCCGGGCGCGCCGCGCGGCGTCGTGGACCTCCTGGCGCAAGTCGGGACGCGCTGGTGCTTGCAGACTCATTGATCCAGGGTAGCGGCCTTTAGCCGGCCGAGTGATGCGGCCCGCTGTTGACGACCGGCTCACCCCGGGCACGGCGAGTCGCCCCCCTTGCCTTACTGTGACGCTCGTCGATCAGCCGGCCCAAGTCCTGCAGCAGCTCGGGCTTACGCGTCACGATCTCTTCGATGTGTTCGCGATCGATCTCCAGCGCCGTCACCTCGTCCAGCGCATACGCGCCAGCGGGATTGGGTTGACGGGTCAATGTTGTCACCCCCAGGAATGCGCCCGGATTGAGTGTGGATATCGGGATGACCGCACCGTCATCGCTTGTAGTGGTCAAGCGGACGTTGCCGGATAGCAAAATCGTCATCGCCTTGGGCACTACACCTGCGTACTGAACGATTTCGTCGGTCCCGTACCGCACCACCCTCGCGTACGGAACCACTGACTGCTGATCGCTGAGGCTCATCCGCAGTTCGGGACCGACCACGGTGCGCAAGGCGGTCTGTATTCGCTTGGTCGTGGAGAAGTCGTCTGCGGCGCCGTCGAGGTGCAGCCGCTCCCGTCGGGCGGCGTACCAAACCCACCGCGCGAATGTCTCCCGCGTGGCGCCGTCGTCGGCCGGTGAATTGAGCCTGACTGTCGTGCGGTATTCGGCATTGCCCACGGTGACCGTGGCCGGCACGGTCTCTGCCTTGAGCAGAGGCAGCCCGCCGGCAACCCGCGTCAGCATCGCGCATACCTTGTCCGGGGAATCAGCGGTGGAAAATTTGGTCGTGATAGTACATTTGTGCGCGCCGGGCGGGCGGCTGAGATTCGTGAACGACGTTGTGGCCAGCATCGAGTTCGGCGTAATCCGCATTCCACTACCGGTGTCGATATGCACGGCCCGCCAGTTCACCTCGACGACGCGTCCCTGCACCGTCGTGGTATCCAACCAGTCATTGATCCGGAACGGCTGCTCGAACAGCATGAATAAACCGGACACGATCTGGCCAACTGAGTTCTGCAACATCAGGCCGATGACGACCGACGTAACGCCCAGCGCCGTGAACAGGCCGCCTACCCGGACGCCCCAAATAAAGGACAGGATCACGGCTAGACCCACGCCGATCAGCGCGAAGCGAGTAACGTCGAGAAAGATGGTGGGCAGGCGCTTGCGCCAGCTCTCGTCGGGCGCTCCCGCAAAGACGGTGGCGTTGAGCCCAGACAGCAACAGCTCCAGCACCAGGAAGCCGAACACCGTGGTGAGGATTCGCACCGGGGCTTCTCCGGCCGGGATCTGCGACGCCTTGACGAGCAGCAGCAAGAGCACACCGAGCGGCAGCAGGAAGTTGCGCAGCAGGCTCACCTGCCTGGCTAGGCGGCTACCCCTACGCACAAGTGTGTGGTGCAGTTCGGTGAGAATGATGAGTGCGACCGGGAATCCGACCGCAATGCCAATGGCCCAGTAGAACCACGACGAGTGGATGACATTCATGATCGCTCCGATAACCGGTAGATCGCCTGATCGGTTCCGCCCACCGAAATCGTGCCGGCTGGCGTGAACTGGCGCACGTCGCGCATCGCCTCGTATACCTGCGACGTGACATAGATGCCGGGCTGCGCTGCGCCACTCTGCATTCGGTAGGCCAGACCTACCGCGGCGCCCCACATGTCGTAGACGAGGCTTGATTGGCCGACCAATCCACTGATGACGTTGCCGGTGTTGATGCCGACCCGCAGGTGCAGCTCGTGGTGGGTCTGGCTGTTGAAACGATCGATGATGCGGCGCGTTTCGAGGGCAAAGTCAACGCTTCGGTGGATGCTGTCCAGTCGCGGAGTGAGGACCCCACAGCTTGCGAGATAGCCGTTGTGGAACGTGCGAATCCGTTCGACGCCAAGGGCTTCAGCCGCAGAATCAAATTGCCGGAAAAGTCCGTCGACGATCCCGACTAATTCGTCTCCCGACAGGACGTCGGAAATCTCATCAAGCCCAACGATATCGGCGAAGATTATGGCAACGTCGTGGTGTTCCTGTGCAATGGTGTCCTGACCCTCGCGATACCGCTGTACGACCGACTCTGGCATGAGGGCTAGCAGCAGGCGATTGTTTTCGTCGCGCTGCTCGTTGAGCAGCTCATGCTTGATCGCGAGAGTGCGACTCATCTCATTGAAAGCCGCTGTGAGGTCGCCGAATTCGTCCCGCGACGTCACCGGAATGCTGATATCGTAGTCGCCGGAGCTGATCTCCTGCGTGCCGGCCTCGAGGCGCCGGAGCGGCCGCACCGCGACCTGGGCGATGAGCATCGAGGCTACGCAGATGGTGAAAATCATCGCTGTGACTGCGATGACAAGGTTTTTACTGAACTTGCCCAGGCGCGCAAAGGCATCGGAGTCGTCGCGCGTCGCCAGAATCGACCAGTGCAAGTCGGAGTTCGGCACGCTCAACGGGGCGAAGCTTTCCAACTCCCTGTTACCGGTGTAGTCGGTGCCGCTGACGGTTCCGGTCTCTCCGCGTTGGGCGGCGCGCAGACCCGCACTCGGGACCGGCTGCACCAGCGTCGTACCACCCAACCGGATCGCTTTGTCAACGACGTCGGGCGGAGTGCCCGCGGCTATAGCCTCGCGCCGGTATTCCTTGGGGTCTTCCAGGAAAAGCCGCGAATCAGAACGCATCAGATTGTCTGGGCCCGCCAGATAGGTCTCGGTCGACGCACCCATGCCGGCGGCTTGCCACTGTTTGTTGGCTGTCATGATCCTGTTGATCTTGGCGATCGGCAGTGGCACGGCCATAACGCCGTTGATCTTTCCGTTCATGCCGACCGGGGATACCACCCACGCCGTCGGGGCGTCGAGTTGCGGCTGGTACTGCTGGAAGTCGGTGATCCAGACGAAGTCTACGTCGTTGGAGCTCAAAGCTTTTTGGTATGCGTCTCGCAGATTGGATTCGCGATAGGGGCCCGTGAAGACATTGGTACCGAGATCGGGGCCTTTCTTCACGCTATAGACGACATTGCCCTCGGTGTCCAGTAGCAGCGCGTCGCGGTAGTCGAAGCGGGTGACGATGCCGCGTAAGAAGAAGTCGAAGCGAGCATTGGCCGCCGACCATGCACTGCCGTCGCCGGCGTCCTCGACAGGCATCGATTCGGGTGTCGACCTGGTCTGCGCGGTGTAGTACGCCTGAAGGTACTTCTGCGCATTGGAACTGGGCAGAACTGCGTTGAGATTGAGTACATTACCGGTGGCTTGTTTGATCGGTGCGATCATTTCTTTGTCGTAGTAGTTGACGATCGCTTGCTGCTGGGCGGGAGTTATGGTCGCGTTGGCCAATTGATCGAAACCGGCAGTGAGCGCCGTCATCCCATCGACGACACTGAAGCCGCCGCTGTACACGATCAGCGAATTCGTCACCTCCCTGAACAGCGCCTCCACCTGCCGCTTCTGCGACGAGCGCAACTCGGTCAACCGCTCGGACTCGACTTGCCGCAACGCGCTGCGGCCGGATACGGCGCCGATGAGGCCGATCACCGCCACGGACAGGATGCTCGACAGCAGCATTGCCACCAGGATCTTGGATTGGATGCCGAACCGGAAGCGCCTCAAGCGCAGCCGGCGCGTCTTCTTGAGGGCCTGTTGAGCCGGCGCGGTCTCAGCGTCGGGTTCCGATTCTGTCAGCCCGGTCGACGTCAATCGCCATCCCCTCTCCGACAGAATTCAGCACCGACTAACGCAGCAGACTACGCGGAGGAATTTAAGATAACCCGCATTTGTCACAAAGCGGCCGGTAACAAATTTGCAGTGTGGGACGTGAGGCGCCTCGGCTATTACCGTCAGCAGCATGGCGACGCGGGTCTGTGTGGTGGGCAGCGTGAACATGGACTTGACGCTCGACGTCGACTCCCTGCCACGCCCGGGTGAGACGGTGCTGGCGTCGTCGTTCACCTACGCGCCCGGTGGCAAGGGCGGCAATCAGGCCGTGGCCGCGGCGCGGGCACGCGCGCACGTGCAGTTCGTCGGCGCGGTCGGCGACGACGCGGCCGCCGACCAGTTGCGGGCTCACCTGCAGGCTAACGGCGTTGGCCTGGACGGGACCGTCCGCCTGCCCGGGCCCAGCGGCGCGGCGATCATCACGGTCGATGCCAGTGGCGAGAACACCGTTGTGGTGGCGCCGGGCGCCAACGGGCAGGTGACTCTGACCACCGCGGTCGTGCGCGCGGTGGTCGCCGACTGTGATGTTTTGTTGACTCAGTTGGAGATTCCGGTGGCGACGGCGGCGGCCGCGGCACGCGCGGCCCGGTCGGCCGGGGCGGTCGTCATCGTCAATGCCTCACCGGCCGGTCAGAATCACATCGCGCTGGCAGAATTGGCGGCTGTCGCAGATGTGGTGATCGCCAACGAAGCGGAGGCCGACGAATGGAAATGGCGGCCAAACCATCTCGTGGTTACCCTGGGCGCGCGTGGCGCCCGCTACGTCGGCGTAGACGGTGAGTTTCAGGTACCCGCCCCGGCCGTCAAAGCGGTGGACACCACCGGGGCCGGCGACGTGTTCGCCGGAGTGCTGGCCGCGAACTGGCCGCCCGACCCGGGTGCAAATCCAGCGTTAAAGGCCCAGCGGCTGCGCGCATTGCAGCGTGCCTGCGCCGCAGGCGCATTGGCGACACTGGTGCCCGGCGCCGGTGACTGCGCACCGCACGCCGAGGCGATCGAAGCGGCCCTGCCGAGCTGATGACGGTTAACGCGGGCGGCGGCTCTCCCAGTCTGCAATGGCGGCATAGAAACCGCGCACAGAGTGCGTCGTGTCGACATTGTGTAGCCCTGGGCGCAGTCTCGATCCCTGAACCGCGCGCTACTCCTTAGGAACCTCTTGGTCGATCTCGTCGAGCCACACCTGCGCGGACATATCCGACGGTGCGCGCCAATCGCCGCGCGGCGACAACGAACCCCCACGGGACACCTTCGGGCCGTTCGGCAATGCCGAGCGTTTGAACTGGCTGAACGAGTAGAACCGCTGCACGAAGACCTGCAACCAATGCCGGATCTCTTCGAGCGAGTAAGACGGTCGTTTGTCCTCGGGGAATCCCGGCGGCCAGTTGCCGGCCGCGGGATCGCTCCACGCGTGCCAGGCCAGGAAGGCGATCTTCGAGGGCCGAAATCCGTAGCGCAGAGCGTGGAACAGTGAAAAATCTTGCAGGGCAAACGGCCCGACCTTCGCTTCGCTGCTCTGCAGCTCTTCTGACTTACCACTGGGAATGAGCTCCGGAGTGATGTCGGTGTCGAGCACTGACTGCAGCACCTCGCAGACCTGCGACGTGAACTCCCCCGATGAGATAACCCAGCGGATCAGGTGCTGGATCAGCGTCTTGGGTACGCCGGCATTGACGTTGTAGTGCGACATCTGGTCGCCGACACCATATGTCGACCAGCCCAGCGCCAGCTCGGAGAGGTCGCCGGTGCCCAGCACGATGCCGCCCCGCTGGTTGGCCAACCGGAAGAGATAGTCAGTGCGCAAGCCGGCCTGGACGTTCTCGAAAGTCACGTCGTACACTTCGTCGCCGCGGGAGAACGGATGATCGATCTCCTTCAACATCAGCCTTGCGGTGTCCCGGATGTCGATTTCGGTGAAGGTGACGCCAAGCGCACGGCAGAGCTCGACCGCATTGCGTTTGGTGCGATCTCCCGTCGCGAAGCCGGGCAGCGTAAAGGCCAGAATGTCGCTGCGCGGGCGGCCTTCGCGGTCCATCGCGCGCGCAGCGACGATCAGCGCATGGGTCGAGTCCAGCCCGCCCGAAACACCGATGACGATCTTCGGGTAGTCCAGCGCACGCAACCGCTGCTCGAGCCCGGCGACCTGGATGTTGTAGGCCTCGTAGCAATCCTGTTGCAGTCGGTCGGGATCGGCCGGCACGAACGGAAATCGCTCGATCTCGCGCAGCAGTCCGATGTCTCCGGCCGGTGGATCCAGCCGGAACTCGATGCGCCGGAACGACTCCGTCAACCCCCTGTGGTGGCGGCGGTTATCGTCGAATGTCCCCATCCGCAACCGTTCCGAACGAAGCAGCCCGGTGTCCACGTCGGCGACCGACCGTCGCTCTCCGGCAGGGAAGCGTTCAGATTCGGCGAGCAGTGCCCCGTTCTCCCAAATCATGGTCTGGCCATCCCACGCCAGATCCGTTGTCGATTCGCCCGCCCCCGCGGCAGAATAGACGTAGGCGGCCAGACATCGCGACGATGCTGAGCGGGCCAGTAGGCGACGGTCTTCGGCGCGGCCGATGGTGATGGGGCTGCCGGACAAGTTGGCCAGCACCGTTGCGCCCGCCAAAGCCGCTTCGGCGCTGGGCGGAATCGGCACGAACATGTCCTCACAGATTTCGACGTGCAGCACGAAGTCGGGCAGATCCGACGCGGCGAACAGCAGGTCAGGCCCGAACGGGGCCTGGATGTGTCCAATGCGGACGATCCCGCGCTCGTCATCTCCGGGCGCCATCTGACGGCGTTCGTAAAACTCCCGGTAGGTGGGCAGATATGACTTCGGGGAGACACCGAGCACGGCGCCGCGGTGAATGACGACCGCGGCGTTGTAGATGCGATGGCGATATCGCAGCGGCGCACCGACCACCAGCACGGGCAGCAGGCCGGTGGATGCGCCGATGATCGCGAACAGTGCGTCCTCGACGGCGTCAAGCAGGGAATCCTGCAGCAAGATGTCCTCGATGGAGTAGCCGGACAGCGTCAGCTCGGGGAACACCGCCAGCGCGACGCCGTCGTCGTGGCACGCGCGGGCCAACCCCAACACCGACGCCGCGTTGGCCGCCGGGTCGCCGATTGTGGTGTGGTGCGTGCATGCCGCCACGCGCACGAACCCGTGCTGATAGGCCGAATAGAAGTTCATCGCCCTTCCATTGTCGCCTAGCTGGGCCGTAACACCCCAATCAGCTGGCAAAACTGGTTTCGGCGCGGCTAATGCCTAGGCTGGAATGTGATGGACTGCCCCGAATCCCCCGAACTCGTCGCGCTGCTGGCCGGACGCCGTATCGCTGCGCTCACGGGTGCGGGGCTTTCCACCGACTCGGGCATCCCCGACTACCGGGGCCCGGATTCGCCTCCCAGCAATCCCATGAACATCCGCCAGTTCACCTCAGATCCGGTATTCCGGCAGCGATACTGGGCACGCAACCACGTCGGCTGGCGACACATGGACGACACCCGGCCCAATGCCGGGCATCGGGCCTTGGCGGCGCTGGAGAACGCCGGAGTGGTGACCGGCGTGATCACCCAGAATGTCGATCTACTCCACACCAAGGCCGGCAGTGTGAATGTGGTGAATCTGCACGGCACCTACGCGCAGGTGATCTGTTTGAACTGCGGCCACACCATGGGCCGCGCCGCGCTGGCCGAACAGCTCGAGGCGCTCAACCCGGGATTCATCGAGAGCGCCGCGGCCGCCGGTGGGCTGGCGGTGGCTCCAGACGCCGACGCCATCGTCGCCGATACCGCCTCGTTCCGCTACCTCGACTGTCCCCGCTGCGCCGGCATGCTCAAGCCCAATATCGTCTACTTCGGCGAAAGTGTGCCCAAAGAAATTGTGGACCAGGCATATTCACTAGTCGATGAAGCCGAAGCGCTGCTGATCGCGGGCTCGTCGCTGACGGTGTTCTCCGGCTACCGATTCGTGCGGCACGCCGCAGCCCGCGGCATCCCGGTCGCTATCGTCAACCGCGGCCGCACCCGCGGCGACGAGCTGGCCACAGTCAAGGTCGACGGCGGATGTTCGGAGTTGCTGACCCTGCTATCGAACGAGCTGGCGCCGGCGTCGTTACGGTAAAGGTACAGCGCATCTAAAACGTGCAGGGCATGCTGCGGATGGCATGGATGAAATTGCCTGGCACGTATGCCGGATCGCCTGCCTGGATATCCGGCAGCTGACGAAGTAACTCGCCGAAGATGGCGCGCAGCTGCGCCCTGGCCACGTGAGCGCCCAGGCAGAAGTGCACTCCGCCGCCGCCGAAGCCGACGTGCGGGTTGGGATTGCGGCTCAGATCCAGACGCTCCGGATGGTCGAACGCCTCGGTATCCCAGTTGCCGGAGGAATAGAACATCACCACCTTCTCCCCCGCCTTGATAGGCTGACCGCTCAACTCGAAATCCGTTGCGGCGGTGCGGCGAAAGGTCATGACCGGCGTCGCCCAACGGATGAACTCCTCGACCGCCGTGCCGATACGGTCGTCGAAAGCCGACAGCAGCCACGCCCTTTCGCCAGGAAAGTCGGTCAGAGCCTTCAACGCGTGGCTGGTGGTCTGACGGGTGGTGTCGTTGCCGGCGACGGAAAGCAACACGAAGAACGCGGCCACATCCGCGTCGGTCAGCCGGTCACCGTCCACCTCGGCGTTCACCAGGCTGCTGAACAGGTCGTCGCCGGGGTGTTCGCGGCGCTGCGCGGCCAGCGATCCGGCCACTTGGTGCAGATACGTCTGGTTTTCGAGCAGAACCTCCAGCGGGTGGCGCCCGTCCAGATAGACGGGATCAGCCCAGGACACCAGGGCATCGACGGCGTGCGCCACGTGCTGCCGCTCGGATTCCGGGATCCCCACCATGTCCGATAACGTGCGGATGGGCAGTTCCTTGGCACAAAGGTCGACGAAATCGGCGCCGCTACCGGCGGCCCGCAGCTCTTCGACGATGGTCTTGGCGTTCGCCTTGATCGAGTCTTCGATCCGGCGCACCTGCCTCGGGGTGAACGCGGCGCTGACGACCTTGCGCAGCTTGGTGTGACTCGGCGGGTCCATCGCCAGGAAAGACTGCGACGCTTCGAGGAGTTCCACCGGGATGTTCTCGAAAAGCACGCCTCTGCCGGACAGGAAAACCTCGTTGTTGCGGCTGACCGTGGCGATATCGGAACGACGGGTGATCGCCCAGTAGCCGCGGTCGTCGGGATCATGCATCAAGGCGTCTTCGACCGGAGGATGCCAACTCACCGGCCGCTCGGCCCGTAGCTCGGCGAACGAACGTTCCCGTTCGGATGCGGTGGTGGACCAGAACACGCGCGAGGACAGATCGATCGCGTCGTAGTCGCGGGAAGTGCCAGACATCGGTGTCGTAGCCGTCATAGGAGTCCTCCAACAGACCGGAACCGAGCACGACAGTATTCCTAGACAGTACGTCTAGTCAACATGTCGATACCTCGGCTAGGCTGGGCGAAGTCCTGCTAGGAGGCGCAGCAATGCCGTCGGTTACCCGGAAGCCGCAGGCCAATCGCGCGCGGGGGCGCGAAGAGCGGCGCGAACAGCTGGAGCGCCGACTGCTGGACGCCACCGAACGGCTGATGTGCGAGGGCGCCAGTTTCACCGAGCTCAGCGTGGATCGGCTGTCGACCGAAGCAGGTATTTCGCGCGCCAGCTTCTACATCTACTTCGACGACAAAGGCCACTTACTGCGCCGACTCGCCGGGCAGGTGTTCGACGAACTCGCCGCCGGTGGGCACCGCTGGTGGGGGGTGGCCAGGCGGCACGATCCGGACGATATCCGCGCCGCGATGGACGGCATCATCGAAACCTATCGCCGTCATCAATCCGTGCTCGTCGCCCTGAACGAGACGGCCGCCTATGATCCCGCAACGGCGCAGACATACCGCGACCTACTGGCCGCCATCTCGCAGCGACTGGCCCGGGTCATCGAAGACGGTCAGGCCGACGGCTCAATACGTCCGGAGCTGCCTGTACTCACCACTGCCAGCGCACTGACCTGGATGGTCGAGCGGGCATGCCAACAGAATCTTCCGGCCAAGCCGCCTGACTATGATGCCGAGCTGGCTGCCACACTGACCGAAATCGTCTGGGGCGCACTGTATCTCAAACCAACGACGGATCTCAAACCAACGACGGATCTCAAACCAATGTCGGCGAACTGATATCAGACCGCCACCAGGTCGTCGGCGTGCACGGCGGGCCGGCGCAGCTCGCCGGGCAGCTCGGAGGTCGAGCGGCCCAACATGGCTCCAAGCTCGGTCGCGTCGTAGGCGACCACGCCACGGGCCACCATCGTCGCGTCCGGTCCGCGTAATTCGACGACATCTCCGCCAAAGAACCGTCCCGACACCGCGGTGATACCCGCGGCCAGCAGCGAACGACGTTGCCGCACCACCGCACGCACCGCACCCTCGTCGAGTGTCAGCGAGCCGGCCGACTCGGCGGCATAACGCACCCAGAACCGGCGGGCCGTCATCCGATCCGGTCGCGCGGCAAAGACCGTGCCCACCGAGGCTTCGCTGAGCGCCGCCGCGGCGTCGGCAGCGGCAGCCAGCAGCACCGGCACCCCGGCGTCGGCGGCCAGCAGCGCCGACGACATCTTGGATGTCATCCCGCCGGTACCCAGGTCACTGCCCGGGCCGGCAACCACACCCGCCAGATCCGCCGACCCAGCTACCTCGCGAATGAACCTCGCGTCCTGGGTTTTTCGCGGATCCGAGTCGTAGAGCCCGTCGATGTCGGAGAGCAGCACCAAAGCCTCGGCACCGACCAGATGCGCCACCAGTGCCGAAAGCCGATCGTTGTCACCGAACCGGATCTCGTTGGTGGCCACCGTGTCGTTTTCGTTGACGATCGCCACCGCATGCAGCGCCCGCAATCGGTCCAGGGTGCGTTGGGCATTGGTGTGCTGGGCCCGCATCGAAATATCATGCGCGCTGAGCAGTACCTGCCCGACCGTGCGGCCATACCGGGCGAACGCGGCGCTCCACGCGTTCACCAGCGCGACCTGCCCGACGCTGGCCGCGGCCTGCTTGGTCGCCAGATCTTTTGGGCGGCGGGATAATCCGAGTGGCTCGATGCCTGCGGCGATGGCGCCCGACGACACGATGACGACGTCGGTGCCCGCCTTCATCCGCGCCTCTATCGCCTCGGCGAGTCCGGCCAGCTGGCCGGCGTCGAATACCCCGGAGGATGTGGTCAGCGCGTTGGTCCCGACCTTGACGACGACACTGCGCGCGGTCCGGATGGCTTCCCGATGGCTGCTCACGATTCGTCGTTCGCTCTTAATTCGTCGTTCGCGCTTAATTCGCCACGGTGTTCGCGGCGCTGCCGACGGGCGGCCTTTCGCTCGTCGGCACCAACGCGGTCGGTGCGTTCCAGCCGCACATCGGTGCCCCGGCCTGTCAGGACGATATGTTGTCCCGCAGGGGTTTGCGGTTCCCAGTCGAACGTCATCTCGCCGATGGTCACCGCGCACCCCGGCTGCGCACCTTGGCGCAGCAGCTCCTCTTCGACGCCGAGACGCGCCAGCCGGTCGGCGAGGTAGCCAACCGCTTCGTCGTTGTCGAAGTCGGTCTGACCCACCCATCGCTGCGGCCGCGGGCCGGTGACGACGAAGCCGCCCTGCCCATCGGATGCGACGGTGAAGCCACTGTCGTCCACCGGCACCGGACGGATCACCGACCGTCGCGGCGCCGTTTGCGGCCGTGCGGCGTTGTAGGCCGAGACCATCTGCCAAAGCCCGAAGATCAACGGCTGCAGGTTTTCCCGAGTGACCGTCGAAACGCAGAACACCGGCCAGCCACGCTCGGCGATGTCGTCGCGGACAAACTCGGCCAGCTCGCGAGCCTCCGGCACGTCGATCTTGTTGAGCACTACGGCCCGGGGCCGCTCGGCAAGGTCGCCCAACGCCGGATCCCCTTGCAACGTTGGCGTATACGCTGCGAGTTCGGCTTCCAGCGCGTCGATGTCGGAGATCGGGTCGCGGCCGGGCTCCGCGGTGGCGCAATCCACCACGTGTACCAGCACCGCGCAACGCTCGATATGGCGCAGAAAATCCAGGCCCAGACCGCGGCCCGCCGATGCGCCCGGGATCAAACCGGGCACGTCGGCGACGGTGAATGTGTGCTCGCCGGCCGAGACCACGCCGAGGTTGGGTACCAGCGTGGTGAACGGGTAGTCGGCGACCTTCGGTTTGGCCGCCGAAATCACCGAGACCAGCGAAGACTTTCCAGCGGAGGGAAAGCCGACCAGGCCGACATCGGCGACGGTCTTGAGCTCCAGG
>Ga0182012_10005799_pt1 | contig 12705 bp, 9 predicted proteins | sample 612S2SmetaG_FD_120486 | JGI IMG/M metagenome (GOLD analysis project Ga0182012, IMG submission 120486) | Permafrost microbial communities from Stordalen Mire, Sweden - 612S2S metaG | ecosystem: Environmental > Terrestrial > Soil > Wetlands > Permafrost | place: Sweden: Stordalen | collected...
CAGCAAGCGCTATGGCGATTTCGTCGCATTGGACCATGTGGACTTCGTGGTGCCCACCGGTTCGCTGACGGCCCTGCTGGGACCCAGCGGTTCTGGCAAGTCGACCCTGTTACGTGCCATCGCCGGCCTGGATCAGCCCGACACCGGAACCATCACGATCGGTGGTCGCGACGTCACTCGGGTTCCGCCGCAACGTCGCGACATCGGATTCGTATTCCAGCACTATGCGGCGTTCAAACACATGACCGTGCGCGATAACGTGGCGTACGGGTTGAAGATCCGCAAGCGGCCCAAGGCCGAGATCAAAGAGAAGGTCGACCGCTTGCTGGAAGTGGTGGGACTGAGTGGGTTTCATGGCCGCTATCCCAACCAGCTCTCCGGTGGTCAACGCCAGCGAATGGCCCTGGCCCGCGCCTTGGCGGTCGACCCGCAGGTGCTGCTGCTCGACGAGCCTTTCGGGGCACTGGACGCGAAGGTGCGCGAAGATCTGCGGGCCTGGCTGCGTCGCCTGCACGACGAGGTGCATGTCACCACGGTGCTGGTCACCCACGATCAGGCTGAGGCACTGGACGTGGCCGACCGGATCGCCGTGCTCAACAAGGGCCGCATCGAGCAGGTCGGATCCCCGACCGACGTCTACGACACCCCGGCCAACGCGTTCGTGATGTCTTTCCTGGGTGCGGTTTCCGCGCTGAACGGGGCATTGGTCCGACCACACGACATCCGGGTCGGTCGCAATCCCGAACTGGCGGTCGCCGGCGGTGACGGCACCGCGGAGTCCATCGGGGTGGTGCGCGCCACCGTCGACCGGGTGGTGGCGCTGGGGTTCGAGGTCCGCGTGGAGTTGACCAGCTCAGCCAACGGGGGCCCGTTCATCGCCCAGATCACCCGAGGCGACGCCGAGGCGCTGAACTTGCGAGAGGGTGACACCGTTTACGTGCGGGCCACCCGGGTGCCGCACCTCGGCGACGTCGCCGTCCCCGATGGCACGGGCGATCAGTCCACGCTGACCTCTGCCTAATCGGGGCCTAATCGGGGCCTAATCCAGGCGTAATCCGTTGGCGGCGAACTTAACTCGGCGTCAACCCGGGCTGCCCGTTCGGGCCGAAGAGGTATAGAGAGCCGAAGCCGCCCTGAGCGCCAACGCCCGGGGTCATCCCTATGCCGCCATTGCCGCCGGCGCCGCCGATGCCGAAGAAGATGGAGCCGTAGCCGCCCTGGGCGCCGTTGCCTCCAAAAGCCAAGCCGGCCGCGCCGAAGCCGTCGCCACCGGCACCACCAACACCCAAGAAGACGCCGCCGAGGCCGCCCATGCCGCCGACGCCGCCCGTGCTCCCGGCCCCGGCCTGAGCCGCGCCGCCCTCACCGCCGACGCCGCCGACGCCGGCGAAGATGCCGCCCATGCCGCCGTATCCGCCAGGCCCGCCGGTGCCCCCGACGGTCAGTGCCGCGCCGCCGGCACCGCCGTTACCGCCGATGCCGAAGAGTAGGCCGTCGCCACCGCCGCCCATGCCGCCCTGGCCGCCGATGTTGGTGTTGCCGACGGCGGCCCCGCCGGCGCCTCCGTCGCCGCCGGTGCTGAAGACGTTGAAGAGGACGTTGCCGCTGCCACCGTCCCCGCCGACGCCTGCGATCCCGCCGTTGCCGTTTTCGATCCCGCCGGCACCCCCGGCGCCGCCCAGCCCGTAGAGCATGCCGAGGCCGTCGCCGCCGTCGCCGCCCCAACCGGCGACGAAGCCCTCACCACCGGCCCCGCCGGTGCCGCCGTTGCCGATGATCAAGCCGCCGCTTCCACCGAATCCGCCGTCGCCCGCGACGCCGCTCGGACCGCCTCCGCCGATGCCGCCGTTGCCGCCGTTGCCGAAAAAGCCGACCGCGCTGCCGCCGTTGCCGCCGTTGCCGGCGTAGCCGGCTTTGACGCCCCCGCCGGCTCCGCCGTTGCCGCCGTCGCCGAACAAGAACCCGCCGGTACCGCCGTTGCCGCCATTCTGGCCGGCGCCGCCGGACCCGCCGTTGCCGCCGTTGCCCCACAGCAGGCCGCCGTTTTGGCCGTTGGCGCCCGTCCCGTTAGTGCCGTCGGCGCCGTTGCCGATCAGCGGCCGTCCCAGCAGCGCCTCGAACGGCGAATTGATGTCATTTTGCGCAGCCTGCAGAGGATTGGCATTGGCGGCTTCGGCGCTGGCGTAGGCGTGCGCGCCCGAATTGAGCAGTTGGACGAACTGCTCGTGGAAAGCCGCCGCCTGGGCGCTGAGTGCTCGATAGGTCTGCGCGTGTGTGCTGAACAGGGCTGCGACGGCCGTGGACACCTCATCGGCGCCCGCGGCGAGCACCGCAGACGTCGGGGCAGCCGCCGCGGTGTTGGCCGAGCTGATCGTCGAAGCGACATTCGCCAAATCCGTCGCTGCCGCCGTGACGTATTCCGGCTCCGCGAATACAAAGGACATTCCGACCTCCGAACGACGCGGCGACCACCTGCGGATCGCCGACCAGCAACGCCCTGAGCTAACGCGCAGGTGATAAGGCGGAGCTATGAGCGCGTTAGGTTCGAATTATCAAACCGGGCAGTAAGCGGTGCTTCGTCAAACAGTAATGCGTTCGACCTGACTACCGATCCCAATATTTGCGCAAAATTCGATCGGATTGATCCGCTCAGGCTGCGGCGGGCTGGGCCATCGCGTCGTCGAAGCGGTCCAGCACGGTCTGTGCGACCAGCCGGTGCGGCCCGAGGGGGCCCGCCATCTCGATGCCGGCGTCCTCGGCGAATTCGCGCACCCGGTCCGGCAGTCGCCCGGGCGCTAAAAACCACGGCGCGACGACGACCCGACGCGCGCCCCGGCGACGCAACCCGTCGGCGGCTTCGGACAGCGACGGTTCCTGCCGGGTGGCGAACGCGGCCGCCACGGCTGCCCAGTGCGTACCGAGAGCCAGCTTGGGCGCTACCGCGGCTGTGCGCGCATTGGCTGCGGCATCCGACGAGCCGACCGCCACCACGAGCACACCGAGCGTGTCGTCCAGTCGCGAAACCCCCAACTCGGTCAGTCGTTCACCCAGCACCGACACCAGACGGTCGTCCTCGCCGAGCACGCGGGCCTGTCGCACAAGGTGACTGGCGCCGCAGCGCGCGATCTGGGCGGGGATGTCGACGCGGGCATGGTAGGCGTCCACCAGCAGCAGGGGAGTCACGACCGCCTCGCCGGAACACCCGTCGAGCACGTCGATCAGGTTCGGTGTGTTGATCTCGCAGAACGCGACCCGCACGTCGAGGCCGGGCCGCATGCGCCGCACCTGCGCGGCAACGGCCCGCGCGTTGGCCGCCGACCCTGGGTCCGCGCTTCCGTGCGCGGTGAGCACGAGCGTCATCGGCGCCGCTCTCCCCCGCAAGCGGGAGGTGCCCCCACGCCCCCTCGCCGCTTCGCGGCTGGGGGTACCCCCACATCGCTTTGCTCTGCATCGTCACCGGCGCGTGTCGTCACGAGGCGTGCAGCCCGCATTCGGTTTTGTTCAGTCCCTGCCAACGCCCGCTGCGCGCGTCGGCGCCCTCGATGGGCTTGGTCGTGCAGGGTGCGCAACCGATTGACGGATATCCCTCGTAGACGAGCGGATTCACCAGAACGTCGTGTTCGGCGATGTAGTCCTGCATGTCCTGATCGCTCCACGTGGCCAGCGGGTTGATCTTCACCAGCTTGAACGCCTCGTCGAAGCTGATGACCGGGGCGTTGGCACGCGTGGGTGCCTCGACCCGGCGCAGCCCGGTCACCCACGCCGAGTAGCCGGCCAGCGACTTACCCAGCGGCACGACCTTGCGTTGCCGGCAGCATTCACCCGGGTCGCGGGAGAACAGGTCTTTGCCCAGCAGATCGTCCTGCTCGGCCACGGTGCGTTCCGGGGTGACGTTGAGCACCCGGATGTCGTAGACGGACTCGATGGCATCGCGGGTGCCGATGGTTTCGACGAAGTGGTAGCCGGTGTCCAGAAACAGCACCGGTACGCCCGGCCGTACCTGGGACGCCAGGTCGACGAGCACGCCGTCCTGCATATTGGAGGCCACCACGTATTGGCACGTCGCCCCGCCGCGGGGTCCGTTGACGCCGCCGAAGTTCTCGTCGGTCCACCGCAGCAGGTCGGAGGCGCTGGCGCCCTCGAGTTCCGCGGCGCCGCGGGCCGCCAGGTCGCGCAGCTCGGCTTCTGTCGGGCTGGTCGTTTCGACGCTCATCGCAGGTCTCCTTCGTCAGCGCGAATGGCCCACTGCGCGAACCGTTCACCTTCAGTGCGGTGTTTGACGAAGTTGCGCGCCACCCGATCGATATAGTCGCCGAGTTCGTCGCTGGTCACCTTGTGCTGGCGTAGCTTTCGGCCGAAACCGCTGTCCAGTCCGAGGCTGCCGCCCAGGTGCACCTGGAAGCCCTCGACCGAGTTGCCTTCGCCGTCGTCGACCATCTGGCCCTTGAAGCCGATGTCGGCGATTTGAATTCGTGCGCACGAGTTCGGGCAGCCGTTGATGTTGACGGTGATCGGCACGTCGAGCGCGGAGTTGATGTCCTCGAGCCGGCGTTCCAGCTCGGGAACCAAAGATTGTGCCCTGACCCGTGTTTCGGCGAACGACAATTTGCAGAATTCAATTCCGCTGCACGCCATCAAATTCCGGCGCCAGTACGAAGGCCGCGATTGCAGCCCAAGCGCGTCCAGGCCGGCGACGAACTCGTCGAGCTTGTCGTCGGCGACGTCGAGAATGACCAGCTTCTGGTAGGGGGTGAACCGGATCCGGTCCGAACCGGCCCGCTGCGCCAGGTCGGCCACCGCCGAGAGAATGGTGCCGGACACCCGCCCGGCGATTGGCGCCACCCCAATGGCGTTGAGCCCATTCTTGAGCCGCTGCACGCCGACGTGATCGATCGGATGCTTGACCGGCTCGGGGGCCGGCCCGTCGATCAAGGGACGCTTGAGGTACTCGGTTTCGAGAACTTCCCTGAACTTTTCTATACCCCAGTCCTTGACCAGGAACTTCAGCCGGGCCTTGGCCCGCAGCCGCCGGTAGCCGTAGTCGCGGAATATCGAGGTCACCGCCTCCCACACCTCGGGCACCTCGTCCAGGGGTACCCAGGCGCCGACCCGCTGGCCCAGCATCGGGTTGGTGGAGAGGCCACCGCCGACCCAAAGGTCCAGGCCGGGCCCGTGCTCGGGATGGTTGACCCCGATGAACGCGACGTCGTTGACCTCGTGGACGACGTCCTGCAAGCCCGAAATGGCGGTCTTGAATTTGCGCGGCAGGTCGGCGTACTCGGGCTTGCCGATGTAGCGGCGCACGATCTCATCGATCGCCCAGGTCGGGTCGAGGACCTCGTCGAGCGACTCGCCGGCCAGCGGCGAGCCCAGCACCACTCGCGGGCAGTCGCCGCACGCCTCGGTGGTCTGCAGCCCGACCTCGTCGAGCCGCCGCCAGATCTCGGGGACGTCTTCGATCCGGATCCAGTGGTATTGCACGTTCTCCCGGTCGGAGATGTCGGCGGTGTCTCTGGCGAATTCGGTCGAGATCTGGCCGAGCGTGCGCAGCGCGGTTGCCGACAGCGCGCCACCGTCGCAGCGCACCCGCAACATGAAGTATTTGGCCTCGAGCAGGTCGATGTTCTCGTCACCGGTGAAGCTGCCGTCGTACCCTTGTTCGCGCTGGGTATAGAGGCCCCACCAGCGCATGCGGCCCCGCAGGTCGGTTTTATCGATGCTGTCGAAGCCCTGCTTGGCGTACACGTTTTCGATGCGTTCCCGCACGTCGAGCGGGGGACCGGCCTGCTTGAACACTTCATTGGGGTTCAGCGGCTCGCGATCCCCCAGCGCCCACTGGCCCTCATTTCGGGCCTTTGCCGGGCGGGCTGTGGTCATTCGGCGGTCTCCTTTGCGAACATCGCCAGCTTGGACGCGCAACACACCGGTGGTATTCCGGGCGGCGCAGATCCGGCTGCCAGCTGTAGGTACAGGTGGGCTGGGTCTACGACATCAAAGACAGCTACAGCTACAGACACGCTTGAGGTCGATATGCCGCCGCGCCACCAGCGCAACGCGCGAGCTGCAGTGGGCGACGGTCACGCTGCCATTCTGCCATGGATGCCGATCGGCCACGCCACCAGGTCAGATTTGTTCTCACGATGATTAAAACTAGATGGTGAAACCGGGCGATTGGGCTGTCGGCGCCGCTCAAGCGCTTTTCTCCGCGAAAGTGCTCAGTGCCGACGGCGCTTCTCGGGAAATGCGTTGCCAGTTGCACTCTCGCGGTGCCAAAGGGGTGGGATCATTTGGCATGGTTCTTCGCGAGGCATCGGCTGACCTGCCCGGCATACAGCTGACTCCCGGGCAACCGTTTGGGATGTATGTGCACGTCCCGTTCTGCATCACCCGCTGCGGATATTGCGATTTCAACACCTACACGCCGGCCGAGTTGGGTGGTGTCAACCCGGACGCCTGGCTGCTGGCGCTGGGGGCCGAGCTGGAGCTCGCGGCCGCGCGGCTGGACGCACCGACAGTAAGTACGGTGTTCGTCGGGGGAGGGACGCCATCGCTACTGGGCGGTGAGCGCCTGGCCAGGCTGCTAGATATGGTGCGGGAGCACTTCGCGCTGGCACCGGATGCCGAGATCACCACTGAGGCCAATCCCGAGTCGACCTGGCCGGAGTTTTTCGCCGCGATCCGCGCGGCCGGTTACACGCGGGTGTCGCTGGGCATGCAGTCCGTCGCTCCACGGGTCCTGACCACTCTGGACCGGTTTCACTCGCCGGGCCGGTCGTCGGCCGCGGCGCGTGAGGCAATGGACGAGGGTTTCCAACACGTCAGCCTCGACCTGATCTATGGAACTCCGGGGGAGTCCGACGACGACCTGCTGCGCTCGGTCGACGCCGCGGTCGAAACCGGCGTCGATCACGTGTCGGCGTATGCCCTGGTCGTCGAGGAAGGCACCGCACTGGCCCGGCGGGTCCGCCGCGGCGAGTTGGCCGCACCCGACGACGACGTGCTGGCTCACCGCTACGAGTTGGTCGACGAGCGGTTATCCGCGGCCGGGTTGACCTGGTACGAGGTGTCCAACTGGTCCCGGCCGGGTGGGGAGTGCCGGCACAACCTCGGCTATTGGGACGGTGGGCAGTGGTGGGGTGCCGGACCGGGTGCGCACGGTTACGTCGGCGCCACACGTTGGTGGAATGTCAAGCACCCCAACGCCTATGCCGAGATGCTTGCTGGTGCAACGCTGCCCGTTGCGGGCTTCGAGCAACTCGACGCCGGCGCCCTGCATACCGAGGACGTGCTGCTGAAAACCCGGCTGCGCCAGGGCCTTCCGTTCGACCGGCTGGGCGCCGCGGAACGCGAACGCGCCGAGGAAGCGGTCGCCGACGGATTGTTGGTATCCGACGGCGACCGACTGATCCTCACCCCCCGCGGACGGCTGCTGGCCGACGCGGTTGTGCGAACGCTACTTGGCTAGTTCCTTTGTGCGGCGTCAAAACCAATGTGTGAATAAGCGGTTGAGCTCGATATAGAGCGGGATTCCGATCGTGACGTTGTAGGAGAACGTCAGACCCAGTGATGCGGCCAGCGGCAGGGTTGGGCTGGCTTCGGGGATCGCCAGTCGCTGCACCGCCGGAACGGCGATGTAGGACGCCGCGCCGCAGAGCACCGCGAACAGCACATAGGTACCTGGTTTGAAGTCGGTGTGAGTCAGCGATGCGTAGGCGTGGGCGACGAGAATCCCCAGCGGTGCAAAGATATTCGGCGCCAGCAGGGCGAAGAAGATGAAACCGGGGCCCGCCGTGCGAAGATCCTTCAGTTTGCGTGACGCCGTCATGCCCATCTCGAGCAGGAACAGGCAGAGCACGCCCTGGAACGCCAACACGAAGAACCTGTCGTCGTCTGCAACGACTTTTTGTCCCTGCAGGCCACTGACGAGGCCGATGATGATGCCGCCGAAGAGCAGGACGAGCCCAGGGTTGAGGAAAACTTCCTGCAGGAGCTCACGGGAGAAAATGGGCATCCTCTTGGCTTTACCGATAGCTGGAACAAGGTCGGGTTCCCAGTTCGGATGTTCCAGCTTTTCCAGCGACAGCTCCAGCTCCTGCTCGACACCGCGATCGTGCTCGCTGTCGAGGCTTCCGCCGTGCGGAGGCTTTGCTGCCGTGCCGGGTCCGACCCCAACCTTGACCGGCGGGATGTAGCCGTCTTCGTCGGGCATGTACCCGGCTTCACTAAGCCCCCGGTGGCGCAGTCGCGCCACCAGGTACAACGCCACCAAGCAGCCCGGAATCTCCATGACGGCCAGCATCACCGGCATATACGCGTTGGCTGCGACGTTAATGGCGGCCAGCACGGCCACGCACGTGGCGAATGTCCCGGCCGAATCTGACCCGTAATAACCGGCGACCGTTGCCCGGTCGATTTTCCTCAGGGACGTCAGCCAACTCAGCAGAAGATACGCGAGGCCTCCGATGATGAAGTTGAGCACGAAGCCCAGCGCCATGAATCCCACGATGGAGGCGATGCTCGAGGGCGGGATCTTGGCAAGTTCCTCACCGCCGTGCCAGCCGATGGCCAGCAGCAGGTACATGGTCAAGCCTTGATAAAGCACATACGGGAACTCAAAGCGCACCTTCAGGATCGGGATGAGGAACCCGAAGTAAAAGAACAACAGCAGGGGCTTGAACAGGTTGTGGGTGAAGTTGTGCCAGAACTCTTGGAGCATCGGAGCCTCTCTTGGACTGTTGCGGTGGTCGGGGGGAAGCACCGTCCGCATGGGGGGACTACGAACGACCCGACGACCGTGCAGAAATTTAAACCCCGCTGATGCCAAACCGCTAGTCGGCTGCAGCGTTATAAGGGCAGGGCTGTGGAAGACCCACAGGAATGGCTGGAGTCTGGCAAAATCAATGGTCACAGCCGCGCACGTTGCGCCTGGTAGGGCACGATAAGCGGCAACCCTTTGTGAATTAACTGTACGTTTACTGTGGATTCGATGCTGCATCAAACCTGGGGAAGAAATTAGCGAGAGTCCTCCTGGTGGCCCGCCGTTTCCGACGCCGCAGTGACTTTCGTGCCGTAGGCGAGTAATGCGCCGGGATTTCCCCAAATCGCCCGACCCGCGAAATCGACAGCGGGCCGGTCTATTTCGCTGATTTCGAGCTCGTCGCCGCCGGGTGCGCACCCCTTCCGCCAGCGGCAAGCCGGACCGCGACGAGGATGTTTCTCATCGTCGACGGGGTTCTGGTGTCACCGCCGGACTTTCGCTGGGCGGGCCAGGACGGTCGCATTAAAGTTGTGTTACACATTTCGGTCGACACGCCAAAGGGGCCTGTAACCCGACCTCCGAAGCACCGTGAAGGCGCCGCTGTTCGCCCCTCGGGACGGTCGGCTCGAGAGCAGTTGCGCGTGGCTTCATAGGTTAGGCTACATTTACTTACTGTGACCGAGGCCAGCGTCGAAACCAGTCCCGCGGGCGCCGCTTCACTGTCGATACTGGCCATCCCGGTCCCGTCGTATGTCGACCCGGCCGACCTGGCTGCCGAGCTGGCCGCGGCGCTGCCCGAGCGGCACGGCGAGGAATACCTGCTCTACGAGCGCGATGGCGAGTGGGTGTTGGCCAGTGGCGTGGAGGCGATGGTCGAGCTGGACACCGACGAGCTGCGCGTGATCCGCGACGGGGTGACTCAGCGGCAACGGTGGACGGGGCGGCCGGGATCGGTGCTGGGCGACGCCATCGACCGGTTGTTGCTGGAAACCGGCCAGGTCTTCGGTTGGATCGCCTTCGAATTCGGCCTCTACCGCTTTGGGCTGCAGCAACGGCTGGCGCCACGAACCCCGCTGGCGAGGATGTTTTGGCCCCGCGCACACATCGTGGTGACGCAGGACGAGGTTCGCCTGTTCGGCGCGGCGATCGGCCACCGCGAAGCGGTGCTCGGGTTGATCGCCGACGGTGTGCCAGATTTGTGCGACGCCCGCGCAGTCGACATAGTCGCCGATCCGTCGGACTACCGCGATCGGGTGGCGTCGGCCGTTGGTGAGATCGCTGCCGGTCGCTACAAAAAGGTGATCCTATCCCGTTGTGTCGAAGTGCCTTTCGCGCTCGACTTCCCGTCCAGCTACCGGCTGGGCCGACGGCACAACACCCCGGCGCGGTCGTTTTTGTTGCGGCTGGGCGGGATTCGCGCGTTCGGCTACAGCCCGGAGCTGGTCGCCGCCGTCCACCGGGACGGCACCGTGGTGACCGAACCGCTGGCCGGTACCCGGGCGCTCGGACGCGGCGCCGCTCGTGATCGTCAGGCTCGTGAAGAATTGGAATCGAATTCCAAAGAAATTGTTGAGCACGCGATTTCGGTGCGAAGCTCGCTTCAGGAGATTAACGAGATCGCCGAGCCGGGCACCGCCGCCGTCACCGATTTCATGACCGTGCGGGAGCGGGGGAGCGTGCAGCACCTCGGCTCCACGATCAGCGGGCGTCTGGACCCGTCGAGCGATCGGATGGACGCACTGGAGGCGCTGTTTCCGGCGGTCACCGCGTCGGGCATCCCGAAAGCCAATGGCGTCGAGGCCATCCTGCGCCTCGACGAGGACCGCCGCGGGCTGTATTCCGGAGCGGTCGTGATGGTTTCGGCGGACGGCGGGCTGGATGCCGCGTTGACCCTGCGGGCGGCCTATGAGAGCGACGGCAAGACGTGGTTGCGGGCCGGTGCCGGGATCATCGAAGAGTCCGAATCCGAGCGGGAGTTCGAAGAGACCTGCGAGAAGCTGTCAACGATTGCGCCGTATTTGATTGCGCGTCAAGCCCCCAGCTGATCACCGACGGCGTGTCACCGCTCCATGCCGACGTTGATGGTGGCGGTAACGCTTTAGCCGGTGCTGCCCGAGGGGCCGCTGCCGGGGCCGCCGGCGCTACCGGGGCTGCCCGGGCTTCCTGGCCCGCCCGTGCCGGCGCCGCCGGTGCCACCGATGCCGCCGGCCGCACCCGTGCTGCCGTTGCTGGCGGTGTTGCGGCCGCCAAAGCCGCCGTAGCCGCTCTCCACCGTCGCGCCGTATCTGCTTGCGCGTCAGTAAGTCTCTGATTTGCTGCCGGGCCGGGCGGCCATCAGTTCCGCAGCGGTCTGGGATCCGCGTTGGGGCTAATGGCTTGTCGACTGACGCTTCACGACGCGGGGACCTTCGGCCCTAGTCGACGAAGTCTCGGCCAGCGAGGCTTCATTTCCAGCCGAATTGATGAGCGGAGCATCGAAAGAAAGCGAGGTCGCTGCGTCGTGTATGCACCCGAGAAATGTTTGGTGCAGGAATTTCCCGATGGCGTCGTGCTTTCGGCTGGCCGGGTTTCGGCGTCGCAGGCCGAGCGCGTCGCGCATGCGGTAGGTCACATATTGGGCCGTCATCGCATCACCGAGGGTGCTCGGGTGTGTCTGAAAACGGCGAACGACGGGCCGATGCTGGTGCAGGTGAACCTGCGGGTCCGTGCCACCTCGGTGCGAGTTCAGACCGTAACGGCGAGCGTCGACGATCTATCGCCGGCGCTCACCAGGCTGGAGGGCCAGATCGTTCGAGTAGGCGCGGACTGGCGCCCCAGAGCCTGGCCTGATCCGACCCGGCGGATGCTGGCCGTTGGAGCGGAGGCACTCGTCACTCGCCGCAAATTGGTTGTGCCACAGCGCGCCACCCCGTTGCAGGCGGCGGCAGTGATGGACGCGATGGACTACGACGTGCATCTGTTCACCGACGCCGAAACAGGCGAGGACGCAGTGCTATACCGGGCCGGACCGTCCGGGCTGCGGCTGGCCCGCCAGCGGCATGTCTTTCCTCCCGGATGGGCGTGGTCGCCGGGTGACTCTAGCCCACCGGTGGCGCTGATCGTGAATTCCCTTCCGACGCCGACTCTTACCGAGGAGGCTGCGCTGCACCGGGCGCGCGCGCACGGCTTGCGAATGCTGTTTTTCTCGGATTCGGATAGCGGCCGCGGCCGGCTGCTGTACCCGCGCTATGACGGCGACCTCGGTTTGATCACCCCGATCGGCGATGGTGAGCGCCGTGTTCCGTGATCAAGCCGTGAAAAGCAACACACCAGCCGTGTCGCACTTGAATGTGACCGATCTACACATATAAAATGTATGTCACTGTCCGACACACGTAGTTGGGAGAAGTTGTGTCCAAGACCTTAACTAACCTGCAGCTACTTCAAGAGCTTGAGCCGGTCGCTGAGCGGCTGCTCAACCGTCACCTCTCGATGTTCAAGGAATGGAGTCCGCACGACTACATTCCGTGGTCGGACGGCAAGAATTTCCACGCCTTGGACGGGCAGGACTGGGAGCCCGGGCAAGGTCGACTTTCCGACGTGGCGCAAGTGGCGATGGTGCAAAACCTGCTGACCGAGGACAATTTGCCCTCGTACCACCGCGAGATCGTGATGAACTTCGGCATGGACGGCGCTTGGGGGCACTGGGTGAACCGGTGGACCGCCGAGGAGAACAGGCACAGCACCGCGCTGCGCGACTACCTGGTGGTCACCCGCGCGGTCGATCCGGTCGAGCTGGAGAAGCTGCGCATGGAGCAAATGACGAGAGGCTTCAGCCCAGGCCAGAATAACCAGGGCGACATGTTCGCCGAGAACCTGTTCGATTCGGTCATGTACGTCTCGTTTCAGGAATTGGCCACCCGCGTGTCGCACCGCAACACAGGTAAAGCCTGTAACGACCCGATCGC